>Ga0114979_10002626_pt1 | contig 12099 bp, 10 predicted proteins | sample S_140625_EF_Meta_FD_87315 | JGI IMG/M metagenome (GOLD analysis project Ga0114979, IMG submission 87315) | Freshwater microbial communities from Lake Simoncouche, Canada to study carbon cycling - S_140625_EF_MetaG | ecosystem: Environmental > Aquatic > Freshwater > Lake | place: Lake... | reverse complement strand
GTCACAAGTAAGGCGTGAATATTTGATAGCGCATGATGGGAAGCATTATATGGAACTTCCTGAGATTAACTTTACTGTGAATGGTGGTTTAGCGTTATCGGGCACACAGCCGTATATAGTGAATGCATTTTATAATCCGACAAAAAATAATATATATGTTCCTGCAGCAATATTGCAAGAACCTTTTGTAACACTGAACTTAAAAGGGCTTGAGTATAATTTAGCGCATATTGGATATACATTTGGACACGAGTTGTCGCATTGTTTAGATAACTCGGGTAGGTTATTTGACCATAAAGGTAATATGAGAAATTGGTGGCTGCCGGAGGATGCGAAGATATTTCAAAGTAAAGTAAAAAATGTTATTAAGCAGTATGAGTTATTTGCGTCATGGGATGGTATAAAGATGGATGCATCATCAATGGTTGGTGAAAGTATGGGTGATATATCTGGAATAGAAATATGTGTAAATTATTTGAATGATTATTTGGTTAATACTGGTGCAACAGAAAAAATAAAGGAAGCGGCAATTAATGAATTTTTCATATATATAGCATTTCAGTGGAGGGAAGCGATATATAAACAGTCTGTAAATTTTAATATTAAAACGAACCCGCATCCTTTAGTAAAATATAGGACAAATTGCCCAATGTCTCGATTAATGATATTTAAGAAAATATATGATGTAAAAAAAGGGGATCGTATGTATTGGGACAATGATACGATTTGGTCAAATAATACATGAATAATATTTAGCAATTAATAATATTAAGAAGTAATTAATATTTAGCAATTAATAACTATTTAGCAATATTAATAACTATTTTGAAATATTAATAACTATTTAACAATTAATAACTATTTTGAAATATTAATAATATTAAGAAGTAATTAATATTTAGAAATTTATAATATATTAAATAACTATTTTTTGAATATTTAATATTTTTTTCTATACGTTATATATATAAAATGGTTAGTCATCGCAGAAGAAGAACCGCTCATCGTAAATCCCAGTCCCAGCGCCAGCGTCAAGCCCAGCGCCAGGGTCAGTCTCAGGGTCAGTCTCAGGGTCAGTCCCAGTCTCAGGGCCAACAAGGTGGTCGTCGTAGACGCCACAGAACCAAGCGTCACCACCGCACTCACAAGCGTAGGTGAACAAAGAAAACCTCGGTCGTTAAGGTTTTAAAAGTTTATTAAGTTTATATGATAATTGTCTGTTTTATCATATAATCGATATTTTTAAAAACTATTTAGAAACATTATGATAATTTTATGTTAGTACTCCTGTTCTATACTATGCTGTAACTCCCTTATCTGTCGCTGACCTGTTTCGAATATTTGCGCCTCTATGATAGCCTGTAAAATTTTTAATGTATATATAAAATTTTTCTCACAGTTTACATACAACTTTAGTATAATCTTTCTTGTTTCTGCTATCAAGTTATTTAGCTCTTCATATGTCAAATTAGGGTCTATTATATATTTCATTTTAGCATCTTGGTCGGTTTCTCCTGTTTCTACCATTTCTCCTTGTTCCGCGGTATTGCTAATAAATATCTTATCTATTACTTCCAATAATGAGTTCCTTATCATGTTGGAGTCATAAATCATTCTTTTAACTTGCTCTACATAATCTACAAATAACTTATCCTTTGTAGTACCTACATATGTTTTATTTAACATTGAGTCAGGTGTACTGCAATCTTGTGTGTCCGAAAATGAGTGAATCGGAATGTCCCGAAAACTATTAATATCTTTAGGCGGATTTGGATTACCAGTAAAAAGTGTATATAATAAATCAACATTCCTCTTTTTCTCCTCCTTGCTTTTCGCCGACATTTTATCAAATCTACCTTTACTTGCATTATACTTATCGTTATATAAACGACTAAGCTCGGCAAAACCCGGTAAATCATATACAGTCTTAGTTCTATGGATACTGTCACCTACACCAACCCCAACCCTAACACCTACACCAGCATTCGCGGTATTATTTAAATTAGATGAACAAAGCTTTGTTTTTATTTTAATTTCAGAAATAGACTGCTTACCATTTACAATACTATCATGATTTATTAAATCGGTAAGCTCATCCATATCCATTAAATCGGAAATACGTGAATTACAAAAATTCAACTTCTCTATCTTTACATCTTTCGCCATCTCAGATATATACTGTTTGTTTTCTAGTGTTGTTTTTTCTATATTACCTACTAAATCCTCTACACCTTGCACACCTTGCACACCTTGCACACCTTGCACACCTTGCACACCCGGATTATCATCATTAGCATTCTGGTTAGGAATATGTGGACTAAGGATTGCACGAGAAGAACTAGCAGATGACCTCCATGAAAACACCGGATTTAGTGTAGTTATTATCGCTGCAAATAAATGAGCGATTTTAACATAATATTTAGCAATTTCTATACATAATTTGCCTGTTTGTTCTTTTGTGATACTTGTATTCGCATATATATAACTGCTATGTTCTATACTACCTTCCGATATTTTGTTATAAATAACCTGTATTTGATTAGAAAAAAATGACTTTTTTAATATTTTTGATGTTATAATTACTAAATCATCGCAATATTTTGAATTTGTAAGTCGAACCATATCTTGAAAATTCTGCCCTAGAATATAATCAGTAGCAATCTCATTTAGTTTAGAAAGAAATTCAGTATTATTATAATTCAATTCTTTAAAATTTACTATTGTTTCTTTATTTTTATTTTTTATTGTACTCGAATTATTACCCATTATATATTAATACTTTATATATTATTGAGTGTTTTGTTTTTATTTTCATTTTATTTCATTCATAATAAACATTATAATATGAATAAAATTGAATTAAAAAATATTTAATATACTTTAAGACAACGATCACATGCACGACTCATCACTTTCCCGAATACCTAATACACATAAAACATATAAAAATAAAATAAATCCTAATAGTAACAAAGCGGAGTTGTGGAAAAAAATTAACGAATCTTTTGACATAGATATCGATAAAAAACAATTCAAAAAAGATGAGACAAGTGTCGAGTGCATTTATAGAAATAGCGGACAACGAGAAAACTGTGACACATGTCAATCGGCTGTTTCACTATCTGACGAGGGGTTTCTTATTTGTACTAACCCAAAGTGTAGTATAATCTATAAAGATATTGTTGACCAAACCGCAGAGTGGAGATACTATGGTGTTGATGACAATCAGACAAGTGATCCGACACGATGCGGTCTCCCTGTTAACCCATTACTAATGGAATCATCGTTTGGTTGTAAAATATTATGCGATGGTATATCTTCTTATGAGATGCGAAAAATACGAAGGTATACAGAATGGCAGGCGTCGCCGCATAAAGAAAAAACGCAATACAATGAATTCCAACATATTACAATTATTGCTAATAATGCTGGTATTCCGAAAATTATAATTGATGAAGCTTTACGTTGTCATAAGAAAATATCGGAACATCAGACGTTTCGAGGTTCTAATCGCGACGGTATTATCGCCGCTTCAGTATATATAGCATTTAGGATTCATGACTGTCCTCGAACTGCAAAGGAGATTGCTACAATATTTAACCTAGATAACACAAGTGCGACAAAGGGGTGTAAAAACGCTGTATGTATTATAAATGATATTGAGAATGATATGCATAACTCTGAGAAAACTAGCTTCTGCAAGACACGACCAGAGGCTTTTATAGAGAGATACTGTACTAGGTTGCATGTGAATGGAGAGCTTACAAAGTTGTGTCAATTCATTGCACTACGAATTGAAAAGAATAATTTAATACCCGAAAATACTCCTCACTCTATTGCTGCTGGTATTATATACTTTGTATCGCAAATTTGCGGACTTAATATATCTAAAAAAGATGTGAATAAAATTAGCGAAACAAGCGAAGTTACAATAAATAAATGTTTCAAAAAATTAGATAGTATTAAACAACAATTGATACCTAGGGTTATTTTAGAAAAGTATTCGCCAAAAAACTGAAAAAATAAAATTAATACTATTATATCACTTATAAATTAGATTTTATAGTCGATTTTATGAATACAGATACAGATACAAATACAATTGAATTAGAAGTGAAAGAATGCAACAGTGCCCCCGATACCATTCAGTCGAGTGCTAATGTCCCAAATGTACCCAAAGTCGTATTTATAATTCCATATAGAGATAGAGTAGAACATAAAGAATTTTTTACTGTATATATGAAACATGTTTTAGAAGATATTCCTAAAACAGATTACGAAATATATTTTGTAGAACAGAAAAATACCTTACCATTTAATCGTGGTGCTATGAAAAATATAGGATTTTTAGCTTTAAAATATAAGTATCCTAATTATTATAAAAATATTACATTTGTTTTTAATGATGTTGATACCGTTCCATATAGCAAAAATATAATTGATTATGACACAACGTCGGGTATAGTAAAACACTTTTATGGTTTTAAATTCGCACTTGGAGGTATTTTTTCTATAAAAGGAGAAGATTTTGAAAGAACAAATGGGTTCCCTAATTTTTGGGCATGGGGTGGGGAAGACAATTATATGCAAAAACGTGTAGAGTACGCCGGATTATATATTGACCGAAGTATTTTTTTTAACATTTTAGATAAAAATATTTTACAGTTATGTGATGGTGTTAAAAGACTTATATGTAGAAAAGAAGCAGCTACAGTAGTAAATATGACAACATCAGATGGATTGGTTACTATATACAACTTAAATTATGAGTTTAAAGATGAATACATAAATGTATATAACTTTCAAACAATGCGAGATCCTAGAACGCTACGATTTGAACAACAAGATATAGCAGTTGAATCAAAAATACGTCTAGAAAAAGAAGATATTAAAAATATTCTTCACCAAAAAATGAATATAAATATTGGCGTACAACATCAGAATATCATCTTGCCTAAAAGACCATTATCTGTTCCTTTACCGCAACCTCGACCACAGCCGCAACTGCAACCTCGACCACAGCCGCAACCGCAATCGCAACCTCGACCACAGCTACACCCACACCCACATCACCCACCACAACAAATTAGAAAAAATATCTATCGAGGAATAGGTATGGGTGGTATAAATTAGTACCATAATCTAGTATTAAAAACTAGCATTAAAATCAAATATAGTGTCTGTTTTTGTTTTTTCAGAAAGAGCATATTCGCTAACTCGTTTTTCGAAAAAGTTAGTCTTACCTTCTATACTAATCATTTCCATGAAGTCAAACGGATTTGAAGAATTATATATTTTTTCATATCCGAGTTGAACTGTTAGTCTATCGGCAACAAATTCGATATATTGCGACATTAACTTTGAATTCATTCCTATTAAACGACAAGGCAATGCTTCGCATATAAATTCTTTCTCTATTTCTACCGCTTCTTTAATAATCTCGTGTACTTTTTGTTTAGGATACTTTTTCTGCATTTTATTATACAACAAGATTGCAAATTCAGTATGCAATGCCTCGTCACGTGATATAAGCTCATTACTAAATGTTAACCCAGGCATTAACCCTCGCTTCTTTAACCAATAAATAGAACAGAAAGCACCTGAAAAAAATATTCCCTCTATGCATGCAAAGGCAATTAATCTTGTAAAAAATGAACTTCTTTTATCATTTATCCATTTAAGCGCCCAGTCCGCCTTTTTTTTAATACATGGGAAATTACTTATACCTGAAAATAGTTTATCTTTTTGTTCGCTACTCTTAATTAGCGTGTCAATTAATAAACTATATACTTCGTTATGTATATTTTCGATTGCAATTTGAAATCCGTAAAAAGCACGAGCCTCAGCTAACTGTACATCGCTCATAAAACGGACAGCTAGATTTTCAGTAACGATTCCGTCACTTGCTGCAAAAAAGGCTAAAACCATAGAAATAAAAAATCGCTCATTATCGTTTAAAATATCGCTGTTCCATTCAACAATGTCTTTCGATAAGTCAATCTCCTCTGCTCTCCAGAAACAGTCGACCTGTTTTTTATACATTTTCCATATTTCATTATCTTGTATAGGAAACATTACGTAGCGAGAGTCGTTTTCGGTCAGTAGAGGCTCTGACGATTTACTAGTGGATACAGAAACGGGCTTTAAAGACATTCTAAATGTTATAATATTATATATGTTTATAATAATTTTATATCACTTTATAAAATTTTATAACGATTTTATAACAATTTTATTATAGATATATATTAGCATATTCAAAATATAATAAAATATAAATGGACGCGAACTTTACTTCATCCGAAACATCATATAAAATAAGTATGGGTCGTATGAGCGGTATGAGTGGTATGCCCCCTGTTAATCAAGGAGGTTTAGGTGGTAATAAAATATCTGCATCACAAATGTTATCTGGTGGAATGCCTTGTAAATTTGAACTTTTAATGGAATTCTTTTGCTCTTTCTTTTTTACTTTTATTATATATTTTATTGTCTTTGCTTTTGTACCATATGATGGTTTTATAACTAAAATTTTAGAATTTATACGTGATGTTACAAAAAAATTCACAGACTTTTTGTATACATTAATACCTGAACCAGTTAAAAAAGCTGCTTCTAGGTTATTTCCAAAGTTCATTGTAAAATTTTTTAAAGAAACATTACCAAATTTATTAAGTAAAAAATCAGAAGAGTTGACGACACCATTAAAGAAAAAATTACAAAAAATAAAAGATGATATAGATAAGAAAATAAATGGTGAAAAGAAAAAATTAGGAAAAAATAAAGACTTTATATCTCAACTAATGTTGTATTATAATGAACAGTATTTAATTATAACAGGAAAACTTACAGCATTATGGGAAAAATTTAAGGATAAAATTGTACCTGCACTGATTATGTCATTTATATATTATATAATATGGTTTACATTTTTAAAAATTATACCAACTATTTTGAAATATTTAATAAATGTTGCGCAACAATTTAAGCAACCATAGTCAATATTATGTATAATAAAACATATAATAAAAATACATAATATAAATATATAATATACTTATGCTTGGTTTTATATTTAACATTACGAGAAATTTAATATATATTGGTTTGTTTATATTATTTATTCCTGATTTCTTTTTTACACTTCCTAATAACGGTAGTAGAGTTATGGTATCATTAGTTCATGGACTACTATATGCAGCAGCATTTACTCTTTTAAGTATAATATTTAATATGAAACGCATTTACTTGTGTGCAAAATCATTAGGAACAGCAAGTGTTTAAATAACAATTATTATTTTATAAATACGAATATAAATACGAATATAAATACGAATATAAATACGAATATAAATACAAATATAAATACGAATATAAATACGAATATAAATACGAATATAAATACGAATATAAATATATATAATAATATAATGGTAAAACCAACAATAAAAATAGTTACATCCCCAAGAGTAAGAAGTAAGTCACCAAAAATAGATGATTTTATGAAAAATTCTATGATAAGTCCTGTATTTCAATATCCCAAAGAGAATTATCCCATTTCTCACCAATCTCATACATCTCATACGTATAATACTCCTCCTGGTGTTGAATCTATGAGTGATAAGCCTGTACCCTTCGAAGATAGCGAAGGTTATACAAGTAGCGATAGTAGTAGTGGTGAATCATATATAGATAACGAAACGAATGAGATGATACCAATCGAAGAAACATACGCCAATGCAACAAGAAAAAAAGATTTAAAAATTTATAGAATGAAAGATTTATTAGACAAGAAACGTAAACTAATGTTTGAAAAAGAAAGGGAAATAAAAGAACTAGGCAAACAAAACTCGTTTTTAGAAACTGTTGTACATGACTATGAAAAATATAATACTGTTATTTTAGAAGAAAAAATAAAACAAAAAAAGGCTCTTAAAATATTATCAGACCATATTAGGGAAATATCTAAAAATATTAAGAGTGATGAATTTAAATTGAATCGCGTAAAAGTGGATCAGACTCTTTTACTAGACGAAATACAAAATATTCGCGATGAGATAGAATACGTTTTAAGATCTAGTGGTAGTAATAACAAATATATGTCATCTGATGATGAGTATACAAATGACGATAGGTTTTAACATTAGTTAGTGGTGTTTATTTTTTAGTGTTTAATATTTAGTATTCATATTAATAGTTTTATTATTATAAGTTAATAATAATTATAGATTTTAATTATTATTATTTTATAATACCTTTTTTCTATGTCATATATATAATACACATAAATGAAATCAAAAAGGTCTTCACCTAAATTTTCGAGTAACTCGATTGGTATTCTTTCAAATAAATATGTGTTATATGCTTCTTTCTTTTTTGCGATTGTAACAGCTGCTAATTATTTGCTGAGAAATAATTTAGAAGCTGTAGCCATTTTTATTATTATTGGTTTCTTGACCACATACTTTAGTAAAAATATGATTATTGTTTTACTGACAACCACTATTTTGACTAATTTTATTGTTATGTACAGAAATAGAAGTTATTCTATGATGGAGGGTTTTACTCCAACAGAAATTGCAACATTAAAGACTAAAATGGATGATGCAAAATCTGCAATGGATAAAGAAACTGATGACACAAAGAAAGCTGCTCTTAAAGTAACATATGAAGCCGCAAAAAAATCATATGACGAAGCTGTAGCTACTGCCGCTGCGGATGCATCTGCTGCTGCCGCTGCTAATGGTGCCGCTTCTACTGCAACTACTACTGCTAATCCCACCGCTACTACAACCGGTTCTGATAATACTATAGCAATGGGTGCTCAACCAGCTAATACTGTAACCCAACCATTAAAAGGTAAAGGTAATGTAAAGGATGGAATGTCGCAGTTGAGCCCTGCTTCTGTAGGCGCTGAATCTGTTGACCCCATGATGCAAATCAAAGTTCCAGGTATGGCTACAGGATATAATGCGCAAAAGGAACAGGCATATAACACATTGGCTAGTGTAGGAGGAGGCGGTGGCGATATGTTGTCTCAACAGACTGAAATGATTAATAATCTCAAATCGATAGAACCTATTTTAACTACTGCTCAAAATTTCCTCGATAAATTTGAAAATAGTTCTATTAGTAAAATGTTTTCAGGAGGTGGAGGGTTTCCAGGAATGTCTTTATTGACCGGAGGAGGAGCAAACAAAACCAACCCCGCTCCCGTAGGAGGCTCTGCCTAAAGTATTAAACACATGAGATGTATGAGCCTCGTGAGAAATTAAGAAATTCACAGGTAATTCATAATCCAATATAAAAATATAATATCTATATTTTTATATAATGACAAAGAAATGCCCTCCAGGCGTAATATGTTTTGAAAATATAACACTTGTGATATTCTTAGTTATTGCATGTATTATTATTTATTTAGCATATTCCCAATACAATAAAAATGCATCTACGTCAAATGGGAACACAAATGGGAACTCGAACACAAACTCAAATATTATCGAAATATCTCGCAAAGATTATGGCGGAGGTGGAGGGGGTGGATTTTTAGATTTAATACCAAGTTTCGGTTCAGGATATACTCGCGGACCGGCAGACGTTTTATTAAATCCATATACTCCACCATTACGCGATGATAGATACTTTAATCAATATGGAACAAGCGCGTTGGGGGTTGCAATGGGTGGCGATATACGAGGAGCAATACCTATAAATGTAGCGACTCGGTCTGTAAATTCGGCATATCGTCAAGTTGGAATATTAACACGGGTTAATGGACCAGAAACTATTCTTTCTCTTATGGGAAGACCACTATTTCCAAGCCAAGATAAGTGGCAGTTTTATACCATGAGTGATAAAAATCATTCGGTTAAACTACCAGTAACATATAAAAAACGAAGCTGTACTAGTGACTTAGGGTGTGATAATATTTACAATGGGGATACCGTTTACGTTGAAGGGTATAACGATGCATTTAAAGCTACTATATATGATACTGCTATGCAATATTCTATTCCATATTACTAACAATATACTAACAATATACTAACAATATACTAACGATATTCAAATAATATATTTATAATTGATTTAGAGGTATTATATTATAAATATATAACCAATACACTATACTATCGTACCCTTATTAACAGTCATTATTATTACATAACATGCTACCAATACCCGGTTTAGGTGGTATAGGTGATATTATTTTGATACAAAATTTAAAAACAGGAAATTATTATATAGATGTAGTTATTATTCTTTTATTTTTATTTTTATTACATCATAGCGATGTTTATAAATATTTGAACGATATTATTAACCTTATTTATTCTATGAATCGTGAAACAACCAAACAAATGGTTATGCACTTACAGAAAGGTAATATGCATCGAATAATGTATCAAGGTAATCAATATACTATAGGATATCATTCTATAAATGTTGTTATTCATTATCCCGACCCAATGATACATATTCTTGACTATTATACAGACAAAATAGATAAGATTCAAAAAAAATCAGAAAAAGAGTTATCTGTTATAAATTTGCGATATGTTGAAGTTATTGATAAAAACAACAATGCCTCAAAAATATATACTCCGCGCACCAATTTGCCCATTGAAATAGAAAACGGAATATACCTGTCAATTGAAAAGATATATTTACATAGAGATAAAAAAAACTCAGAAGCACAAGATTTTAAGAAAATAAATTTTACAATTATGATGAGTAGAGATAAATGTGTAGATGAGATGTATAATTTCATTGAGAAATGTGAAAAGACATATAATAAAAAAATCGAAGATAGAATGACAGATAAAATATTTATATACGAGTTTCTACAGAGCGAGAATACTCGTTCGAGTAGTAGTGACGACGACTGGAATGACGGAAGAAAAGACCAAAAACTGTCGAATATTTTGTGTTCAGAATATCAATTAAATACGACAAAAGATTTGAAGAAAAATTGTTTTTTTACGGATGTTGATAAAATTATTAAACGGATTGAGTTTTTTATAAATAATAAGCCGTGGTATGAGTCGCGCGGAATACCATATCAGCTTGGGTTTTTATTTTATGGACCACCTGGATGCGGTAAGACTTCTACTATTAAGGCAATTGCGCGTATGCTTGACAGACATATCGTAAATGTAAATGATATTGATAAAATTAAGAAAGTGTCGGATATTAAAAATATATTTTATGGTGACTATATTAATGGTAGACATATTCCGACACATAAGAGACTATACGTAATTGACGAATTTGATAAAATATTGGATACAATTAGTGAAAAACCAGCAATTTCTAATGCGGCAGCGGCAATGAATGCAATGAGTGCTAACTTATTAAACGGAATTATGGGAATGGGAATGGGTATGTCCGGTGAAGCAGGTAGCGGAGTAATTGTTGTAGATAGTGATACAAGTAGTTGTGAAAATGGAAATGGAAATGGAAACGGAGATGCAAGTAATGAAATTGGTAAAAGAAAGGCAACAAAAAAAGATGATGATGGACCAGCGAAAGGAAAACAGAATGGTCCTGCATCATCTCTTATGAAACAAAAATCCGTAATAAATGATGCGGATATACTTACAATCATGGATGGTTTGGTTGAAACCAGTGGTAGAATTATTATATGCACAGCAAATGATCCAAGTAAAATTAGTGAACCATTTAAACGACCAGGTAGGTTGGATGAACATATAGAGTTTACAAAATGTACACGAAGCATGATAGTACAATTATTAGAATTATTTTATTGTACGACGCTAAGCGAAGAACAAGCAGCAAAAATAAACAATACTGAAAATGATATTCAGTTTAAATATTCACCAGCAGAAATAAATAAATTTTGTTTTAATAATTTAACAAATGTGGATGATGTTATTATTGAAATCATGCTTTGAGCGGATACAACTATAGTATGTATGCAATTATAGTATGTATACAGTAATTTAATAATGATAACGCATCATTATTAAATTATATAATTTGCACAGTTACTGTTAGCGTAGTTTACTTATAATGTCTTTACTTTAGTAAATTTAATTTTTTTACTAGTTGAATTTTTCCTTTTTTTTGTTTTAT
>Ga0114979_10002624_pt1 | contig 12102 bp, 11 predicted proteins | sample S_140625_EF_Meta_FD_87315 | JGI IMG/M metagenome (GOLD analysis project Ga0114979, IMG submission 87315) | Freshwater microbial communities from Lake Simoncouche, Canada to study carbon cycling - S_140625_EF_MetaG | ecosystem: Environmental > Aquatic > Freshwater > Lake | place: Lake... | reverse complement strand
GGAATCGTCTAGAGCGGAGATTCTCAACGGAAACAAGGAGCTGGCAGCCAAGTCGAATGACGAATTACGTGAGCAGTTTAGGGCCGATATCGAACGCAATGTTTCGCTGAAGACATTGCTGCTCGGAGGTACTCTAGCTCTTACCTTTATTAGCTTTGCTTACAGCTTGCTGGCTGTGTTTTTCTGGCGGACCTTTGTTCGAAAACTGTAGACAATAATTTGCGACTTTGACGTTAATTGCACCGGTAATATCCATGCGTTTTCTGAACCGATACATCTTGATGTTTGTCCTCATGGTCGCGGCCATGAAGGCCTCGGCGCAAATCAACACGCGAGAAAATTTACCGCATTTCGATAGTCGGAAGTATCATTTCGGCTTCTTGTTATCGGCGAATACATCGTCATTTTATATCGATTACAAGCCGGACTTTTCATTCAGCGACTCTTTACTGGGTATTGATAATGTGCCTCAGGCCGGCTTTAACCTGGCTTTGTTGGCCTCGTTTAATCCGGTGAAGAATATCAACCTGCGTATTGTTCCCGGACTGTCGTTTCAAGATCGTGGTCTTAACTACACGTTTCTGGCTGAGGACAATAAAGTAGAAACCTTCCTGAAGCGCACGGAATCGGTATGGCTGCAATTTCCCATGATGTTAAAATTGCGGACCAACCGCGTCGGTAATTTCGCTGCCTACGGACTAATCGGCGGATGTTACGGCATCGATATGCAGTCTCAAAAGGATGTGAATGAAGCGGTGGCAGGTAAGGTTGTCGTGAAACTCGAGAAGACCGATATCACCCTGGACGCCGGCGGAGGCTTCGATTTCTTCCTGCCGTATTTCAAGTTCGGTGTAGAAATGAAAACCTGCTTCGGCATGAAGGATCTGCTTATTCAGGAATCGAATCAATTCACAGATCCTATTTCCCGCCTGCGCACCCGCACTTTTGTGCTTTCCCTCTGTTTCGAAGGGTAGTCAATCTTCACCCATTGCTGTTTATAACGTGAATTTTCATGGTTGCATGATGCTCTTAATTGCGTTCATCTTTGCTTCATGAAGAAATCCTTAATTCGCATAGTGAAAAACAAATACACCTTGTCAACGGTGGTATTTCTGTTATGGCTGACCTTCTTCAATGAGATCGATTTGGTCTACATTTTTCAATCGCGGCAGGAGGTGACTGCACTTCGCAATGAAGTTCAACGCATGAAGGATGACAATGCGCGCGCAACACAGGCCTTGTTCGATTTAACGACCAACGCTACTTCACTGGAGAAGTTTGCGAGAGAGAATTATTACATGAAACGCGAAAACGAAGTCGTATATGTTTTTAAAGAGCGCCCCGCTCAAGTGCAGTAGAAAATATTTTCTACTTTTTTAAGTTCTGCCTACAAATTCTCCCCCTATGTACTACACAAAAATCCAAATGACGTTTGTCGTTATGTTGATTGCAACGTTGTCAAATGCGCAATCCGACAGCACAAGTTCCATGAAGGTGTATCTGAATTGTCAGTGGTGTTATCAGGATTACCTGCGTACACAAATCACCTGGGTAAATTTTGTCCAGGATCAGTTTGTAAGTGATGTGGATCTGATGGTAACGAATCTGGGCACTGGTGGAGGCGGATCGGAGTACCAGCTTGTTTTTACTGGTAAGAAGTCAATGGCAGGTATGAATGACACCATCAAGTTTGCGGTTAACGCTATTCAAACCGACAATGAGCAGCGCGAGATATTGGCCAAAAAAGTTAAGTTGGGACTGGTGCGTTATGCGGCGTGTTCGGCAACGGGCGACTGTCTCATCATTGACAGCAACAATCAGCAGGATAGTTTGGATGTTGGCATTGGAAGTAATCCGCAGGAGGATCCATGGAATGCATGGGTTTTTCGCGTTGGTGCGAATGCAAATGTCAACGCTCAAAAAGTTTTTCAATCAGGAAATGGTGGAGCTTCTATCCGTGCAGAGCAAGTGAAGGAGACACACAAATTCTCCATCAGTGCTAGAGCAAATTACAGTGAGCAACGCTATGATTATGCAGGCTTGAATAGCACGTATATCCTACGTTCACAATCTGCCGATGCTTACTACGTGCACTCCTTGAGCGATCATTGGTCGGCCGGTGCATTCACGTACGCGGAGCGTAGCGATTTCAGCAATTACGATTTGTTTCAAGCGGTGAGTGGCGCAGTAGAATATGATATTTTTCCCTACCAAGAGGCGCAAACCCGAATCATCACGCTATCCTACAGAGCCGGATATTACTTCTACGATTTTCAGGAGGAGACGATATTCAACAAAACGAAGGACGCTATTCCCTTTCAATCGTTCAATGCCTCTGCATCGTTTACAAAAGATTGGGGCGATTTCTCGGCCGGATTTGAAGCAGCGGCATTCATCAATGATTTTGATAAAAACCACTTCAATATCTGGATGAGTAACTCGGTGCGCATTTTCAAAGGCCTATCGCTGAACTCTTATATCAGTTACAACGTTCAGCGAGATCAGGTGAATATTCGACTCAATGGTGCATCTGAGGAGGAAGTCTTGCTGCAACAGCAAGAATTGCTTTCGAACTATGATTTTTATGCCTACATGAGTTTGAGCTACCGCTTCGGTTCAATCTATAACAATGTAGTGAACCCTCGCTTTAACTTCTGATGCACGACTCCAGCAGTTGCTTCACTGCATGGGCATCGAAGGGCGGATAAACTTCGTCGCGTTGCAATAGGGCCGACGGACTTGCTTTCTCCGCAAAGTAACGTTCGATAGGATTTTCTTCGATGGACAGCGGTAATGCAACCTGTTCACGCAGCATATCCGCGGCATAGTCGCTATGAGTTCCGTAGTTCTGTAGAGAGAAATTCACCACATCAAATCCGAGCGCATCATAAAAAGTGGTGGAGTAGATGCTGATCTGAATGCGGCATTCGTGTAGTAGATCATCTAGTGTCCGCTCAGCGTCGATGATTTCAAAGCCAAGTTCTTTGAGGGGTGCGTATAGCGCCTTGTTGGCCTCTAGCGGATGCAGTTTAATGATCCAGTGCCAGTCGGGATGCTGTTTTAAAACCGGAAGCATTTTGTGGGCGTACCCCACGTACTCCTCGTGCATAGTCTTCTGCGCACAAATGAGTACTGTATTCTTCTTCTCCACGGGAGCGCTAAGCGATGGGTTTCGCCAGAAGTAATCGCCTGCCACATGAATTTGGGTAGCATCAAATTCACAACCGCGCAAGAGTAGCGATTTCCAATACGACCCATAAACGAGGATATGATCCGGGAAATCAGCATTCTTGAGCCCGTTCGCAAAGTGATGCTTGTAGGAATAGTACAAATCGTTTTGCGCAATTAAGCCGTGCTGTGCTTCAACAGATGTAATGCCCAGAACTTTGAGTGCGGCCATTAACCCTTCCGTTTGATAATGACAAATGAACAAGACACACTTGACGTTACTGCCTTTGAACAGGCGGTAATAGAATCGAAAGTCGTCGTAGTAAATGTGAAAACACGATTGAATATGCGCCTTTTCGCGCGGAGTAAAGCGCGCATCAGCGTGGAGCTTTTTGAGCGTTTTCAGGATGACATTTAGAAACGCAATCTCGGTGCTATCGGGCGCCGGATATTGGTGAGGAAGCTGATTGAGCGCAAACGATGTCGGAAAGCGGTTATCCTTTTTTTTATTCACCCACGTCACGCGATCGATTCCCACAGTCTTGGCAATATTCTCAAAATAAATTGAGTGGTACAGACCTTCCTTATCCGCAATGAATCGATTCGGTTCGATAATCAAATAGGGTGTGTCGGCAAGGATAGAAGGCATGGGCTTTCGCAGCATGGCCTTTACACGCATAATGCCGACTTGCACAAAGGCAGGAAGGCTCAAGTAATTTTTGATTAGCTTGGATTCGTCCTTGTTGCTCGCATAGGAAAGTCCTTGCTGGAAAATCTTGATGAATGATTTCCCTTCCGTGACGTACACATCCTCGCTTGACAGTTTCTTGTCGAATAGTCGATTAAGCTCGGAAAACGGGGTTAATTCCAGCATCTGGCTTACTTCCCGGTGTATGGCTTTTCCAAGGCTACCTGCAACTTCGCTGATTCGAACTTGTTGCCTTCAATGCCTTCAAACGATTGGATGATGTTGCCGTTCCATAGATAGAATACGCCCGGTGTGCTGGCATTCGTGCCGAGAACTGTCCAGAATTTCGGGATATCAATCACCTGATACGGCTTATTGAAATTCGTTTCCTTCAAAAACTCCGGAATTAAAAACGCTTCTTCATCCATGAAGATGATGTACGTATCGGGGAGTTTGAGTTTTGCCGCAAGTGCTTTCAATTCCTTGGCTGTTTCGCGGCAATGGTCGCAGCCCGGTGCGAAGAAGCACACGATTTTCTTGCCTTCGTCGAGATTAACGGCTTTGCCACCGATTGATTTGAATTCTGAGAAGCGAGACTTCACTTTAGGTGGTTGCACTTCTTCAACGGCTGGTTGAATGTTATTGCCTTCAATCGGGGATGTAACAATTTGAGTCGTGTCTACCGGTAATGCCTGGGTCGTGCTGTCGATGGCTGTTGGCTCAACGGGAACAACTTCCTCTACGAGTGGTGTTTCTTCTGTTTCATTTTCACAAGGGCAGAAAGGAAAAAGCGCAAACATGCCAAAAGCGGAAACGGCATAGATGAACATCGGAACCATGAAGCGATTGCTTCCTTTGGGGTGTTCTTCAGTGTTCTTATAAACGTAGAATAGTAATCCGAGTGTTAGCACATTTTTGATGAATGCCTCTAGTGGAGTCATCGGAATTAACTGGCCAAAGCAGCCGCAGTTGCCATTCATGGCGCCGTGTTTCACCATTTCAATGGAGAGGTGAATACAAAAGGCTACGAGCAGGAAGGCCGTCACGGGAATGACAAACCGACGCAAGAAGTGTTTCTGCAGAATCGCAACACCAATGGCCATTTCCAATGCGATGAGCATTCGGGAGAAGTAGGGGGCCTCGCACCATCCGCAAATACCCAAATCAACCAATTGCTTTTCAAACATCCAGATCGGAAACATTTTGGAAATACCCGAAATGAGGAATAGGATTGAAATGATAATTCGGGCTGACCAGGGGAAATAGGCTTTCAAAGAATTCATAGTCGCATTAAATTGAAGTTCGAATGTAGGTGTTGTCTGATGAAAACGTCTGCATGAAGAGCGTGGATTATTCCGTATAGGTCACACTCAATTGTCCATCGGTTATTTGCTTGGTTACTCCGTTAAGGGGATTCACAGCATTAATTTGGAAGGTGCCTTCGATACGATTGGTACTCTCGTTATGACTGGTGATGGTAATTGAGCCGGGCTGTTCGTTGGTGGCTTCCCAGGCGAGGGCAAGACCATCGGTATACAGCATGTAATTGTAATCAGCTGTCAGCTCGTGCGTTCCAACGGAAATACTATCTAATTCAAATGTTATCGTCGGGCCTTGTGCCGAAAGACCGAAGATGTTTAGGATGATGGCGTTGTCAGCTAGGATAGAAGCATTGGCGCATTTTTCCACGCCGTTTTCCTTCCAACGGATGGTGCCATTGGGCAAACCACAAACCAGTGGTGGGTCGACAACTTCTTCTTCGTCTTTGCAGGAAATGAAAGTGACTACACCTGCACAGAGCAGGAGGGCGGATAGGAAAGTATATTTTCTGTTCATAGGTTGATATTCAATCGCGGGTTGCGGTCGCAAAGTAAATCAAATACGGGGTAAAATTTTCTAAAGAATGCAAAGCAAACCTAAGGCAGAATTAGGCCTTTGTGTAATGGATAGCTTGTTGATTGAGTAGATCCATAATGCGCCTCGACATATCATTAAAGTAGCGTTTGGTGCGGTATCCACCTATCCATTCAATTCCGCGCACGGCATTGGTGATGAACATTTCATCGGCGGCGAGAAGATTGTGCGGATTCAAGGTGCATTCGTAGACCTTGATTTTGTTTTCCAATGCAATGTTGATGATGTTCATGCGCATCGTGCCCGCCACGGGACCGTCGTCGAGCGAAGGTGTATAAAGCACACCATTGGAAACAATGAAAATATTGCTCGAATTGGACTCAATTACGGCCAGCTTGTTGTTTTGGATCAACGCTTCGTCCAATACTTTGTCACGGGCGAAGATAGCAGCCATGACATAGAGCTGTGCATTCAATGTTTTGAAGACCGACATCTTGGTGATATCCTTTTTAAAATCGGTATAGATATCAATCATTTTCCCGGTCGCATTCATCACGAAGGCATTGTCGGGCAAGGGCTCAGCCTCGATGTAGTAGGTCATTTCGTCTTGCTTCGGCATGTAGAAGCCTGTCGACCGACGGTAAAACGTAATGCGCAGTCGTCCGCCTTGGTTGATACCGTTGCGTTCCAGCAATCCTAGAATTTGGCTGCGAAGTACCTCTATGGAAAAGCCTTCAGGAACTGCCATTTTCAGTATGGCAGCAGTATCCATTGCGCGGGAGAAGTGATTTTCTAGAAATAGCGGCTTGCCATTGATTACGCGCATGCTCTCAAAAAAACCATCGGCAAAACGAAACGCACGATTATCCTTGGTAATCGCGGCTTGTATATCCGGCAAATATTCACCTTTATGGAATACGTGGTTCATGCGTGAGTTTATGCGAGTGTTTCAACCGCATCGATCAAGGCTGAGTTGGCGGGAATTAAAATGCCTTTCACGCCAACTTGTGCTGCGCATTGAATGTCGCGCTCCCGATCTCCGATCATGACGCTCAGCGTTGGGTTGATTCGGTATCGGGCTATCGCTCGTTCCATGAGCAATCGTTCCGGTTTTCTCGTGAGTGAATTTCCGAATTCAGGGTGATGTGGCGAATAAAAGATGTGATTGATTTCAACACCTGCCTCTTGACAAGTCCGCAGAAGAAAATCATGGATCTCATGCACTGTTTCATGGGTGTAAAGACCTTTGGCAACACCGCCTTGATTGGTAATGACAAAGATGAGGTATCCCTTTTTGCGCGCTAGTTGTAGCGCTTCAATAACCGTGGGCAGAATGATGAATTCTTCCAATGACACCGTGTAGTCACCGGGGTCATGATTGATGACGCCGTCGCGATCAAGGAAAAGGGCTTTGTGCTCCATCAGGAAGAAATCTTTTTGCTTTTAATGGTAAACCAGGCAATTACCAGGGCTAATAATATCAGGAAGGCTGCTGTAATAAATGCAGCACCCGGGAAGTAGATGGTGGATTTGCCCGTGAAATGACTGAAGATTCCGGCCATCATTAGCGGACCGATAATCGAAGTGATGCTCTGCACGCTGGTTATAAGGCCCTGCAATTCACCCTGCGCATTGGAAGGGACAGATTCGGTCATGAGCGATTGGATGGCCGGACCGTTGATGCCGCCTAGGCAATACGGAATGATGGCCAGCATCATAAACGTGCCCGTTGGGGCTAGTCCGAAACCTGCCATGCCGATAATGTATAGCGTGAGCCCAATAAGCATGGCGTTTGTGTTGCCGATTCTGGAATTCACTACACGCACCAGCACACCTTGAACGAAAGCGACGATGATACCCACGGTCATAATCGAGACGCCAATGGCCTTTTCGGTCCACTGAAATTTCAGCATCGTGTAGTATTGCCAGTTGGTCATCACAGCTTGCGCCCCGAGATAGAGCAGGAAGAAGCACGCGAGGTAACCCAATATGCTACGGTGTTTGGAGATATTGAGAAACGCTCCGATGGGATTAGCGCGCTTCCAGTCGAATGGACGGCGATGTTCCTGGGGTAATGATTCTGGTAGAATGAAATAGCCGTAAAGCCAATTCACCAGTGAGAGAATTGCGCAGGCGATGAACGGCACTCGCACGCCCCATTGTGCAAGCAAACCTCCGATGCCGGGACCGATGATGAAGCCCATACCGAAAGCTGCGCCAAGCATGCCAAAGTGTTTTGACCGAGTGTCATCGTTGCTGATGTCGGCTATGTAGGCTGCGGCTGTCGTATAGCTAGCCCCCATGATACCCGCCATTATTCTTCCGGCAAACAGCCACGATAGTGTTGGAGCAAAGGCAAGTAGCAAAAAGTCGATCCCGAATCCGAACAGCGAAAGCAGCAGAACGGGTCGTCGACCGAAGCGATCGCTCAGGCTACCTAAAATGGGCGACATCACAAACTGCATGACGGCAAACCAGAACATGAGCCAACCTCCGATTACAGCTGCGCGACTTTCATCGCATTGCTCCATGCTCATAATGAGCTTAGGAAATACGGGGATGATGATGCCGATACTGATTGAATCAATCAGCGCTGTGATCAGAATAAAGAGTATTGCAGGTTTTTTGCCCTGTGCTAAGGTGGCCATTGAGCGCGCAAGATACATCAGCTAGGGTATGAGTATCGCTGAATTTAATCCTCCTCAAGCAACCATTCGTCTTCAAAGTCGAAGTCAGTGTAATCGTCCAGATCACGACGCTCCTTTTTCGTGGGTCTACCCAGTCCGCGCTTGCGGTCGTTGCGGAATTGCAGCTTGATCATTTCGAGTTTGGCCAATTCTTCGGCCTTGGTGACATCTTGCGCGTGGGCAGCTACGAGCTTTGCACCGACACGCGCCCTGGGGAAGGCGAGCACTTTATAAGAGAATTGAATGGGGCCTTTGCGAACGGTGAGGACGTCACCTATTTTGACTTCACGACTGGCCTTGGTGAGTTCGCCGTTATACCACACTTTTTCAAGCTTACATTGACTGCTGGCCAGGGAGCGTGTTTTGTACACGCGAATACTCCAGAGATACTTGTCGATGCGCATCAGTTGTCAGAAATCGATTTGCAGGTTGAACGTTTTGCGTAACGTTTCCATGGCCGGATTTTCCTGCACGAGTTTGTCGAAGCGCTGCTTGGCTGTTTGGTAGGACGACTTGATTTCGTCGGGGCGCATGATTTCGATTTTGTAATCGATGCCGCGGATATCGAATTGTGTGCGGAAATACTCTGCGAGTTGGTTGCGGTTCTCGTTGAAATACATTTCCTGAGTCACACTGGGCAGGCCTACTCGCAGGGTATTGCCGAGTTTTAACTCGACCTCTGCCACTTTGAATGCGCTTTGAGCCTGCATGTTATGACTCATGCGTTCGTCGGCAAAACGATTCCAGGCCATTCGCAGTTCTTCAGTAGTGTATTCGCGGGTGGGCCTTTCGTCAGTGATTTCCAGGAGCTCTTCGGCCACTTGTTGCTGCTGTTGCTGACGTCGAGCCATGACGCCCTTGATGCTGACGGATTCTGTCGATTGGAGGATGAGGCTGCGCTTGCCAAGCACAGGCGCTGCAACGTCCTGCACTGCAACGGCTGAAGGCAGCGGCAGCGGACGCACTGCAGTTTGTCCTTCAGAAGCATGCCCTTCACCGACTTGCACGCTCTCGGCGGAAGGCTGCGGAACCGGACGCGCAACAGTGCGCACAGCTATCGTCTGGCTACCCCGGAACGGCTTCAGTCTGAACTTTTTTTTTTCGCCTTCTTTGTTGTAAAGAATGCTTGCGAGTTTCATCAGGGTGAGTTCGACCAACAGTCGCTGGTGCTTGCTGGCCCTGAATTGGGTATCGCACTCGTTGATCATCTGCAGGCCTTGAATAAGCAGGCGCAGATCCGAGTTAGCGGCTTGTGTCTTGTATTTGTCGGCGACGGATTCGCTGACCTCCATCAGCGGAATGGTTTGCGCGTCTTTGCTGACCAACAGGTTGCGGAAATGGCCGCCAAGCCCGGTGATGAAGTGATGACCATCGAATCCTTTGTTAAGGACTTCATCAAAGAGGACCAAACATCCTGCAACATCTTCAGCCAGAATCAAATCCGTGAGCCTAAAGTAATAATCGTAATCCAGGACATTGAGGTTCTGAATAACAGCGGAGTAAGTAAGATTGCGTCCGCAGAATGCAACGACCTGATCGAAGATGGAAAGGGCATCACGCATGGCGCCATCGGCTTTGGTTGCGATGACGTGCAGCGCTTCCGGTTCGGCCTGAACGCCTTCTTTCGTAGCGATGGAGGCCAAGTGGTCGGCGATGTCTTTAATCTTGATTCGGTTGAAGTCGAAGATCTGGCAACGGCTGAGGATGGTCGGAATGATCTTGTGTTTCTCGGTTGTTGCCAGGATGAAGATGGCGTGTGCCGGTGGTTCTTCAAGCGTCTTAAGGAAGGCGTTGAAGGCGGCCGACGACAGCATGTGAACCTCGTCGATGATGTAGACCTTGAACTTGCCGGTTTGCGGTGGGATGCGCACGCTGTCGACAATGCTACGGATGTCATCGACGCTGTTGTTGGATGCGGCATCGAGTTCGAAGACGTTGAACTGCATGTCTTCGAGTTGTTCGCCCAGGGCGCCATTAACGGCCTTGGCGAAGATGCGAGCGCAAGTGGTTTTACCAACTCCGCGCGGCCCGGTGAACAAATAGGCCTGAGCAATCTGCTGATTGGCAATGGCGCTTTGCAGCGTCGTGGTGATGTGCTTCTGCCCAACAACGGTTTCCCAGCTGTCGGGGCGGTATTTTCTTGCCGAAACGATGAATTGCTCTGCCATAGATGGCAAAGATGGGGCAGGGGAGGCCAGCGTAATTCACAATTTTCGAACAGGCTATGAAAGTACAAATGACGAATTACAAAGTACCGCCAATTTCGAATTTTTGATGAACGACAGTGTCCGAAAGCCAATGGCAGCTATTTCAATTTTCCCATCGAAACACATTCATCATTTGGCGGCTCCTCCAATCCAAAAGTCCTTTCTCTTCGCTCTCTGCGCCTTTGCGGTTAAAAAAAGAAACAGAAACACAATGAGAATGAGGGGTGAGGGCCCCTCATCCCTCACCCCTCATCCCTCATCCCTAATTTCAAATACTCTCCAAACTCCGTTTCACAAAGCCCGCCAACTCTTCGCCTTTGAGCAGTCCCTTGCTGAGCAACGCCAAATCAATGGCTTGCTTCACTTTGGCTTCATTGAGCATTGTATTGCCGTCGTTATCGGTGACTGTGCTGCCAAACAGCGGGTGATTGGCATTGGCCACCAGGTTGTAGCTGTCTGGAAGGGTTCCGTAGAATCCGCCGCCACCCATGGCACTTTGCTCTTTCATGCGGCGCATGAACTCGTTTTGAGTGATCACAAACGGTGCTTCCGTAGGCGACAGATTCGCAAACTCAACGTGGTACTTCTTGGTGTCAATGAGTTTTTCCAGCGCTGAGGAAATGCCTTTCTTCTGATCGTCGGAAAGGGCAGAGGCCGCTAGGTCGTCTTTCTCGATGAGCTTGTCCATCACGTCAGCATCCACACGCTTGAAGCGCAAACCGGTATGCTTCTGCTCGAGTTTTGAGATATAGTGCGACGCCAATGGCCCGTCGAGTAATACGACTTCCCAGCCGCGCTCGTCGGCAGCTTGGATTGCCGTGAACTGTTCCTCGGTATTGTTGGCGTAGAGCACAACAGTCTCACCTTTTTTATCCTTCTGTGTTTCCTTGATTTTCTCTTTGAAATCCTCTAGGTTGAAGTATCCACCATTGGTGGTTTTTAGGAGTGAAAACTTCTCAGCCTTCTCATAAAACTTATCATCGGTGAGCATACCATAGTGAATGAACACCCCGATATCGTCCCACTTGTTTTCATAATCGGCCTTGTCATTAGTATACATGCTCTGAAGCTTGTCGGCCACCTTCTTGGTGATGTGACTCGATATCTTCTTCACGTTGGCATCTTCCTGCAGGTAGCTGCGCGATACGTTGAGCGGAATGTCGGGTGAATCCACCACACCGTGAAGCATCGTCAGGAAGTCGGGGAGGATGTTTTTAACCTCGTCGGTGATGAACACCTGATTGCTATAGAGTTGAACCTTGTTCTTCTGCATCTCCATGTTGTTCTTCATTTTCGGGAAGAACAAAATACCCGTCAAGTTGAACGGATAATCCACGTTGATATGAATGTGGAAGAGCGGTTCATCAAAACTCATCGGATAGAGTTCATGGTAGAAGTTTTTGTAGTCTTCATCCGATATATCTGCCGGCTTCTTCATCCACAGCGGAGCCGTGTTGTTGATGATGTTCGGCATCTTCACTTCCACTTGCTTCTTTTC
>Ga0114979_10002616_pt1 | contig 12122 bp, 8 predicted proteins | sample S_140625_EF_Meta_FD_87315 | JGI IMG/M metagenome (GOLD analysis project Ga0114979, IMG submission 87315) | Freshwater microbial communities from Lake Simoncouche, Canada to study carbon cycling - S_140625_EF_MetaG | ecosystem: Environmental > Aquatic > Freshwater > Lake | place: Lake... | reverse complement strand
CTTCCCCATTAGCGATGCCCAACACGCCCTGGTGAACAATGCGCTTGCAGACATTCAGGACCCCCAAAACAAAACCACGCGGTGTGCAAAACCAACAAAGTCGACCTTCACTACGGGGTCACGTTCGTCGGGACTCCTGGCAGATTCGGATTCGATCGAAGATGCCAACGCGGGCGCAAAACTCTTCATTCGAGCCCCTTACTACGGCACGTCGGCCAGCGGAGGAGGTGAACCGGTGATGACCCGCATTCTCACAGCGGGAGGGTATATCGCTGGCATTCCTCTCGCCATTGCCGGCCTCATCATGCAAAGAAACAGCCGCACAGTTCCCTCCGGGCGTCGCCGCGGTTTCTAAGGGCTACCCGCGGTTCAGCAAGCGTTAACTTTCTGCAACCTTTTTGGAAACCTCGCCTCGATAACTTGTGGGTTATGGTCCGCCGGATTGTCCGGTTGACATTTGTGAAAGGAACACAATGAAAGCTCGGTCATTCGCGAGAGCGGTCGCCATCAGCGCCGCTAGCGCGGTTATTATCACCGGACTGTCTGCGGCACCTGCCGCCATGGCAGACCCGGCTGCTACCCCGGCTGTGACGTCAACGACTCTCGTCGGCTTCGGCTCGGACACCACTCAAGACGTGATGAACGCCATTGCGGCGGCCGTCAACACGGCAAAGACCGCTTCGTGGATCGCATCGTACGACGCTCAGGGCGCAACGACAGTTGTTGCCAAGCCCGGTGGAGTTGCCATTCCTCGCGCGAACGGGTCGGGAGACGGTTACAAGCTCCTCCAGGTTGCCAAGGGCACCTTGGGAAGCTCGGCCATCGTTTCGGGAACCACGAAGTCGTCGCTCACCGTGACGACCGCCCAGGCTGCCGGTCAGGTTGACTTTGCTCGTAGCTCGAGCAACGGAACCTACTCTGCCACGGGAATCTGGTCGTATGTGCCTTTCGCCAAGGATGCCGTAACCATCGCCTCCAACCCGTTGGGTGCGACCGCCACCGGTGACCACACAGCAGCTCTGGCCAATAACGTCAAGATTGGTGCAGCCAAGACGGCCGCGACCGACGCGACGTGGTACAACATCTACCGCTGTGTCACCCGCTACGTGTACACCACGAAGGCCGGTGTTTACGTGGGTGTGGGTGCGACAAGCACGCTCCCTGCGGGAAGAACTTCCGCTGATACCAATGCAACGCTGCTCAAGCCCGTGCTGCCCGCATTTGGTTCGGGAACCCGCAAGTACTTCGTGGAACAGTTTGGCTACTCGGACAGCGCAACGCTGATTGACCCGTCGAACGAAGACACATTCTGTCTCACGGACACCTTCGGTGGCCAGGGAATCAACGAGCACGACGGTACCGCGATTAAGGGTATCGGCGCGGGTGCTCTTGGCGCCTTCTCCATTCCTCAGTGGGTATCGCAGGCAAAGTCGGCAACCACCAAGGTCGTCGATCGCCGCAACGGAGTGGTTCTCTGGGGCCTCAACACGACCGCAACGCCTTCTGTTCTTCAGCCGCCGACAACCGGAACCGGTGCTGCGATTGCTACCAACGTGGACTTCCCCCTGAAGCGCATCATGTACAACGTCGTGCCCTACGGCAAGGTCAACGATTCGTCGACCCAGGAGTACAAGGTGTTCAACGGTCAGGACTCTGAGGTTTGTAAGGCCACCACGCAGATTGTTGCGATGGGCTTCATCCCGCTGACCCGGACTGCAGAGCCGACCACCACAGAGCACTGTGGCTACATTCAGAACCGCGTAGGCACGGCAACGGTCAAGTCTCCGGCAACGGTGACGGCCGAGTTTGCTCAGGTAAAAGCCGGCGATAAGGTCGACATCACGCTCGAGACGAACGCGGAAGCCGGAGGTGCACAGTTCTTCAGCAGTGCAGACTCCTACGCCGCCGCCATCAATGCGGACGCGGTTGCCATCGGCGCCGGTGACTTCCTCGGAAGCCTCTCGGTAACAGTTCCCGGCGATACTGCCGCAGGAACAAGCATCAGCTACAAGGGTAAGTTCACCCCCACCGACACCTCGATCTTCCAGGCTTCGGATCTTTCCGCAGCAGTGAGCGTCAAGGCCGTCGGCGACTACACCGTGACGCTCAACGACATTCCGTCGCGCGTGGCAACCGGAGCAGCAGTTCCTGTTACCGCAACGGTTGCTGCCGGTACGGGTGGCGCCCTCGTGGGTGGAACCATCTACCTGACCGACGGTACCAACGTTCTTCAGGAGAAGTACCTCCCGAAGCGCGCCAACAAGATGGACTTCTCGTGGACCGCAGTAGCGGGCACGACGAACCTGTCGGTTGTCTTCGAGCCTGAGAACTCGAGTGCAACTCTGGTCGCAACCAGCGCCGCTCAGGATGTCTACGTATCTGCTGCCACCACCAAGGCCACCGTGGCCACGGTCTCAGGCACAGGCTCAACGTGGGGCTTGAAGGCTGGTTACTTCGGCAAGATTAAGGGTGGTGTGTCAGCCACGACCGCTGCTCCCAAGATCAAGGTAACTCTCGCCGCTGCAGGAACGCTCAAGCCGACCGGAACCGTCAAGGTTCTGATCAGCACGAGCAAGACGGGCGGAACCGCCCTGACCCTCCTCCCGGCAGCGATTGCTCCCGATGGAACGGTCACCGTTACCCTGCCCGCCGCAAGCAAGTGGCGCGTCACCGGTCTCACCTCCGGTGGTGTCGACCGTTACCTCAACGTCGTCTACTCGGGCGACACGAACTTCTATGGAAACACCACTTCCTTGAAGGTCTCGATCACCAGCTAGTTAGGTAACACCCTCAGCACGTGTGCCGCTCCGTTCACTAATCTGGATGGGGCGGCACACGTCGCTCGGACAAGACGAATTCCCCCCTTTTCTTTTCCCGTTACTTCTCACCTCCCCCTCATCAACCCGCGCCTCAAGCCCTTCTCAACGCGCGCCCCAACCCGCACCACAACCCCCGCACGTCGCCCGCCACCTCATCAATGGAAGCCCCTCATGTCTGACTCGCGTAAGCGTCGCCGCGCGGCTCCTCGGCCACGGAGATCGTTGTTCACGAACGTTCGATGGATTCGTCGACTTCAGATGCGACTGCAGTGGCGCCGAGAGGCCCTGGCGGCTCGCCAAGCGTCATCCCGATCGGCCGTTTCCGACGTCCCGACTGACGGGGTCGAGCCGAACGCCGCGCGACCGGCCGCATTTGGATTTGATGACTCAGGTGCCGAAGAACACGTCGGGCTCGCGGCCATGGCCATGCCCGCCCTGCCGAGGGACGGCGCGCGCAGGCTCTATGGCCGGATGATGGTCATTCTTGCCGTTGTGGTTGCTTCGTTCTTTGTCGTCCTCTTGGGTCTCTCTCAGGTGCAGAACATTCGCAACCAGCAGGTGGCCTTTGAAGACTTTCGTTATGACCTGGCCAACGGCACGGCTCCCGTGTACGCCGCAGATCTCAACAATAAACTCCTTGACACCGGCACACCCGTTGCCCTCATCAAGATTCCCCGCATCGGCGTGAGTGCCGTTGTCGTCGAAGGCACAACCTCCGATATCACCATGCTGGGCCCCGGCCACCGCCGAGATACGGTTCTTCCCGGACAGGAAGGCGTGAGCGTCGTCTACGGCCGCCAGTTCACCTATGGTGCGGTCTTTAGCCAACTTAGCGACCTCAAAGCCGGAGACAAGATCACGGTCACGACCGGTCAGGGCGAATCACAGTTTAAGGTCGACGGCGTGCGCTTCGACGATGAGCCTCTGCCCGATGCTCCCACCGCAGGTGAAGGCCGTCTTGTGCTCGTCAGTGCGTCTGGAAGCGTGCCCCTGGTTCCCACGGGAATCGTTCGTGTGGATGCCACCATGGTGGGCGACGCCTATCTCGCACCCTTGTCCGACTTCACCTACGCCGCGTTGGGTGCCGAAGAAGAAGCCATGAGGGGCGAGGGGCGGGCATGGCCCTACCTCGCGCTGTCACTTGTTGCCCTGGTTGCGCTCGTCGTTGTCTTCACTCTGCTTCGCCGGTTTTGGGGAAGATGGCAAACGTGGATTGTGGCCGTGCCCGTCTTTGTTGCCACAGGAACATTCGCCGCTACCCAAATCGCTGTCCTTTTCCCGAACGTCATTTAGGAGATAGTCCATGGCCACGTCCCAGCCGTCTGCGTCCCGCAGCAACACTCAGTCCGCACCCAAGTCTCGTCAACTTGCCGTGGCGAGCTCGCGCGGTACTCGCGCGAAAGAGAGCGCTCCGGTGATCGAGGCCGCCCTAGACGCGCGCGCCGTTTCGGCCTGGTTTAGCGGCCGCAAGGTGCTCGATCAGGTCTCGCTGGTGATGCCCAAGTACGAGGTCACCGCTCTCATCGGGCCGTCCGGTTGCGGAAAGTCCACGTTCTTGCGCACCCTCAACCGCATGCACGAACTTGTGCCGGGAGCTGAGTTCGCGGGCGAAGTTTTGCTGGACGGCAAAGACATTTATGATCCGAGTCGTCGCATCACCGAAGCACGTCGCCACATCGGCATGGTCTTTCAGAAGCCCAACCCTTTTCCCGCAATGAGCATTCAGGACAACGTGACGGCCGGTTTGTCCCTCACGGGCTTAAAGCTCAAGAAGGACGAGCGCGACGACCTCATTGAAGAGTGTCTGACGAAGGCAGGCTTGTGGAAAGAGGTCCAAGACCGCCTCGGACAGCCCGGCGGAGGACTCTCGGGCGGTCAGCAGCAGCGTCTCTGCATCGCCCGATCGCTCGCCGTCAAGCCGCGCGTACTCCTGATGGATGAGCCGTGTTCGGCACTCGACCCCACATCCACCCGCCGAATTGAGCAGACGATTATGGAGTTGGCGAGTGAGGTCACCATCGTCATCGTGACCCACAACATGCAGCAGGCCGCTCGAGTCTCAGACAAGTGTGCTTTCTTTCTTGCAGAGATGGGCACACCGGGAGTGATCGTGGAGCAGGGCGATACGAAGCAGATCTTTGAGTTTCCGCAAGATCCGAGAACCAATGACTACGTAAACGGCCGATTCGGCTAGGAAAGAGACCCTCATGAATGTTTTTATGCGAACCACAGCAATCGTTGCCCTGGCGGGAGTAGTTGGCGTGGGCATGTCTGCCTGCTCACTTCTGAACCCGAAGCCCGTCGAGACGGTCACGGCCAATCCCTCGGCGCCTCCGATGCCCTCCTCGTTCGAGGCCATCGCGGGAAATGAAATTCACCTCAAGGTGAATGATTTCTTCGAGATCACTGTTCCCGCGGGAGACGTGACGGCCTGGACGGCTAAGTTCTCCGAGGAAGGAATTGTGACCTTTGTGCCGGGCAGCAAAGATGGCGCAACGACTTGGAAACCCGGATTCTCTGCCACGGCACCGGGAAAAACGAACGTCGATCTGACCAACGGCAAGGAATCCGTGTCGTTCACGATTGTGGTGGACTAACCGTCCGAATCGCGCGCTCCGTTACGCCGGGGGCCGAAGCGTTCTATTCTGAACGCGGAGGCAATCATGGAATCGCTTAAGCGGCACACCGACTACGGCAACGAGGGTTTGACCGAAGCTCAGGCCGGTGGAGATCCGTTCGCCCTTCTTGCGTCGTGGATTGTCGACGCTGAGGCGGCCGACATCTTTGAGCCCAACGCCATGGTGCTCTCCACCGTCGATGCCGATGGCGCGCCGTCGTCGCGAACCGTGCTCCTCAAGGGGCTCGAGCCCTCCAACATTCCGGGAGCCGGGCTCGAGTTTGTCTCCAACTATTTGTCGCATAAGGGACGCGCGCTAGCGACTCACGACCGCGTGTCGCTCGTCTTCCCGTGGTACGGACTCAAGCGTCAGGTGATTGTGTCGGGTCGGGCGCAACGAACAGACGCCATCACGAGTGACGCCTTCTTTGATCGCCGCCCGCATGGTGCGCGATTAGCGGCCATCGCGAGCGATCAGTCGGAGCCCATCGCAAGTCGCGACATTCTGGATGAGCGCATGGCGGCTCTCGAGGAACAGTATCCCGAGGGCGAGCACATCCCGCGGCCCGAGAAGTGGGGGGCGTATCGGGTGATTCCCGACCGATTCGAGTTCTGGGCGGGTCGCTCGAAGCGCTTTCACGATCGGATTGTCTTTTCTCGCAACGAGACGTCAGCGGGGTGGGCCATCATCCGTCTGCAGCCGTAACCAGATTGCAACCCTAACCAGAGTGCCGCACCTGCATCGGGCCCGCGCTACTTTTTGGGCTGAGGCCTTCGCGTGCGGGGGACAGGCTTCCCCGCGACAGGCTTTGCCGCGGCCGGCTGTGCAGCAGCGCTAGCCGCCGCACGCGCCCGTTCGCGCCGCGTCAGCGGAATGGCGATGGCGACTGCGATGCCGGCCAATACAACGAGCACCCCGAGCCACGGCAACACGAATCCGATGGCAACGCCCACAAGTGAGAGCGCCGTGCCGATGCTGTTCCAGCCGTTCACGATGCCGTCGAGGAACGTGAGATCGCTCGCGGAGCCGACCGAGGTGGACGTGACGTCGACCGAGACCGACGTCATGTCAATCTGACCGGCTAGGTAATCACGTTGCGCAACGAACGCATCGAGTTCTGATTGACGGGCTGAAATGGCGGCCTCCGCCGCGAGCAGATCAGCAACGTTGGTTGCCGATGCCTGCAGGCCCCGAAGGGAGGCGAGGCTGTCGGTGAGCGCGGCAATGCGGGCAGCGACGTCGGCCTGCTGCAACCCCACGTCGTATTGACTCTGGTTGTAGGACGAAACCCGGCCGATTTCCTTGAGGTCGCCGATGACAGCGTCGGCTTTAGCGGTGGGCACGCGGAGCGTGAGCGAGACGTATTCTGTGGGGCCCACACCGCCCAGGGTGGCGTCTCCCTTAACTCCGGAGAGCGGTACGACAACGCCACCGCCCGTGCTCTCTGAACGCGTCTCTACGTATCCACCCGCGGCGGCAGCAATCGCGGCGGCTTGATCGGCGGTACCCACGGGGTCGGCGGCGGTGAGCGACAGCCACGTTGTGGTGACCGTCGATGGCCCGCCGATGCCGCTCGATGAGAGGGCGCTCGAACCCTCTGCGGACATCTTCGAGCTCGCGTCGCTCACACCGGGATCAACGGCCGTCTCAGCGCCGGACAATCCCATGGAATCCGACGGCATTCCGAGCGAGTCGGTGCCCGCGGACGAGCAGCCGGCAAGGGTCAGAGCGAGCAGTGCGGCCGCTCCCGCGGTCAAAAATCGTGAATTGCGTGTCATAGCTCAACGATATGGTGAAAATCGGAGCGCTAACCGTCAAAATGCCTGTGAATAAGTGCATAACTGAGGAACAAGTTATCCACAAGTGTGGACGACACGCCCACAATATATGGGGTTGGGCAACTATCCGTGCCCCTGTATATAGTGGTCAAGCGCCCTTATCGGTGCTGGTCACAGAATTGGGAGTTTAGGTGTCAATCACAGTCGTAAAGCGCAACGGTCAGCGGGAATCGTATGACGCAAACAAGATCAATCTCGCCATCGAAGAGGCGTCCTCAGGGCTGCCCGACTCGATCGCCTGGGTGACCCAGATTGCCACTGAGCTTGAAATCACTCTGTTTGACGGCATTACGACGCAGCAGCTCGACGAGGGCGTGATTCAGGTTGCTCTGCAGAACGTGAAAGACGACCCGGCCTTCGACGTTGTGGCTGCGCGCCTCCTGCTCAAAACCATCTACAAGCGTGTGCTGGGTGACTTCAGCAGTCGCGAGCAGCTCATGGCTCTGCACCGCGAGCACTTCGTGCCCAACATCCGTCGCGGTGTTGACGAGGGCCTGCTCGACCCACGCCTCGGCGAACTCTTCGACCTCGATGAGCTGGCTTCGCACCTCACGCCAGAAAACGACGACCTGCTCAAGTACATCGGTGTGGTCACGCTCAACAACCGCTACGCCATCAAGGGCCGCAACGGTGACCCGCTCGAGGTTCCGCAGTACTTCTGGATGCGCATCGCCATGGGCCTCTCGCTCAACGAAGCCAACCCCACCGAGCACGCCATCCGCTTCTACGACAAGATGAGCTCGCTCGAGTACCTGGCTGCGGGCTCCACGCTGGTCAACGCCGGAACCATTTACCCACAGCTGGCCAACTGCTTCGTCATGGAAATGCAAGACGACATGGAGCACATCGCCAAGACCACGCGCGACGTGATGTGGCTCACCAAGGGAACCGGCGGCATCGGCCTGTCCGTGACCAAGCTGCGCGCGCAGGGCTCGCCCATCCGCTCAAACAACACCACGTCGACCGGGCCCATCCCGTTCATGCACACCATCGACTCGATTCTGCGTGCCGTGAGCCGCGGCGGCAAGAAGTTTGGCGCCCTGTGCTTCTACATGGAGAACTGGCACATGGACTTCCCGGAGTTCCTCGACCTGCGTCAGAACTCGGGAGACCCCTACCGTCGCACGCGCACGGCCAACACTGCGGTATGGATTAGCGACGAGTTCATGAAGCGCGTTCAGAACGACGACGACTGGTACCTCTTTGACCCGCTTGAGGTCACCGATCTCAACGAGCTCTACGGCAAGGAATTCTCCGAGCGCTACAACCACTACGTGGCCGAGGCCAAAGCCGGACGCATCGAGATGTTCAAGAAGATTGGTGCTCGCGAGCAGTTCAAGGCCATCCTGATTTCGCTGCAGACCACCAGCCACCCGTGGCTCACGTGGAAAGACACCATCAACCTGCGCGCCCTCAACAACAACACGGGCACGATTCACTCGTCCAACCTGTGCACCGAGATCACGCTGCCGCAGGACGAAGACAACGTTTCGGTCTGTAACCTCGCCTCGATCAACCTCTCGCGTCACATCGTGAACGGCAAGGTTGACTGGGCCAAACTCGAAGAGAGCGCCAAGCTGGCCGTTCGTCAGCTCGACAACCTCATCGACATCACACGCTCATCGGTGCAGGAAGCCGACTTCTCCAACAGCGAGAACCGCGCTATCGGTCTGGGCCTCATGGGCTTCACCGACATCGTGGAGCGCCTCGGCCTCAGCTACGAGTCGGAGGAGGCCTACGACCTCATCGACGAGATTACCGAGCACATCTCCTACGCCGCCATCGAGGCGAGCGTGGAGCTGGCCCAAGAGCGCGGCGCGTACAACAACTTCGCCGGCAGTCGTTGGTCGCAGGGTCTCGTGCCCTTCGACTCGATTGACCTCGCCGAGGCCGACCGCGGTGTGCCCATCACGGTGACGCGCAAGACCACCATGGACTGGGACGCACTGCGTGCCCGCGTCAAGGGCGGCATCCGCAACGCCACGCTCATGGCCATCGCGCCCACGGCATCCATCGGTCTTGTTGCCGGCACCACGCCCGGCCTCGACCCTCAGTTCTCGCAGATCTTTAGCCGTGCCACGAGCTCGGGTAAGTTCCTCGAGGTCAATCGCAACCTCGTGACCGACCTGCAGAAGCTGGGCCTGTGGGAGAGCGTGCGCGAAGAAATCCTGCGCAGCCAGGGCGACATCCAGGGCATCGCGATTATCCCCGACCACGTCAAAGAGACCTACAAGACGAGCTTCCAGCTCTCGCCCACCTCGTTCCTGCAGGTGGCCGCGCGGGCGCAGAAGTGGATCGACCAGGCCATCAGCCGCAACATGTACCTCGAGACCCGAGACCTGGGCGACATGATGGACATCTACTCCGAGGCATGGGACCTCGGCGTAAAGACCACCTACTACCTGCACATGAAGCCGCGCCACACCGCCGAGCAGTCCACGGTGAAGGTGAACAAGGCCGAAGAGCTCACCGGCAGCGGCGAGCAGACAGCACGCAAGGGCTTCGGCTTCGGCGGCGCATCGGGCCAAAAGTCCGAGGCGAACCCTGTCTCCGTTGATGCCAGTGCCGCACCCAGCGTCTCGGCACCGGCCCGCAAGGGCTTCGGCTTCGGTGCTTCTGGGGGCGCAGCGTGAACCCGGCACTAGATCGCGTGGGCGAGTACGCCGTACCGCTTGACCCCATGGACAACCTGCAGTGCGACTCCTGCCAGTAGGCAGATCACCTGAGTCGTCAGACAACCTCGCGGGTAGCGCGCGGCGCAATTCATCACTCATTCATCACGCTTTTTTAAACCTAATCAAGGAGTAATCATGGGAATTCTCGGCACCGGAGTCCAAGAGGGGCTACTGCTCAAGCCCGTCAACTACAAGTGGGCCATGGATCTGTATGACCAGGCTGTTGCTAACACCTGGTTCCCCAACGAAATCCAGTTGGGCGAAGACATCGCCGACTTCAAGAAGATGACCGACGAAGAGCGTCACGCCATCACCTTCCTGATGTCGTACTTCAACCCCAACGAGCTGTTGGTCAACAAGGCACTGGCGTTTGGTGTGTACCCCTACGTGAATGCACCCGAGTGCCACCTCTACCTGGCCAAGCAGATGTGGGAAGAAGCCAACCACTGCATGTCGTTCGAGTACGTGCTGGAGACCTTCCCCATCGACCGCGAAGAGGCCTACGGATCGCACGTCAACGTGCCGTCGATGGCGCGCAAAGAAGAGTTCGAGGTCAACTTCATCAAGCGCATGACCGAGCAGACGCTCGACATCACCACCACCGAGGGCAAGAAAGACTTCGTTCGCAACCTGGTTGCCTACAACGTGATCCTCGAGGGCATCTGGTTCTACTCGGGCTTCATGGTGGCGCTCAGCTTCCGCCAGCGCAACCTGCTGCGCAACTTCGGTTCGCTCATGGACTGGGTGGTGCGCGACGAGTCGCTGCACCTCAAGTTCGGCATCAACCTGATTCTCACGGTGCTCGAAGAAAACCCGGACCTGCAGACGCCCGAGTTTGCCGACGAGATCAAGCAGATGATTCTCGACGCGGTTGAGATGGAAGAGCAGTACAACCGCGACCTGCTGCCCAACGGCATCCTGGGTCTCAACGCCAACTACATAAACCAGTACGTGAAGTACCTGGCCGACCGTCGCCTGGAAGAGCTCGGCTTTGAGGCCGAGTACAAGGTCTCGAATCCGGCCAAGTGGATGGCTACCGCCAACGACACGCTGCAATTGGTGAACTTCTTCGAGTCGACCAACACGAGCTACGAGTCGAACGCATCGGCAACCGTCAACGCCTAGGTACTGTGGATCGCTGGTTGAGTAGTCGCACCGCGGCGTATCGAAACCACGACGGGCGACACATCGTGAAGATTGCACTCTAGGGGCCAAGAGAAACATTGGCCCCCAGATTAACGTTGCTTTCGCGACTCCCTCTCATTCGGCTACATTAGGAGTCGGTGCCTGCACAGGCTGCGCCAACATCACTAGACGAGGTAAGGAAAAAAATGAACAAGCGAATTTTGACCGCGGTCGCAGTTGCAGGAATTGCCGCACTCGCGCTGACCGGTTGCGTTAACAACTCCTCGGAATCTGACACGACAGACACGGCCGCCGCAGTGACCGTCGACCAGGCCGCCGCAGATCTGGTTCCCGCTGACATCGCGGAGACGGGTGTTCTCGCCATCGGCACAGACCCCACATACCCACCGAACGAATACAAAGACGATGCGGGTAACCCCATCGGTTGGGGCATCGAGCTCGCCTCTGCCGTGGCCGCGAAGCTCGGCCTGAAGCCCGAGTACTCCGTGTCATCCTTCGCCAACATCATCCCCAGCGTTGAGGGCGGAGCCCTGAACATGGGCGCTTCCTCGTTCACTGACACTGCCGAGCGTCAGAAGACGGTTGACTTCGTTGACTATTACCAGGCCGGCATCCTGTGGGCTTCTGCCGCGGGCAAGAACGTAAACCCCGACGACGCCTGTGGACTCAAGGTTGCCGTTCAGGCCACGACGTACCAGGACACCGAAGAGGTTCCGGCCAAGAGCGCCGCGTGCGTCGAGGCTGGCAAGGCCGCGATCACCATCGTGCCATTTGACACCCAGGACGCTGCCACGGCAGCCGTGACTCTGGGTCAGGTCGACGCCATGAGTGCCGACTCACCCGTTACGGGCGCGGCAATCGCTGCCAGCAACGGCAAGCTGCAGGCTGCCGGGTCATCGTTTGACGTCGCACCCTATGGCTTCGTGATTGCCAAGGGAAGCAAGCTCGTTCAGGCAATTCAGGCTGCAGTGCAGTCATTGATTGATGACGGTACCTACCTGAGTATCCTGAAAAAGGCCGGCGTGG
>Ga0114979_10002612_pt1 | contig 12127 bp, 10 predicted proteins | sample S_140625_EF_Meta_FD_87315 | JGI IMG/M metagenome (GOLD analysis project Ga0114979, IMG submission 87315) | Freshwater microbial communities from Lake Simoncouche, Canada to study carbon cycling - S_140625_EF_MetaG | ecosystem: Environmental > Aquatic > Freshwater > Lake | place: Lake... | reverse complement strand
CCAGACCTCCGCGGCGTATCGAACAAATATGGCGGTTTCGGCAACAGTCAGCACAGTTGAATTATACGGCAATGCCGTATACCCAGCAAGCGCTGGCGACGTGCAGCTACGAAGCCTGAAGCGAAACCACAAATTCGTGCAACCCGCACTGCTGCTCAACACTGTGGGCTGGCGCTTATGCAGGCGCACCCTGCGCACGCTAAGGCTTTGACTGCAAGTAGGGGAGTCATCTTGCCCACTCGCCACGCAAAACTAGCGTGTCCGACAAGCTGCCTTTGGTGAGCGTCCGCTTTTGGTGGCGGCCGCGAATGGCTGCTTCGGAGATCTCTAATCCGAATGTAGTCGGCCCGAGCGTCGGTCTGCTTTGGAGAGACCTGAAGGTCCGCTTTGGGTCGCAAGCGGACTGCGAGTGGAAGGTACCGCGAGCAGTTGCCCTGCCCAACAAGAGGCTGCCGCGCTGAGGCGTCACTCCAATAGAGCGCCCACCTTTCATCAGAACATCAAGGGACTGCAGTCTGAGCAGTCTCACTCCACCGTGACAGATTTCGCCAGGTTCCTCGGTTTGTCCACGTCTGTGCCGCGCGCCAGCGCTGCGTGATAAGACAGCAGCTGCAGCGGCACCACGTGCAGGATGGGTGACAGCGGGCCGGCATGGTCGACCAGGTTGATCACATGCACCCCGTCCGCGGCCTCGATGTGGGTGTCGCGGTCGGCGAACACGAACAGCTCGCCACCTCGGGCACGCACCTCCTGCAGATTGCTCTTGAGCTTTTCGATGAGCGCATCGTTCGGGGCCACCACCACCACCGGCATCGAGGCGTCGACTAGAGCCAGGGGCCCATGCTTGAGCTCGCCCGCGGCATAGGCCTCGGCATGGATGTAGGTGATCTCCTTGAGCTTGAGCGCACCTTCCATGGCAATCGGGAAGTGAACGCCTCGGCCCAGGAAAAGCGCGTTGTGCCGGGAGGCGAAGCGCTGCGCCCAGTCCTTGACCACCGGCTCGCATTCGAGCACCCGATTCAATGCGGCCGGCAGGTGGCGCAGGGCCATCAGCAGTTCATGCTCGCGTTGCGAGGTGAGCATGCCGCGTTGCTTGGCGAGCACCAGAGTCAGCACGAAGAGCGCTGCGAGCTGGGTGGTGAAGGCCTTGGTCGAGGCCACACCGATTTCAGGGCCGGCACGGGTCAGAAACCGCAGCTTCGAGGCGCGGATCAGGGCCGATTCGGGCACATTGCAGATGCTCAGCGTGTCGGTCATGCCCAGTGACTTTGCGTGCTGCAGCGCAGCCAGCGTGTCGGCTGTTTCGCCGGACTGCGAGATGGTGATCACCAGGGTGTCGGCCAGCTCGACCGAGTCGCGATAGCGATACTCACTGGCGATCTCGACCGCCACCGGGATCCGCGCAATCGATTCGATCCAGTACTTGGCGACCAGCCCGGAGTGGTAGCTGGTGCCGCAGGCCAGGATCAGCAGCTGCTTTGTGCGCGCAAAGATCGGCTCGGCCTCGGCACCGAACAGGCCCGCCGACAGAGACGACGCATTGGCGACCATCTCCAGCGTGTTGGCGATGGCGCCTGGCTGCTCGAAGATCTCTTTTTGCATGTAATGCGCATACGGCCCGAGCTCGATGGCATCGGCCGAGAGCTGGCTGCGCACGATGGCCCGCGTGACGGCCTGGCCATCGGCATCGACGATGCGATGGCCTTTGGCGTCGATCTGCACCACATCGCCTTCTTCCAGATAGGCGACATGACGGGTGACCTGCAGCAGCGCTGAGGTGTCGGAGGCGAGGAAGTTTTCGCCCTGCCCGCTGCCGTCATGACCCACGCCCAGCAGCAGCGGCGAGCCGCGCCGCGAACCGACCACGGTGTTCGGCTCGCGCGAGCTGATCACCGCAATCGCATACGCACCCTCCAGGCGCTTGACCACCGACTGCACCGCATCGAAGAGCGCGATACCCGAGCCGACCACAGAATGCAGCAGGTGGGCAATGACCTCGGTGTCGGTCTGCGATTGAAAGACATAGCCCTTGCCCTCGAGCTCGGCTCTGAGCGCCTCGTGATTCTCAATGATGCCATTGTGCACCACGCAGATCTGCAGGCCGTCGCGGTCGGAGATGTGCGGATGGGCGTTGTCTTCGGTGACGCCACCGTGGGTGGCCCAGCGGGTGTGGGCGATGCCGGTGTGGGCGTTGGCGGCGGCTTCGGTGGCGCGCACTTCGAGGTCGGCGACTCGGCCCACCGAGCGCACCCGGCTCAATGAGCCGTGGGTACCGCTGCCCAACGCCATCGCGATGCCGGCTGAATCGTAGCCGCGGTATTCGAGCTTTTTCAGCCCTTCGATGAGGATGGGGACGACATTGCGTTGCGCGACCGCGCCGACGATGCCACACATAGGGTCTATTCCTTCGAGGCAGGTTTGTGCTTCACCGGACGCTGCCAGCCGGGCACGCTGACCTGCTTTGCGCGCGAGACGGTGAGCTGATCGGGCGGAGCATTGCGGGTGAGCGTGGTGCCGGCACCCAAGGTCGCGCCGCGCCCGACAGTAACGGGTGCGACCAGCTGGGTGTCGCTGCCGATGAAGGCATCGTCTTCAATCACGGTCTGGTGCTTGTTCACGCCGTCATAGTTGCAGGTGATCGTGCCGGCACCGATATTGACCCGCGCACCCACGATTGCATCGCCGACATAGGCGAGGTGATTGGCTTTGGAATGCGCAGCCATCTTGGTGTTCTTCATCTCGACGAAGTTACCGACATGGTTGTCCTCGCCGAGCACCGTGCCCGGGCGCAAACGGGCAAAGGGCCCGATGCGCGAGCCGGCACCGACCTGCGCCTGATCGATGTGGCACATCGGCAGGATCTCGGTGCCCGACTCGATGCGCGCATCGCGCAGCACACAGTTCGCACCGACCCGGACTCGATCACCCAGCACCACCGTCCCTTCGAACACGCAGTTCACATCGATGAAGCAGTCGCGACCCGCCGAAAGCGTTCCGCGGATGTCGATGCGAGACGGGTCAGCAAGACCCACGCCTGCCTCGAGCAGAGCCTGCGCTTGCTCCTGCTGATGGATGCGTTCGAGTTCAGCCAGTTGCGCCTTGCTGTTGACGCCCAGCGTTTCCCAGATGGCATCGGGCTGGGCGCCCACCACGTCGACACCGTGCGCCACCGCCATCGCCACGATGTCGGTGAGGTAGTACTCCTGTTGCGCATTGTCATTGGACAGCGCAGCCAGCCAGCGCTTGAGCAAGGCGGTCGGCGCGACCAGGATGCCGGTGTTGGATTCCTTGATGAGCCGGGTGGCCGGGTCTGCGTCCTTGTGCTCGACGATACGAAGAATCGGGCCCCGGGTGCTCTCAGGCGCTGCAGACTCGCCGCGCACGATCCGACCGTAGCCGGTGGGGTCGGGCAGGTCGACGGTGAGCAGTCCGAGGCGATCGGCTCCGGCCGCATCGATCAGGCGCGACAGCGTGGCTGCGCGAGTCAGCGGCACATCGCCATAGAGCACCAGCGTGGGCACCTGATCGTCCAAATGCGGCACCGCCTGCATGACCGCATGACCGGTTCCGAGTTGCGGCTCCTGCCGCGCCCAGGTCAGGTCATCTGCGGCCAGGCTCAGAGGAACCTGATCTCCCCCATGGCCATAAATCACGACAATTCGGGAGGGCGATAGACTGCGGCAGGTGTCGAGGACGTGCCCGAGCATGGGTTTGCCGGCCAGGGTGTGCAGGACTTTGGGCAGATCGGAGCGCATCCGCTTGCCCATGCCCGCCGCAAGGATGACGACGTTCATGTGTCGTAAGGAGGTTGTGATCGCGGGTTTTGGGGAAAAACCGTTTTTCAGGCGGGCCGACTCTAGCACGGCACTGCTCGCACGCCTGTGGCGGATTGCGCTGTTCGGTTGCGTGATGGCGCTGGCCGGTTGTGCTGCGATCGGTCGCATCGGCTATGACAACCTGCCCACGATCGCCCTGTGGCGAGTCGACGCCTACCTGTCACTGAACTCGGTGCAACGTGCCCAGGTCACGCATCATCTGGAAGCCTTGCATACCTGGCATCGGCGCACGCAGATCGATGCCGAGGTCGAGTTCCTGACCCGAATCAAGCAGCGGGTCGCAAGCGGCGGGGTCACTGAAGCCGATGCGCGGCAGTGGCGCGAACAGGTGCTCGACGTGCTGCGGCCGATTCCCGAGCAGGCGGCGCCTGCCATTGCGGAGCTTGCGGCCACGCTGGAGGCCTCCCAACTGGCCCGGATGCAGGCCGAATTTGCCCGCGACAATGCAAAGATGCGCCGCGAATGGATGCCTGCCGATCGCGCCGAACGCATCGAGGTTCGAGCCAAGCGATACATCGAGCGTGCCGAGTTTTTGCTGGGTGATCTGTCATCAGCCCAGAAGCAGACCGCGCGTCGCCTGGCTGCCGAAGCGCCGCCCTCCGAAGACCAGTGGTTCGCCCAGCGCCTGGCGCGACAACAGGACCTGGTCGCGATCCTGGAGCGCATCCGCACGGAACGTCCACCTCAGGCGATTGCCACGCAATGGGTGAACGAACACTTGAACCGCTTTGTACAGGTTCGAGAAGGCCCTGAACGAGCTGGCGTGGAGTCTTCTCTGGCCGCCGGTGATGCAATGGCGGTGACGCTGTTGTCGCAGGCCACGCCCAAGCAGAAGCAGCACTTGCTCAATCGACTGCAAAGCTGGATTGATCTGCTCACAAGCCTCAAGCCGAAGCAGACCGCGGGGCTCAGCTGAAGGTTTTCAGCAACCACCACCACAGCAGGCCCAGCGCAACCAGGACCACCACCACACCCAGCCAGAGGGTTCGGCGGGTGCGACGCTGCTCGCGGATCATCTGGCGCAGCAGCTTCTCGTAGGGCGGATCGTCTCTGCGCTCAGCTGCGAGCGCCAGGGCGCGGTGGGCCAGTCGCGGCACTGACGGTAAAAGCTGTGCCCACTGGCCGGCCTCCTGACCCAGCTTGTCGAAAAAGCCGCGCACCCCGATCTGTTCGCTCATCCAGCGCTCGAGGATCGGTTTGGCGGTGACCCACAGATCGAGGTCCGGGTCCAGCTGACGGCCCAGTCCCTCGATGTTCAGCAGGGTTTTTTGCAGCAGCACCAGCTGCGGCTGGATCTCGACATTGAAGCGGCGCGAGGCCTGAAACAGGCGCATCAGCACCAGACCCAGAGAAATTTCGCGCAGGGGCCGGTCGAAGAAGGGCTCGCAGACTGCCCGCACGGCGCCTTCGAGCTCCTCGACCCGTGTGTCGGAGGGCACCCATCCCGACTCCACGTGCAGCTCGGCCACCCGCCGGTAGTCGCGGCGGAAAAAGGCCAGGAAATTCTGCGCCAGATAGTTCTTGTCGAAATCCGACAGGGTGCCGACGATGCCGAAGTCGAGCGCGATGTAGCGGTTGAAATCCTCGCCCGAGTCGCCGACCAGGATGTTGCCCGGGTGCATGTCGGCATGAAAGAAGCCGTGCTTGAAGACCTGGGTGAAGAAGATCTCGACGCCCTCGCGCGAGAGCTTTTTCAGGTCGATGCCGGCTTCAGCCATGCGGTCCATGCGGCCGATCGGGATGCCGCGCACGCGCTCCATCACGATCACGTTGGTCGCGCAGTGGTCCCAGAACATTTCGGGAACCTTGAGCAGCGTTGAGTTGCGAAAGTTCCGACGCAACTGATTGGCGTTGGCTGCTTCCCGGATCAGGTCGAGTTCGTCATGCAGGTAGTGATCGAACTCCTCGATCACCTCCAGCGGGCGCAGCCGCCTGGCATCTGCAGAGACCTTGATGGCCAGGGCGCCCGCCGTTCGCAGCAGATCGAGGTCGTTGTCGATGACCTTGGCCATGCCGGGGCGCAGCACCTTGACCGCCACCTCGGTGCCATTGTGCAGACGCGCGAAATGCACCTGCGCGATCGAAGCCGAAGCCACCGGCTCGGGATCGAACTCGGAGAACACCTGCTCGATGCTTCGGCCCAGGCCGCGCTCGATCTCGGCGATCGCCAGAGCGGAGTCAAAGGGCGGCACATCATCCTGCAGGCGGGCGAGTTCTTCGGCCACGTCGGGCGGCAGCAGATCGCGGCGGGTGGAGAGCACCTGCCCGAACTTCACGAAGATCGGGCCCAGTGCTTCGAGAGCCATGCGCAGGCGCGCACCGCGCGGTGCATCGAGTTTGCGGCCCATGCGCATTGCGCGGATCGCGCCGAGCATCCAGCGCGACTGCAAGGTGGCCTGCGCGCCGGATGCGGCGATCTCGTCCAGGCCAAATCGCCAGGCGACATAGGCGATGCGTGACAAACGGCTGATTCTCACGCTGCGCTCAGGTCGGGTCTGCGGCGATGGTCCGCTGCAACGTGAGGACCTGTTCGCCGGGCACAGCGGTGTTCGCAGGCGCGTGGGCTTCTAAGACCGGATCGACATCGAAGGCAATGTCGCCGTCGTCGCTGGGCTGGCCGTTAGCGGCCAGCGTTGCGAAATCGAACAGCTCGCGATCCATCAGATGCGAGGGCACCACCCGCGACAATGCGGCAAAGATCGTATCGACCCGACCGGGGTGGCGACGTTCCCACTCCTGCAGCATCAGCTTGGCCTGCTTGCGTTTGAGGTTTTCCTGAGAGCCGCACAAGGTGCAGGGAATGATCGGAAATGCACGCCACTGCGCATAGGCTTCGAGGTCGTCTTCTTTCACATAGGCGAGCGGGCGGATGACCATGTGGCGGCCGTCGTCGGACACCAGCTTGGGCGGCATGCCCTTGAGCTTGCCACCGTGGAACAGGTTCAGAAAGAAGGTCTGCAGGATATCGTCGCGGTGATGGCCCAGCGCGATTCGGGTGGCGCCGAGTTCATCGGCCACCCGGTACAGGATGCCGCGTCGCAGGCGCGAGCACAGCGAGCACATGGTGCGGCCTTCCGGGATGACCCGCTTGACGATCGAGTAGGTGTCCTGATTTTCGATGTGAAAGGGCACATCGATCGAGCGAAGATATTCGGGCAGCACATGCTCCGGAAAGCCCGGCTGCTTCTGGTCGAGATTGACCGCGACGATCTCGAAGGGCACCGGGGCACGGGCGCGCAGCGTGAGCAGGATGTCAAGCAAGGCGTAGCTGTCCTTGCCACCGGACACGCAGACCATGACCTTGTCGTTCGCACCGATCATGTTGAAGTCGCCGATGGCCTCGCCCACCTGGCGGCACAGGCGCTTGTGCAGCTTGTTGTGCTCGAAGGCCTGACGCTGTGCGGCGCGGCTGACCGGCCCGGCAGGGGCGACGGATTCGGGTGCGTTCATGGTGTGCGGCTGCGCTCGACCACCACGCCCACTGCGGCGCAGTCTTCAAAGGCGGTGAACTTGCGGATGCGGATGCGTGCTGAGTGGACATCGGGCATGGCAAGCAGGCGTGTGAGCACCCGATCGGCGAAGGTCTCGAGCAGGTGGATATGGCCGCCTGCAGCCACTGCCAGCACGGCTGCGCGCGCGCCCTGGTAGTCGAACACTTCGTCAAGCCGGTCGTGGGTGGGCGCAAAGCGCGCGGCATCGACTTGCAGTTCGAGGTCGATCGCCAGCGGCTGGGTGCCGGCCTTTTCATGCTCGAAGACACCGATGCGCGCCTCGATACGAAGCCCTTCGATGAAGACCTGTTGCGTGTCCATCGCCACCAGGCCTGCGGATGCCTGCCCGTTCATGAGAGCGGCTTGTCCATGAGGCTGACATCGCGCGGCAGCGGCCGGATGTGCTGGCCGCCGTCCACGATGATCACCGAACCGGTCATCGAGCGGGTGGCCACTGCAAACGCGACCGCCGCCGCAATGTCTTCTGCGGTGCTGGAGCGGCCAAGCGGTGCGTGGGTGCGATGGGCATGCGCGAAGGCGGCGTCGTCCTGCAGGTAGCTGGGCAGGGTCAGGCCGGGTGCAATGCCGACCACCCTCACTGCGGGCGCAAGGGCCTGAGCCAGCATGGTGTTGGCGGCCGCCAGCCCGGCCTTGGACAGGCTGTAGGACAGGAAGTCGGGGTTCAGGCCGTAGAGTTTCTGGTCAAGCAGGTTGATCACCACGCCTTCACTGTGATCGCCGGCGGGCAGCAGGCGATGCAGTTCACGCGCCAGAACCACGGGTGCAGCCAGGTTGGGCAGCATGTGCTGCGTGAACGTCTCAAAACTCAGGTCTTCGACCGCATCGAAGACGAAGCGCGAGGCATTGTTGACCAGGCAGCGCACCGGGCCGAGGGCCTGCGTGGCCGCCGGCAGCAAGGCCAGTACGTCTTTCTCATCTTCCAGGCGCGCGTGCAGCGCCACGGCGCGGCGTCCGAGGGTTTCGATGTCGGCCACGGTTTGCAGGGCCTCATCGCGCGAGCTGCTGTAGTGAACGGCGATGTCCCATCCGGCGCGCGCGAGGGTGAGCGCAATTTCGCGCCCGAGCCGGCGGGCGGCGCCGGTGACGAGCGCGGTTCCGGGGCGAGGCATGGGGACTGCCGAAGCGTCAGGCGATGCAGGAGGATTCATGGCGACGAAGTGTACCTGCCGATCCCGCGCGCAATGCGTACGCCCGCGTCTTGGCTTGGCGTGACTGCGCGCAGTCGAGCCCGTCGCGCCTTGCGGCACAATGGCTCATGCCTTCTGATCCGAATGCCCCCCAGCCCAATGCCGATCTGCTCGATCCGGCTGCACAGGCAGTTACACAGGCCCTGAGCGCCCGATTGGTCGGGGACATTCAGGCATCGGCCGGATGGGTTTCGTTTGAGCACTGGATGCAGCGGGCGCTGTATGAGCCCGGCTTGGGTTACTACAGTGGGCCGCTGCGCAAGTTCGGTATAGCCGGCGATTTCACGACCGCACCCGAACTCACGCCGCTCTTTGCCGCCTGTCTGGCGCGCCAGGTGTCGCAATGGTTTGAGCACACCGAGCCGGTGGTGGTGGAGTTTGGCGCCGGATCGGGCGAACTGGCGGCGGGGCTGATTGAATCCCTGCATGCATTGGGTACGCCTGCGCACCGCTACTTCATCGTGGATGTTTCGGGATCGCTGCGTGAACGCCAGCGCGAAACGCTGGCCCGTCTGCCCGCGCAATGGGCGCAGAGCGTGCACTGGCTCGATCGATTGCCTGACCGCATCGACGGCGTGGTGCTGGGCAATGAACTGCTCGATGCCATGCCGGTTCGCCTGTTCGAATGCGAGGGGCCATCCGTCAGTGAAGTGGGGGTTGGCCTGGATGCGTCGGGAGGCTTTGCATTGCAGACCCGCGAAGCGGGTTCAGCGCTCAGGCAGGCGGCGTCTGCACTGCAGCCCTTCTTCGAGGGCGCTTTGAACTATCGTTCGGAGATCGGCCTGCAGGCGCAGGCCTGGGTCCGCACCGTGGGCGAGGTGCTGGTGCGTGGTGCGCTGCTTTTGCTCGATTACGGCTTCCCGGCGCGAGAGTACTACCATCCGCAGCGTTCTCAGGGCACGCTCATGGCGCATCGCCGCCATCGCGCGCATCCCGATGTGCTGGCCGACCCGGGCTTGCAGGATGTGACCGCCCATGTGGATTTCAGCGCGATTGCGCAGGCTGGTTCAGCGGCCGGGCTCGATCTGCTGGGCTACACCTCGCAGGCGCGTTTTCTGATCAATTGCGGTTTGCTGGAATCGCTGACTCAGTTTGCCCAGGATGCGAGCCGGACGGTCGACGGTGTGCGCCAGTTGGGCGCCGTGCAGACCCTGCTGTCTGAAGCCGAGATGGGCGAGCTGTTCAAGGTGATTGCCCTGGGCCGAGGCCTGCCGGATACAGCCATCGGATTTGCTCAGGGCGACCGGCGGGGTGCGCTGTGAAGTGGTTCATCGCCATTGCGATTGCTCTGTTCCTGTTCTCGGGAGCAATGCCGCTGTTGCGACGCATCGGCATCGGCCGATTGCCGGGCGACTTCAATTTCAGGTTGTTTGGTCGCGACTGGTCGATCCCGCTGACATCGACCATCCTGCTGTCGATTCTGGCTGCGCTGATTGCGCGCTGGATCTGATCTCTGATTCAACACGCCTATTCACTTCGAAGGAGACATCCGCATGCAGCACTACACCATGGCTCAACTGCCCGACATGGTCGGCAAGGAACTCGCGGTCAGCGACTGGCTGACCGTCGATCAGGACCGCATCCAGCGTTTTGCAGAGGCCACCGACGATCACCAGTGGATCCATGTGGATGTCGAGCGGGCCAAGGCCGGGCCTTTCGGTGCGCCGATTGCGCATGGCTATCTGACCCTGTCGCTGATCGCCGGGTTTTCGCAGCGCAATCTGGCCTTCGACGATGCCGCGATGTCGGTGAACTACGGCCTGAACAAGGCGCGCTTTCCAAATCCGGTGCGGGTCGGCAGCAAGGTGCGCGCGCGCATGACCCTGCAGTCGTGCGAGAAGATCGAAGGTGGACCGTCGGGCAAGGGCGGGCTGCAGCTGGTGACCCTGGTCACGATCGAGATCGAGGGCGCGAGCAAGCCGGCCTGTGTGGCCGAGACCGTACGGATGATCTACGCCTGAAGCGCCTTGGCTGCCCGAACGATCGCCGCCTGATCGACCCCGAAGAACTCCCGCAGCGCCGCACGCGTGTCGCTGCGCCCGAATCCGTCTGTGCCCAAGGTGAGGTAGCGACGGCCTTCAGGCATGAAGGCGCGGACGCTCTCGGGCACGGCCCGAACATAGTCGGTGGCTGCGATGATCGGGCCTCGGGTGGCGGCGAGCTGGCTGGCGATGAAGGGTGTCGCAGCGGTTTCGCCTGCGAGCAGCTGGGCCTCGCACGCCATGCCGTCGCGAGCCAGCTCGCTCCAGCTGGTCACGCTGAAGACCTCGACTTCGAAGCCCTGCGCGTGCAGATCGCGTGCGGCGGCAATGACTTCCAGCAGGATTGCGCCTGAGCCGAGCAGGGTGACGGCGGCCTTCTTTGACTGGCCACCGACGCCCGCCTTGGCTGGCGCCTGCTTCACGCCATCCGTGCTCGGCGCGGTCTGCCATCCGCTGAGCCGATAGCAGCCGCGCAGCAAGTCGGCATGGTCGGCTTGCGGCACCGTCGGCTGGCCATATGACTCGTTCATCACCGTGATGTAGTAGAAGACATCGCGCTGATCGACCAGCATCTCGCGCATGCCGGCATCGACGATGACCGCCATTTCGCCTGCGAAGGCCGGATCCCAGGCCTTGCAGTTCGGAATCGTGGCCGCCACCAGATGGCTGCTGCCGTCCTGGTGTTGCAGGCCTTCGCCGCCCAGCGTCGTGCGCCCCGAGGTGGCGCCGATCAGAAAGCCGCGGGCACGCTGGTCGGCTGCCGCCCAGATCTGATCGCCGACCCGCTGAAAGCCGAACATCGAGTAGTAGATATAGAAGGGCAGCATGGCCAGACCATGCACGCTGTAGCTGGTGGCTGCGGCCGTCCAGCTGGCGAGTGCGCCAGCTTCGCTGATCCCTTCTTCGAGGATCTGTCCGTCGGTGGCCTCGCGGTAGCTGAGCACCGAGCCGATGTCCTCGGGCGCATAGCGCTGGCCAACGCTTGAATAGATACCGACCTGCTTGAACAGATTGGCCATGCCGAAGGTGCGGGCCTCATCGGCCACGATCGGCACGATCCGGGAGCCAAGCCCCGGCGCCTTGAGCAGGTTGCCCAGCATTCGCACGAAGGCCATCGTGGTGCTCATCTCTCGACCCTGGGCGTCCAGCGCAAACTGGGCGTAGCTGTTCAGCTCAGGCACATCGACCCGATCGCACACCGTCTCGCGACGCGGCATCGGCCCGCCCAGCGCCTCGCGCCGGGCGCGCAGATACTGCGACTCAGGGCTGTCGGGGTCGGGGCGGCAGTAGGCCAGCGAGGTGGCCTGCTCATCGCTCAGTGGCAGGTTGAAGCGGTTTCGAAATCCAATCAGATCTTCGTCATCGAGCTTTTTTTGCGAGTGCGTGGTCATGCGGCCCTGGCCGGCACTGCCCATGCCGTAGCCCTTCTTGGTGTGGGCCAGGATCACCGTCGGTTGCCCGGTGTGCGCGTGAGCGGCTGCATAGGCGGCATGGATCTTCACCAGGTCGTGGCCGCCGCGCTTGAGCCGATCGATCTGCTCGTCGGTCATGCCTTGCGCAAGTTGTCGCAGGGCCTCGCTCTGTCCGAAGAAGTGCTCGCGGTTGTACTG
>Ga0114979_10002607_pt1 | contig 12140 bp, 9 predicted proteins | sample S_140625_EF_Meta_FD_87315 | JGI IMG/M metagenome (GOLD analysis project Ga0114979, IMG submission 87315) | Freshwater microbial communities from Lake Simoncouche, Canada to study carbon cycling - S_140625_EF_MetaG | ecosystem: Environmental > Aquatic > Freshwater > Lake | place: Lake... | reverse complement strand
GCTATTCATTTTTTCTAATAATATATATCATATCATTAGAAATTATCCTTGTGCCGGAATCTTGGCAATCTTGGATTCATCCATGGGACATTCGACCTCTTTTTGTTCAAAACCGAAGCATGTTCCTGTTTTATCGCGATACTGGATCAAATCCACATTTTCCGGCGTTGGATAGACATAAATTTTACGCGAATCACCTAAAGTTGTATAAACGACAAAAATACCAATCGCCAAGCTAATCAAAAAAACGGGAATATTGATAAATTTCACCAGATCCAGCATTTTTATCTATTTCTATCTTTCTTTTGTATATTGTACCTGCACAAATAAATGACTACTATTTATCAGAGCGAATGTACCTCAAATACAAAATCAACAACGAACCATTGATTGCTAAACTTATGGTCCCTGAAATCAAAAGCGGATAATCCAAGATAAAATACCCATGAAGCAACCACAAAATATTGGTGAGTAATATCAATAGAATAGATTGGAAAGACAAATCTTTGACACTTTTTGTACTATATGTTTTGTATAATTGCGGAAACAATTGGATGCAATTTATGATTGGTGCTAAAGTTGCTATGAATGTGGTAACTATTGTCATTATACACCCAGCACGAAAGATATTACCTATATACACTATATGTCGTTTTTTATTCTTTATTCCCCATGTCTCTTTCGGGTCCTGGATCCTTGCAACATTATTGTAAAAGATGGAAAGAATGGAATAAGAATTTATTCACGATTTATCAGTCGCCCATTCACATAGGTTTCGTTTTCTCGATAAATGAATTCTTTATGATAAAAATCGAAGCATTTTATTTCGTTATCAGTCGAAAATGTTGGAATACATCCATTGGCAGAAAATGACAATATCCCCAAGGAAATTTTTTTGTCCGATAAACCTCTTTGTTTTCTATACTTATTTATTCCGTCAATCAGAACAGGCATAATTTCATTGTCCAAACCATCATGATCGTCAGACATTTCGTCACAAACATACTTCCCATAAAAATGTTTGCGGTTATTTCCAATTCTATAAATGAATGTTATAAACGGCATGAATAATATATATATGTTATTTTACAAGAATATACTTTTGTATTTTTTCTCATAGAATATTATATAAAAATACGCGATGCCCGCGACAAAATGCATAAAACGAACCGCAAAAAAATACACATCCAGAAATTCTCCCCCCTTTTCTGCGATGGACTGCAAAAGAAAAATGAAGAAGGGAAAGGACGGTATGTATCGATCCAAACCCGATAAAAATAATGTCTATAAATGGGTGAAAGTCGTCAAAAATACTCTCAAAAAACGATAAAAAAATGGGTAAAATATGTATTTAGCCATTTTTTGGACCAGGGACCAGGGACCAGGATAACCAATAAAACGATATAAAATTTTTGTGTTTATGAATCCAACCTATCCATGCTCGTTGAAAATATCAACCATACTTTTACAGATATCCTAAAATTATCCATTTTTTCCCATTTCAAAACGGGAAATCCCGTAGTAGATGCCATTTTTTCCACCCTCCTTTTGACCGCATTCACTTATTTCATCCAAGTCGTTTTCAATAACCCCCGAGGAGCATCGTCCGAACCCATATCACTGATCGATACTATTCGATCCACCTTTTACCGGAAAAATATGGTGATTTATGAAGGTCGTCAGAGTTATGTCATTGCCAAATATGATTCACAACCCATTATCAATATGTGTTGCACGGATACATTCAGGGCGCTTTTTTATAATATCTTGTCCAAGATTAATGCGTCGTCATCGTCGTCGATACACGAGATCAAAGAATATATTACTTCGCGTGCATATAATAGTGCCACCGATTCTGATATGTATATTATTACCCAATCTGGCGCTTTTTTATACGATGCCCCCTTACAAATATACTGCTGTAGCACGATTATCACGGATAACGACGGCAAAGATGCGAGCAAAAATGGGTCAAAGATTATTACGGAGACGATCACGATCCGTCTGTTTTCCTATGTGAGTTCCATCGAAACCATCCAGAGGTACGTGGAATCGATCAAAAATGAATATTTAGCCACGATTGTGAAAAGTCGTAACAATAAACGTTTCATTTATACTTTGACCAAGACAAATTATAGTTATGAATCGGAATCGCGATATGATTGTTGGAACGAACATGAATTCAAAAGTACGCGCCAATTCCATAATATGTTTTTCGAGGGAAAGGATGCGATTTTACGTAAAATCGCGTTTTTCTTGGACAATAAGGATTGGTATTATTCGAATGGAATCCCCTATGCGCTAGGAATCGGTCTTCATGGTCCTCCTGGGACGGGTAAAACATCCTTTTTCAAATGCCTGGCGAATATGACAAACCGGCATATTGTGGTGATTTCGCTGAAATTGATTCAAACAAAGAGGCAATTGGAGGAATTTTTCTTTGAAGACAGTTATAATGAAAACAATAAAAAAATGCGGATCGGTTTCGATGAAAAAATCATCATTTTCGAGGATATTGATTGTATGGGGGATATTGTTTTGAACCGTGCGTCCAAGAAATCCAAAAAAACGAAGCGTGAAAACGAGGAATCGGTAAAAAAGAATCGGTTATGCGACGCGATCGAAAAATTGGCGGATAAGGACGATATCATTCGTCCCATACCGGACGATCCAATTACCTTGGACGACCTCTTAAATTTATGGGACGGATTGAGAGAGACCCCGGGTAGAATCATGGGAATTAGTAGTAATCATTATTCGGAATTGGATCCGGCATTGGTTCGTCCAGGGCGAATTGATATGACAATACATTTTGAGAATGCCACGCGTAAAATTATCGATGAAATGTATTCACATTATTACGGGAGGAAGATCGATAAATCCCGTTTAGCCAAGATCCGCGACCGATTTTATTCTCCTGCCGAAATCATCAATTGTTATGTTTTACACAAAGATTCGGGGGAGGATTTCTTGGACAGATTGATGGAAAATCGAAAAATATAGGGGTAATATATAGATGAGCTTAGAAATCGAAATCGATGGAATATTATTTAGATTAATTCGCAAAACTATTATTGATGGTTCTGGAGCTCTTTGTGTTAATATTGAATCAAAAGATAATATAAATTTTTGGGTATATCAATCGAATACCGAATTGGGATTGTGGCGTTTTTTACTAGAAGTAGTTAAATCGAACAATTATCCAATTGACACTACTTATGAAAAAGGATATGATTATGTCCAATCTACATTAATACATCTACAATTACAAGAATTTATAAATGCCAATTTATCACAATTAGAACATATAGATTATTATGACGATTTGGTAGAAGAAGAAGAAAGAAATGAAAAAAAATCTTCTGATTATACTTTTGATGATAAAAAGAATGATGACGATATACACAATTTCCTTATGCATTTTAAAAAATTTGGGTATTTAAATCCAAAAAACGAAGACGGTTTAATTAAGAAAAGTGAAATTTTATCCATGATTGGTTTAAATATCCGTGTTTTAGATAAAAAGAAATTGGATTTGAATGAAGTTAATAAAGATAATTATTGTGGTTCAAACCATATTGAAACTGATTTTCTAAAAAATTTCGGTGATAAAATTAAAGAAAACTATAGCGTTCTGACAATTGATGACTTATTTGGGTACTCTAATGTTTTTATGAATCGATTATCTATTAATGGTAGAATCATGTCAATAACTTTACAATCAAAGAATGACGATTTTAATATTGTATTGTATTTTCTGAAAATGAAAATAAACCAGATTGATGGACAACCGATTAATGAAAATGAAAATGAATTAATTGATCATGTAACAAAAAAGAAAAGTCATTATATGCCTATTTTACTAACTACGTCTGATACAAAATGTAACATTTATGGATTATATGATAAATATATACCATGTGGAGCATTTATATGTAAATTATTTGATTATAGACGACAATGTACCAAAGAGGAAAAGAAATTAGGAACTTGCGGAGGTAGTTATTCTTACATAGGGGATCGTTATGATACTATTTTTCCATTTAATTTTCTATCGGAAATTCAAAATTTTAAAGAAATAATAAAAACTGGAAATACAAGAATGCTAAATACGAAGGATAAAACCGGTAATATTCCACTTATGTATGCAGTTGAATACGGAACCCTTGACGACGTTCAAAAACTTGTTCAAATGGGCGCAAAGGTAGATAGTGGTACAATCGCTTTTGCTTCTTTATCAAAAAACCCGGAAATAGTAGATTTTATAAATAGTCAAAATACCGGATTAAAAAAAATGAGTCGAGCGACACAGCGTCTTCGTAATTTTGGTAATCGTAAAACACAAAATATAACCCCTTTCAAATGGTTTCGCCATAATCAACAAGGTGGTCGTTCCAAGACACGGTCGATATCTCAAAAAAGGACGCGAAGAAAACGCTAATTATTACTTATAGAAATATCAATCGGAAAGTTTTCATTGTATTCCAGTTGATTCACTAAATATCCAAGAAAATAGATTTTGTATTATCAAAAAACATCACGAAACATAATTCTTTGTGTGTATGACAAGATAATAATAACGTGGTGGCATTTTATTATTATCATATGATTATCCTTATGAGTCTTCCATTTTATCATCCGTAGATGCGAGTGAAGATTTCTTGGCCTTTTGTTTTGCACGCTTCTTTTGACCAGCCGACAACTTGGCAGGTTGTGTGACGGTGTTATCAGCAGTCGGTGGAACAGTGGATTTTTCTTGTTTCTCACCCCCCTCAATACGAAACACGAAATTAGTGGGGTCATCGGTACTAAATACATTTGGATTCGCCGCAATAAAACGGTTGTAATCCTCGTACTGTTTTGCCATCTTGGCAGCTTCCGCGGCCTTGGCGGCGGCTTCGCGCTCTTTCTTTTGTTGCACACGCGCACGCAATTTATCTTTGGCGGTCATTTTCTTCTCCATTTGTGCAAAAGCATTCGTATCCATGCGTGCCCCCTTGGGAATATTCACACCCATATTCTTGGCCATGGTTTTGAACATATCGGCAAAACCACCCATACCTTCTCCTCCAGCCCCTCCACCGAACCCCTTCATCATTTCCGCGGCTTCGCGCATCAAATCCTCTTGTGTAAGATCTCCCGAAGTCATCTTTTGATTGAGTTTTTCGCCCACGGTTTTCACCAAACCACCAATCTTTTGCGGATTCTGCATGAGTTTGGCGAAAACATCCTTGGTCGATTTGATTTCACCGAGATCATCGCCCAAAGTTTGGGCAAGGTCGTCGCCAATATCCTCGGCAATTTCTCTCGCCAAATTCCCGATTTTTCCATTGAAAAGACGCTTGATTTGATCGTGCAAATCTTGGGGGCGAGGCATATTGGGAAATCTTGGTTTAGGGTTTCCTTCGCCTTCGGCTTCGGCATCCGCTGCTCCAGTACCTGAATCCATAAAAGAAAAAGCATCTTGAAATGCGTTGCCCATATTGGGATCGGATCCACTATCTCCTTCGGAAGATCCCGGTAATCGGCTAAAGAATTCACCCAATGACGAAATCGTACTATTCAGTTTTTCATGGAGTTCATTTTCGTCAATCCCATTAAACATATTCATGGCATCACCGAAATCCATCTTATCTTTTACCGAACCGATCATCATAAAAAGAATCAATTGCAAATATTTCCATAGAACCTGGCGGGTTTTATCGGTTACCCCTTGGCAATGATACAGCATTTTGAATTCGACATTGGGTAAAAACGCGGTATTCACAGTCCCATTAACATCAAAAATTTCGACATTCTGATTCAAAATATCGAAAAATCGTTCGGGATAAACGGTCAAACAATATTCGAATAATTGCCTATATTCTCCATCGGAGGTTGTGGAAAGCGTCCATTTTTCCCATAAATAAGAATATTCGGAAAATGTGGTCGAAAGATCATTGGTAAAATCGAGAATCGTAGATCGGAAATTATCGGGAATGGGCGTTGTCATCGGATTCTTCGTCAATAAAAATAATATATTTGTTCTATAAAAATATATTGTTTCACTCGTTTTAACCCATTTTTACGGAAATGTATTTATCAATTTTTATGGTTTTCATCGATCCACTAATTCAAAGCACCGGGAACGACGCCTGGGCCAAAATTCCACATTGACCAGCACCCTTGTTATAAGGCTCGCCCGTTTTAGGATCGGTTCCACGGCCCAAATAAATATAGCCACCGTCTCCCCAAGAAAGTCCCCATGAATTTTTCACCAAATAATAGTCGCCATCCGATCCCGCATTACCATAACCCACAACCAAAACGCCATGATCCAACTTCGCTCCACACTCGCCTGTAAATACGCCCGATTTGTAGAGTTGGAACTCGCGTTGGTCCGCCTCGATCGCGATCGAAACTGGCTGTTTCGCAATGGCCGCCATCATAGCGGAGTCAGAATTAGGTTCGACATCCACAAAGGTTACCACCATACTATCGGCTACGGGATCACACGTTTCTTTACAATCACCTGAACTAGTGGTTTCGCCTGACACATAGGGATAAGCTGTCTCCAAACAGAGACCGCCATTTTTCCCGATCCATGCAAAAGCATTATCCATGAGTCCGCCATTGCATCCGTGGTCACGGCCACCGTGGCGCAAATTGTCACAATCCACCAATTGCTGTTCTGAGAAACTCTGGAGTTTGCCATGAACATTGTAATAGGCCCCTTCTACAGCTCCTGTGGTGGAAAACGACCAACAAGATCCACACTGGCCTTGATCTTTTACGGGGGTGACCGCGCCGACCTCGACCCAATTGACCGATGCAGGGAGTTTGTATCCGGGATTGGTGGGGGTTTTGAAAAGGAGGGGGGGTACCTCCTTGCTTTCCAAGAAGGGGAATTGGCGAATATATTCGCGAAATTCGCCAATATTCATTCCCGAAAAACGGTTGTGTCCAAGACTGTAGGACAAATTACGCGCATTGGTTTCAATGATAAAGAGATCGTTTTCGATCCACCTTGCGAGCATTTTTTCGTATTCATGGGCACCTTTGAATACGATGTCGAACTTTTTGTGCCATTCCGTAAATTCGTTGTGGATATTACGGAGATATTCAGCACGCGTTAGTGCTGAAAACAGGAGGGTGAAAGAGAGGAAAATGTGCTTAAACATTTTGATGTTTTGTATATGATATAAAATGATATATTTTATAGAATATATTCAATTTTATCCTTATTTCAAAATTAGAGAAGATCTTCCAACTACAATAGAATACCATGATATCGACATTATATAACATACAAAAATTCAGGAAAAAATTCGAAATCATAATATATTCAAAAATGTAAAAAATGTAAAAAATGTAAAAAATGTAAAAAATGTAAAAAATTGATTCGCTTTTATAATATTCTCGTGAATATACATTCTTGCATATTCTGGTACAGGTGTAATAATGTCAAACATTACACGCTTTCCACCCGAACCAAATGGATATTTACATATTGGACATTGTAAATCATTGTTAATAAATTACGATGAAGGTAATGTGTGTCATTTAAGATTAGATGATACAAATCCATCAAATGAAAGTGAGGTTTTTGTGAATGAAATTATAAATGATATGAAATGGTTAGGTTATGAACCAGGAGATATTACCTATACATCCGATTATTTCGAAGAATTATATCATTTTGCGTCCATTTTAATAAAAAATGGACATGCTTACGTTGATTTTTCTAAACCAGAAATAATTAAAGAAGAAAGGCATAGAGGTATAGAAAATATATATAGAGGGATGTCACCAGAAATTCATTTAATGGAATTTGAAAATATGAAAAATAAAAAATATAAAGAAGGGGATGCAGTTCTTCGTTTAAAAATAGATATGACTAATCTTAATCACACATTAAGAGACCCTATTGCATATAGAATAAATTTTCATCCTCATTTTAAAACAGGTGAAGAATGGTGTATATATCCATCATATGATTTCAGTCATGGTATTGTAGATTCTCTAGAAAATATAACAATATCTTACTGTACGGATGAATTTTATATTCGTCGCGATTTATATTATTGGACTACAAATATTTTAAATAATCTGGGATGTGAATTATCCGATGTAAAAGTTCATGAATTTGGAAAACTTACAATTGAAAATAATACCTTATCTAAAAGAAATATTAAAAAACTAATTGAAGACGGTTCTGTATCTGGATATGATGACCCTTCATTACTTACTATTAGAGGGATGCGTAATCGTGGATATACACCTGAAATAATTAAATCTATTGCAAAATGTTCAGGTCTTGGTAAAGTAAAAACAGTTATATCTATGAAACTAATAAATCATTTATTGATAACTCATTATAATCCAATTGCTATAAGATGTTTTGCAGTTATCAATCCTATGAAATGTATAATTACAAATTTAAATGAAGATAGACCGTGCAATCATCCTCATATTCCAAATAATCCAGAATATAATCATTCTACAATAATTAGTAAAGAAATATACATAGAAAATGACGATTTCAAAATGGAACACGATGACGACTTCTACCGATTATCACCGATCAACAAAATGGTTAGACTAAAATTCTTTGATATTGTAAAATATGAAAATAATGAAAATAATATTGTATATGTTTCTGCTTGTAACTTGAAAAAGGATAAATCAGTTAAATCAACCATTCATTGGCTTTCTGTAAAACATGCTGTTCCGGCAAAATTTATATTTATATTTATGGATAATGAAAATCCTCTTACAAAAACTATTTATGATGGATTTATTGAAAACTACATTTTAGAATGTCCCGAAAATACAGTATTTGAGTTTGAGAGAATTGGATATTTTAAATTTTTGTGTAAAGATGCATGTAATATACCACATTATCTTCGTATTGTATATTTGAAATAATATATGAAGAACTCGATCCTCGTTTTTGCCAAGGAAAATAAATCTGTCGAATTTGTATAAAATAAAAATAAATGACATCCCTCCGCGATTTTAATATTGATAAATTAAAGACCGAGTTTCAATCCATCCTACATTTACAAACCGAGGTTCTTCGTAAGAAAACCCTTTTGACTGAAAAATTGGCCGAACTCAAAGAGGTCTATAATGGCCTAGTGAAAAACAATAACAAAAAAATCTTCCTTTTTTGTCTCGATTCCTTTTATTTCCAATACAAAACGCTCATGATCGAAATGGAAAATTTGTCGCGCTATATTTCCCTAATCAATAATCGCATGTATGGCGACTATTATAAACTCTACCATATTGTTCTTTTACAGGTATCCGATGCCGGGCTAAACATCGATATGCGCCATGTCATGTCCGAATTCAAAAAATACGTCCCCTACAAAGATTTAGAGCCTTTTTACGAATATCGCATGTCCGATATTATCCGTCTCCATTCCGATATTTTACAGATTATCCACTTCCTGTATAACCATTATTCCAAGAAAGAGCAAAACATTACTACTTATACGGAAAGTCCCCACGCCGGTATTTCGATCACCAGTTTTATTCAGACATTGGAATATGAAAATACACTTTTGCGGGAACAGATCACACTTTATGTGAATTATATCCATTTTTTCCACGTTTCACAAAGCCGGTTTTTGAAGAAGTTATTCTGTAAAATCCAGGCATTTCAGAGCGAAATTGAGGACGATATTATATCCAATCATCCGAAAACCCCTGATGGAGGGGGTGGAGGGGGTGGAGATGCCGGTTCCACGGCGCAAACTTTAGAATCCTTTTTCATTCTAAAACCGGAAGAAATGACGGAAATCGAGGTTTTACTTTGTGAAACGGAAAAATCTTTGGCAAAATGCGATCAAATCTTTTACCAGTTGGAATTACCCGAAATTGCCGAAGATATGAATTCGGAATTTAATTCTGAAACACAATCGGTTCCCGATGACGCGACCGCTTCCATGGCATCGTTATTACCTAAAAAGCTACCGTCTATTTATAGGGATACAGACAAAACATTCGATATGGCGTTATCGTTTTCGTCAGACACCGCGGATTCTGGTCCTGCTGCTGCAGCCGACGGCAACGTTCCGAATGATTCTTCTATCGATGGTGACGGTGACGGTGACGGTGACGGTGACGGTGACGATGTTCAAAGAATTGAAAAAACCGATGATACGACTCCTAGTGAAGGAGGGAGTTTAACCAAAATCATCAAACGCAAAAAGTAGAGGGAAAAAAGGACAAGAAAACCCGTAAAATATAATATCGCAAAATATTATATATTAGTAGATTAGATGCCACCGACAGCAACATCATCAGTAAGATCAAGAAAAAAGGTAGATAGCACATATTCTAAATCAGGATCAGATACTGGCGGAGATGGAAATGCCAGTGAAAATGCTGACTCGACATTGGGTGCAGGAACGAGTGGTATAGGTGCTAGCACTAATGGAGGAGGAGGGGGGGGAGGGGGCAGTAATTCCAGTGTAGCCGGAAGTGCGTCGGGTGATCCTGAAAAGAAGGCCGGTGAAAAATCAAAATCCAAATCGGCGGAAGACAATATCCAGGTGAAATGGTCTTACCAAAATGAGCAAATCTTGGTAGAATGGTGTGACGTCGCCCAGTGTTATAAATGGTTAAATAGTCGCGCACACAACAAATACTCGTATCGTAATGCTTGGTTCACCATTCCCGCCATTACCCTATCCACAATTAGTGGAACCGCATCTTTTGCACAAGCGAGTATTCCTATCGAGTACCAGGTTTATGCCCCCATGATTATTGGTTCCATCAATATTTTGATCGGTATTTTGACGACGATTCAACAATATTTGAAAGTATCGGAATTGAACGAGGCCCACCGCGTTTCGGCCATTTCTTGGGATAAATTCGCCCGTAATATTCGGATCGAATTGGCGAAATCGCCCAATGAACGCATGGACGCCAAATCATTTATAAAGATCAGCCGTCAAGAATTCGACCGTTTGATGGAAACCAGTCCTGCCATTCCGCAAGACATTGTTCGAAAATTCAAAGAGACATTCGAGGGCCAGGATCCTATGGCGGCGATCAATGATCAAATGATTTGTTGCGCGAAAACATTCTGTTTCTGCTGCTCTCAATTGTGTGTTCCTTCGGGACCACTTGATGCATCGGGGCAAAAGATATCTTTAACCGATTACGAAGTCCGCGAACGCGAAAAGAGGGAGCGTGCCCAATTGTTCAAGAATTTGAAGAAACCGGATATTTGCGATATTATTATTAGTGCGGAAGAGAATCGGTATAAAGTGGTCGAATCCGCGGTGGCCCATGATACCGAATCTGCTGGAGCGACCGACTCATCGGCCAATAGTTTGGGCGTAGATTTCGATAATATAGATAATATAGATCATGTGGATGGATCGGAATCAGGTGGTCCAGGATACGTTTCTGAAACCGAATTATTGTTGAAACAAACGTTACAACTTTTGTCGGAACATCATCGCAAAGAAAAGGAGGAGGAGGATCGCCGATACCGCGAAAAACGCGAGGAGGCTCGTCTCGAATATAAGAATCAAAAAAAAGTCGCACTACATTACCAATATATCAAAAATTTCATTGACTTATTTGTGGCGAATCGTGAAAGAAACCCGACTATTGAAGAAATAAAAGAATACTTTAGCATAAATACCAAATATGGTGTGACATTTGATGAAATCGACGATTTTTTGATTAATCAGATTGTTTAGATTTTCCCAAGCCATTTTGTGTTTTCTATTTCATACAACAATTTATGTAATAGAAATTATATTTTGATAGACTACTGATTGATGAAATGAAAATCAAGGTATAAGGTCTATCTATCCACATTTTTGTATCCATACACATATTTAGTTTGCGGATACAAAAACACGGATAGACCTTAGGCAAAAGGATTATAGGAAAAGAATTCTTGTTCATAAATGGTCGCTTGGAAGGTGTCATTATATCCATCTACATGGACATAATCGCCATTAGTGATTTCGTCGCAACCGCCATCTGAACTACATGTTTTACCATGAACTCGAACGGGGAGTCGCGAACTGATATTCCCATTATTACTAAAGGTATAATATTGATAATTCGATCGGTTGGTTAGAGCACGGCGTCCCATGAGGGGTAAAATATCGTTGGATCCAGATCCAGAT
>Ga0114979_10002605_pt1 | contig 12147 bp, 12 predicted proteins | sample S_140625_EF_Meta_FD_87315 | JGI IMG/M metagenome (GOLD analysis project Ga0114979, IMG submission 87315) | Freshwater microbial communities from Lake Simoncouche, Canada to study carbon cycling - S_140625_EF_MetaG | ecosystem: Environmental > Aquatic > Freshwater > Lake | place: Lake... | reverse complement strand
GTTTACAAAATAAGGTGCTCGATGTTTATATTAATGGAGTAATTAGCGGAAGACTCATGTTAAAAAACGTTCCGAAGCAGAATTACGACGACGTAAATATATGCAAAAATGGCGGGTTTAATGGAAATTACGCGGATTTGCAATATTTCGATCGCGCAATTAGCGTATTTGAAATCAATAATATTGTTATCTGGGGTCGTAATACTAGTTCCGCGGGATCGGGAATGGGTGCTTCTGACGCCACAGGATTTCCTTATTATTTATCCTACGATTGGTATGCTTCCAAGTTCTAAATACCGTTTTTTGTTATATGTATATCATATAACAAAATGTCAGCCGAAAATACAGCAGAAGCGTGCGCTCAAAGGGAATTATATTTAACGTTTAGGGAAACTGGACCGCGCGTTGAGATCGTTTCACCTTATCCCCAGAATACGAAATTCGAATTAGATATGCGACGAAAAGTCGAAATATTGAAATATAAAAATCAAACTTCAAATAGTAACGTCGGGACAAAATCCCAGAAATGGAGACGAGTAGTGCAACTCTCTCAAAAAAACCCCATTTCTAAAAGTAATGTTCCTTGCCCATATGATGAGCTAATTCCGACACCTACATCAGCGTGTAATGTTCCCGGACCTATTATTACTTTACAATATGATCCCAGTGTGCCTTTATATAAATATGGCTACCAACCCGAAAAATACAATTTGGTAAATCCATTAAAGGACGTTCCTTACACTGTATACGAAAATAACGATGTTCCTTTTTATCAAAATACAGCAGACGTGGTTTGCTATTTGCTTTTTAAAAATCCTACCGATCCAGTATATACTTTTTATTTACAAATGCCCGTGGCAATTAATTTTAATGGATATAAAAATACAGCGTCTTCAAATAAAAAGGTTAGTTTCATAAACATAGTTTTATATAGTGGAACGTTAGAAACAACTTATGGCAATAAACCAGTAAATGTATATAACGTTAATATATCAAATGTTAACAGTATTTTATTATCCGTTGAAAACTCCATTGGATATTTTGAATTATCGCGATATATAGGATTAGTTAATGCATCCAATATAACTTTACGAGCGCAACCGCAAGACATTTATGAATTTAATATAACATTTAATATTAAATACACGTTATTGGACGAAAACCAACAACCCATAACTGAAACTACGGATATATCTCTAATTAATACGATGGCTATAGGAAATATATCAGGACCCGAAGATCAATATTATAACAAAATCAATAATTGTATAGTTATAGGTGGTTCAATTCCACCGTTTGACGTATTTCGATTAAGCGCTTAGAATACTTTGATTTGATTTCACATAATCTTCGGACGCTGTGAATAATTCTTCGTCCAATGCTCGGCGTTGATAATCTGGTAATTCTACGTCTACGTAAGAACCACCGCGTGTATCATCTATTCCAAACATTTGCATGAACATCTTGACGAATTTATCAATATCAAATAAATCGACTTCTTGAATCCTAAAAACTATACTTCGCGGTGCATATATTCTAGCATATTCATATAATTTTGAACAGTCTTCCATGATTTCAGCGTCTCGTTTGCCATAGCTAGGATACAAAAACATCTTATTCTGTTCGAGTCCTATGAAATATAAATTGATTTTGCTTGGGTCAGGAAGATATTCCTTGGTTGGCGATTTTTTAAGTAAATTATCAATCTTACTTAACAAACTCATGTTAATAATCATTTATTGGGTAATTGTTTATTAACTTTTTTATAATTATACAATTATACAAAATATTCTAATCTGATGATCTAGTTGAATAGGAATAAAAATAATTCACAGGTCCATTTCCGTTACCAATTGGCGGTCCATCGGCTTGAATCACATTAGGATCCATTGACGCGGGTGATGGATTCGCTGCTGGGGTTTGAATAATAAGAGGTTGCGCTGGAACCGATGTTATAAATTTACTATTATTAGGTAGGGGTGCTAATGTATTGGGAAATCCGGCGTTTTTTTGACTAGGTAAAGGTCCGTTTCCTATCATTTGAGGTAATTCCAAGGGCGATGGTTCTATTGTGGTTACGTCCATATTTTGAGGTAATTGAGGTTGAGGCTGAGGCATAGGCAGTCCGTTCATCATCATCGTTCCGTTTCCATAACTAATTATGTTTGAATTCATATTGGGAATAATAGGATTTGACGCTGTCATTTTATTTTGCCCAAGCGTAGAACTATCAGGCTGTATGCTTAAACAATCCTGTTGAGAGGGATATATTTGACCAGATAAACATTTGGTTTGATCTTGGACGTCGATACAGGTTCGCCTACCGTTATCTTCTCCGACTAAACACCATGCCGTTTTATTTGAAGCGATTGGGCTTTGTATTTTGCTACTAGCCGAATCCGATGAAGGGATTGAATAACTAGGCGAAGGAGAGGCGGTTTCGTATCCAAAGAAACGTGTTACGGGATTATTTAAATAGTTGTCAAGTGATTTTGAGGATTGGTTATTGGACGAGGGTGTAGGAACAGGCGTAGGCACTGGAACGGGCACGGGCACTGGAACATTAACCGTTTGCGTTGGCATCGGAATTCGAATTTTCGCATTCATAGCAGTATCCAATTGAGATCTAGCAGCAGGATCGACTACTGTGCCGCTCGATTTTAATAGAAGATTACCAACGGATTGAACTGTTCCCTCGGCTATGTCTACTCCCGCTTTTGCAGTATCGCCAGCAATATCAGCGGTTTTATTTATAACCGACCCCGCAGTATATCCAAATACTCCTAATATTTGATACACCAAAGGTCCAAATGCATTAATAATCGACTGAAAAAAATTACCAATAACCAATAATATGTTTATTCCTAAAAACGATAAAATAAGCAATCCGACCAATACAACTATTGCCCAATTTTGATATGTTATCATTCCAAATGAGGAAGTATCGGAACTTTGTATTTGATTTATAGGATTTGGTCGCGCATATATAGGATTTTCTTCGGGCTGATTCATTATATATACTGTTATCGAAATTATTCTTAGCCGCTCTGCTGATTTACGTTCAAATTTTCCCCATTAATTTATTTTTGTATAGTAAATGAGTGTTTTTAATTTTATGGAGACTTTCTTTTTCATTAGTTTAGGAATTACTTTTGTCTTGATATTGCTTTTGGTATATCACTTTAAGCAACGTCTAAGTGCAATCGAAGAAAAAAGCGATACTATGTTTGATATTATTAATAACGTAGTTCAAGAAATAACTTCGGTAAAGACCTTTGTTGTTACCAATATGACTCAGAATACTGTTTCGTCTTTTATTCCCGCATCCGTTTACGAATCGCAAAACAATAACGGAATCTTTAGCCAAAATCAATATTCTTCTCAAAATGAGCGAGACGATGTCAAGAGCGACGAAGAGAGTGATGTATCAGATGACGAATCGGAGGGAGACGAAGAATCCGACGAAGAAGTTGAATCCGACGATGAAAGAATTCTAGTATCTGATAATGAATCCGAGAGTAACGTCAAAATTGTCAATATTCCGACTTCACTAAATGAAATCGACGATGTTTCGGATAATCACGATCTCGAATTGGACAACGCCGCGGAATCTATGGATTTAGTGGAATCTCTACCTGAACTCATTGAAGACCCCGTTGTTGTGCATAAACTTGAGTCGAGTTTAGAAGAATCTGTTAACCAACAGGAGGAATCGGGGATTTTGTCTGGAGCTTCATATGGTAAATTAACAACGGGCGAACTAAAGAAACTCGTTATTGCCAAGGGTCTCGCAACTGATGTTAGCAAAATGAAAAAAAATCACCTTGTTCAATTACTCGAATCCGGCGTATCCGAGTAAAAACATAATATGTAGAGTATGTATATATTATGTTTTCCTATCCCCTTCAGCAAAGTGAAAGTGTTAACTGCGCATTTCCTGTTATAAAAGAAACCGTTCCAAGATCCAGATTAGGATACGCTACCAATAATGTATTTCCTGAATTCCCCCCTTTGATGTCGGACGGTCGCTCTTTAATCGCCACCTATCAATCGGAAACGGATACGAATGCTATTACTATAAAATCCAACGGCATCAAGTCGAATTGGCAATATCGTAACTATTTGATCGATAACGGTGAATCTATTATGCGCGAAAATTTTAGAGAGGCTTGCAATGACGTCGGATATTTTGAACGATTTAGTCCTTCCACTGCGGATGGTAAGGAGAAAATCAAGAGCGCACCCTATATGTATTCTTCTTATATGGACGGCGCCAAGCCTCAAGGATACGCAAATAGCGATTTGAAAGACATGTATTTATCTCGTGAGCAATTAAATTCTCGCAAGGTTGCGCCTACTGTCACGCAAGATCAATTGCTGAAAATGGGATATTAATTTATTTAGTTAATATGTAGAAATAACTATATATTAACGTCAGAATATAGAGTCTTACTTATAGACATCTTCATATCTGAACGCGCTATCTCTCTTTTTTTCCGGCGACGGTGAATATGTAACTGTTTCCTCGGGAATTATAATTTCAAACTCGATGCGTTGACCGTTTGATGTCAGTAGCGATTTTTTTTGATTTTCATTTTTTGCTTGTTTCTCATCTTCCCCCGTGGTGAGTAGTAATTCTTGTTGTTTTTTTGCTTGTTTCTCATCTTCCCACTTTATCCATCTTTCGTAAGGTGTTTCTTCTTTTATATAACTCATAACAATTCGTCCAAATCTTAATATAAGAACAATTCCTGAAACGCAAAATCCAGCATAGGCAAGTGGTAAAACCTTAGAACAAGCACCGAAAACGGCAATAAGAACGCCAATCAAAAAATTTCGGTAAGCATCCGCATTGGGACCCCCTCCATATTTTTTTGTGTGTCGTTTTTTACACCGATGAACATTTGAACCAGAACGTCGACGTCCTTTTGAAACGTTCAAAGGTTTACCTTTATTCACCGTTTTGCGTCTACTCCATTTATTTTTACCTCCACTTGCTGTTTTTAACTGGCATTTTGATGTGAATTTTGTATTAAGGTTATTTCGAGCGTCAACAATACGGCGGCAGCGCGGTTTGCTCCAAAAATCACCTTTATAATACTTAAATTTTTTGTCACATTCTTCATACAAGATTTTAAGCGCACCGGCAGATTGATCTTCTAACTCTTTATTGATAGAAACAAGTTTTTGATAATCTATATAAAAATGCTGACCCTTCTCGCTTAACATTTTGGTAATTCTCATACATTTAGTTTTATCTTTTCCGAGTAGAAATTTATTTAATCTTATGGTCATATTTTCAATAAATCTATAAATTGAATACTCGGCGGTATACCCCCAATGTTCCGCAATTTCTTTTAAACTTATAAACGTATAAAGTGTTATTTTTATTAATATTTTAGGAACATGAGACATGTTAGTTATTTTATTTTTCAGATCCGCATTATAAATAGAAAGATATTCAGGTTTATCCCAACCGGTTTCTTTTAATATAGTAGGTATACAAAACATTAGATTTTTAAGGTTTTTTTTTGTTCCGTGTATATTATCTGCGTCAGCAGTGTCAAATTTAATATTATCTAGATAATAATGTATTTTTCCAATGGTGCCGCCATAACCTCCTACGCCATTAATATCACTTTTTATAAATCCCTCCGTTTTGTAACGGTAATCAATGGTTAGATCAGTTTTATTTATTTGAGATATTATCGTTTCGTAGTAACGTTTAATTATATTTTTAATTGTATTAACGTCCGATAAGGTGAGAATGTCGACGGATTCGAGTTCAGTTACAAGTTCGGGTTCAATGCATTCAATTAAAACCTTTGAAACGATAATTGATCGAACCATGTCATATTTTATTTGAGAGGTAAAACGACCTATTGATTTTTGAAGAACAGCGAGATCCCATTTTCCAGTTATTATAGCGTCGATATCATTTTGGAATATTTCGTTTTCCGTTATAAATAAAAAAACTGCATTAATATATCTTTTATATATACTCCATTCAACCATGCTATATTTCTCTAAATTTGTTTTACATATTTGAACAATTTGGTGCATTCCCATTGACGTTATTTGATTGATCGCAATAGTTATTGGATTACCTCTTGATGAGAGATTAGACAAAACATCTCCTTCTAATACATCTCCTTGTAATACATCTCCTTGTAATACATCTCCTTCGGTCGCGCCGTCTTTTTGGACTATTCCCCCCTCATTCAAGTTGTTAAGCACTAGTTCTTTTGCTTTGGCTAAATCATCGGTTGATATTTCTTTTGTATATTCATCAACATGAGATGCGATTGATATTGGAAATTCAAATTTAAATGTTACGAGATCGGACATTCTAATATAATTGAAGATAATAAAAATAAACCGCGATATCTATATAGATCTAATTCATATAGATATTTATCCAAGATGCTAAGTTTCGATATTGGTATCAAAAACATGGCGTATTGTTTTTTTGACCTATCGAATAATGGTAACCCCTCGATAAAAGCGTGGGGAATTATCAATCTTATGAACGAAGAAGACCCGATTCCGAAATGTCGGTGTATTCTGAAACCTAAATCCAAGAAAGTTAGTGAGATCAAAACCTGCGATAAGGTCGCGAAATACAAGAAAAACGGTGCACATTATTGTTTGAAACACGCCATCTTGGAACCGTGGATCATTCCGACCAAGGAAATATCCATGACGGCACTTCGGAAACTCGATAAAGAAAAACTGGGTGAATTAGGAATAAAATACAAGGCGTTCCAAGATTCTTCCGCAGTTCCTGCTTTTACCGCAGTTCCTGCTTTAAAAAAAGCCTGTTTGGAAGCCCTTCAAACCTTCTTCTTGGAAAACTGTTTCGAATCCATTGTAAAAACTAAATCGAAAACTGCGTCAACGACCGACTTAATCACTCTGGGTCGTAATATGCGAGACCGACTTGACGAACTACCTTGGATCAAAGAAGTCACCCATGTCATTATGGAAAATCAGATATCACCTTTAGCGGGAAGAATGAAGACGGTTCAAGGCATGCTGGCTCAGTATTTTATTATGCGATCTCCAACTGCCTATATCGAGTTTGTTTCTTCGGCGAATAAATTGAAGGGATTTAAGTTACCGAGTTCCAAGACGGAGTCGACCGAAAAGACGGCAACGTCGACAGAGAAGACGGCAACGTCGACAGAGAAGACGGCAACGTCGACAGAGAAGACGGCAACGTCGACAGAGAAGACGGCAACGTCGACGGATTCAGTCTTGGAAAATACGGTCATATCAGATAAAGACAAATACAAAAAGCATAAAACCGATAGTGTCGCTATTTGTTCTCAAATTTTGGACCAAACGCCGGGATTATCGCCTTGGAAATATTGTCTAGAAACTCCAAAGAAAGACGACTTGGCGGATTGTTTTTTACAAGGAATATGGTGGATTTCCAAGAACGTTGCAATAAAACGTAGATGATTCGTGAACCATGGGTTTAACTTGATCTTTATCGATTAATTCATGTATAAGCAAGGAACGTTTATTTTTCAATATATCACATGTTTTTGTATATATAGGTTTTTTATGGTTAAAAAACCCCTTATATTTTTCTTTATGAACACCCCCTCCTCTTATTTCCTTTACTCCATATAAATATTCATCTGATTGAGTTCTATAATGATTGTTTTGTATATATTCATTATGACAGGTTTTTAATTCTATACATTTGACTTGTTTTGCAAAATTCATGCTATGTATGTATATTTCTGTCAAATAATTCGTTCTTCCTATACATTTAAACCCTTTTGATGGTGATGTAGGATCGATTTCCAAATCGTGCGTGAATATATTATTTTCAATTACACTTTTTGGTTGAAATTTATCTCTATGTGTAAACATTTTCCACGGAATCCGTATGTAATCATAATCTTTATAGTCTTCGTGTAAAACGTCTTTGAGAGTTTTTCCTATTTTTGGAGTAAATATAAACTCATCCATATCGATTAGACATACCCAATCGAATTTTTTGACACGGTCAATGAAAAAAGAATAATCTAAGGTTTGATCGTCTGACTTTGATTTCACAAACTCGACCCTTCCTGCCTTGATTAAATCGTTTAACCATGTATTTTTCATTAAATAGTCATCACTGGAATTATGATCGATTAATAATAGTTTATCCGCACCCTCCAATAAATGATGATGGACCCATTCATACATGATATGAGCTTCATTTTTAAATCTAGATAGAATGATTAATTCCATATATATATTGGTTTATTATATTTTTTTCATCGAACAACATTTTGGCACAAGCCGAAAAACCGCTCTTTTTCATGGAATAATAATATTTTTGTCCGCTGCATAATAATAAAAAATCAGAAACTGTATCAATATTAAATTGTTCGTGATCTTTATCGTTCCGAATTATATGATGTATCCCTTCAACTTTACCGTGACACATTTTATTAGAATCGCTTATTTTGGTAAATGTAAATACATTTTTAAAGTGTTCCTTAAATAATTGTATGGATTGGGTATCGTCAGTCGCTAAGAATATATTGTCATTTTTGATAATATTTTTGTGTTCATGAATAAATAAAGGCACGTCGGATTTATAGTCGCTATTTCTTACGTGAACTGCAGTATAGTTTTCTGGCAAAAGTGATAATCGTTTTTTATATAAATCTAATATGATTGGATTGGCATCGAAATTGCGAAAAAAATAAAAAATATCTCTATCTAGATTTGAATTAACATGCCCATAAATGACAACATCTTCCGAATAATCTTTACTCAGATCTATATTCTCTTGTTTATTGACATAAGGATCAAATGCTAAAAAATCCACGGAAATTCCACTCGGATAAAAAGACAAAGTATTAATAAGTTTATATAATTCGTCTATATCGCCTTCGAATATTTTTGAATTTTTACTGGAAAAATATTTGAAAAAACCGTCTTTGAAATGTAGAGATTTTCTTGTATCTATAACTAAAATCCGGTTAAATTTTACAGCATGTTTCAAGCACATTACAATTAAGGAAAATGTATCGATCATTCCGCCGCGAGGTTTGCATATTATCCATTTTTCCATATGTATAATAAAAATATTTATTTTTTACACATAGCTATATCGATAATTTCGGGATAATCATTTGACAATAAATCCTTCAACTCATATTCATCTACATAGGGTTCATCTTTACATCGAACTATTAAACCAATCATCGTTGTAATTGTTATATATATTATAAAACATTGTTTCGTTTGAAACATATATAAAAATTCGCCGCGATTTAATAAGAGAAGAATGGAAGTTATTGAAATCGGATTAAGCGATTTGGAACCTATTTCTTTTTCATTAAATGAAGGCGATACCGGGGGGTCTAGTGGATTCGGTGGAGGGGCTTCACCTAAACCCTCTGTGAATTTCGGTCCCGGAATCGAATTATTGATGAACGATAAAAAGAAATCCTCGGCTTTTAGCACAAGCGTAGATTTAGGCGAATTGGATAAGTTGGAAAATGATCTAAATAATTTATCCGACACCGCCACTGCTTCCGCCAATACTCCAGCAGCAGATACGCGCACGCTTAGTGGATTTGCAGCGAATTTGTTTAATTTTGGCGGGTCATCTACGAAGTCGGAGCCGGTTTCCCAGTCTACCACATCAGGAACCAACGATTCGAACTTGGGTCATGCTACCGTCGAAAGCATTGGCACCACCAAGACGTGGGACGGGTTTTCCAAGATGGGTGAAGTCCCCCTTGGATCCGCCGCAAATGCACCTAGAATGTCGGAACGCGATAAGCGTCGTAAGAAGCGCGCCATGATTAAGAAACTGGAGGAATGGTATGAAAAGGGTCACGTCAAGAACACGTCGCATTATAATATGGATTCGCCCTATGAAGAGGTAGAAGATGAATATGAGACGGTCATGGAAGAGAAACGCAAAAAGGATAGCGTGAAACTCCAGGGTTGGTGGTTTATGACTGCCGTGAATTCCATCGAATACGCGAATGCTGTATTTAATCCTTTCGATCTGAACTTGGACGGATGGGGCGAACAAGTGAGCGAAGACATTGAAAGCTACGAGGAGATTTTCAATGAACTTCATGAGAAATACAAGGGCGGAAAGCTGTCACCCGAGTTATCACTTTTGTTGCGCCTCGGCTTCAGTGCCGCCGTTGTCAATATCACCAACAAGGCGCTTTCTACTGCCACGCCTGGATTCAATGATGTGATTCGTCAGAGTCCCGAGTTAATGAAGATGTTTACGAATGCCACTGTTCAGAGTATGAGTCAAAATAATCCCGGCGCTGGATTCATGAATAATATTTTACACCCCGAAGAGCAAGTGAAGACCTCATTTGGTCCTCCGCCTGCGCCTATGGAGACGAAGTCAATGCCTCCTCCACAGAGACCGGGATCCACGTCTAATATAAATATGGGAAACCGCCCTGATATTTCGATGGGACGTGGAACCATGTTCCGCGAAGAAGGCATTGATCTCGGTGCTAATTACGAGAGTGCAAATAGAGGTCCTCCTCCTCAAAGAACCCCTGTCCCGTCAATGCAAGATATGGCTCGCGCCAGCACGATGCCCAGAGCCGAGATGCGCGGTCCTCAGAACTTGGATCTAGGTGGGTTGCTTTCGGGATTAAAGACGAAAGAGGTAAATATTCATAATCGCACTCCTACGAATACAGGCGGAGTTACAGTGACTACTGTGGACGAAAATGATTCTATGGTAAGTGTGTCTTCATTGGGTAATCTCCAAGGCGCGAATTTACCCAAGAAGTCGAATCGTAGAAAGCAAAAATCGGATCGTAATACGATTTCACTCGATATCTAGTCGGGGAACTTTAGTTACCCTGAGTGAAAGAATCGCCGCTGAATACCCCACTAAACCGCCTATCCCCGATCCCACCACTATCTCCGGAATTGTATGATATTGATGAATCAAGCAGTTATATAAACACGCTATTCCGGCAATAATAAAAGCCCCAGCGATATAACGCCAATATAAGCTCAATTTATTGGTTTTATATAATAATAATCCTACGAAGACCAACGAATAAAATATTTTCTGAAAGTGTCCCGACGTATAGAATGGATCAAGCCATTTTTTTAAAATATTATTTATTTTGGTATTAATCAAAAATCCTACCACGTAAGCCAAAATTAAATAAGGATTAATATACAACAAACATATTATGGATACTACTTGGGTGAGTTCGACACTATTGTCACCTATCCATTCCACAAAATACATATATAATATACATGCATTTTGTTCACCTACTTACAGTAACCCTGGTTATATCTCAAATACAAGAAATAAAACGGACCTGTTAAGAACGCAATCAAAAATCCTATGAATTTATCCATGATTGTTCCACTTCGGCTAAAACAAAACAAGGAATATACAAAAGCCACAAAGCCAAATAACATCCATAGTAAAATGAAAACCGAAAACACAGTCGTGGCGATAGATTCACCAGTCGTCATTTGCGCAGGAGAACTCATTTAATTAATGCGTAGATTTTTTATTGGATTGCGACTTCTGTCGCGTTATGAACTAAGCGTTTATACATTGTGCGATATACATTTTGTAATTTATCAAATTTCATATTGAATCGCCCGTCAATACATCGTAAAGGAATATGTTCAATCACACACTTATCCTGGTTCACGGTTTCCTTCATCATCTTGGTCGTCATACGGTTCCCAATATTATTCATCCAAGAAGCAAACGGGTTATTGAACTCGGTCATATACCAAAAATTACGGTAGGTTTTCACGAAAAGCCGGCTATGTGTCATGTTGGTGGGTGTAGCAAACGTAACCACGGTGCTGACGAAATCGCCGAAAATAACGCGCGCGATCGTGGTGTGCGGCATAATAAACTCGTTCTCAATACGTAACTCGGGGATTTTATATAAACGTTTGACTAAAGAATCTTTTCCCGATTTATATTCGTATTGCGTGCGATAGTGGTAGGGATCACCATTCATAATGTGCGGCGGGACTTCTTTAATAGGACTCGGTGAATCCTTATTGCCGAAAGTGTGCACAAAACCAATATGCATGACGTCGAGAGAATTTTCGCTTACGGTGCGCGCATAAGCTTCGAAATCCGACTTGATGAAGATCTTG
>Ga0114979_10002604_pt1 | contig 12148 bp, 10 predicted proteins | sample S_140625_EF_Meta_FD_87315 | JGI IMG/M metagenome (GOLD analysis project Ga0114979, IMG submission 87315) | Freshwater microbial communities from Lake Simoncouche, Canada to study carbon cycling - S_140625_EF_MetaG | ecosystem: Environmental > Aquatic > Freshwater > Lake | place: Lake... | reverse complement strand
CCGACGCCGATCAGTCCGACCTCGATCAGCTTCATGGCCGTGTTCATCGCAGCCCGGGCGATACGCGCAGGGCCGGCATCAGCGGGCCAGACGGTCCTGCTCGGCGAGTCGCTCGAAGAGATCAGCCGCCCACACCACTTTCTCATCGAAGGAGCGCCGGCGCGGTTTGCCGGCCGCACGCAGGCCCGGTCGACCGTCGGAGGTCTCGGCTGCCGCATCGACCAGGAAAGCGATCGCTGGCAAAGGATCGGGCGCCGGCACGGCGACCTGGGGCGCCATCAGAAAAACTGAGGAAGCGCGTGAGATCAGCATCAGCTTGCGTCGACCCGACACGACCGCTCTGCGGCTGATCGAATCGCAGCCATGCCTGCGCACTTCTTCACCGATCTCGGCATAGACCAGCTGGGCCGAGCGAATCGCGGGGCGGCAATCGCGCGGCAATGCAGCGATGCCGGCTTGCGAGCGCTGGTAAAGGTCGTCGGCGGCCTTGAGCAGTCGCTCGATCACACTGGCGATACCTTCGTTGAAGACTGGCGAACGCAGCCAGGTCTCGGCATCGATGCCTGCTTCGCGCAGCCACTGCAACGGCAGATAGAGCCGCCCTTCGCGGGCATCTTCGCCGACATCTCGGGCAATGTTGGTGAGCTGCATGGCTACGCCAAGCTCGCAGGCGCGCGCCAGTGCATCAGCCGATCGGGTCTCCATGATCAGCGCCATCATTGCACCGACGGTACCGGCCACCCGCGCGCCATAGGCCTGCACATCGGCGAGCGTTTCGTAGCGGCGCCCTTGGGCATCCCAGAAAAAGCCTTCGAGCAGACCGTCGAGCAATTCGCGCGGGATACCGTATCGACGTACGACCGGTAACAGGGCGCGATCAGCGTCGACCGGCTCGGGTCGTCCGGCATAGATCGCATCGAGGCGCCGCTGCAGATCGCGATAGGCACCCGGTTTGTCGACGCCTTCATCGATGGCATCGTCGGCCAGTCGGCAAAAGGCATACAGCGCGGTAGCAGGTGCGCGGACTCGCGGCGGCAGGAGCAGGGAGGCGGCAAAGAAGGTCTTTGATCCACCCTGCATCAGCGTACGCAGGGCCTTGACATCATCGATCGGCATACCCGCTTCATTTGACAGCGTCGAAGCGATAGGCTCGTCGCTCGGGGTCGAGCTGGGTCGAGTCGGAAACTGCGGGGTCGAGAACTGCGTGGTCGAAAGCTGCATGTTCGCTCGCTGAATTCGAAGTGAGTCAGGTTGCCGGCGGGCGCAGGACAGGCAGTGCAGCGTCGGCAGCAAGCACCGGCGTTGCACTGCGGCGAAACGTCGAGGTATCGGTATCGGCTTTAGCGGTTTCACGATGTCGGATCGCCCAACGCCACAAAGCTGTCGACGACAAGGGCAGTACCAGCAGCCAGTGTTCGAGGATGGCCAGCGCCAGCATCGTGCCGACCAGCGCCAGCCCGACCGACTGGTCGATGCTGGTTGCCGGATCACAGGCGCGCACGAAGATCAGCGCAGCAACCACGGTCGAGATGCCCACCGCAAAGGGGAAGAAGGCATTCATCGGGCGGCGTCGAAAGAAGCTCTGCAGATAAGTCAGGTGGGGCGGCAGAAACTCTTCGCTGAGGTTGCGTACGCCAAAGTAGAGATTGAGCTTCGCGCTGGTGCGCATCACCCAGAGCACCAGGAAGGTCCAGGTACCAATCTGGTTGGGCGCGTCCCAGGTAATCGCAATGATCGCGGCGCCGGCCGCAATGATGCCGAGCTCGTGCCACAGAATCGCTTGCACCGCCTGCGAGAACCTTGCCCAGCCAGTCAGCCCCGGCGCAGAGGCGATGCGGCGCGGCCCGGTGATCCAGCCGGTGAGAAAGGTCAGTTCGTGCCAGCCCCAGACCAGCAGCGCGCAGGTGAAAGCGCAATAGACGCCTGAGACCGAGGTCTGGTCGGCGGTATGCGCCAGCCCGACGAACGCAGCAAGCGCAAGGAGACTGGATACCACCAGACTCCAGCGGAAGGTGCCGCGCGGCAGGCCATCGAGTATCAGGATCAGCCCGGTACTCGCCCACCAGATGATCACCGCAAAAACGACTGCGGCTGGGACAGAGAGCATGTCAGCGATCGCCTTGATCAATCAGCCGGGGTTGGCTTCGACTCACCACGCCGGAACAGCGCGGACGTTCGAAGGCAGTTCGTGATGAACCACGGGCACGAAATAGAGCCGCGCAAAGGCAGCGAGGCCTCGGACCGCCCAGCCAACCTGCTTGACACGCCCCGCCAGACCGCCCTGCTTCTTGGCCGCCGTGAGGCCTGTCTGGACCGCGAGCAGCTTGTCGAGGCCTGCGCGAAACGCCGGGTTATCGATATCGAGCGTAATCGGGAACACCTGCTTCGAGATCTCGGACGTGATCCGAAAGACGGTGTAGTCGTAGTCGGTCGACTCGAAACCCATCGCCTGATGGAGCATCGGGCGGGTATGGTCGCGCACGTACATGGTGGCGTAGACCGCCAGCAGGAAAAAACGGATCCAGTAGACATTGCCGCCGCGCAGCAGATTCGGGTTGGCACGCATGATCAGTGCAAACGATTCGCCGTGGCGGAACTCGTCATTGCACCAGCGGTGGAACCACTTGAAGATCGGGTGGAAACGCTTGTCGGGATGGCGTTCGAGTTGACGGAAAATCGTGATGTAACGCGCATACCCGATCTTCTCGGACAGATAGGTCGCGTAAAAAATGTACTTCGGTTTGAAGTAGGTATAAGCCTTGTTGCGCTTGAGGCTGCCCAGGTCCAGGCCGATGCCGAGATCCTTGAGCGACTGATTGATGAAGCTGGCGTGGCGCGACTCGTCGCGGGCCATGAATCGCATCAGCGCCTTGATGTCGGGATTCTCGACGTTCTTCTGAATTTCGTTGTAGAGAATGCAACCGGAAAACTCGGAGGTCACCGACGAGATGAGGAAGTCGATGAACTCCTGACGCAGTTCGGGCGAGACCTTCGAAAACACCGCCTCGACCTCTGCCACAAATTCGGGCGTGCGCTGGAAGTGGTCGTGATTATTGTCACCCTCGTACTCGGCCATCATCGCGTCCCACTCGGTCCGCACCGCCGAGATGTCAAGACGGTTCATGGCGTCGAAGTCGGTGGTATAGAACTTCGGACTCAGGAGCGTGTCTTCCTTGGCCTTGCTGGCGGCAGCTTCTGAGGTGGTGACGGCTTCCATGGTCGACATGTCTGGGGCCCTGAGTTACTTGCCGGCGGCAGCCGACGGGGTCAAGAACTGCTCGAATTTGCCTGAATTCGAGGGTCCGAATGATTCGAGATCGATTCGCTGGCCAGTCGCCGGATCGACCAGCGTCAGTCTACCGTTTGAATGCGCGATCAGCTCGAAGGGCATTTCGGGACCGAGCCCACGGGCATGACGCTCGCGAGCCAGAGCGCGCACCGTGCCGCGCAAAAAGCCCTGCTCACCGGTGAGCTCGGCGATGACCTGGCCACTGGCGCCATCGATGATCGCAACGCCGCCGTTGGGCCGGTCTTCGAAGCGCAGCGCTCTCTGCGCGGTGACATCGGGCATCGACTGGCGAATCTGGTCGGGGCCATTGCCGGTGATCCGAACCAGACCGACGCTGATCAGCGAAAACGCAATCAGCCCGCCGGCGCACCAGAGCACCCACTTGGGAAAGCTGTCCGGCGCCTTCTTGGGCGTGACCGGACCGAGTGACTGGGTCATGGCGTCGCTCATCAGCTCATGCTCGGCTGCAGTGTGGCCGGCTTGGCGGCAGGGACACTCACTGTCGTGGGCATCGGCTGCACCGACATCTCATTGACCTGCGACCACGCCTGCGACAGCAGCGCGGCCACATGGGCGGCATCGGGCACCGAACGCAGTGTCGGCTCGGGATGCGCGAGTCGCCAGGAGCGGACATGCGGCCACAGGTGGAAATAGGCGATGTGATCAGAGCCCGACAAGGTGAGCGCGATGTCGCCGCACCCATCATTGAGCATCTTGACGTCAGCCGAACGCAAGCGCTTCAGGGGCAGATTAAAGCTCAGCGTGAGCACCACCCCCACACGCATCACCACGCGACGATCGGTGAGCGTGTAAACCGTGGTGCGGCAAGCCAGCCAGGCGAGCACAGCGATCGTCCCGAGCGCAAGCACCGCCAGCACGGTCGGCAGGGCCATCAGCACCACCGCGTCTCGCAACGAGGCTGCGTCGGGCAGAACCGTGTAAGCGCGAAGCGCCAGCACGACCGCGAAATAGATCGCCAGCGTGCGCAGGTGAAACGCCGTTCGGGCCAGCTTGCGAAAATCGGGCGCGCCCTGCCAGAGAATGCGCTCGTCGGCCGGAAGCCTTTCCGGCAGGCCGTGCTGCGGCTCGAACTCGTATTCGTGACCGGTGTGCTGGATGTTCACAGGAGCGGCTCCGAGCGCTTGGGATCGGCATAGAGCGTGCCGCCACCGTAGTAGGCCATGATCTTCTCTTCCTCGAGCAGCGTGACCTGATCGCCGTGCTTCAGCCCGGGGACCGCACCGAAGTGATGGCCATAGATCGAATTGACTTCGACCGCGTTGCGACGCACCCGTGCAAAGGTCATCGGCAGCAGCACCGTGCGCGAACCGGCATCGGTATTGGTCTCGACCTCAAGGTAGCGAAACAGCATCTCGGAGGTATCGAGCCAGATGTCGCGCACGATGCCGCCCTGCTTGCCGTCGCCACCCATCACCGGCAGGCCACGCGGATCGACGTCCTGCTTGGCAACGTCGTAACCCGCCAGCACCCGCAGCGGCCGGATCACCGCTTCGCCGTGAAGGTTCATCTCGGGAACGTCGGCACGAATTGCATAGGCGCCAGGGCCGACGCCGTCGAGCATCGGATTGCCGGTCGGCTCGATCGGCGAGCCGGGAAGCTCGCTGGTGGCCACGAAAGCACGCGGCGGCTCACCCTTGTTGAGATCGGGAACCACGACTTCGTGGCCGTTGGCCAGCTTGAAAACTTTGGGTTCCGGAACCGGAAATCCATTGACCACCGCGCGTCCGAGACTGTCGGACTCCATCGGATAGCCCTCGCGATGATTCTCGCGGGCGAGGTAGTAGATCAGGCCGGCGAAGAATATCCAGAACGCATAAAGCAGGATTTGCGCGAGATCGACGTAGCCGGTGATGGCTCCAACTTGCATGATGACTTCTCCTTCTGAATGATTTCAATTAACCGGGCAGTTCGGCAAGCCCGAACTTGCGTTCCGACAAGGGGACCACCGTGCCGCGCCCAACGAGCGGTCCGATGGCAATCAGGGTCACAAAAAGCAGCAACAACTCGAGGACATAGACAAAACCATAGCCGGTGACCGGCATCGCAAGCGCCTTGCCAAGCGCGCCGGCAGTGGCAAGACCCGAGAAGACATCCCGGATGAGTCCGCCGCCTGCGATCGACAGACCGGCGGCAGTCGCTTGCACCGCACCCCAGGCGCCAAGCGCCAGACCGACGAAGCCACGTTCTTCCATCCGCATCGCGGCAGTCAGGGTGCCGACTGCAAAGAGACCGCTGCCAAAACCGATGCTGGCAGCACCCATGCGAAACAGCGCTGGCGAATCGGCCGGGGCCGCGAACAGAACCGCAAGAAAGGCCGGCAGGCCGACCAGGGCGCCGTAGGCAGCAACCCGCAGCGGATCGGTGCCTCGCGCCAGTACCCGGGCAGCAAGGGCGAAACCAGCAAGCGAGCCGGCTGCCATCATGGCGGTCAGGGCACTGGTTGCGCCCACACTCAGGCGAAGGATTTCGCCGCCATAGGGCTCCAGGATGATGTCCTGCATGTTGAAGGCCGCTGTACCCAGTCCGACGGTCCAGAGAAAACGCCGCGCACGCCCGGTACTGATGAAGCGACGCCAGGCGTCCCGGAAGGAAGGTTGCACCTGCGCAGTCAGCATTGCCGCACGCGTGGGGTTGCGTGCCTCCTGTTTCCAGAGCGCAATGCTGTTGAGCACCAGCGTGATCAAGGCCGCGCCTTGCACCACCTGAACCAGGGTCTTGGGTGCAAAGTCGGCCAGGACCACACCAAAGAACGTTCCACTGCCGACCATACCGATCAGCAGCATCACGTACATCAAAGCAACCACCCGTGGGCGAGTCTGCTCATCGGCAAGGTCGGTCGCCAGCGCAAGGCCCGCCGTCTGCGCGGTTTGCAGGCCGATACCAACCACCAGAAAGGCGAATGCCGCGGCGGCCTGACCGACCCAGGGAGGCGTCGGTACGGCACCTTGCCCCGACAGCACCAGCAAGGCGAAGGGCATGATCGCCAGCCCGAAGAACTGCAGCAAGGTGCCGGTCCAGATGAAGGGCACACGCCGCCATCCGAAGGCCGAACGATGGATGTCTGATTTGTAGCCGGTAAAGGCGCGAAACGGTGCGACCAGCAGGGGCAAGGCAACCATGAACGCGACCAGCCAGGCCGGAACACCAAGCTCAACGATCATGACCCGGTTGAGCGTGCCGACGATGAGCGCGGCGGCCATGCCGACTGTGACCTGAAACAGCGACAGACGCAGCAGACGCGCCAGCGGCAGACCGGCACTGGCCGCATCAGCAAAGGGCAGATAACGGGCGTCGATCGACTTCAGGAGCTGCGTGAAGCGCTTGCCCTTGGTCTTCGATTTCATCGTCGCACTCATTTGCGCCGCCACTCGATCGCTTGAGAGGTGTAAAAACCGGTCGATACCCGGAACGTGCGACCCGACTCCCAACCCTGCATCTGCGGCAGGGCATACAGCTTTTTCTTCAGCTTCCCGGCTTCCACCGGGACAATCCAGGGCGCACGATTGGCGCGCGGAAATGCACGGCCCACCACGCGCATCGTGGCCAGCAAGGGCGTGCGCGGTGCGAAGGTAAAGAGCACCGAGTCGCGGGTACGCGGCGCAAGAGCTGCGAGTGCACGAAGCACATCGTCGGGCTCGTAATGAATCAGCGAGTCCATGCCGACGACATGATCGAATTCGCCCAGCGCCGGATCGAGCATGTCGCCCGCGCAGAAGTCGATGCTCGACGGATCGATATCGGCCGGAAGGCGTTCACGCGCCAGATTGACCAGTGTGGGCGAGAGATCGATCGCCACCACCTTCGCACCCATGCGGGCGCACTCGACCGCCAGTGCGCCGGTGCCGCAACCGGCATCAAGCACCCGCTTGCCGCTCAGATCATCGGGCAACCAGCTGAGCAGGGTCTCGCGCATCTTGTCGCGGCCAGCGCGCACGGTCGCGCGAATGCCGCTGACCGGCGCCGACGAGGTCAGTCGGGCCCAGGCATCGACCGCGGTGCGATCGAAGTAATGCTCGATCTCGCCGCGGCGATCCAGATAGGTTGTGTCGTTCATACGATCAGGCTTCAATCGAATCCAAGGAGGTCAAAAATGTCGCGGTCTTTCAATGCTTCGGGTGCCAGCGGGTCGGTGCCCGCCCAGAGTGCTGCGGCCAGTCGCAGGTATTCGTTCTGCACGGCCTCGAGCTCGGGCGAATACTCCATTTCGAAGAGCGTCGACTTCTTCAGGCGGCTGCGCCGGATGACGTCGAGATCAGGAAAATGCGCCATCCGCTTCAAACCGACGCGATCATTGAACTTATCGATCTGATCGGTGTCCTTGCTGCGGTTGGCAATCACACCACCGAGACGCACGTTGTAGTTCTTGGCCTTGGCGGCAATTGCCTGAACAATCCGGTTCATCGCGAAGATTGAATCGAAGTCGTTGGCGGTCACGATCAGTGCACGGTCGGCATGCTGCAGGGGTGCGGCAAATCCTCCGCACACCACATCGCCCAGCACATCGAAGATCACCACATCGGTGTCCTCGAGAAGGTGATGCTCCTTGAGCAGCTTGACGGTCTGACCGACGACATAGCCGCCGCATCCGGTGCCGGCCGGCGGACCGCCCGCCTCGACACACATCACGCCGTTGTAGCCCTCGAAAACAAAGTCTTCGAGGCGCAGCTCCTCAGCATGAAAGTCCACCGACTCGAGCACGTCGATGACAGTGGGCATCAGCTTCTTGGTCAGGGTGAAGGTCGAATCATGCTTGGGGTCGCAGCCGATCTGCAGCACCCGCTTGCCGAGCTTGGAAAATGCCACCGACAGGTTCGATGAAGTGGTGCTCTTGCCGATACCGCCTTTGCCATAGACCGCAAAGACCTTGGCATTGCCAATCTTGAGGTTGGGGTCGAGTTGCACCTGAACGCTGCCGGCGCCATCAGCGCCCCGCGATGGACGCTTGATTTCTGAGAACGGAACGGTTGCAGTTGTCATGCTGGGGTACCTTCGTAAATGCCTTCGAGCCGGTCTTCGAGTTCCTCGCTGGCTCTGCGCAAGGCCTCCAGCATTTCGGGTTCGGGCGTCCAGTATTGACGCTCCGATGCCTCGAGAAGCCGATTGGCCACTCGCGCGGACGCGGTGGGATTGAGCTGGGCCAGCCGTTCACGCATCTCGGGATCGAGCATGAATGTTTCGGATAGCTGCTTGTAGACCCAGGGCTGGACTTGTCCGGTCGTTGCAGACCAGCCCATGGTGTTGGTGACATGAACCTCGATCTGGCGCACACCCTCGTAGCCATGCTTGAGCATGCCTTCGAACCATTTCGGGTTGAGCATGCGCGTGCGGGTTTCGAGCGCCACCTGATCTTCGAGGGTGCGAACCGTGCCTTCGCCGCGGGTCTGATCGCCGATGAAGACCGGCGGGGCCTTGCCGCCGCGAGCCCGCTTGACCGCACCGGTGATGCCGCCCAGCGTGTCGAAATAGTTGTCGACGGTGGTGACACCAAGCTCGACCGAATCGAGGTTCTGATAAGTGAGCGCCACATCGGAGAGCACGCTTTGCAGCAGCGCCGATTGCTGGACCGCCCGGCCGCCACGGCCATAAGCGAAGCCTTTACGGCGCGAGTAGGTTTCGGCCAGCTCGTCTTCTTCTGCCCAGCGACTGCTCTCGACAAGATTGTTGACGTTCGAGCCGTAGGCGCCTTCGGCATTACCGTAGACGCGCAGCGAGGCAATCTCGAGCGTGCAGCCATGCTCGCGCTGATAAGCCAGCGCGTGCTTTCGGATGAAGTTCATCTCGGGCGCTTCATCGGCGGTGGCGGCCATGTAGGCCGCCTCGGCCAGCAGCTTGATCTGCAGCGGCAGCAGATCACGGAAGATGCCCGAGATCGTGACAATCACGTCGATGCGTGGACGACCCAGCTCCTCAATCGGCACCAGCGTGGCACCTGCGATCCGGCCATAGCTGTCGAAGCGCGGCACCGCACCCATCAGCGCCAGAGCCTGCGCAAGCGGGCCGCCTTCCGATTTCAGATTGTCGCTGCCCCACAGGACCATCGCGATGGTCTCGGGTAGCGAATTGCCGCCTTTGACATAGGTATCGAGCAGACGCTGCGCCTGAGCCGCTCCATCGCGCATCGCAAAGGTGCTCGGAATGCGGAAGGGATCGAAACCGTGAATATTGCGACCAGTCGGAAGTACGTCTGCGGTGTGCAGGATGTCGCCACCCGGCGACGGCCGGATGAAGCGTCCGTCGAGCGCGGCGAGAATTGCGCCAACCTCGTGATCCTGCGACAGCAGCCGGTTCGATTCGGCGAGCGACGCGAACAGCTTGCGGGACGCATCGTCGATTGCCAGGCCCGATGCTGACAGCGCGCGCTCGGCGGTGTTGCCAGCCGCCAGCGACTCGATCGATTCACGCGATGGTGTGCTCGGATGACTCGACTCGGCCATCGCCATCAGCATGTCAATGCGCTCAGGCTCGCTGCAGGCCTGGCCCGCCACATGCAGGCCATGCGGGATGAGCGTGTATTCAAGCTCGAGGATCTTCTCGCCGAGCGCGAGGATGTGCGCGTCGACATCGGTCGACCACAAGGGCGCGGCAGCGACCAGATCGAGTTCGGCTGCCTGCGACTGGATCAGCACCGCGAGATCAGCGCGCTTGTGCGCCTCGGAAGGTGCCAGCCCGCGCCAGGAGTCGATCGAACTCTTGAGTTCGGTCAGCCCGCTGTAGAGACCAGCCTGCGCCACCGGAGGGGTGAGATAGCTGATCAGCGTCGCGCCCGAGCGCCGCTTGGCGATCGCGCCTTCAGACGGGTTGTTCGAGGCATAGAGGTAGAGGTTGGGCAGATCGTCGATCATGCGGTCAGGCCAGCAGGTGCCCGACATGCCAGCCTGCTTGCCGGGCATGAACTCGAGCGCACCATGGGTGCCGAAATGCAGCACCGCGTGCGCCTTGAAATCTTCGCGAAGATAGCGATAGAAGGCCGAGAAGGCATGTGTCGGTGCCAGGCCCTTTTCAAACAGCAGGCGCATCGGATCGCCTTCGTAACCGAAGGCCGGCTGCACGCTCACAAGCACATTGCCGAACTGCTTGCCCAGCACGAAGATCGAGTTGCCATTGCTCAGTTGCTTGCCAGGCGCCGGACCCCACTGTGCCTCGATTTCCTTGAGCCAGCGCTCGCGACGAACATGGTCGTCGGCCTTGATCAGTTCATGCACATTGGCATCAGCACCATACTGCTCGGCGTTGCCCTTGAGCACCGACTCGCGCAGTGCATCAACGCTTTCCGGCATGTCGATGGTGTAGCCCTGCGCCTTCATACCGGCGAGCGTGTTGTAGAGTGACTCGAAGACCGCCAGATAAGCCGCAGTGCCGATATTGCCGGCATTCGGCGGGAAGTTGAACAGCACGATTGCGACCTTGCGCTCGGCATGTTCGGCGCGGCGCATGGCGATCAGCTTGGTGACTCGTGCCGCCAGCATGATGGCGCGCTCCGGGCAGGAGGCCATGTCCTGCGCGGTATCAGACTTGGTGAAAGTGCAGTGGTGATGGCAACCGGCACAGGTCACGCCCTCTGCACCCGGTCGGCCGCCGAAAACCATCGGGCCGGTTGCGCCGTCGAGCTCGGGTATTGCCACCATGATGGTGCTCTCGACCGGCAGCATGCCGCGATCGGAGCCACCCCACTGATCGAGCGTCTGAAACTCGGCCGGGTGCGCGGCGACATAAGGCACATCGAGCGAGGCGAGCACATCCTCGGCTGCCTTGGCATCGTTGTAGGCAGGCCCGCCAACCAGCGAAAAGCCCGACAACGAGACCATGGCGTCGATGGTCGCCTTGCCGTCGCGCATGAAAAACCTGTCGATCGCCGGGCGGGAGTCGAGGCCAGCCGAAAAAGCCGGAATTACCCGCAGGCCCCTGGCCTCGAGCGCCGCAATCACGCCATCGTAATGGCCATGATTGCCAGACAGCAGATAGGACCGCAGCATCAGCAGACCGACCGTGCCCAGGGGCGTATCGACATTGGCCGGCAGCGGCAGATCTTCCATGCGCTCGGACATGCGCGATGCCATGCGCGGGTGATAGACACCGAGCTCCGGATACTCCACCGGTGCGGCCGGCTTCGACTGTCCACGCAAGGACTTGCGCGGACCATCGGCATAGCGGTCAATCAGGTAGCGGACCATGTTGAACATGTTTTCCTGAGAGCCGCCAAGCCAGTATTGCAGCGACAGGAAATAACTGCGGACATCCTGCGCGGTTCCCGGGATGAACTTCAGCATCTGCGGAATCCGGCGCAGCATCTTCATCTGCTTTTCGCCGCCGGTTGCGGCTTTGTCCTTGCCACTGCCACGCAATTTCTTGAGCAGCGCCAAAGGCCCCGAGGCCGGCTTGTCCATATCGAACTTGCCAATCTTGGTGAGCTTGACGACTTCGCTTGCCGACATGGCGCAGACCATGGCATCGCAATGATCGCGCCGCGCCTTGAGTGCCGGCAGAATCGGCAGGAAGTGATCTTCCATGAAGAGCATCGTCGCAATGACAATATCGCCCTTGGCGATGTCCTCAAGGCAATGCTCAAGGCGGTCGGCTTTACCGCTCCATTCAGAGGCGGCATGCAGCGTCAGATTGAGACCAGGAATGTGCTGCTTCAGTGCCGCGCGCGCGCGATCGACCGCGCTCGACAGATGGGTGTCCATCGTCACGATGACGACGTTCACCGGTGTCGGTTCAGCGTGCGAAATGCGACTTTGCATCATAGAGGGTCTCAACCGTAATCAGTGACACGCCGCGCTCAAGTGCATAGCGTTCCGTGTTCTTGCGAGCCTTGCCGCGAACAAAAAAAGGAATTTT
>Ga0114979_10002603_pt1 | contig 12149 bp, 10 predicted proteins | sample S_140625_EF_Meta_FD_87315 | JGI IMG/M metagenome (GOLD analysis project Ga0114979, IMG submission 87315) | Freshwater microbial communities from Lake Simoncouche, Canada to study carbon cycling - S_140625_EF_MetaG | ecosystem: Environmental > Aquatic > Freshwater > Lake | place: Lake... | reverse complement strand
ATCCAAGGTTTGCCCTTCTGCCTCCACGCCCTGCGCTCGCCCCACGGACTGGGCACCGCCAACGCCTACCTCGTGAGCGACTGCCGGGGCGGGCCCGGGGTGCTCTTCGACACCGGCCCTGACCCCGCCCGGCTGCGTCGCATGTGGCCGGCGGGCGTGCCGGGGGCGGCGGCAGTCTTTCTCACCCACGACGAGACCGAGCACACCGGTGGACTGGCCGAGGTGCAGCGGCTCTCCGGCCCGACCCCGGTCTTCGCCCCGGCTGGCGCACGGGTGCCCGGCGCGACTGGCATCGGCGACGGCGCGCGGATGGAAAGCGCAGGCTACCGTATCGAGACGCTAGCCACGCCCGGCCACGCCGAGGCGCACAACGCCTACCTCGTGCGTGTCCCCGGTGCGACCCAGGCGGCGCCCCTGCTCATCGGAGGCGACCTGCTCTTCGCCGGGTCAATCGGCGGGGCCTACTTCTGCGGCCGGCGCCTGCGCGAGCAGGTGGCACGGGTATTGCGCGAGCTGCCGCCCGAGACCGTGGTGGCGCCGGGTCACGGACCGCTCACCACCCTCGGCCACGAACGCGAGCATAACCCCTTCGCCCGCCTCGCGGCTGGGGGTTAAGGCGGGCGATACTACCGCTTAGAAAAATTTCTTCGCCTTCTCGAACCAGCCCGCGCCGGTAGGGTGGTCGGCGTCGCCGCTGACGCGGGCGAACTCCTTCAGCAGCTTTTCCTGCTCGGAGGTCAGCTTGGTCGGAACCTCGACCTGAACACGCACGAGCTGATCGCCCTGGGCCCCGCGCTGGCGGAGCGAGGGCATGCCCTTGCCGCGCAAGCGGAAGGTGGTGCCGCTCTGGGTGCCGGCAGGAACCTTCACCGTGGCCTTGCCAAAAAGGGTCGGCACTTCGAGGGCGCCACCAAGGGTGGCGAGGGTAAACTTGATCGGAATTTCGCAGAAAAGATCGTCGTCCTGTCTTTCGAAAAGCTCGTGGGCACGAACGCTGAGCACGATGTAGAGGTCGCCGCTCTGGCCGCCGGCGAGGCCGGATTCACCGTTGCCACTGGAGCGTAGACGCGTGCCGGTATCGACGCCGGGGGGGATGCGGACATTGACCTTGGCGGGCTTGGGCACACGGCCTTCGCCGCGGCAACCCGTGCAGGCCTTCTCGATCTTCTGGCCGGCGCCACCGCAGGTCGGGCAGGCCTGGGCAAAGGTGATGATGCCGCCGCTACGGCGGATCTGGCCGGAGCCGCGGCAGGTGGGGCAGGTGACTTTCTTTGAGCCGGGCTCGGCCCCGGAACCATCGCAGCGCTCACAGGCATGCAGCCGGCGGAAGGAGATCTCTTTCTCCGTGCCGTTGGCGGCCTCTTCGAGGGTGATTTCGAGGTCGTAGCGCAGATCGGAGCCGTCGCGGTCCGAGCCGCCACCGCCGCCGCCGAACATCTGGTCAAAAATACCGCCGCCACCACCGCCGCCGCCCTGCTGGCCGAACACCTCGCGGAAAATATCAAAAGGGTCGTGGAAGCCGCCGCCCCCGGCGCCGGGTCCACGCGGGCCTGCCCCACCCTGCTGGGTGAAGGCGCGGTGACCATATTGATCGTAAGCGGCGCGTTTCTGCGGATCTTTCAGCACCTCGTAAGCCTCGGAGACCTTCTTGAACATCTCCTCGGCCTCCTTGTTGCCCGGATTTTTATCCGGGTGAAATTGAACGGCCTTCTTGCGGTAGGCCTTCTTAAGTTCCTCCTCCGTGACGCCTTTTTCGACGCCCAAGAGGGTGTAGTAATTTTCTTCGGCCATGACGGTGGGCGGCGTGGTTGAAAAAGGACCGGTTCGGATTGCGGATTAGACCACGACTCCGACGGCCGGATCGGCGGGAGCACCGGTGGAAACGACCACGCTGGCGGCGCGCACGAGACGACCATTCAAGGTGTAACCGGTGCGCACGACGGCCGCGACATGGTCGACCGCGACATCGGCGTGGGGCTGCTGGGCGATGGCCTCGTGCAGATTGGGATCGAAGGGTTTGCCGAGGGGCGCGATCTCGACCAAGCCGTGGCCGGCGAGGGCGGTCTTGAGCTGTTGCCCGACCATCTCGACGCCACCGGTCAGGGTCTTCAAATCAGCACCGGGAGCCTTGGCGGCCTGCAGGCCGAGCGCGAGGTTGTCCAAAACCGGCAGGAGGTCCTCGAGAATGCGGGTGGCGGCACGGTGGGAGGCGTCCTCGCGGTCGCGGACGGCACGTTTGCGGTAGTTATCGAGGTCGGCGACGGAGCGGACATAACGCTCGTAGTTATCGGCCGCCTCCTTTTTGGCGGTGGCGAGTTTGGCGTCAAAATCGGCGGCCGGCGCGGGCGCGGGTTCCGGTGCGGGGGCGGCGGCCTCGGGGGCAACCACGGGGTCCGGTTGGGCGGGGGACGGTTGGGCGGATTCGTTCTGGCTCATGGGAAAAGGTGAACAAGATAACAACAAAGCGGCCCGCGCAAGGGCGCAGGCGCACGGGCGCGTCTTGGTTTCCCTTCACTCGCGCCGGGCGGCGGCGAGCAAGGCGGCGACGACCGGCCGGGTGTGGTCGAGCTCACTAAACTCCCCGGACCAAGCCACGGGGCGGGCCACGTCGCGACCGGTGGCGGCATCGCGCACCACCACGGTATCGACCTTCAGCCGGAGGCGGGCGAGCCGCAGAGGCACAGCCTCGGGACCGGTCCGCCCGCCTTGCTCATAGGGCAGACCGAGCGCGGCTAGGGCGGAAAGCAAGGGCCATTGGCCGCGGGCATCGGGCGCGAGCCGGACCTCGGTGAAATGAAGGTCGAGGGACTCGATTACCAGTGGTGCCCCGGCTCCGGCGTTCCAGGCGGCGCGCCAGCTGGGGGCGACCAGTGCAGCCACCCCGCCCCGCGCCAGCACGGCCGAGTCTGGCGCCGCGGCGGCACGCAAAGTCCAGCCCGTCACGGTGGCGCGGCCCGCGAAAGGATCCGCCATCAACCCCTGTAACCGCAGCTCGGCCCCGGTCGCGGCGATGAAGCGCTCCTGCGCCACCAAGGGAAGCAACAACATCCAAGCCAGCGCGAAGATAGCCGAAACCAGCACCAGCCCGGCGAGGGTTGAGCCGAGCACACCGGCCCGACGCGACGAAAACTCCTGAAAATGCGCACCCGGCATAATAATAATTTATCAGTCGACGTGGCCGGCGAAGTTTTCCGTCACCAGCACGAGGGAGGCGGCCGCGGCCCTGAAAGTGAATTCGCCCGCGTAGGGCAGCACCGCATTTTCGCCGCGGGCGAGGCCGCCCTTGCCCGTCCCGGTAAGCTGGCCGGTCACGACGCTCAGGATGCGAGCCTGCTCGCCGGCCCGGAAATGCAGGGTCTCACCGGCATCGAGCACCACGCGGCGGATGCGGAATTCGGCGCACTCGGCGATCACGCCCGAGGTCGGCGCGCCCCGCACCGGCGCGGGCTCAAAGTCGTCCCACTTGATCGAGGCCAGCGATTGCTCGACGTGAAGCTGGCGGGGTTGGCCATCCAGCCCGACCCGACCCCAATCGTAAACCCGATAGGTCGTGTCGGAGTTTTGCTGGATTTCGAGGATGAGGTTGCCGCCATCAATGGCGTGGATCTGTCCGCTGCGCACGAGGATGCTATCGCCCTCCGCCACCGGAAAACGATGCACCAGCGCCTCCAAGGTGTTGTCCGCCAGACTTTGCTCAAACTGGGCGCGGGTGACGCCTTTTTTCAGACCTACGATCAAGGCGGCGCCCGGCCGGGTATCCGCGATAAACCAGATCTCGGTCTTGGGCTCGCCCTTGAGACTGGGTGCAACCGAGGCCGGCGGATGGACCTGGAGGCTCAAGCGTTCGCGGCAATCGAGCCATTTAACCAGAATAGGAAAAGGGTTATTTTTATCCCAACCCGGGCCCATGAGGTCGGCGGGGCGGGCCTCGATGAGCTGGCGGAGGGTTTTGCCGGCGTGGCGGCCACCTTTTACAACAGATTGTGCCTCCGGACGATCCACGATTTCCCAAGCCTCACCGATCGGCGCCCGGCCGGGTAATTCGCGCCCCAGAGTATCCGCCAGACCGCGCCCGCCCCAGACTCGTTCTTGGTAAAGGGGCTGAAAACGCAGGAAATCATTCATGGCTGGGGGAAATCACAGGGAAATGAGAGTAGAAAAGGAAAAGCCTTTGACCGTTCCCCGGATTGGGCCGAACTGTAAAAACTAGGCCGCGCATCGCGTCCCATGTCACATGCCGAAAGTCGCGAGTTCAAACCCAAATAGCGCCCCCTCGTTTCAGGCTTCACGCCATCGCCCTCGCTGGGCTACGGCCGGCGCGTGCCTGGTGGTCGGCCTTTTGCTGGCGGTGGCTTTCTTCGATTACGAGCCGGCCCAGACCGAATACGTGCGCATACCCGCCCTGGCAAAAAATGCGGTGGGCTGGATCGGGGCGGATGTGTCCTTCATCTGCTATTCATGGCTGGGGGTTGCGGCGTGGTTTATCCCAGGCGGGCTTTTCTGGGTGGCTTACAGCTCGATCCGTAATGCCAAACAGGTCGACGTGGCCCGCCTTTGCGCCCTGCTGGCCTGCTTGTTGAGCGGCGCGGCGCTGGCCGCGATGTTTGCGAGCGAAGTCCATAGCTTTGAAAGTGACTACTTCACCCACGATCTGGGCGGCCATGTCGGCGGCTGGATCTACCTCGACGTGCTCGCCGACCCTCTGGGGGGCTTTGGCTCCGGGGTCATGCTCGGTCTGGTGTATTTCCTGAGCCTGATTTTCATCCTTACCCCCGACTTCGGCGGGGAGTTCGACAAGGCCCTGCACCTTTTCCAAAACTGGTGGGCGGAGCAGAAAGAGCGTCGCCGCCAAGAGAAAAAAGAACAGGCCGAGCTCCTCGCTGAGGAGAAAAAACGCAAAGTCGATGCGGCCAAAACTCCACCCGCTCCGGTTCCGGTTGCCAAACTGGATATCGCCAAAGACCCCGCCACCCCGCCGGCCCGCTCTCCTTTCGCGAAACCCGAGACCCTCTCCGCCCTTCCTCCGCCTGCGCCCGAACCCGCCCCCGCAGCCCCTTCGCGCGCTGCACCGCTGGCCTCGCCCGCCCCCTCGCCAGCCGCCGGCGGCGTCGTCGCTATCGTGAAGCCCGAGGAGACGAAAAAGGCCAAAACCTCCGCCTTGCCCGAGTCGGATTCCGATTACCAATTCCCGCCCCTCAGCTTGCTCAAGGAGCAAGCCCGCGCCACCTCGAGCGATTCCGATACCGAGCACCTGCGCAACATGGAGGACCTTGTGCGCATCCTCGGCGAATTCGGCGTCACCGTGAGCCCCGGCGAGATCCACGTCGGCCCCGTGATCACCTGCTACGAGGTCGTGCCCGCCCCCGGCGTGCGGGTCGAGAAGATCGCCAACCTGGATAAAAACATCGCCCTCGGCATGCGCGCCCAGTCAGTCCGTATCCTTGCCCCCATCCCCGGCAAGGCCGCCGTCGGCGTCGAAATCCCCAACCGCACCCCCACCCCGGTCGGCATGCGCGAGATCCTCGAGTCCGAGGATTGGGTATCGGCCAAGGCCGAAATTCCCATCGCCCTCGGAAAGGACGTCTCCGGCAAACCCCTGATCTCCGACCTCGCCAAGATGCCCCATCTGCTCATCGCCGGCGCTACCGGCTCGGGCAAGTCCGTTTGCATCAACTCGATCATCGCCTCGATCGTCTACCGCAAGAGCCCCCGGGATCTGCGCCTGATCATGGTGGACCCAAAGGTGGTCGAGCTAAAGGTGTTCAATACCCTGCCGCACATGCTGATCCCGGTCGTGACCGAGCCGAAAAAGGTGCCGTCCGCCCTGAAGTGGCTGCTCGGCGAGATGGAGACGCGTTACCAGATTTTCGCCAAGGTCGGGGTGCGCAATATCGTCGGTTTCAACACTCGCAAAAAATCGGCCGCCCCCGCTCCCGTTGACAACCAACCCGGCTTGGCCGGCCTCGACCCCGCCGTCGCTACCGCCGAGGAACTCGCCGAACTGCCCGCCCGCTTGCCCTACATCGTCGCGATCATCGACGAGCTCGCCGACCTCATGATGGTCGCCCCGGCCGAGATCGAGACGAGCATCGCCCGCCTCGCCCAGCTCGCCCGCGCCGCCGGCATCCACCTGATCATCGCCACGCAACGCCCGTCGGTGAACGTCATCACCGGCGTAATCAAAGCCAACCTCCCCTCCCGCATCGCCTTCCAGGTCGCCTCGCAGGTCGATTCCCGCACCATCCTCGACGGCAAGGGCGCCGATACCCTGATCGGCCGCGGCGATATGCTTTTCTCGCCCCCCGGCAGCTCCCGCCTAGTCCGCGCCCAGGGCGCCTTTGTGTCCGACGAAGAGGTGGCCGAGTTCGTCGAGTTCCTGAAGCGCAACGGCCCGCCAAAATACGCGGAGAACGTGCAAAACCAGATCGAGGACGACGCCGCCGCGAATTCCGACGAAGAGGAGGTCGACGACGATGGCGACGACGAGGACGACGAGAAACTCTACAAAAAAGCCATGGGCGTGCTCCGCGCCACCAAACGCGCCAGCACCAGCACGCTCCAGCGCCGCCTGCGCATCGGCTACAACCGCGCCGCCCGCATCATGGACCTGATGGAGGAGCGCGGCGTCGTCGGGCCCGAGAACGGCTCCAGCCCGCGCGAGATCCTGATCGACCTCGACGCCGGCTGAGTCGGCCCAGTTCCGAGCCCGCTCAGGCCCAGGGATCGCGGCCAAGTAAAAACTCACTCAGCTGGACCGCACTGAGGAACGCATCCTCATGGAAGCCGTAGCGGAAGTAGCTGCCGGCAAAGTAGGTCTCGGTCGCGCCGCGGGCGGCGGCGTTGAGCGCGGGTAGCTCGCCCTGCGCGGCCAACGCCCCGAGGTCGAAAAGCGGGTGCGTGTAGTCGATGGTTTTGATGACCTTGGCCGGATCGATCTGCTCGGGCCGGTTGATCGAGACGAAGTAGCGCTCGCGCTCGCTGACCCCCTGAAGACGGTTCATCCAGTAGTGCGTGGCGGGCGTGATCCGGCCGGCGCGGTCGCGGGAGATTTGATACACCCAGCTCGCCCAGGCGAGGCGGGCGCGGGGCATGACGTTTGCGTCGGTGTGGAGGGTCGCGACGTTGGTCTGGTATTTGAAGGCGCCGAGCAGACGAATCTCGTCGGCGGTCGGGTTGACCAGCAGGCGCAGGGCGTCGTCGGCGTGGGCCGCCACCACCGCGCGGTCAAAAGCGTGCGCGGCGCCGTCGGCGGTGAAGACCGTCACGCCGCGGCCCGGCCCGTGCCGCACCACCCGGCTGACCGCGCAACCGAGCCGCAGGCGGTCGGCAAAGGGCGCCACCAAGCGGCGCACGTATTCGCGGGAGCCGCCATCCACCGTCCACCAGGGGTGCTGGGTGTCGAGGCCGAGAAAACCGTGGTTGTGGAAAAAGCGCAGGAGCGAGGCGGCGGGAAACGCCATCATCTTTTCCGGCGGCGTGCTCCAGACCGCGCTGCTCATGGGGACGAGATAAAGATCCCAGAAATCTTTGCCGTAGCCGCGCCGCCGCACGTAGTCGGCCAGACTTTCGGTAATGGTTGCCCCGCCGGCTTCAGCCGCCTTGAGCGCGGCCACCGCTTCCTCGTTGAAGCGTTTCACCGCGAGCAACATCCGGATGAAGCGCGGGCTGAGGAGGTTTTTCCGCTGGGCGAAGAGATGGTTGAGCGAGGAGCCGCACCACTCCAGACCGGTGTCGAGATCCTTCACCGCGAAGCTCATGTCGGTGGGTTTCACCGGCACCTTGAGCTCCTCGAAGAGCCGGCAGAGCTGCGGGTAGGTGACGCGATTAAACACCATGAACCCAGTGTCGATCGGCAACGCGCGGCCGGTGCCGGGCTCGACTGCTTCGACGGTGTTGCTGTGCCCGCCGGGATAGGCCTCGGGGCCGAAACAGGTCACCTCATCGCCCGCGCGGTGCAGGAAGTGGGCGGTGCCGAGGCCGGCGATGCCGGTGCCGATGATCGCGGTGCGCATGGGAGAAGAAAGGGGCAACCAGTGCCCGGCTCAGACGCATTGGGCAACCCGCGAGCGCACAAAAAAGGGGGCCGAGCGGCCCCCGATTTGTTTAAGCGCCCACGCCGGCAGCTCAGGCCGTCGGGCCGGCGGGGTTGTTCGGGTTTACCAGCTCGCTGCTGAGATCCTTGTGGATGGCGGGGCCGTCGGCCTTTTTGGGCAGGTCGGCCTGGGCGGCGGTCGCCGTGGCCACCGCGATGGCGGCGGCGGCGGGCAGGACCTGGCGCAGGGAGACGTTGGCATGCACTTCAGTGGCGCGCTCGGAGGCAGCGACCGAGTGGTGATGGTCAGCGTGCCTGCCTTCGTCGAGAATCGACTGGGGGACGGGTTTCAGGCCCCAGATCAAGCCGGTGTAGGAAAGAAGTTTCAGGCCGTAATAGGTGGGGTCGATCTCCCACCAATAAAAGCCGTTGCGGGTGCAGCTCTGGAAGCGGTGGTGGTTGTTGTGCCAGCCTTCGCCGAGACAGATGATGGCGAGAATGAAGCTGTTGCGGGAGTCATCCTCGGTCTTGAAGCGGCGTTTGCCCATCAGGTGGGCCATGGAGTTGATGCAGGCCGTGCCGTGGAAAAGCGCGGTGGTGCTGATAAAGAAGCCCCAGACCAGCATCTGCGGGCCATTGGTGCCGAGACCGGGGGCAAAGCGCTCCAGCAACATGCCGAGACCGAGCATGGAGAAGGCGTAGAGGATGGGGACGACGAGGTCGAAGCGGTTGAGCCAGACCAGCTCGGGGAACTTGGCCAGATCCTTGATCTTGGTGTAGTCGGTGGGGAAATTACGCCGCGAAGTGATCCAGCCGATGTGCGACCAGAGAAAGCCGTGCACGTGCGGCGAGTGGGCATCCTCGGGATCATCCGAGTGCTGGTGGTGATGGCGGTGGTGGTAGGCCCACCAGAGCGAACCGCGCTGGACCGTGGTGCCGGCCCAGAGCGCGAGGAAAAACTGGCCCGCCCGCGAGGTGGAGTAGGTCTTGTGCGAGAAATACCGGTGGTGGATGCCGGTCACCGCAAACATGCGGATGAAGTAGAGGAACACCGCCGCCCACGCCGCAAAGGCGCTGACGCCGACCCAGAGGGCGCCGAGGCAGCCGACATGGAGAATGACGAAGGGCATGACGCGCACCCAATCGACCCGATCGGGTTCGGCGCGCATCTTCTCCGCCCCGTCCGGGCAGTAATCGGAATCGATCCACTGGGCGACAGCAGTCGCACAGCGGCTTAGGAGGTTGGGACGATCAGCAGCAGAAGCAGAATTAGACACAGACATGGTTGAGACGTAGGAAAGACCATAGGGTCCGACTTTAGCCGGAGTGCAAGCAAGCCTGCTTTAAACGCCTTCCCAGGCCAGCGAGCGCCAGGATTTGCCAGCTCCCGCCGCCTCCGCACGCTCCGGCATCGATGCACGCCACCGTCCCGCCCACCCCGCCGGCTCCGCCCGCAGCCGCCTTTCCCCCGGTCAAACGCCGCGAGCTCTTCGGCTGGTGCTGCTTCGATTTCGCGAACTCGGCCTTTACCACGCTCATCATCACCGTGGTCTACGCGGTGTATTTTACCCAAGTCGTGGCCGCCGGCGATCCCCGCGCCGCCGGCTGGTGGGGCACCGCCCTCGCCGTCTCCCAACTCGGCGCCATCCTGCTGGGCCCGCTCCTCGGCGCTCTAGCCGATGCCCTCGCCCGGAAAAAAGCCTTCCTGCTCGCCTCCGCCGTCGTGTGCTCCCTCGGCACCGCGGCGCTGGCCTTGGCGGGGCCGGGGGAGATCGCCCTCGCCCTCGGGCTGGTCATCGTCGCCAACCTCGCCTTTTCGCTCGGCGAAAACCTCTGCGCGGCCTTCCTGCCCGAGCTGAGCACGCCGGAAACCGCCGGCCGCATCTCAGCCTATGGTTGGAGCTTCGGCTACTGCGGCGGCCTGCTCAGCCTGGTGCTCGCGCTGGTGATGCTGCAGGGGCTGCACTGGCCGGCGCCGTGGACTTTTCTGATGACCGGCGCGTTTTTTCTCGGGGCGAGCCTGCCGACCCAGCTTTTGCTGCGCGAGCGGGCCACCCCCCGACCGCTCGCGCCGGGCGAGAGTCTCGCCCGCCTGGCCTTCGCGCAACTCGGCCGGATACGCCGCGAACTGCCGCGCCACCGCACCCTGGCGGTATTTTTCGGGGCCATGACGCTCTTTCTCGCCGGTCTGTCCGCCGTGGTGGCCTTTGCGGCAGTGTTTGCGACTCAGGCCCTCGGCATGACCCAGCCGGAGATCATCCAGCTGTTTATCCTTCTGCAAATCGCGGGCGTGGCCGGCGCGCTGGGTTTTGGCTACGTGCAGGACCAGATCGGCGCCAAGATCGCCCTGATCGCCTCGCTGGCCCTGTGGACCGGGGTCTGCATCTGGGCCTGGCGCTGCGCGGGGAAAACTGAGTTTTTCCTCATCGGCATCCTCGCCGGCGCGGCCATGGGCTCGCTGCAATCCGCCAGCCGGGCGGTGGTGGCGACGCTCACACCCGTCGGCCGGGCAGGAGAGTTTTTCGGCTACTGGGGCTTTTTTGGCAAACTGGCCGGCATCGTGGGCCCGCTGGCTTTCGGCTGGATGACCACCGCCACCGACGTGCGCCAGGCCATCCTGCTCAACGCCGGCTTCTTCCTCGCCGGCCTACTGGTCTTGCTACCGCTTTCGCTCGACCACCGCCCAGCCCGCGACCGAGCGTAAAGGGCTAAGGCTTGTCCTTTAAAACGCTGGGCGGCTTTTTTGCCGAGGGATCCATGACCGCCAGCAGCGCGGCCGCCGGGCAGGCATAGCCAAACTTCCGGCCTGCACTGGAGGTAAAGATGCCCATGTGCATGCCCACCAAGGTGCCTTCCGCCGAGAGCAAGGGCGCCCCGGTGGTGCCGCGCAGATCCACCGTCTGATTTTCCAGCAGGTAGCGGATCTCATGGTCCGAGATCCACGCGAGTTTGGCCGGTTCCAGCCCCACGCGGTTAGTGCCCGCATATTTGACGTAGAGCCAGACCTTGTCGCCTGGCACCGGCACGGATTGATCCAGCACCAGGGCCCGCTCGCCTAGCCGCGCCGGCAGTTCAAACATCGCGATGTCTTTATCCGCCCCCTTTTCATCCGCCCGGCGCGCATCGGGCAAAGGCAGGTAGCGCCGCGCCATCACCACCGAGCGGGGATCGGTGCAGGAGACGCCGACCGCCGCCACGATCATGCGCTCGATGTCCGCACTGGACATCTGCACATCCAGATCCGCCGCCGGGCCGAAGAGGGAATGGGCCGTCACCAGATACTGCTGCTCCGAGTTTTCCGGCCGCGCCCGGAAAGCCATGCCCGCCGAATAGGCCAAATCGGGAGTGAGAAAGCTGGGGCGAAAAATCACATTGGGCAAAGGCACCGGCTGGGCAGAGGCCACCAGACCCGCCGCCACTAGGCCGCACCAGAACCAGCCCCAAAACTTGTGTGCTGTTTTCATGAAAATTTAAGGCATCTCAACTGCGGATAAAATTTGGCCTTCCCGAACCCGCATTTTGACCACGGAGCACACGGATAATCACGGCTATATTCGGCTGCCTCCGTGCTCGACCGTGTAAGCGGTGGTAAAAGCCTGAAGGCATTGCGCAGCTATGGCATACCCGATTTCTGGTCGCAAAAAAGGGGTGGCGTAGTCACCTACGCCACCCCCTCGAAACAACCAAAAACTACGTTAGCACTTAGAAGCTATAGTTCACGCCAGCACGGGCAGCGGTGTCGGTCTCGAAGTCGGTGGCGACATCCAAGTTGACCTGCACGCTGTCGTTGATGCGACGGGCGACGGCGATGCCGAAGCCTTGGGCGCCATCGACGGTGGCCACGCCAGCCTTCACGGCGTTCTGCTTACCAGCCTCAATGACCGGGGTCTGGAGGGCGGCGGCCATCGAAACACCCTTGCGCAGGCTGTTGATGCGGCCTTCGGCACGACCCATGCGGCCTTCGAGGGAGGTGGCGCGACCTTCTAGGAAGCACGATCAGGGTTTTGCCCTGAAACACTAAATACAAGAAATTATAGGTTTATATAGGCTTAGGTTAGCTTACGTTAGTTTATATTAGCTTAGGTTAGCTTATATAGGCTTAGTTTAGCTTAGTCTT
>Ga0114979_10002601_pt1 | contig 12153 bp, 13 predicted proteins | sample S_140625_EF_Meta_FD_87315 | JGI IMG/M metagenome (GOLD analysis project Ga0114979, IMG submission 87315) | Freshwater microbial communities from Lake Simoncouche, Canada to study carbon cycling - S_140625_EF_MetaG | ecosystem: Environmental > Aquatic > Freshwater > Lake | place: Lake... | reverse complement strand
GTATTCATAGCCTGGGGATTTCTGATTCCAACTCTCGGCGCGACTGATGACGTAACCCTGATTCTCTGGAAGCCTCACATCTAGATCATTTCTTGATTTTTGTAGCTGACTTGAGGACCAACATAATTCTTGAGCAATCGTTATTCTGGATTTTTCTTTTTTTAAATTTAAATCATGCTTAAAGATTTCGATTCCTTCTGGCGTTTTCCCCTTCACGGTCACCACTTCAAAGTCCTGAAAATTTTGATGACTCATACCAAGAGCCAAGTGACATCCTCCACCGAAGGCTTTTAGTAAATTTCGCTCGTGTGTAGCAGATAAAAAAGTGCTTTCACAGTTGATCACAGAAATCAGTTTTTTTAACTCTAAACGATCAGTTCTCACTTCAACGGCTAAAGCTCCTTGGGCAGCAGCTGTGGGGTTTTCACTTAATGGCAAGACCATCCAGCTCAACTGTTGCAGTGCTGTCTTTAAAAACTCACGAGTTTGTTGAAACTCTGTGGCTTGCGCTGTTAGCAATCGATCCATGGCTGCTTTTGCCAAAATAAGACCGTCAACATTTTCACTCTGTAAAAGTTTTTTAATTCGTGTTTGAATATTACCTCGTACATTCTCAAAAATGACTTCCGCACCAGTTCCATTGGGAAATAGTTCAGGTAAAAGCTTTGATAAATTCCAACTTCTTCTGGGCGAAGATGAAAAAATTTTGAGCCTATTTTTATTCAAAGAATTTTTTTTAAACAACAAAAGGTCCTGGGCATCAGCTCTTGGAAGAGTGGCCACAATTTCAGTTTGTCCACCCAAATCAGTTGGTAGGTCCTTCCAAGAATGAACGACCATATCTGTTTCGCCACTCAGAAGTTCTGCTTTGAAATCTTCTGTAAAAACGCCCTTGCTTGGCATTTTCCAAAGGGGATCCTCTTGGTTTTGATCACCAAGACTTTCTCTGAAGCGATATTCAATCTTAAGGTCGGAAATCTCTTGTGCCAGCCTTTCACCCACTTGATAGGCTTGAAGCCTTGCCAAGTCACTTTTTCGACTGCTCAATTTTAGCCGCACAAATCCTCCCAGCCTCCTGGCCGCAACCACAGCTTTTTGAGAATTTCTTCAGCCACTTGATGAATTGCTGTTTCTGAGGCCTCCAGCTTTGTTCTCAAAACCACTTGGGTCCTTTGAATTTGCTCCATGATCACAGGCAATGATTCGTAATTCAATTTCTGATTAAAAGAATCTAAAATTTGACCGCCTCGAAGATCAAAAACAGTCTTTACATTCATATTCAATATCTCTATGGCGATTGAATTATCAATGGGAGCTGCCAGGACCAGGACAGGATTAAGGATCTTTTCTTGCAACGATTTAATTTGAATAAAGGGAAACTGAGATTTTAAAGCTTCGACCTTTTGCAAGTTTCGCACATGCAGATCCACTTGTTTCATTTTTTTTAGCCAAGGTAAAATTTCTTGGGTCAGCATCCCAGCTCCGACCAGTGAAATAGAATCGGCAGATTTTAATTTTTTTCTAATATAAGATCCATAACTTTGTGAGCCGAGATCGATAAGATGATCGGATCTGACTTTTTTGGCTGCGACCAGAATAGCATCACCTAAATTTTTAAGCTCTGGGTGGTCAACAATAAATTTTTTGAACTGACCATGAACTTCAGTTTCACCAATCAGTGAAGATTGCAAACCACATACGACTTGGATCAAAAACTGCAAAGCTTGATGGCCCTCAAAAATCTGATCAACATCTTTGATTTGATTTTTGGCTTCTTCTAATTCCCAACTTTTAAAAAAGGCGATTTGTCGCAAACAAGTTGTCCATGTTGGGACATTCAGCACCAGAGGATTGCCATTTTGTTTGCGATGAACCAAGATGAAGTCTTGCATAGAAAACCAGATTACTGGTTTTTTCGCTTTTAAGTGTCACGGAATTGTCATGGAGTTAAAATGAAAAAAAACCTTCTCAATATCCAGCGCCCCAGACTCAACCGACGCAACGCCTCAATTCGAGACCTGGTCTGCGAAACCCATATTTCTGTCTCTGACTTAATTTATCCTGTCTTCATTCAAGAGGGTCAAAAAGTTCGTCATTCTATTCAAACTTTGCCGGGCCAATCTCGCCTTTCAGTTGATGAGCTTATTCGAGACATTCCAAAATTTCTAAATCTTGGTTTAAAAACGCTGGCACTTTTTCCTAAAATTTCTGAGTCTCTTAAAACCACCGATGCCATTGAAGCCATTAATCCCAAAGGCTTTTTGCCTACCGCCGTACGAAAAATTAAAAAAGAATTTCCAGAGCTAGTGCTCGTCACAGATGTCGCTTTAGATCCTTACTCAAGTGATGGGCACGATGGTCTTGTAAAAAATGGGCAAGTTCTTAATGATGAAACTGTGGAAATCTTAGCAAAAATGGCAGCCATTCAAGCTGAAGCTGGGGCTGATTTTGTGGGTCCTAGCGATATGATGGACGGTCGAATTAAAGCCATTCGACAAAAATTAGAAACTGAAGGGCATACAAGTACAGGAATCATCGCATACACGGCAAAATATGCTTCTCATTTTTATGGACCTTTTCGAGAGGCCTTAGATTCTGCACCCCGAGCCGGTGATAAAAAAACCTATCAAATGGATTATCGAAATTCGAACGAGGCTTTAAGAGAGCTGAAACTAGATATTTCTGAAGGTGCGGATCTTGTCATGGTGAAGCCAGCACTCAGTTATTTGGATATTATTAAAACATTTAAAATGAAATCTTTGGTACCAGTGGCTGCCTATAACGTCAGTGGAGAGTACGCGATGGTCAAAGCTACAAGTGCGATGGGTGCTGCAGATCACGATGGACTGATGGTCGAAATTTTAACCTCAATTAAAAGAGCGGGAGCAGACGTGATTTTCACTTATCACGCCCTTGAGATGGCTAGATGGCTGAGTCAGAGCCGTTCATGATCGAAAAAATAAGTTCACAGTTCATTTTGAATTGCTCAGACTGGTAAGGATTTTTAATCACAGTCAATGCAGCAGGAAAAATTCCGTTGATTTCGTTATCAAGTTTAAGAATCAATTTCTTTGAAGAGAAAATTTGAGCCCTTTGAGTGACACTGCGAGTGACAGGCTCTTCTACAAACAATTCAAAACCAATCGGATCAGCTGAAGACATCTTAACTTTGTATTGATCATCAATGTTTCTAGAAACTTGAACCTTCAGGGTCGAAGTTCCACATTTGAAAATTGTTTTTTCTGTGTCGCCAGGAATATAGATAGCTTGTGACACAGAGCCTAAAAATAAAGAAGTGAGTAATGCGATGGTGAAATTCATGTTGCCCCCAAAAGTTGTTATCTTATGCATAAGCAAAACGAATGCCAGAACATTTAAGATAAATTGATACTCAAACAAGACTTAATTGATCTCGGTCACTTGGAATTGAAAGTGGTGATTCCAAAATGGTGTGGATAACTCAGTGTGGAACCAATTTAGTTTTCTAAACTTAAACGGCAAGATCGAATGTTGGATTTTCGTTTCATCAAAGTTTTAAATTAAATTCTAAACTGGTACTCACTCCGTTTTGCCAACTCGCCTTTTGAAGTAAAACAAGGTCCTTGGCGACAGGGCAGTGGACGGGCGGGTCTTTCGGGGATTTGGCCAAGGTTCGGATTTGCTGATTGTTTTTCTTTGGAAAAACCATGAAAACTCGGTCCGCTTGATCTTGCAACGGCTGACTTAATCGATCAAACGTGAAACCGCTTTTTTGATGGGCGAGCTGTAAGAAAAAACTGTTGAAAGCTCTGACTTCTTAATCCAAATCACACCTTGATGATAGTTGGCATCTTTGATGGGACGAGGGTCATAGTAAGGTCCCTCCAGATGAGCTTTAAAAAAAACTGTGCGACACCAGCGAGCTTGTCCATCCCAAGTAAAATCATACTCAAATGTAATTTTTGAGTCTGGTAAAACTTGAACTGGATAGCCCGTTTCTTCATGGGTTTCTCTTTTTGCACAAAGAATCGGATCCTCACTGGGCTCTAGAACTCCACCGGGAATAAAATGGTAGAGATTTTTATTTGTAGGATCCTGAGCTTTAAAAGCTAAAATTTTTTCTTCATGTATGACGACGGTAGAAGCTCTTTCCCGGACAGGAATGTAGCTCCACTGTCCTTCATCAAAATTCAGTCGATAGGTCACACAATTAGGGATTGGAACGCCTTCCTTTGGAATTCCTTGAAGGCCATGGGTGATTCTTCTAAGAACTCCTCCGTGGGTCGAGACTGCTATTTTTTTGTATTGAGGATTCTGCCGAACAAACTTTTCTAAAAATTGTAGAACTCTGGATCGAGTCTGTGCCTTAGTTTCCCCGCCTGGAAATCCAAAGTGCTCATCATTTTCTTGAGGAGAAATCCATCTGACCCAATCGTTGCCTATGAGCTTCATCACATCATCGCGGTGCAAGCCTTCAGCTTTTCCTAAATGCATTTCTCGGAGTTGATCTGAATATTGAATTGGCGTTTTCCAGAAATTCAAACAACCTTCAGCTGTTTGTTTGGCCCTGGTTAAATCACTACTTAAAATCAGATCGGGATTCCAATCTTGAACCTTTTCACCTAAGCTTTGCGCTTGCGAGAGCCCTGTCGAATTTAATGGAATATCCGTGTGACCTTGAAAAAATTGAGCTTTGTTCCAATCGGTTTCACCATGGCGAAAAAATAAAAATTCTGTCATGGATTAACTTTGAACTAACAGGCCACAAAGCTCAAGTCTGATCATTTACAAAAAACAAAGGGAAGCCCTTGTTCAGAGCTTCCCTCCTTCAATTGAGACTTTTAATAAACTGTTCGGCTATCTCCGAAGAGACACAGTCTTTTTCATCGCAACTAAATTGTCGATTCGAAGTCCCACTGCTACGGCTTGAGTGGTTTGAGAATCAATTTTGGCCATAATTTTTTTGTGCAGTTTTTGAAAATATTCCGGGTCCATCGGCAGTTCAACTTCATCTGCATTCTTCAATAATTGTGTTACATCTGTTCGCGCGTGTGGTCTCATCCTTCAGCCTCCTTAAGTGGGTTTAGTTCCATAAAAAATCCTCCAGTTTCCAGTGTCCAAGTTTTAAGATCCTGACGATCATTAAAAGCTTCTTTTAATTTCAGAAGAGCATGTCGATAGTTCGCTTTTGCTGTGTCATAGGGACATTGCATGATTTCAGCGATTTCCTGAAAACTCAGGTCTTCATACACCCGAAGAACCAGAGCTGTTCTTTGCCGAATCGGGAGCTTCTCCACCTCCTTATTTAAAAGTTCGGCAACTGCTGTGTGAACCATGTCAGTTTCGACCACGGCTTTCACAGATAAATGAGTGTCCTCAACATCAACAGTTTCTCGTCTGGTTTCCCGAAGACGATTTCTGGCTGTATTGAGGGCAATTTGATAGAGCCAGCTTTTAAAGCTGGAGCGTCCTTCGAAAGAATCTAGTTTTTCGTAAGCCTTAATAAAAGCCTCTTGAACTACATCCTCTGCCGTGTCGAGGTCCTTTACAAATCTCAAACCCAATCGTAGCAATCCCCGCTGATGTCGTAACACAAGAGTTGAAAAGGCAGATTTACTCCCCGCTTTTGCACTCTCGACGAGCTCGAGATCCGTGATACTTTCTAGATCTCGTTTCATATTTGACTCTCTTCTGTCTGAATTCGGTTAATCTTTGAATTTTTTTCTGAAGGTGCGTTTTCGCACCTCCCGGCTAAAACCCGCAGAACATCCAGTTGTTCCCGAGACTTAGGGGCTTGAAAATCCGTTTCTGAAAACAAGCCGCAATCTTGATTTATAACTGATGCAAACCCACGACCAAAGACAGTGGATTTTTAGACACTAAGTATTTGATTTCATTAGTTAATTATGATTACCATCACAAAATCTTATGGACCTTCGATTAACCGAAAACAAAGATTGGTTGAACTCATTGAAAGACTTACGGTTTAATAAACTTCATGGGTTTATTTCTGATTCTTTTTTTTGCTGTTAGCGTCCGTTCGGAAGTGAAAACCACCTCTGAATACGTGGGCCTGACAAAACCCACCTACTTTAACGTTCGAAAAATCAGCAAAAGCAGAAATGCCAGTCGCAAAGATATTGTACAAAATTGCTGGGTGTACAAAAATTTTTCAGTGATCGAGATTAATGATCCTGGAAACAAAGGGGCTGTCGATATTCATATCCGCCCCCGTGAGGCTGGTGAGCCTGCCCTCAGTTGTAAACTTAAATACTCAGGAAAATCTAAAACACTCGAACATATGGGTGGCTATTTTGTGGGCGTTGTCGACGATCATGTCTTTATAGATGATGCGGATTCCTTTGGAGGCGAATTGGCCTTTCAAGTTTTATCGTCTAAAACTGGAAAAGAGCTTTTTAGGTCCATTCGCAACACGAACGAAAAAGTACTTGTTCGTACCGGCAAAACAGTGGGCATTCGCTATACAAAAGCACTGCAGGTGGACTGTCCTTTACTTGAAGAGGGAAAACCATGTTGGAAATACATTCTGGCAGCTAATAAAATGCCTGAAAATGACAAAATGAAAATCCCCGACTGTAAGACTTCGTTTGAGGCAGTTGGTGCGACCCCTGAAGTTCGCCCGCAATTAGCCGCTTGGGTGCGGGTGAAAAACTTAAAAAACCCCGAGATCACTTACTTGGGTGGATTTATTAAATGTCAGCCTTCGCAGTAATTCTTTTTTTATCTCAATTCACATTTGCTCAAAGCAATTGTGACACAAAGAGCGTCGATATGACTTCTATGCCTAAAAACCAATCCCAAGACGATCTTGAGTGGTGCTTTGCCTTTTCAGCCTCAAACATCCTTTCGTTTTATGAGAAAACTCCACTGTCGGCTTATGACATTGCGCTCAGACATCATCTTCATCCTGCCATTGCAAAAAAAGGGAAGCTGGGCGAGATATTTGGAAGTCCCTCGAAAGCAATGACGATTGCGGGACTCTATAGCCCCCAGGGAATATGCAGAGAAGAATCAAGCTCTTCAGAAAATAGTGACTGGGCAAGACGCTCACGATTTGTTCAAAGAATAACTGACACCCAAAAATCACTTTCAGAAATCAGTTGCAATTACAAAAATGAGTCAGAAAAATTATCCGATGCAGTCCTTTCTATTCTAGATAAACTGGACGGTGGAAATCGAGCGGCTGCATTTTTAGATGTGACATGCCAGAAGCATAAAATGAAAGGAAGTTATGACAAAAGTAACTTTCATTATTATTCAAAGTCTGATTTTGGAGTGGAAAAACTAAAAATGAAAATGCACGAAATGCTGAGCAAAGAAGAACCCTCTAGTATTTCATACTCTATCGGACATCTGTTGCCAGACAAAAAATTTCAAAAGAGAGAATACATCCACGCCTCAACTTTGGTGGCAAGACGGTGGAATCCAGTCCGAAAAACCTGCGAATTGAAACTGCGGGACTCTTACAACAAAAAGGACTGCACTTCGAGAAATACGAAAATCCGCTGCGAGGGTTCTGATTTTTGGATTGATGAAGAGGTATTACTTCAAGGTATCGGTGCCGTGGAAACTATCGAGCTTTGAATTACGATGAAATCGTGACCTCACTTTATCCCATTTCTATGCATTTAAAAAATTGCCCTGTTCTTCCCATAGCTCAATGGCCTCTGTAAGACCTGAAATAACCGAGTGAAAAGCATGCGTGGTTTGTAATTTTGCGTGATTAAATCGCATCTCTAATTCTTGTTTAATAACAGGCGATAAAGCAGTCCCCCCCGTTAAACAAATGAGATCAATATCTTCAGGTTTCACTTGAGCCTGTAAAAGCATATCATCCATAACTTTAAATATTTCAAAAACAACAGGATTTGCCCAAGCGAAGATGTTCAGCTATGCCACCATTTCCGAAATTGGCAAAATCCGATTTCCAACAGCTGTACCTAAATAATTGGGATTTGGCAGATGAGATTTAAAAGAGCGAAACAATCGACCTTCAGAATCATTTTCGATATATTGTTTGATGGCCTCTGCGCCATAATACGCTTTTTGCTCGTGAGGAAAATAAAGCAAACTACGAAAAACAGAAGGGTCTTGTGCTAGAGGGTCTAATTTTAAAAAAAGTGCAAAGCAATCAAAGCCTGTCTTTTTAAGACGAAATCGTGACCCGATTTCGTCCATTTTGCTTACTTGAATAAAGGGCCTTGTCCGCACGTTCGAAAAAAACATCCCAGCTAGTTTCTTCGTTTTTTCGAGAGGCACAACCGACAGAAACAGTGACTGGGATTTTTTTAGACTCGAAATTAAATTCACTTTCCTGAATTGTTTTACGAATTCTTTCTGCGATATCGATAGCGGCACTGACGGGTGTGCCTGATAAAATCAGAACAAATTCTTCTCCACCATAACGGGCAAAAAAATCATTGGCCCGAACAAGCTTTGTCGAAATAATCCGGCTCAATTCTTTAAGCACCATATCACCCGCCGCATGGCCGTAGGTGTCGTTCACTTTTTTAAAATGATCAATATCAAAAACAATCACACTGAGAGGTTCATTTAAAGTCTCAGAGCGCTTGATCACTTCAGGTCCACGTTCGATCAAAGCCCCTTTTGAGTAGGCCCCAGTTAATGCATCTCGAGTGGCTTTTTCAAAAAGCTCCTTTTGGGCATAGGCTTCAATATTGCCTTTATCTAAAAATTTAAAAACGACGTTGCCTGTTTTAACTTGATCATTATTTTTTAAGATTTGTGGTGCCAATGGAGCAAGGACATGACCGTTCACTGAGGTTTTATTTGTTGATCCCAAATCCATGATGATCACTTCAGCACCACGAAACTCAATTTTTGCATGGGATCGACTGACGCTACCATCATCAATAAAAATTTGTGATTCAACGGCACGGCCCACAACAAAACTATCCTGCAGAGACCACTGTTTACCTTGGTATCCCGAGGGTCCGATCAAAACCACCATGACGGGAGAGCCAGCTCCATTGTTAGCCATCTTACGATTCAGAGTGGTTTCACTGGCAACAACCGTTTTCTCTGTGCGATCTGTTATTTCGTTTTGATCATCGTTAGTCATATTGAGGAAGTGTATCGAAGCTCTTGGGCTTTCTCAACCACAGGCCTCGACTTAGGACACGGCGACGTCTTCTTCGATTCTATGGTAGCCACGCCACTCTTTGAGTCGTCCACGGGGTCTGCCACCGTCATCTGGATATTCAATATAGACGTAAGTCAGTTTAGTAATTTTACCCAGTGAAATGATGTCTAAAGAGGTGAGCTCTGTCCATGTACCTGTATTGAAGTACTCTTTGTCCCGACCCCAATGACGGTATTGGTAGACGTGCGTGTGTCCAAAAACAACAGTGTGAACTCGCTCGTCTTTTAAAATCTTTCGAGCAGATTCGCTTAAGTCAGGAAATATAGCACTCTGAAATGCAATTTTAAGCAAACTTCTGAGGGACCAGTTTCGTCTAGGGTCTTTTTTAAACAAGGTTTTGACTGCAAACAAAACCAGCTTTGCAATTGCCATAGCAAGCATCCAAAATTCGTTAAAGAAAGCCCAGCGAACCATTTTACTAAAGGGTCTGATTTTATCCACATGAGGATACTTTTCTTTAATTTTTAAAACGAGCTCGATGAAAAAATGGGACCCAAAGGGCAAATTCAGAATCGGTTCTGGCAAATCTTTTTTAAGAAAGAATCTTTTAGGATCTAACCGATTCGCAGCTTCATGCATGTGTCCATGCTCAACATGGACACCATCAAAATAATAAACAATGTTTTTATAACGCACGGACGTTCCCATCGCTTGATTCAGGTAAGCGCGGCAGGCTGGCCACATCATGGCTTGATCATGATTGCCAATAACATAAGTTATCGAATTTTGAGGTCTTGAAACAAACTCTCGAAAGGCTCTGAAAACTTCCTCGTGACCTTCGACCATGGATTGTAGAACTTCAAGAGCAACACTCTCGGTCACCACTGTTAAAAAATGCCCTCGGTAATCCACTTGTAAGAAATTAAGAAAATCTCCGTTGATAACAATTTCAACTTCGGAATCACGAAATGTCCCCGAAGAATAGTAATGTATAAACTCGACAAGTTTTTCGCTAAAAAAGAATTCTTCTAAATGATTATTGGCTCCGTCACTGAGCAGACGGCCTTTTCCAAGATGAAGATCACTGATAATCACTTTAATTCTTCGAGCCACAGGAAAGAATCCCCTTATTCAGCTTTTTCTTTATCGTTATTCTCAGCTTCAGTTACAGACATATCATCAATAGGAGATTCTTGCTCAAGATTTGAAAGTGCGACCCGTAAAGCTCTCACCGTTTTTCTCATCTGATCTTGTTGATCTTCCATAGTCTTATTTAAATCTTGAACTTTTGTTCTATACAGATCAAGTTCTGACTTAAATTGATCAACTTTGCGCTGGAGGTCTAAAATTCGATCATCCTTCGATCGCATCAAAGTTTGCTTCTCGGCACGAACAAGTTCTAAACGATTTTCCAATTCTCGCTCTCGGACTCGGATTTTTTTGAAATCTGTTTTAATTCGAGAGTCCAGTTCTTCGATTTTAGTTTTGGCTTTTGACAGTTCAGATTCTTTGTATTGAAGATGACCTTTTAAAATCAAAACCTCATTCTTAAATTGAGAGATCACTTCGTTTTTTTCTTTTTCTGCACGTAAGGCCCGGCTTTGTAAGCCTTCCATCTTTTGCGTGATAATTTCACCCGCAGAGGCCAGATCGTCGTTGTCTTTACGTAAATAGTCCACTTCAGCTTCAAGCTCGTGGATGCGCTCTTGAGCGACTTTTAATGTTTCCGCTTGTGCAAGACTGGCATCTGCTGCCACATAGGCCTGGCCTTGCCTTGATGGCCTTTGTGCAACGACTTGTGATTTTTCCTGATAGATATGAAGCTTCTGAGAATTCTTTGCACCTTCAACTGCAATTGTGCGATCTACCTGTGAACCCTGGGGAATCGCTTCTGTTGCCACACCAATATCGTTGATCCCAACTGTTTGATCCTGATGAGAAGTCACAGGTTTCTGAAGGGGCTTTGGTGGTGCTTCATTCACTGATTTTTTGAGGTCTGCATTTAAATTTGCGAAGGCTGTTGGCATTTGATCAGATTCGACGTGAGTTGACCTGTCATAAACTTGTCCGAGTATATCAGCTCGTCCTTTTTCAGGTCTCTCTTGACCGATCGCTAATTCCATACACGATGATTGATCCTGAGCTTCGGTATCTGAGTCATCCCCTAGTTCAATGCCAGTGTCATGCTCGATAGCATTGACTTCATCAATGAGTTCTTTCAAGAACTCATTTTCTTCTAAATCGACAGTCTTCTTGTTTGCCTTAGGCATACTAACTGGATCGGATTTATTCTAATTTTTCTAAAGACTTATGAGCGATTTCCCAAAAGTTTGTAATACTGGTTCTGGCGGTTTTCCAGTTCAGTTTTGTTGACCTTCATAATGCCCTTAAGACCAAAGTCCTGAACGGTAAAGCTAGCAACAGTACTTCCCACAAAACAGGCTCTTTTAAGATCTTCAAATTGAGGTCTTGTTCCAACATGAGACAAATAACCAAAAAATCCACCAGCAAAAGTATCTCCTGCACCTGTGGGATCAATGACTTCTGCGATCGGGAAAGCTGGTAAAACAAACAGACCTTGGTCCTTATGATTTAAAATCAGACCGTATTCGCCACGCTTAATGACCACGGCCTCTGGGCCCATTTTAACAAGAGCTTGTGCAGCTGCAATTCCATTGCTGCAACCTGTAAGCATTTTGCCTTCACCTTCGTTGATTAAAAGAACGTCGACTTTTTTGATCACTTTTAGAAGATTTTCTTTTTGTGATTGAATCCAAAAGTTCATGGTGTCCATACCGGTATAGACTGGGGATTGCACTTGATCCAAAACTTTCATCTGCAAAGTGGGATCAATATTAGCTAAAAAGACGAATTGAGAGTCTTTATAGTGAGCTGGTAAAATAGGGTCAAAATCAGCAAAAACATTCAGATCCGTTTTTAATGTTTGCGCTTCGTTTAAGTTATCGTCGTAAAAACCAGACCAATGAAAGGTTTTTCCGGGAGTCACTTTCATACCTGTTAAATCCACATCACGACTTTCCAAAACTTTT
>Ga0114979_10002600_pt1 | contig 12156 bp, 10 predicted proteins | sample S_140625_EF_Meta_FD_87315 | JGI IMG/M metagenome (GOLD analysis project Ga0114979, IMG submission 87315) | Freshwater microbial communities from Lake Simoncouche, Canada to study carbon cycling - S_140625_EF_MetaG | ecosystem: Environmental > Aquatic > Freshwater > Lake | place: Lake... | reverse complement strand
TTCCGCCAGCCAAACGGATTTCGACTTTGTTCGTGAACTGATCGATACGAACGCCATTCCCGACGATGTCACAATTCAGGTGTTGACTCAGTCGCGCGACCACCTCATCGAGCGCACCTACGAATCGATTCGTGGAGCCAAGCAGGCCGTGGTGCATTTGTACAACTCCACCAGCATTCTGCAGCGCGACGTGGTTTTTCGCGAGGACAAACAGGGCATCATCGACATCGCACTTCACGGCGCACGCCTGTGTCGTGAATTCGAGAAAACCGTTCCGGAGACGACCGTGTACTACGAGTACTCGCCCGAGAGCTTTACCGGAACCGAGCTCGAGTTCGCGGCAGATATTTGCAATCAGGTGTTGGCCGTGTTCGAGCCCACTCCTGATCGCAAGGTCATCATCAATTTGCCGGCCACGGTCGAAATGGCCACGCCCAACGTTTACGCCGACTCAATTGAGTGGATGTGTCGTCACCTCAACGACCGCGAGAACGTGATTGTTTCGCTGCACCCGCACAACGACCGCGGTACGGCGGTTGCGGCCTCCGAACTCGGGTACATGGCCGGGGCTGACCGCATCGAGGGTTGCCTCTTCGGCAATGGTGAGCGCACCGGAAACGTCGATCTCGTGGCCCTGGGCATCAACCTGTTCACGCAGGGCATCGACCCGCAGATTGACTTCAGCAACCTCGACGAGATTCGGCGAACAGCCGAGTACTGCAACCAGTTGAAGGTTCACGAGCGCAGCCCGTGGGCGGGGGATCTGGTCTACACGGCCTTCAGCGGTTCTCACCAAGACGCCATCAAAAAGGGCTTCGAGGCGATGGCCAGCGACGCGGCTGCACGCGGCGTCCATGTGGACGAACTCGAGTGGGCCGTGCCGTACCTGCCCATCGACCCCCGCGACCTCGGGCGCACCTACGAAGCCGTGATTCGGGTCAACTCGCAGTCGGGCAAGGGCGGTGTGGCGTATCTCTTGAAGAAGGATCACGCGCTCGACCTACCGCGCCGCCTGCAGATCGAGTTCTCGGGCGTTGTTCAGGCGCGCACCGATGCCGAGGGTGGCGAGGTCACGAGCGACGAACTCTGGCAGATTTTTCAGGATGAGTATCTTCCGTCCGTTGATCCCAAAAACAAGTGGGGGCGGTTCGAACTCACCGGAAGCAAGACGGAGAGCGATTTTTCGGGAACGGTTAAGCTCAGCGTCAAGCTGCGCGACGGTGACGACATCTCAATTCGTGACACCGAGGGCAACGGCCCCATCGATGCGTTCCTGAAGACGATGCACAATTTGGACATTGTCGTCGAGCTCTTCGATTACGTCGAGCACACGCTCGCGGCCGGTGGCGATGCGCAGGCTGCGGCCTACGTCGAACTCAACGTGAACGGTCGTCGCCTGTGGGGCATCGGCATTGACTCCGATATCTCAACGGCCTCGCTCAAGGCCGTTGTCTCGGGTATCAATCGGGCCGTCCGACTCGAGCAGGGCGCCGGAGTTACGGTTTAGCGGCCTCGCGTGCTTCTCGTGAGGGACTAAAGCGGCGAACGCCCACCACGATTACGGCTGCCAGTCCCACGGCAACGGTAATGAAGGTCACCATCGCGCTTCCGGCGCTGAAGCCTACGGTCGAGCCGTAGATGAGGCTGAAGAGTCCGCCCAAGAGAAGTCCGTTCGTGAGTGTGAGATTACGCTTCTCGATGAACATACTGGCGACCATGATGATCACGGCGACCGCCGTGACCACAATTGACACGATTTGGTAGCGAGCTCTGACGGCTTCGTCGTAGGCCGTTTGCGCGGCTTGCATTGCGGCCTCTTGCTGCGCTGTCATGTTCTCTTGCCACATGATGTCGGGGTAGATCGGAGACGGGTAAAACGCTTCAATTCCTAATCCGACGAACAGCGCCACCATAACGCCGATGAAGAGGGTAAAGATGATCTTGAGCACCTTGTTTTCCATGACGTCAGGCTACCCCTTCGTCCTGAGAAGCAACACTCTTGCTCGGTAACGAGGGTTACGCTCATTTACCTCCTGATTTGTCCCCGATTTCATGGCGCGCACGACGGATAATAAACACATGCCTCTCTACCGTGACGAGGGTGTGATTCTTCGCACCCACAAGTTGGGCGAAGCCGACCGCATTCTCACAGTCCTGACCCGCAACCACGGAAAGGTTCGGGCGGTTGCAAAGGGAGTTCGGCGCACAGCGTCCAAGTTTGGCGCCCGACTCGAGCCCTTCATGGTTGCCGACCTGCAGTTTTACGAGGGTCGGTCGCTCGACACCGTCAGTCAGGCCGAGACGATTGCTTCTTACGGCGTCACGATTGCCGCCGATCTTGATCTCTATCGCGTGGCGTCCGTGATGGTCGAAACGGCCGATCGCATCACCGACTCCGAACCCGCGCCGCAGCAGTACCTGCTGCTCCACGGCGCCCTGCGTTCCTTGGCGCGAGGGGAGCACCCGCATCTGCTCACGATGGACTCCTATCTGCTTCGGGCGCTGTCGCTGGCCGGTTGGGCACCGTCATTCGACGCGTGTGCTCGTTGCGGCGAGCCGGGCCCGCACGGCTCTTTTGTGCTTCCGATGGGCGGGCTGGTGTGCGACACCTGTGCTCCCACGGGCGCCGCGCGACTCGATAGCGGAGTGGTTGATCTGCTGGCCGCGCTTTTGTCGGGGGAGTGGGACGTTGTCGAGACGGCCAATCCGGATGCACGCGCGTCAGCGTCCGGCGTGGTCGCCGCCTACACGCAGTTCCACCTCGAGCGTGGGCTGCGCTCACTCGAGCACGTTATCTAGGCTGGACTCGTGGCTAAGCCCTATACCCATCCCGATGCGGTGGAATTTCGCCCCCTCGACTGGACCGGGGAGAATCCGCCGAACTTTCCGAGCGGCTCGGTTCCGCGGCATGTGGCGATTGTGATGGACGGAAACGGTCGCTGGGCAAACGGCCGTGGACTCACTCGGGTCGAGGGGCATCGCGCGGGTGAGGCGTCGCTGCTCGACGTGGTTGCCGGAGCAATTCAGGCAGGAGTAACCCACCTGAGCGTTTACGCGTTCTCCACCGAGAACTGGAAGCGCTCGCCCGACGAGGTTCGTTTTTTGATGGGCTTCAACCGCGACGTGTTGCACCGCCGGCGCGACCAGCTCAACGAGTGGGGCGTGCGGGTGAGGTGGGCGGGTCGACGACCCCGGCTGTGGCCTTCGGTGATCGAAGAACTGCTCTACGCAGAGAAACTTACCGCCAAAAATTCCACGCTCACGCTCACCATGTGCGTCAACTACGGCGGACGCACCGAGATCGCTGACGCCGCACAGAAGCTTGCCGAGGCGGTGGCGGCAGGAAAAGTGAACCCCTCACGCGTGACCGAGAAGACGCTCGCGAAATACCTGTATCAGCCCGATATGCCGGATGTCGATCTCTTTGTGCGCTCCAGCGGCGAGCAGCGCACATCCAACTTTCTTCTCTGGCAGTCGGCATACGCGGAAATGGTGTTTCTGGACACCCTGTGGCCCGACTTTCGGCGCACCGATCTGTGGCGGGCCATCGGGTTGTACGTTGACCGGGACCGGCGCTTTGGCGGTGCCATCGACGCTCCGTCGGCCTGATCCGCACTGTCTTATCGACGTAGGCCGTTTCTGGGAGACTAGACGCATGAGCACATCAACGACTCCGGCGAAGCCGTTGAGCATTGGTGCGATAAAACTCGATATCCCCGTTGTGTTGGCCCCGATGGCAGGCATCACGAACACTGCTTTCCGGCGCCTGTGCCGCGAGTACGGCGGCGGGCTCTTTGTTTCGGAGATGATCACGTCACGCGCGTTGGTGGAGCGGACACCCGGTTCGATGCGCCTCATTGGCCACCACGAGTCGGAGAGTACCCGCTCGATCCAGCTCTATGGCGTCGACCCCACCACGGTTGCGCGGGCGGTCAGCATGCTCGTCGACGAAGACCGCGCCGACCACATCGATCTCAATTTTGGCTGCCCGGTTCCCAAGGTGACGCGCAAGGGCGGGGGAGCAGCGCTACCGTGGAAGACCGACCTGTTTCGCGACATCGTCGAGGGCGCCGTTTCTTCGGCAGGCAAGATTCCGGTCACGGTCAAGATGCGTAAGGGTATCGACGCCGACCACCTGACGTTCCTCGAGGCGGCGCGCATCGCAGCCGGTGCGGGCGTGTCGTCGATTGCGCTGCACGGGCGCACAGCGAGCGAGTTTTATAGCGGCAAGGCCGACTGGGATGCGATTGCCGAGTTGAAGCAGGCGGTCTCGGACGTCCCGGTCTTGGGAAACGGCGATATCTGGTCGGGTGACGACGCCGTGCGCATGATGGACCAGACCGGTTGTGACGGTGTCGTTGTGGGGCGTGGTTGCCTGGGTCGCCCCTGGCTGTTCGCGGATCTCGAGATCGCCATGCGGCGTCGTGCCGGCGAGCAGATCGACGCGAGCATCGTCATGCCCACCCTGGGGGAGGTGGGTCACGCACTGCGTCGGCACACCGAACTCCTCACCGAATTTCTCGAGAGCGAAGAGCACGCGTGCCGCGACATTCGAAAGCACGTGGCCTGGTACTTCAAGGGGTATCCGGTGGGCGGTGAGTGGCGAGCCCGCATGGCGCTCGTGACGAGCATCGCCGAGATGGACGATCTTCTGGGCGAACTCGATGCCGACAGTCCCTACCCGGGCGCCGAAGCCGAGGGGCCGCGCGGTCGTGCGGGAACGCCCAAACGCCCGCTGTTGCCCGATCGCTGGCTCGAGTCCCGCACGCTCGCCGCGGGGGAGCGCGACATCGTTGCTTCTGCCGAAGTGGATGCCAGCGGTGGATAGCAGTCTTGTGCAGCCACCGCTGACGAGCGGATACACCGAACACGATGTCGAGCGCATGTGCCCGGAGGATCACCCGTCCCGACGCGGAGATTTTGCTCGCGACCGAGCGCGACTTCTGCACACCAGTGCCCTTCGCCGGCTGGCCGCCAAGACTCAGGTGCTCAGTCCCACGGCTGGCCTTGACTTTGCTCGCAATCGCCTCACTCACTCGCTGGAGGTCGCGCAGGTGGGGCGTGAACTCGCGGGCCGTTTGGGGTTAGACCCCGACGTGGTCGACACGGCGTGCCTGGCCCACGACATCGGTCATCCGCCGTTTGGCCACAATGGCGAGCGGGCGCTTTCGGACTGGGCCGCTGACATCGGTGGATTCGAGGGAAACGCCCAGACACTGCGCGTACTCACGCGGCTCGAGGCGAAGGTCTTCGACGCTCAGGGTGTCTCGCGAGGCCTCAACCTCACTCGGGCAAGTCTCGATGCGAGCACAAAGTATCCCTGGCCGTTTGCACAGGCCGTGGCTGATCCCAGCGGTCGTGCGAAGTTCGGTTTTTACACCGATGACACCGATGTTTTCGAATGGATGCGCCACGGCGCCCCCTCTCGTGTGCGCTGCATCGAGGCACAGGTCATGGACCTCTCGGACGATATTGCATATTCAGTACATGATTTTGAGGATGCGATTGTGAACGGCTACATCGACGTATCTGAACTCAGCGGTCGCACAAACCACGACGCCCTGGTCGATGCCATGTTTGAGTGGATTGGCGGCGAGTTTACGCACGATGAGCTGGTTTCCGCGTTCGACCGTCTCGACACGCTCGACGTGTGGATCGAGAGCTGGGACGGCACACGCCGTGACCAGGCCAAGCTCAAGAATCTCACCAGCCAACTCATCGGTCGATTCGCCCACTCCGCCATTCACTCCACGCGTGAGGCGCATCCGCAGACGTCGCTCGTTCGTTTCGGTGCCGACGTGGTTGTTCCCGCCGAACAGCGCGCAGAGATTGCCGTGCTCAAAGGCATCGTGGCTGCGTTCGTGATGGTCAAGAACTCACGCCAGCCCATCTATACCCAACAGCGCGAGGTGCTCTCTTCACTTGCGGATCGCATCTACGCCGACGGTCCGGTTCACTTGGAGCCCGCGTTCCGGGCCGACTGGAGAGAGTCAGCAGACGACACCGCACGCCGCCGCATCGTTGTTGATCAGGTGGCGAGCCTCACCGACCAGTCTGCGCTCGCCTGGTTCGAACGACTGGTCGTGACGTAGTGGCTGGCCGCATTCGTCAGTCCGATGTCGAGGAGGTCAAGGCGCGCACAAACATCGCCGACATCATCGGTGAATATGTTTCGCTCAAGAACGCCGGCGTGGGTTCGGTCAAAGGCCTGTGTCCGTTCCACGATGAGCGCAGTCCGTCATTTCACGTTCGCTCGCAGTCCGGGTTTTATCACTGCTTTGGCTGCGGGGAGAGTGGAGACGTCTATTCGTTTCTGCAAAAAATGGAGCACCTCAGCTTTACCGAGTCGATTGAAAAACTTGCCGAGCGTATTCGGTTTGACCTGCACTACGAAGACGGCGCCGGAAGTAAGACCGAAACGGGATCGCGCACGCGAATCCTGGCGGCAAACGCTGCCGCGGCAGAGTTCTTCGTCGCTCAGTTGGCCACGCCGGGCGCGGCCGTTGGGCGAACGTTTCTCGGGCAGCGCGGGTTTGACCGGGATGCGGCCGAGCAGTTCGGCATCGGTTTTGCCCCCAAGGGGTGGAGCGGCGTACGCGACCACCTCAAGCAGCGTGGCTTCACCGACGACGAGATGCTTGCTGCTGGCCTTCTTTCTCAGGGCGACAAGGGCGTCTACGACCGGTTCCGCGAACGCCTGGTCTGGCCCATCCGCGATGTCACCGGTCAAACAATTGGCTTCGGTGCGCGCAAGCTCACCGAAGAAGACAAAGGCCCCAAGTACCTCAACACTCCCGAAACTCCGGTGTATCACAAGGCCCAGGTTCTCTACGGGCTTGATCTCGCGAAGCGCGACATTGGCAAGACCCGTCAGGTTGTGGTCGTCGAAGGCTACACCGACGTCATGGCGGCCCACCTCTCTGGGATAACAACCGCGGTGGCCACGTGTGGAACCTCGTTCGGTGTTGACCACATCCGATTGATTCGCCGTGTTATGGGTGACGATTCAGGGCTGGGTGAGGTGGTCTTCACGTTCGACCCCGATGCAGCTGGCCAGAAGGCCGCAGTGCGAGCGTTCGCCGAACAGCAGCGTTTCCAGGCTCACACCTACGTCGCTGTTGCACCCGAGGGCCTCGATCCCTGTGACCTGCGCCTGGCCAAGGGTGAAGCGGCGGTTCGGGCCTTGCTGGAACACAAGATCCCGATGTTCGAATTCGTGATCAAACAGGTGCTCACCAACTATTCGCTCGATACAGTCGAGGGTCGGGCCGCCGCTCTGCGCGAATCTGCTCCCATCGTCGCTGAAATTCGTGATCCCGCGCTTCGACCCGGTTACGCGCGCGAACTGGCAAACATGGTGGGTGTCGATATTTCTGAGGCTCAGGCCGCCATCACCCGCGCGGCAAAGGAAGCAACAAAGACGTCATCGACAACGGCTCCGACGCCGCACAATTCGGGCGAGGGTGCGTCGAACCCGGAAACCGCTGGGGCAGAGGCCGCCGTTGTTGAGCGCCGGGTTGTCGATCTCAACGCGTCACCGCAGATTCGCCTCGAGCGTGACGCCCTCATGGCTCTGATTCAACACCCCGAAGCCATTGATGCCCAACTGGCAGCCGAGGCCGTGCGCGCCTCATTTGCCGAACCGAGCCTCGCGGTTATTCGCGATGCCGTGGGCGCCAGTATGACCGAATTTGGTGGTGATACGTGGGCCGAGCGGGTTCTGGCGCACACTCCGGACGATCTCAAGCCGATTGTGACGCAGCTGGCCGTGGCACCCATCCCTGAGCGCGACGAGGAGGCAGTTCTCACATATTGTTCGGAGGTGGTGACGAGCTTGGTGGAACGGGAACTTTTGCGACTCAAGTCTGAGCTCGTTTCCCGGTTGCAGCGCACCGGAGAGAGTGACCCCGAGATGAGTAGGGCAATCTCAGAGGAAATCATGGCACTTGAGAAACGGCGCCGCACACTCAAAGAGGGTCCGCGCGCGTGACAACCCCCGCTCAACACCGTCACGTTCTCGGCGATGAGTTTGCTGCCGCTCGTGCGCCACTTGTCGTGTCCGGGCCCATCGCCATTGAGCCTGAAAAGGGGAATTCCGCAGTTTTTCGGGCAGCAGTGGAGCGCGCTGGCGGTGTTGTGGCACCCCTGAGTGAAAATACGCGGGGTCTGATCTGGCTGACCTACGCCCGCGGCGATGAACTTTCGACAACACTTGAGGCGCATCCGCACATTTCGTGGGTGCAGTTGCCGTGGGCGGGTGTTGACGCTTTTGCCGACCCCGTGCGCGTGCACGCCCGCCCCGACCGCGTCTTCACGAGTGCGAAGGGAGCCTTTGCCCAACCCGTCGCCGAGCACGCACTCGGCATGATCATCGCTCTTCTTCGCGCGTTTCCGCGAAGGGCGCGTCTCACCGCATGGGATGACCGCATCCTCGGCACTTCGCTTTACGGCCTCCGCGTCACGATTGTTGGAGCCGGCGGCATTGCCCGGGAGCTGATGCGCCTGCTCGCGCCGTTCGACGTGTCGATCACGATTGTGCGTCGAACGGATCATCCCGTGGCCGGCGCTGAACAAACTCTCACCACCGATCGCCTGACCGACGTCCTGGAAACCACGGATGTGCTCGTTATTGCGGCGGCCCACACCGCCCAGACCACGCACCTCATCTCGACCCACGAATTCGAACGCATGAAGCCTGAGGCCGTCGTCGTCAATATTGCGCGCGGACCCCTGATTGACGCAGCAGCCCTAGACCACGCGTTACGCAGCGGGCTGATCGCAGGGGCCGCCCTTGATGTGACCGACCCAGAGCCGCTTCCCGAGGGCCACGCTCTCTGGAGTGCGCCCAACATCTTGATTACCCCACACCAGGCCGATACCCCCGACATGACGGCCCCGCTGCTGGCCGTGCGCATCGAACACAACGTGCGGGCCTTCCTCGGCGACGGGCGATTTGTCGGCGTAGTGGATGCGTCGGCCGGTTACTGATTTTCATTCGGCGGGCACCACACTGGTAAAGTGAAGGTGCCCATCACGGGCATTCCTCGATAGCTCAATTGGCAGAGCAGCCGGCTGTTAACCGGCAGGTTGTTGGTTCGAGTCCAACTCGGGGAGCGAACAGGTCCTCTCCTTCGTGAGAGGGCCTTTTGCGTTAGTCCTCGAGGTGGTCGACACCCGGCATCCAGGACTTTCCGGGGATACCCCACCCGCGCTTCCGTGCAATCTTGCCGGCGTGATGTGCCGCAATCGCATCGAGGCGATCAACGTACATCACCCCGTTCAGGTGATCAAACTCGTGTTGCAGGATGCGGGCAAACCAGCCGTCGCACTCGAGGGAGAACGCGGCACCGACCTCATCGCAGGCGCGGAGAATTGTCTTTTCCGAACGCACCAGGGCATATCGCTCACCGGGGAAAGATAGGCAGCCCTCATCGTCGGCCTCGGTTGGTTCTCGAACGTCTATGGGCGACATGAAAAGCTCTGGGTTCACGACCGCGCCGCGCCGAGGCGTGCCATCGTATTGCGGGTAGTCGTAAACGAAGACACGCAAACCGACACCAATTTGTGGCGCGGCCAGACCAACGCCGGGAGCGGCATCCATGGTGTCGAACATGTCACGAACAAGATCGCGCAGATCGGCATCGAACGCGGTGACCGGCACGGCGGGCTCGTGGAGAACGGTCTCTCCACAAATCACGATGGGTCGAATTGCCATGTATTCAGCGTATCGGGGTGCCAAGCGGGTATCGTCGACGTATGGCCGACGTTGATTTGAGTTCGTTGCAGAACCTCATTCCGTATGACCCGGCGCAGCTGCTCGGTATTCCCTTTGCCCTGGCGGGAGCCGTGTTCATGTCGGTGGGCGCCCAGATGCAGCACGCGGGAGTCGGGCGTGTGGGACGCGACGGTGACGGCATCGAAAAGTCGGGGCTGAACCTGAAACAACTCCTCAAACTGGTGGCCCGACCGTCGTGGCTCATCGGCACCATCATGCTCGGCGTTGCCGTCCTCCTCCAGCTGACGAGTCTCGTCTTCTCGCCCCTGATCTTGGTGCAGCCCATTGGCGCGGTGGCGCTTGTAATCACGACGTTCCTGAATGCGCGTGTCAGTAGGGTGAGCCTCAACCGAGCTTCCGTGTGGGCCGTTGTCATGTGCGTGGGCGGCATTGGTCTCTTTGTCACGATTGCCTCGATGAGTGCTCGAAATACCCCGGTGACGCAAGACGACATCATCCAGATTCTGGTGCTTCTGGGCCTCGTCATGCTGGCACTGAGCGTGTTATACGCGGTCTTTCGCAAACACGCGTCGGCCATTTACTACATCATCGGAACGGGAGTTCTCTATGGTTTTGTGGCCACACTGGCCAAGGTAGTACTGACGCGCATCATGCAGAACGATATGGACGTGCTCACGTGGATCTGTCTCGTAGCGCTGATAGGTGCCGCGACCGTGGGTGGGTTCTTCGTTCAGAATGCGTATTCTTCGGGGCCGCCGGATCTGGTAATCGCCGGACTCACCGTCATCGATCCTCTCGTCGCTGTCTCCGTGGGAATTCTCGTGCTCGACGAAGCCGCACAGTCCCAGTGGTATGACATGGCGGCGTATGGACTGGCAGGTTTGATTGCCGTCGTGGGCGTATTTCTGTTGGCTCGCTTTCACCCGCAAACGCACATCGACAGTGACAAAGCGATTCGCGAGCAGGCCTCGTCACCGCGCGGGTGACCCTCCGAATAGACTGTAACTAGGCAAGTGCTACCTCGGCTTGGCGTGAGGTCGCCGAGGGGAAGAGGACTTTTTCGTGTCAGCACGACCTTCACCGCAGGGTGCTCGCAGCCCGCTCACGATCGTGATCGGGTGTGACACTTTTGGTCCAAACGTTAATGGAGCTGCCAAGTTTGCCGAGCGACTAGCCGCCGGCCTCGTGGGTCGCGGTCACAACGTCCACGTGGTTGCCCCCGGGGCTGTTGGCGGTCCGGGCGTCACGTCGGTGGAGACACACGAGGGTGCGGCCATGACCGTTCATCGGCTTCGGTCGTGGCGCTGGTATCCACACGACTGGGTTCGCTTCGCGCTTCCCTGGCGGATCAATCAGAATAGCGAGAGAATTCTCGATCGGGTCAAGCCCGACGTGGTCCACTTTCAATCACACATTATTGTGGGGCGAGGACTATCGATTGTGGCCGCGAAACGGGGAATCCGAATAATCGGCACCAATCACTTCATGCCCGAGAACCTGCTCGATTTCACCCTCCTTCCCAAGTTTCTCCAGAAGTGGGCTATCACTGCGGCGTGGGCGGCCGCTGCGCGCACATTCGGTCGAGCCGAGGCGGTCACCACGCCCACGCGCCGAGCCTCCAATTTTCTGGAGGCGTCAACCAACCTCACCGATGTGCACGCCATCTCGTGTGGTATCGATGCCCACCTGTACGACCCCGATTTTTCGCAGCAAGGAAACCACATCGTTTTTGTGGGGCGCGTCACGGGCGAGAAGAAGCTTGATGTCTTGATTCGAGCCTTTGAGAAATTGCCGCCGGATCTCAACGCGACGCTCGAAATTGTGGGTGGGGGAGACCTCTTTCAACCGCTGAAGACCCTCACTCGCTCGCTCGGACTCGCTGACCGCATCACCTTTACGGGCTACGTCTCCGACGACGAACTCAAGGCTGCTCTGCGACGCGCGCGTGTTTTCGCCATGCCGTCTATCGCCGAACTGCAGTCGATTGCCACGATGGAGGCTATGGCTACGGGTCTGCCGATTGTGGCGGCGAACGCCATGGCCCTCCCACACCTCGTTCACGACGGCAAGAACGGTTTTCTCTTCGAGCCCAACAACGTCGATGATCTTCGCGACAAGCTTGAGCGCGTGCTCCGCATGCAGCCCGCCGAGCTCGAGACGATGAAGCGCAGCAGCCTCCGGTTCATTCGCGGCCACGACATCACGCGAACTCTCGATACGTTCGAGGCGCTGTACCGAGGAGAAAAAGTCGTCGATCCCAACCCCGAGTTCACCGACGACTGAGATGACGAACTTTTTTGTACGCCGCGGGCCAGATTCGTCTCACGAGGGAGAACTCATGAAGAAAACTATTGCCAGGTCAATCTCGGCCGTCGCCCTCACGATTGCGCTGTGTGGTGTTGTTACCGGGTGTTCGGCCA
>Ga0114979_10002599_pt1 | contig 12156 bp, 10 predicted proteins | sample S_140625_EF_Meta_FD_87315 | JGI IMG/M metagenome (GOLD analysis project Ga0114979, IMG submission 87315) | Freshwater microbial communities from Lake Simoncouche, Canada to study carbon cycling - S_140625_EF_MetaG | ecosystem: Environmental > Aquatic > Freshwater > Lake | place: Lake... | reverse complement strand
TTCCCCCAATATGCTCATGCATTTTCCCTTACCTATAAAACATCGGCTGCTCCCCGATCGGCTTATCAGTGGTTGGCCAGGGGTTCACTTTGGTTGCCGGGATTTTCGCCCGTACATAGTTGGGTAATAACGGCGGCGGCTCAAACCCGCGACACCTTGCAGCAATACTATTTCACCAACCGATTTCCTTTTGCCAGGGGGTATCAGGCAGTAGATTACCCCGATTTACTTGGGGGAAGCCTCAGTTATCATTTTCCGGTGGCTTATCCCGAAAGAGGGTGGGCCCAGCTAGTATATCTGTTGCGGGTAAGAACAGCAGTGTTTTACGATCATACCATCGGCATCAGCCGGCGTACCGGTTTGCAGCGTACCTTTAATTCGGTGGGTACAGAATGGTATTTCGACACCCGTTGGTGGAACCAGTTGCCGGTAAGTATCGGGTTTCGCTATTCCCGACTTTTACAGCCCGAATTTCAACCCACCGGCAATGCCAACCGTTGGGAAATTCTCCTCCCTGTTAACCTATTGTACTAAAAAAATTGGGATTTTGGCAGTGAATGGGTTTATTTTCACCCTTTTTTCCACAAAAAACGAATTTTTACCCACGTTTTTTTCTTTATCTGACCTAGCTTTCGTATCTTTGCAGCCCCAAAAATTGTATGTCTAAACAACCACTGATTAAACAAGATGGCGTAATTCTGGAAGCGCTTAGTAACGCGATGTTCCGGGTAAAGTTAGAAAATGGTCATGAAATATTGGCCACCATCTCGGGAAAAATGCGGATGCACTATATCCGGATTTTACCAGGTGATAAAGTGGGGGTTGAGATGAGTCCATACGATTTAACAAGGGGTAGAATCATTTTTAGGTATAAATAAGCAGGCATAAGCCTACCGTATTTTTAAAAACTATTGTTATGAAAGTCAGAGCTTCCATTAAAAAAAGAAGTGTTGATTGCAAGATCGTGAAGCGGAAAGGAAAGTTGTTTGTAATCAACAAAAAGAACCCTCGCTTTAAGCAGCGTCAGGGATAATCTCTTTGGAGGAGCAATGGCTTCCTAAAGTAATTTATTTAACTAAGTATCATCATCTAACAAAATACACGCTATGGCCCGTATCGCCGGTATAGATCTCCCCAAAAATAAAAGAGGAGAAATTGGTCTGACTTACATCTTCGGAATCGGACGTTCAACTGCTCAGTACATTTTGTCGAAAGCAGGCATTGATTACAATAAAAAAGTAAATCAATGGAACGACGATGAGCAAGCAGCTATCCGGAATATTATTAATGCCGAGTTTAAAGTAGAAGGTGCTTTGCGTAGTGAAGTGTCTATGAGCATTAAGCGTTTACTAGACATTGCCTGTTATCGCGGCCTCCGTCACCGGAAAGGCTTACCAGTTCGTGGACAACGTACTAAAACCAACAGCCGTACCCGTAAAGGAAAGCGTAAAACGGTTGCCGGTAAAAAGAAAGTAGCTAAGAAATAGTAATATCCGCCTATTCGGTTAACCTGAATTGGCAAATACAAATCCTTTTTTACTTAGATCTTCTTCGGAAGGGAGAGCAAAAAGGTTTCCGCCTCGGCGGAAAAATTAATAAACGATTACCTCAAAAAAAACAAATGGCTAAACCACAAAAAGCACAAAACAGCGCCAAGGCGGTTGCTAAAAAAAGAGTAGTAAAAGTAGATGCTACTGGTGAAGTACGTATCTCTGCTACCTTCAACAACATTATTATCAGCTTTACCAATAAAACCGGACAGGTAATTAGTTGGAGCAGTGCCGGTAAAATGGGTTTCCGGGGTTCTAAGAAAAATACGCCCTATGCTGCTCAAATGGCCGCTGCTGATGCTGCCAAAACAGCTTTAGACGCTGGCTTAAAGCGCGTAGATGTATTTGTGAAAGGTCCTGGATCAGGAAGAGAAGGTGCTATTCGTTCCATTGCACAATCTGGTATTGAAGTAACAACAATTAAAGACGTTACCCCTTTGCCACACAATGGTTGTCGCCCCCCTAAACAAAGAAGAGTTTAATCTGCCGGCCATTGGCCGGTTTTTTCATAACCGGGTTTTCAATCTATTTTAGATTTTTTGATTGAATACCGTCACTAAAAAATCAATCAATACTATGGCACGTTACACAGGCCCCAAAACAAAAATCTCCCGCATTTTTGGAGAACCTATCCTTGGCAATGCAAAGTGGCTAGGAAAAAACAGCAATCCTCCCGGTCAGCATGGTGCTGCCCGCAAACGCAAAACCTTGGGTGAATATGCACTCCAGTTGCGCGAAAAACAAAAAGCCAAATACACGTATGGTGTATTAGAGCGCCAGTTCCGTAAAACCTTCGAAGAAGCTCAGCGTTTAAAAGGAGTTACCGGTGAAAATCTGATTAAGTTGCTCGAAGCAAGATTAGATAATACCATCTATCGCATGGGCTTAACAGCCAGCCGGCCCGAAGCACGTCAGTTGGTAAATCACAAGCACGTTACAGTAAATGGTGAGGTGATGAACATTCCTTCTTATCAGTGTAAGCCAGGTGATGTAATTGGCTACCGCCCAAAGAGTGCCGTTAATTCAGCTGTTACCAGTAAGAGCCGGGGTAAAAACCCTAAGTTCGGATGGGTAGACTGGAACGAAACGGAAATGAAGGGTACTTTTATTACTTACCCTGAGAGAGAAAATGTTCCTGAGAATATCAAAGAGCAATTGATTGTAGAATTGTATTCAAAATAATAATCCAATGGTTGCAAGTTTTAATGGCAACCATTGCAATTTCACTCATCCCGGTAAATAAAAAACTTTACCCCATTAAAAAAATAAACAAGTATTAATATGGCCATATTAAGCTTTCAGAAACCCGACAAAATCGTTTTACAAAAAGCAACTGAGTTTGAAGGACAATTCGAATTCCGTCCTTTAGAACCCGGATTTGGTTTAACTGTTGGTAATGCCCTTCGCCGGGTATTACTTAGCTCTCTGGAGGGATATGCCCTCGTAGGGGTTAAGATTGAAGGTCTTAACCACGAGTTTGCTACCATTAAAGGAGTAACTGAAGACGTTACCGAATTGATCCTGAACCTGAAGCAAGTTCGTTTTAAGAAAAATGTTGATCATGAAGTACTTACCGAAAGAATTGTACTTACCATTAAAGGTCGCACTGAATTCACAGCGGGTATGATTGGTGAACATTCTCAAAATTTTCAGGTAATGAATCCCGAACTAGTGATTTGTACCATGGATGCTTCTGCTAAAATGGAAATCGAATTGCACATTGGAAAAGGACGTGGTTATATTCCTGCAGAAGAGAACAAAGTGAAAGATGCTGCTTTTGGATACATCGCCATCGACTCAATTCATACCCCAATCAAAAATGTAAAATACGCAATTGAAAATTACCGGGTAGAACAAAGAACCGATTACGAAAAACTAATCCTTGATGTAGCTACTGATGGAACTATTCACCCCGAAGATGCGGTTAAACAGGCTTCTCGAATTCTGATTCAGCACCTGATGATTATCACCGATGAGAACATCACTTTCGATAATAAAGAAGATAAGAAAGAAGATGTGGTTGATGAGCATGTACTTCAGTTACGCAAAGTATTGAAAACACCATTGGAAGATCTAGACCTTTCCGTTCGTGCATTCAATTGCCTGAAAGCAGCTAAAATCAACAGCCTCAGTGAACTGGTTCAATACGAACAGGAAGACCTGATGAAGTTTAGAAACTTTGGTCAGAAATCACTCTCCGAAATTGAGCAGGTGTTAACAGAAAGAGGTTTGAGTTTCGGTATGGATTTGAATAAACTGGGATTAGATAATCTCGATAATTAATATTACTACTGTCCCTCCTATGAGGTGGCAGTTTTTTTTAACCCGATAGTGTAAGCTATCACCTCTTCACAATTCCTGACACGGTGTGAAGAAATTAAATCAATCGTCATGAACCACGGAAACAAAGTAAACAAACTGAGCCGCAAGAAAGCTCACCGCAGTGCGCTACTGAGCAACTTGGCCAGCCAGCTGATTACCCACAAACGTATCGTAACTACCCTGGCAAAAGCCAAAGCGTTAAGAACTTATGTGGAGCCGCTGATTTCTAAAACAAAAAAAACCGAGAACAAGGAAACTATTATGAACCAACATCGCGTTGTGTTCAGTCACTTGCAAGACAAAGCCGCTGTTAAAGAATTATTTACAGTAGTGGGTCCAAAAGTTGTTTCCCGCCCCGGTGGTTACACCCGCATCCTGAAACTGGGTATTCGTCCCGGTGATAATGCAGAAAAAGCCATGATTGAACTCGTAGATTTCAACGAAATATATGGTAAAGGAGTAGAAAAAGCTGCTGAACCAGCTAAGAAAACCCGGAGAGGTCGTGCGCCAAAGAAGGCTGCTGAAGAAGCTGCTGCCCCAGCTGAGCAACCAACCGCTCAGGCAGAAGAAGCCACTCCAGAAACCACTCAAGAAACCCCTGCAGAATAATGAAGCAGTTCGTTACCTTTTTACAGGCAAAACCGTTTCCCGGTTTTGCCTTTTTTTTTGTAGGTAACATGTGAGAAAATTTATCGTGAAATCTTATTTCTTTAGCTTTTTTTTGTACTCATAATTCAACCCCTGTATGCCTGCAACTGCTCAGCCCGCTTATCTCCTGTTAGCCGATGGACATTTTTTTACCGGTCGCTCCTTTGGAAAATCCGGAACTGCTACCGGAGAAATTTGTTTTAATACGGGTATGACGGGCTACCAGGAAGTGTTTACCGACCCCAGTTATACCGGGCAGGTGCTCATTATGAATAATGTGCACATTGGTAATTATGGGGTTAAGCCTACTGATGTAGAAAGCGGAACCGTAAAAATCAGAGGTCTTATAGGCAGAAACCTCGAAGAGCAATTTAGTCGCATGCAGGCAACAGGAAATTTGCATGACTATTTGCTCAACAATCAGATTGTTGCCATTGAAGGAGTAGATACTCGAGCCTTGGTGGCACATGTGAGAACCAAGGGGGCTATGAATTGTATCATTTCTACCGAAATCTCCGATCCTGCTGCTTTAAAAGATGCTTTGCAACATGTGCCAAATATGGATGGATTAGAACTCGCCAGCACAGTTAGCACCCCTCAAGAATACGAATTGGGCGACCCTGCTTCTCCCTTAAAAGTAGCTGTACTTGATTTTGGGGTTAAGCAACATATTCTGGAATGTTTGGTAAGCCGTGGCGTTCATTTGCGGGTATTCCCGGCTAAAACGCCGATAGAAAAATTAAAGGCATTTTCTCCGAAAGGATATTTTTTATCGAATGGCCCCGGCGACCCTTCTGCTATGCCTTACGCAGTAACAATTATACAGGCAATTTTACAAGAAAACCTGCCCGTATTCGGCATTTGTTTGGGTCACCAATTGCTGGCGCTGGCCAATAAAATACCCACTTTTAAAATGCATCATGGGCATCGTGGACTCAATCACCCCGTTAAAAATATCATTTCCGGTAGATGCGAGATCACTACCCAAAATCATGGGTTTGGAGTTGATCCAGTTGCAGTTCGGCAACACCCCGATGTGGAAGTAACCCATGTGAACTTGAATGATGATTCTATAGAAGGCATTCGCATGAAATCAAAGCCTGCTTTTAGTGTACAGTATCACCCCGAAAGTACCCCAGGCCCGCACGATAGCCGCTACTTGTTTGATGATTTTGTGCAAATGATGCAGGGGTAGTTAGTGGGTAATACCTTGCCATTTTACAGTATTTAATGAGGTTGAGCAGATTTATATTCAGCCTGGCTTATAGCAGCCTTATTTTTTATCGGAGCAACCCCTTTTGCATTTTCCTTACCTTCGTAAAAACAAGGGTATGACAATTGCCATCATAAACGGACCTAACCTGAATCTATTAGGAAAAAGAGAGCCGGGTATTTACGGCCAGCAAACATTTGCTGAGTATTTTGAGCAATTATGCCGATTATTTCCGGATGTAACTTTTACCCATTTTCAGTCGAATGTAGAAGGGGAACTGGTAACTGCTCTACAGCAGGCCGGCGCCAGTGTTCAGGGTATTGTGCTGAATCCGGCTGCCTATACCCATACTTCTGTTGCTATTGGTGATGCCATAGCAGCCATCGCTGTTCCTGTGGTAGAAGTTCATATCAGTAACGTGCATGCCCGAGAAGAATTTAGAAAAATTTCTCATGTATCTGCTAAAGTTGCGGGCACGATTTCCGGATTAGGATTGGCCGGATATGAATTAGCTGTTCGCTGGTTATTGCAACGGGCCACTGCTTTATAAAGGAATAGCTTTTTCGGGAGGTGGGGGAGGAACTACAATCTCTTTGGGCTTATCTGCAAATAACTTATCAAAATCTTTCCGATAAGATATACTGATGCCCTGGCGGTTTCTTCTGCCAAAGCTTACATCTAGCGTTGTTTTGTTGAATATGATGAGGCGAAGTTTTTTGTCCTTAGATAACACAAACTCAATATTGAGATTCGGTAACCACTGGGTATTGCTGTTTTGTACAGAGGTAGAAGCACCCATATTGATATCGATATCACTTCCCACAGTAACAATAATATTATCATTGTTAAAGGCATATGCAAGGCGTAGGTCAACCCGTGTTCTGTCTACCCGATTGTTATCCGCAGCTGATGCTTCTGAGCCAGGACCAGCAAGGCTACTACTGCTGTACATACTAGTACCCATATCAAATCGCAAACTTTTGTCTTTAAATACGGAATACAAGAAATTAGAAAATATTTTATTCACTGCTTTGGTTAATACTTGTGTAATGGTATTGCCAACCAGTGAAGTAATTGAGTAAGGGTTATAGCCACCATTATTTACTTCAGCAGGTGCAAAGCTGTTAAGCGCAATTAAGAAAGCAACCTGCTTTAAAATTTCATTCTGATCTTTTTCAAGTCGCTTTAAAAAGGCAGTGAACTCGTTATCCGTTTTTACAGGACTACCCTGTGGAAAATCGATTTTAAACTTAATATCCGGAGCGGTTAACTTATCGCGAAGCATGGCAATTACATATACATCGCCCCGATAGCCTTTAACAGTGCTACTCATATTAAGCGAACTTACCAGATCACTTAGACTCACTCTTTCAGCAATATACTGGGCATCAATATGCATATCTGCTTTAAACGGATCTCCCGTCCATTCAATAAAATTGCCTGCATCGGGTAATAGAATAAAGGGTTTACGAACCAGTGACTGGAAATTGAAATCATAATTTCCTTTATCAATGTTATAGCGGCCGCGGATAGACAAGGGTTCGGTGGATCCTGCTTTTATTTTCAACTTACCATTACCCACTGCTTTAATCACATCACCCGTTAAATCATCTAAAATCACATCAATTTTTACCAAATTGGTAGCCGTAATATCGAGGTCAACATTTAAATTAAAATTACTCTTCGGTTTCGCCTGCACCATTTCCTTGCCATATTCTCTGAATACGATAAAGTCGGCGGTACCACTTTCCTTACTAACTGAATTTGGAATATAGATATGAGAACTGTCGTTCGACTCTGCCACAATCGACATGGTGCATTTACTCTCAGGCCCTTTAAATTTTAAGCTCGCTTTTCCAATAGCTTTTCCATAAAACATGCTGTTATCAGTGGCTTTGGTATCAATCAGCAAAAGTTTATTGGTAGAAAGGTCAAAATCAAATACCATATTGCTGAATCCTTTCTCCAGTAACTTCCCGGTAACAACGCCGGTATTTTTGTATTTGTCGTAAATAGTAAAACGGTGAAGGTCAATCCCCTCTTCAGTAAAACCAATATTGGCAGAGTCAATCGAATAATACACTTGGGTATAATTCACTTTCATCCCAGCTTTTTTCAACTGTATATTTCCCAGCAAAGTGGGAGAATTCACATCTCCACTAATTTTTAATTGTCCACTTGCTTTGCCTTGTATTTCAGAAAACAAATCCGATAAAAAATATCGGAGCATATCTATTTTGGTATCTGAAAGTTCTATATCAGTGTAAAAAGCATCAGCTGTGGTATCTTTCAAATTATATTTTCCGCTTGCCTTAAAACGGTAGTCGGGGTTAGGAGAAGAAACCGAAAAGGGTAAATTGCCCGAAAGTTGATCATAAGAGGCGGAAATATTTACCTGCCCAATTGAATCATCATTCATTCGAAATTGTTCTGCCTTCAAATCGGCACTTGCCGTAAAGTGATTGAAAAAATCGTTCAGATAGATGTTACCGTTCGTAACACCTTCCAGTCTGGGGTCTTGAAAGAAAAGGGAACTCAAATCACCCAACACCACATTTTTCAAGTTTACCGCAAGGTTATTTGAATGACCATTTTTCTCATCAGTTTGCAGGGAGATTTCCTGAAATCCCTGTGTAAGTTTTAGCTGACGGGCATTAATTTGTTTATTAATGAGTGAAAGCTCTCCGTCTTTTTCAATCATCCATTTTTTCTCATTCAGCACAAACGACGAGGGCCTAAACCGCACACGGATGCCATCGGTTAAGGTAGTTACATCGGCCAAAATATCCGCATCATTTAAGGTAATATCGGCACTGGTTCTAAGCGACACTACCGATTGGTCGTTATGAGAAGTTATTCTTAGCCGGGTATTGGGCAAGTGCATACTATCATTTAATTGAATACTATTAATAGAAGCATTTACCGATAAACTATCCTTGTTACCGTTGCCAAATAAATCCAGTCCCGAAAAATTGATGTCATTAATAATGCCATAAGGTATTCGGGCATCCATTCGAATTTTATTCATTCGGGTATCAACTGAACCGGAAACTACCACATTATTAAACCCGCCACTCTTCGGAAGCAGTAGTTTAATGTAGGGTTCAAAATTATCACGCGTATTGAATACAAAACTAAATTGCTGATTCTTGGGAACCGATTTAGGTGGTTTAATGTAGGCCGGATAATAATTGGCCAAGAAGCTAACAATGCTAGCCGGTAAATCAAGTATGCTGAATTTGCCAAGCAGGGTTCCATCAAATTCATTACTGCTGATATGAATTAGTTTTATAGAATCTGCATTACTGGATTGTAAGTTTAAGGAATCGAATTTCAAATTTACCTGATCATCTTTTAGGTTGGCATTTAAAAATTTAGCAGAGCCAGCAAAATTATCAATATTCGAGCCGATGAAGTTTAAATCTAATAATCCAGTTACCTGTAAAGGGCGATCAGTAAAATGCAGGGCTTTCAAATCTGAATGAACCAAATCACCTACCACGTTGATGCGGGGTAACTCTTTTGTAAAATCAATTTCCATTGAACTCGTAATATCGAAGTTGGGGTCGTTGATTTTTAGCTCACTATTAAAATATCTTTTTTGCAAGGTTCCATCTATCGTGATATTCGAATAAGGATATCCATTATACTCTAACAAAGAAATGGTTCCTTCTAGGGAGGTTCTTAGTTTATTAAAATTGAAGCTGCTTCCATTAATTTTACCTTTAAAGTTTACCAAGCCTAAACTCGAATCACCCACAAACTTGCCCAGATTAAATCGAACCGTTTCCATATTTCCCTGATAAATCGGTTCTCCTTTTGTTGGTAAAGTCAGTTGCAAATTCGATACCAACCCACCCAGTCGCGTGCTAAAAGCACCTACCGTAACATATTTTTCCTTTTCTCCCGAAAAATCACCCCTATAAATAATTTCACCCAAGGCTGGCAGGTTGGGTTCTTTTACATTTTTTAAAGATGGAATAAAAAGCCCCAGATCGTAGGCATTTGTTTTTAATAAGCCTCCTTTCAATAAAAATTTCGTATTTGTCCAGTCGGGCAGTCCTTTCATTTGCAGATTGCCCGATAAATAAGTATTGGTTCCTGCCTGCACTTTCAACTGATTCACTCTATAATCTTCCACGGTGCCCAAAAACTGACCACTTACCGAAAGTGCAGCATGAACGTCTTTTAACTCGGGTGCAAAAAATGCCAAATCATCTGTATGTATTTTCGATTGGGTAAAGTTGGCTATAAGGGTAACTTTAGAAATGAAGTGCGAAAAATCTTCGTTGAAGTCCGAAAACTTCATGGCGTAGTAATTCCGCAAATGACTTTTGGCAGTTACCAAATCAAGGGCTGCCAGCTCTAAGATTTGCGGGGTTAATCGGAATTTGGTTTTTAATTGTTTCAGTTCAAAACCACTTCTGTCTTTAACCGATAATTCAATCCCCGCTGAAAGCGTATCTTTTACAAATTGCAGGTTTGCAATTTCTCCATTCAGTTGCGACATATCAATATGTGTCTCATCAAAGCCCTTATGTGGTTTATTCAAGTCATTATCAATCCAAACACTCCCATTCACGATCTTGAAGGAATTTACTTGCAAGAACAGGTTGCCCGAATTAAAATACATTCCAGTGTCTTTTACTACGGGTAAAGATTTTGGGCGAGGTGGTCGGAGACCTGCTAGATTTTGTAATTGAAAAAAGGGTTGGTCTAAGTAAACCGAATGAATCACAAATTGATTGTGCACCAAATCGGTTTTATCAATATCTACCAATAGCGCCCTGGTTTTCCAAACCATTCTTTCTCCTACCCAAAAGTCGTTTTTGATAAGTTGCAGCTTTTTGATATCAATTTTTCGAACTTGTAAATTGATTGACTTTTTATTTTTTGGTGTAGTATCCGCAGTTGAAAAATAATCAGCCAAAAATTGATAATTCCAGTTACTGTCTTTTCTGTTTAATAAAATTCGGGCATCTTCCAGACCCAAATAAGTGATTTCAACTTTATCCTTCAAAAAAAACCAGTCCGTAATTCTGCATTTTAGTTGACCTGCATATAATAGGGTATCCTGATGTAAGTCTTTTATTAAAATGCCATCTAGGTTCACTTTGTTGAAAAGTGATAAACTAATATGTTGGATGCTGATTTCTGTTTTTAGTTCTTTAGATAGATAATGGGTAACCCAGCCTATCAGCTTATTTTGTACATAGTTTGTTTGCACGGCAATCAATAATGCCAGTAATAGGGCAACGAGCGCCAGTAGGGTTCTTCGTAATATCTTTAGGAACTTCTTCAGATTTCTTCAATTCAAAGGTAAAAATAGGCATTCAACAGTTTGCAAATACAATACCAAATGCTGTATTCCACCCTTTTTTTATATAATATTTATAATGGATGCAAGGGATTGGCAAATCCTATTCATCTCGGTGGCTAATTGCTTTTACATATCCACGCCATTTTTCTATCACCTGTTGCATATCCGGGGGCAGGGGGGCTTCAAAAAACAGGGAGGCACCGGTAACCGGATGAATAAATCCGAGGGTTTGCGCATGCAGGGCACAGCGGGAACAGATTTCGAAGCAATTTTTAACTAACTGCTTATATTTTTGGTAAATCGTGCCCTTTAAAATGGCATCTCCGCCATATTCCCAATCATTGAACAGGGTATGGCCAATATGCTTCATGTGCACCCGAATTTGATGCGTTCTTCCAGTTTCCAACACACATTCTACCAGGGTAACATAGTGAAATCTTTCGAGTACCCTATAATGGGTAATGGCATGCTTTCCGGTATCCCCGTCGGGATATACATCAAACATTTTCCGGTGTTGCCGGTGACGGGCAATATGCCCCGTAATGGTTCCTTCATTTTCTTGAACATCTCCCCAAACCAGGGCCATGTATTTTCTTTGAACCGTATGGTTAAAAAATTGGCGGGCAAGATGGGCAGCGGCTTCCCCGGTTTTGGCTAAAACGATCAATCCGGTGGTGTTTTTATCTATTCGATGTACCAGGCCATATCTCGGAAGGGTATCCTCATCAATGCCCGGATGTTGCTGATCGATATAATAGGCCACCCCATTTAACAAGGTTCCGCTGTAATTGCCTACGCCTGGATGCACTACCATATTGGCGGGCTTATTCAGTACCATTAGGGCATCATCTTCGTACACAATGTTTAGGGGGATGTTCTCTTTTTTAAGCACTGTATGCTCTGGGTTAATCAAGCTCATTAAAATGAGCTCATCCCCCGGCTTTATTTTGTAATTGCTTTTTACCATTTTTCCATTTACGGTTAAAAAGCCGGCTTCAATGCCCTTTTGCACCTTATTTCGAGTGGCGCCCTCTACGTGCATTTGAACCCATTTATCTATTCGAACCGGCTCCTGACCATTGTTCACGGTAAAGGTTTTCCGT
>Ga0114979_10002595_pt1 | contig 12170 bp, 10 predicted proteins | sample S_140625_EF_Meta_FD_87315 | JGI IMG/M metagenome (GOLD analysis project Ga0114979, IMG submission 87315) | Freshwater microbial communities from Lake Simoncouche, Canada to study carbon cycling - S_140625_EF_MetaG | ecosystem: Environmental > Aquatic > Freshwater > Lake | place: Lake... | reverse complement strand
CTTCTGCTGCTGCTGCTGCTAATAATGCTGCTGCTAATAATGGTGCTACTGCTGCTGCTACTGCTGCTGCTAATAATGGTGCGATTGTTGCTGCTAATAATGCTGCTGCTGCTACTGCTGCTGCTGCTACTGCTGCTGCTAATAATGGTGCGACTGTTGCTGCTAATAATGCTGCTGCTGCCACTGCTGCCACTGCTGCTACTGCTGCTGCTAATAATGGTGCTACTGTTGCTGCTAATAATGCTGTTGCTGCTAATAATGCTGCTGCTGCTACTACTGGAGATGATGAAGAAGATGCTGCTTCTGTTGCTTCTGCTGCTACTACTGGAGATGATGAAGAAGATGCTGCTTCTGCTGCTTCTGCTGCTTCTGGAAATAATGCTGCTTCTACTGCTTCTGCTGCGACTGCTGCGACTGCTGCGTCTGCTGCGACTGCTTATACTGCGGCGACTGCTGCGACTGCTGCTTCTGCTGCTACTGCTGCAGCACCTCCAGAACCAGTTGGTACACCAGAAGATGTTTCAAATATAAATATTTCCGATCGTCTGAGTAATGCGAATGGACTTGATGATCCATCCGAAAAAGATGAAGAGCATGTGATACAATCATCTGATTTTGCCGAGAGTAAAGGACTTGGTCCTAATTTCTTAAGCTTAATAGGTCCTTGGAAATTAGAAAATGAAGAACTAAATACATTTATGTTTTCCCCACAGTGGATAATACAGCGTGTTATAAATAAGAAGATTGGTAATAAAGCAGAAGGTAGTATTTACTTATTACTCCAAGAATATGCAGCACAAATAACAGAAATTATAAATTCAGATAAGGAAGATGATAAAAAACTATTACAGATAATATCACTTCGCCAATTTACAACACGCACCATAATACATTACTGCGTCTATTGTGGTCTACTATGTAACGACAAAACTGCTGATGTAAACTATGTTGTTAGTAATCCTATTACAGGCGATGATGTATTGAGTTACTATTATAATAATTATAATATAAAAGAAACTATTAAAAGCTCTATATTTACTACCCTTACAAAGAAGTATATTGATCTAATATCAACAATGTGGTGGAAGATTCCAGTTCAACTTATAGATATTTATGAGAATAATGCAGTAAATATTGTACTAACTTCTCTAATTAATGCAGAAAGAGTTTTACTTAATGATGGTATTATTCAAAAGTTATATGATATCTTCAAATCAGAACGCAAAGACGAAGTACTCCGTTTCTTCAAAGATCCTATTCAGAAGGAATCAACTGATGCAAATAGTCTCCTATCACTAGATATTATCTATTCATCCTCTATATCTCCTGTGCGCTTTGTTAATCTAATAGAGTTATCAGAATATATTGAGAAAACATATTTTTCAGCGACATCTGGATTAAACGGTACAGCGTAAAATAGATGGCTACTTATTTAAAAAAGCCAATATTTGAAATTCAAAATAATTCAAAAATTATGTTGAATTTCAAAGCATATAATATAAATTGGTCAGGAAATATTCACGACCTTCGGCTTTTGATGAATATTGAACCATCTACACTGCTGAATGAAAGGGGAAATAACTATTTTTATATAAATAATGGGAAAAAAATATCAATAACATTGGATGAGATTCCATTTGATACGAAACATCTAACCTTACAGTGGGTTATTCGAAATCAACGCTATTGTATTATGAAACGCCTGAAAAATGTTCCAACAGATAGTTTATATAGAGAAGTTATTATACAGATTCTTGTATATAACTGTCTTGAACATTTCAATCTTAAAAATATAGTACCACGTGTATATGATATTGTAACTTATAAGGGAGATATTGTTTTTACTATGGAAGCATATAATAATGCTATAATTTTTTCGGATTATTTGAATAAAAATTTTGATAATTTTGTTGAAATTCTGGCACAAATTGCTCTATATATAATTCCCTTAGAGAAGGTACTATTTTTTAATCATAGAGACCTCAAAAGTGATAATATTCTTATAATAGAAGAACCTGTTGAGCATGAGCTTGCTTTTAAGGGCAAACGCTATAAAGTAATAGCAAAAGCGAAAGCACTACTTATAGATTTTGGGTTCAGTTGTATAGGTTATGAATTAGCTGGACCAGCAACAATAAATGCAGGAGATGTTCTCCCACGAATTGATCCATGTCCGAAAGAGGGAAGAGATATTTTTCAAATTCTAACGAGTCTCTATAGTTTTCAGATCTTCCGAGAAAATCTCACTCCTGGATTAAAGACACTTTTTACCAAATGGTTGAGTATTGGTAGGTCATTATTTACTGATCATGCGATTGTACATGCAACGGATCCTGAATGGATATATAGTATTACAAGTGGAACATTCTTCTCTGCGCCATCATGTTCTCCCTCGGCTATCCTAGAAGATATCGCGGAACATTTTCCTGAGATCGTAAGTATTTCATTAGAGTAGTTCTTTCTTCTTTCTCTCAAGAAATTCTTCCAAATAGTTACCATTTGTATTATTGAATGCACTCTGAGAATGAATACGATGTCCTACAAGAACTTTAGGGACATTATAGAACTTTGCTTGTGTTTTATATTTGAGACGTAGCCAGAGTTCATAGTCTTCTAAACCAGTTATTTCTGATTCATTATATTTTAGAAGCTCAGTCTTTAAAATGACAGATGAATTTATAATAGGATTTGTTAAAAAGAAATCAAATAATGAAATATCACCAATAGGGATATTTGGAATGCTGCTTAAATCTCCAAAATATTGACATTGAGTACCAATAATATCATACATTTTCATAAATGGTATCTGTTCCTCAAGTTTATTTGGGAGCCAGATATCATCAACATCTAGAATAGCAACATGCGCAGTTTTCACTTCTTCAGCCATTTTATTTAGAGATGCTGGTTTCCCCTTTGTCGCTAATTCTAGAATTGTAGTTTTTTCTGAAATCCCAAGTGTATTTACAATCTCAGATGCCATTTTAAATATATCTGAATCTGGCTCATGTCCATTAATTCCTATTATAACTTTCCAGGATTTGTACGTTTGTTGTTTAATTGAAGAAAGAGATGTTGGTAAAAACTCAACCCCATTATATAATGGAATTAATATAGTAATATCCATAGAATTTGCGACCTCAGAAAAATATAGTTGTGGCCAGAACCAGGCATCCTCACATGTGAGATCTGTTGGAATAATTTCAAAAAAGTCTGGATACTTTATTGTCATTGATGCCATTATATTCTGATCTTTACCACAATATAATCCTTCATTCCGATATTCTTGAAGCATATCATCAAACCCTTTTGAAAACTCAGGCCATGTATCTTTATGAGCTGCTAAATATCCTCCACCTATTCTAGCATTTTGGATGGGATATAAATATTCCTTCTTTTCATCATCAGTAAAAGGATTTATACTTAATAAAAAAAACTTTTTATCCGGAATATTTTTTGGTGAAGCGAAAGTCTGAAGTCTCGGATACCAGGATGTAATTCGAAATCCACCCGCATCTGCCCAGAGAAACTTCTCATGATTAAATGGATTTGCAGCAATAGCCTTCAGAACAAACTCCTTCTTCTCGTACCATATAGCATATAACTCTGGAGAATGTATCTTCCGTGTTTTATCAAAAAAATCGTACTCTGTATCCTTATCTAATTCAGACCGCCAGAAATCATATCCATACTTCTTAAATGCTTCAGCATCTCGCATAAAATCAAATGGGATGAAAACAGTTCTATCCATATACTTCGAGCGCCATTCAGTAAAAACCGGAATTAAATTCTGCTGAGTAAAAAATACTAAATGGCATGGGATATTCTCGAAAAAATTTCGGATCCATGCTAAATAGTATTCTGCTGGAAATTTGGACGGTATAGGAAAATAAGCAGAAACAACTGTTGCCATTTATTTAACTATTAATATCTAGCTCTTAGACCCTATTAACTGCGGCTTCTCCATTGCTGTCCACATACATTACAAAGATAAAGATACTTGAGATTTACTTGATCAGATTTAATAAGAATTACATCCGCCTTTGCAATACCCTTGCTAGATGGGCATGGTTTATCTGGAAATCCTGGACAAGGAATATTAGAAACGTGTGGCAGAGTAGGATCCTGTCGGGTAAACTCATTCAGAAGAATCTTATAACTCTCTGAAGCCTTCTCTTGAACAACTGTCTCAAGAACAAGAGTACCCTGGGTCTCCTCATGCTTATACCCACAGTGTCGACATACCCTTGTAAGGGATGTATCATTAATATCAAGTGCTAAATAATAGCGACATGTAGGGCAGAACTTTAAAGTTGATGACATTTTCTGGTTCTCTACCTGTTATCTATCTAGGCTTTTAATCAATTTTTGGCAATGGGATTGACAGGAGTTTTAATTGTTCTAAAAGTTCCGAATAGATAGATGTACCACTCATATTATAGGTAACATGATTCCATACTTGTTTTGGGTCTTTTGCGAGTTTCTCAAGACGAATTAAAGTTCGTTTATAAATATTTGTAATCTCTTTCTCCAATTCGTCTTTAAAGAGATTTAATGATGGCTCCATGTTTTTCTTCGAATATCGTTCAATTGTTCCTACAATATAACGTAGAACAGAATGTTCAACAAATGAAGAATAATCTTTCGATTTCTGTGTTCCCTTAGAGGTGCTATAACCAGGTTCATGTAAAAGCGGTTCATTATCAAGTAATCCCATAATTGAGAGTAAAACTGTTCGTAAAGTCATAACAGATGTCCAAGAAGGGCCTTGCCATGTACCTAAAATACTTAGACAGACTTTTCCATCCACATATAAATTTGGATGAAACCTTGTGCGACTATCACATGTAACAAATCTGACTTTTGGATTTGTAAAAGGATAATCTGTGGGAAACTGAATTTCTAGGATAATCGGCAGATCCTCGTAAATAGTTCCTTCTGGTCCAAAGATAAGAGCAGTTCCATTAAATATATTCTTATCGTCGGCATTATAAAAGATTCTGAGTGATTTCGTTTCCTCAGATTCCAGTTGTTTGATATCCATCATAATGCGACGATTGGGACGTGATGTAGTAGTCATAATATAATATTTAATTATAAAGGCGGCAAAAATTGACACCAATTTTTTAAAGCCGATTAGAGCATAGAAAGATGGCGGACTATAATGAAGTCTATGCTAAGCATGATATCAGTAAGTTTTTAGGACCTCACTCTGCTGCGCAGGGAGAGGAAGCAACCCTTACAGGGATGGGTTCTAAGAAGGGACGATGGTCTATTAAGGATGAGGAGTATCCGCAATTCCTAGATATTCTATATGATTATCTATTCGTAAAGCGAAATGCTCCGTTAGGTCTTGTTGAACAGCGCGGGGCAAATAAAGATTATCCGATCCTTATTGATCTTGACTTCAAGTATGACCCTACTAAGGGGCTTATTCGCATGTTTAATGATACACATATTCTGCTGTTTATTCGCTCATATGTAAATGGTATTCGTAAATTCTACAAGTCATTTCCAAAAGGAAAATATGTTCGCTTCTTTGTATCACTTCGTCCACAGCCTTACAAGAATAAGCGTACAGAAAGTACAGAGAATGGTAAATCATTATTCAAGGAGTTGAAGGACGGCATTCATATTCAGTGCCCTGATCTTATTATGACAGCTGAGAAACAACGTATTCTTCGTCGCTGGAGTCTAGACCAGAATATTCTAGCAGACGCATTTAATGGCACAGAATATATAAATAAGCCTGATGAAATATTTGATGAATCACTTGTTAAGAAAAACGGATGGCTTCTATATGGTGAATCTAAGCCTCCTACAAATGGAACAGAGTTCTCTCCTTACAAATTAGAGAATGTCTATGTTGTAGATCTAGAAACCGGTGATATTGACGAAGAAGATATCAGTACTTATTCTAATCGTGAACTTATGGAGAAACTAAGTATTCGTTATAATCTGTCTGACGCAATTAGTGATGCGAATCTAGCTGAAGATGTACAGGAAGAGTATAGAAAAATTCAATTATTGTGTATTGCGCCAAAGACTCCTCCGCATGTGCCACGAACTACAGTAATCCCTCCTGAAGCATTAGAACTAAATCCACTTGTAGCAAGTTATCTAGCACCAGCCCAGTCTGAGCGAGATATGGCAATTATTCGCCGCATTGTTCTTGAGTGTCTTACTGAAGAGCGAGCAGATAATCGTGATACATGGATGGAGACAGGGTGGTGCCTTCGCAATATCAATGATTCAGAGGAGATGTTCAAACTCTGGTTTGAGTTTAGCAAAAAATCTCTCAAATCCTCTAATCTAAATTATGATCAAGAATATCGTAAATGGCGCAAAGGAAGTGGGATGAGTTCTAGTCATAAAAGACTTACTAAGCGTAGTCTACATTACTGGGCTCGCGAAGATAATCCTACAAAATACAATGAAATTCTTAAGAGTGATCTTGTTGAGTGGGTTTCACAAGGTCGCTGTAAAAATACACACAATCATATTGCTCAATTGATGCATCTACTTTATGATGGCGATTATTGTGTTGCAATGGATAGTAAACGTACTAGCTGGTATCGCTATTATAAGAACATGTGGCAACTTGCTATTCAAGGGGTCGAACTTCGCAATAAACTAAGTAATGAAATTGTTGACATTATCACGGAAGGTCGTCGAGAACGGCGTCAATGGCTTTCACAGCAAGGAAATGATGAGCCTGGTAATGATCTTATCTTTAAGGAACTAATTATGATTGAGAAAAATCTTTACTCATGCGGCTTTAAGGACAGTATTATGAAAGAAGCCGCATCAATATTCTACGAGAAAGATTTTGAGAAAAAACTCAATGCGAATACATCCACTATTGGCTGTGCAAACTGTATTATTGATTTGCGAGCAGTTCGCGAGAAGGCAGATGAAACAACTGAAGAGTATGTACAAGTTCGTGACCCGAAGCCAGAGGATTATATTAGTTTCATGGCTGGTAATAATGCTCCTGAAATGGAGCCAATTGAGTATATCCCTTACAGTGATGCTGATAAGAATCAACTAAATAGTTCAGACCGTTATAATACAAATATTAAATGGGATGATAAGCATATTGCTGATATTCTTGACTTCTTTACGAAGATCTTCCCACGCCCTGACTTGCGTGAGTATGTACTAACACTTCTGTCATCTTGTCTGGAGGGTGCTAACAGAGAACAGGCATACTACTTTATGACAGGTAATGGCAGTAATGGTAAATCAAAACTTGTAGAACTAATGCGTTATACCCTAGGAGACTATCTAACATCACTAAGTACTACTGCTATTACACGTAAGAGACCTGATTCAGGTGCTGCTAATCCAGATATTATCAAAATCAAGAACAAGCGCATGATTATTATGCAGGAACCGGACCCTAATGAGCCTCTCAATACTTCTCGCATGAAGCAATTTAGTGGTGAGGATGATGTTGAAGCACGTGGTCTATTTCAGGATCAAGATACATTCAAGATTACTGGTAAACTATTCATGTCTTGTAACAAGTTGCCTCCTGTTCATACAATGGATAATGGTACTTGGCGACGCATTCGTGTTCTCCCTTTCGAAGCGCTATTCGTAGATCCTGAAGACCCTCGATATGATCCTTCAAAAAATATATTCTATAAGGATTATACCCTTGATGCTAAACTCAAGATCTGGCGACAGTCATTCCTAAGCCTACTAGTTTATTACTACGAGACTCGTTATATGAGGGGTGGGCTAAATCCTCCTCCAGTTGTAATGAATGTATCAAACCAGTATAAATACACCCATGATAGTTTCGCAAAGTTCTTTGAGTCATGTGTGCGCAAAAATCCTGAGGCGCCCGAACTTGCTATTACAAAGGTAAACAAGTTGTATAATACATGGTACGCAAGTGTAGGAGGAGGAAGTGGAGCAAAACTAAAGGCGGATGACTTTAAAATTCGCCTAGAAGAAAAACTTAATACAAAGATTATTAAAAATATTCGTGGTATTGAGGTATTTCAATCAGAGGAAGAGGCTGAAGATTTTGATAAACAGTCAATTGGTAGCGGAGGGATCTAAGCGGAGGAGTCTAAGCGGAGGGATCTAAGCATAATTATAAATGAGAGCCCAAGTAACAGCACTTGTGATTAAAAAGCCAATAATCATTTTTATACCTGACTGTGTATTTCCATAAGGTGGTATAAATGAAAAGTAGATTAGCACAATCCAGAAAAGAAAAAATGATAATAAAAAGAAACTTAGAACACCATCCTGTAAGGTTCCAGCAGTTGTAATTGGGGCAATTACTTCGCCCTTCTCAGCTCTCTGATCTAAGAAATCGCGCTCATATGCCTGCGCCTCTCCTCTTATTTTTTTTAACTCTTCAGTAAGCACTTTTTTCTCGTCCTCAAGATTCAGATGTTGTTCAGTTACAACTTTTGATAGTGAATCTGGAGCAGCCTTATCTTTAATATTAAGAGCCGTTGTATAAAGGTTAGAGGCTTCTATTGCTTCCCTCTCAAAAGAAGTAGCTGTTACAGTACTCATCTCTATCAGTTAGTCATTAAAGTTAATTCTGATAAGAATTACTAATTATTAGCTGATGAAAAGACCCTATTATAAGTATTTAGTATAGAAGTACCAGCATCCTGTACTCGAGTATTAACACCCTGAATTCCCTGCAGGGTTGAGTCATAAGCACTTGATAAAGTCTCGCAGTTTGGTGGAGGAATTTGTGGCCCACCCTGGCGATCAAACTGGCGGCGGTTCCAGTGACGTTGATCACGTGAATATATAGTATACTGTGCACGAACTGCGATAGTTAGTGCAATAATTATAGCAAATAGAACAGACACACCTGTAAGAACAGATGATGGAATAAGCCCTTGTCGGGAAAAATAGAGAAGAGGTGTAACGAGAGCAAGTGCTACAAGAATCATCTGAAACACAAAAAGTGTGTCCATCTTATTCCCATATGACCACTCATTAATCTCAAATTGGCGCTGAGCAAGATCCTTATCATGCCTTGTTGATTGCGCATCATACTTTGTACGACTTAGAAGGTCCTTCTGAAGAGTATCTAAGTCCTTATTTCGTGTATAGTAGTAGTATATATTATTCTGTGTATTAGAGGCACGAACAGCATCGCCATATACTTTATTGAATGTATCATTTCGCTGACCTAATACATCATTTACTAACGAGTCACGATTCTTCTTGATATACGCTGACAGATTTTCAGGATTTGACCGAAGGTCAGTCACAAACTGTTGTAGTTCAACCGATTGTGCTGTCTGTAAATTACTAATAGCATCTGTGAGAGCCGGAGAAGCCATGCTTATCTAGTAATTATGCTTAAATTACTGTTAGCGCTAAACTTAGTTACGTGCAAGAATAACAAGCGCCCCAATCGCAACGATATTTAGAACAGCATATAATGTTAGTAAATTATTTGTTGCATTGTTCTTCTCCTTCGTATAGTCAACCATTCTTTTACGCAGTTCCGCCGCAGATGTATCAGATTTTAGAATAGCAGCCTGTGCCTGTAGATCTGCCGCACGTGATGCTAATGCCTGATTAATACTATTAATCTCTGTACTATCCTGGCGACTCAATCTATATCGTTCTATCGCAATCGCATTAATTACCTGACTAACATCATTTAACTTCTGATTTAACTTACGTGTAATAGGGAGATATACCTCAAATTTACTCTGATTACCTGTAGGGGACGCGCCAGAGGCCGGAAGAGAAGCCTGTGAAACGGAATCTACTAATACATTCAGAGCATAGCGATAACGCCCCTCATAGAAGCAGTATTCTTGCTTTATCTTAGCAAGAAGTTCATTCTCCTTAACAATATATGCTGCGAGAGGAGAATTTGGATTATTTGCTAGTGTACCACCCTGAATTGTCCCCACCTGGGGCCTTACAGGAATAACTCCAGAAGAAGATAGACTGCTAATATGCGCCTTTAGAGACGCATCAGTAATTGTTCCGTCCGTATTTCGTGTCACATTTGTAGGCAGTATTGACTTTTCAAACGTCGCCTGTAGGTCTTGTGTTGTCATTGTAGCCGGAGTCGCTCCCCCACAGATGCTCGACATTCTCTAATAAGTATTCTCTTAAACTAAATGATAACGTTTAGGTTGGTAGCACTGGAAGTTTATTAGCAATCTTTAGAGAAAGAAAGATAATTACAATAAGTGATGCCCCCGCTATAGTAGCATAGAGACGAGGATCTTTGTAAAAAGAAGTTGATGTTGGTGTTACGCCCGATATTGATATACTTGCTACTGGAAATCCTAAGAGGAAGTTCTCCTTCAGAAGGAGAACTGCTGATATTAGTAGGAGGATACTTATGCCGAATAATATAGATATACTTATAAAATGGACTGGCTTTATTAGCCCAAAATATATACTAATACCCTGATAATTACTCTGCTGTGGCGGGTCTAATTGTATCTGTTTATCTCTTTGTTTAGCGACATCCAAATCATTTTTCGCAAGTTGTATCTCTTTCTTTAACGAATTAATCTTCTGCTGATTTGAACCAATTGTAGATAGAGTTCCACCAAGGTCAGGTGGTGTAGATCGTTTAATAATCTCTGATAACTGTCTATTTACATTTTGATACGCCAAAAAATTATTAGATACAGTTGTTACTGCTCTCTTCTGAGAATCGGATGGCGGTTGTCCCGCTCTTGATAAGTCATCTTGCAAAAGTTTAGTTCTATAATTTTCAAGACGTGTTATTTCAGAACCGATATCTTCTTGCCAGGACCCCATCTAAGTACCATTTAGTATAAAAGTTAGCCTACACACACACACGATAAAGAGTATATTTACCTGCTGATAAAGAAGAGCGCTCAATCTTTATAATATCACCTGGTACAAGACCGTGATATCGTGCCTGCATATCAGCATGAAATCTGATAATAGGAAACTGGCTCTTAGACTTAACATACCACTTCTTCATTAGTTCAGCAGCTTCTTCTGCCGGAACTTTCTCATGATATGGAACTAATACATGCTTACTAGGATCATTAACCAATGTCTGGATCTGGAAGATAAATACACGCGACTTATGCTTTATATAATTTTCAAGAACTCCCTGGTGAAATGTATCAACAACTGGCTCTGTTACCATAATAATCACTTCCGTTGTTTCTGGATTTAGATATTCGGCCTTCTCAGGATCATTCATTGCCTCTAAATAATTTTTGAGCTTATTCTTAATCTTTGGCAAATAATAATGTACCACACACTTTCGTGTTCCATCCTTATGAGAAAGGTCCATACGAAGACCTTGACCTTCAAGCGGCCCCATCATATATGTAATTTCCTTTGGCGAGTAGTTTCTGTAAGGAGTTGTAATATATTCACGTGCTTCCATCATATCTAGAACTGTTTTCCGCGAACGATAGATTGCATCTGTTAGTTCAAAGTCCTGCATTTTCTCTGTGTATCCCTACAGGATAGTATTAATCAATTTTTAGGCTAGGCTTTAGGATAATTTAATAAATGAGACTGCCTGTGAATAATGTTTAGGAGTAGCATTTTCTTGTTCTTCATTTTGGCTTCCATCTCCTCCTATTACAGGTCGCTTAATACGAATAGTTTTTGGTGGCTGTTGCGATTGTAATCCTTCAGCAGACATAGCAACTGGCGTGGTATCAACCATAATCACGGGGGCAACCGCAGTAGGAGATGCTATAATCTGTGCAGCAGGTGGCGGTGCTGGCATCTCACCCTGAACAGGTGGGGGCGCCGTTCCGATACGAGCTGCAATTAAATTATCTGTAAGGGGCGTTGATGTAGTTGTTGTCTGTAACTGAATAGGCATTATAAGAGAAACCTCTTGCTGCTGTTGCGGCTGCTGCGGCTGCTGCGGCTGCTGCGGCTGCTGCGGCTGTTGCGGCTGTTGCTGCTGTTGCTGTTGTTGCTGCTGCTGCTGCTGTTGCTGCTGCTGCTGTTGCTGCTGTTGCTGCTGCGCTGGCTGCTCAAATAAAATATCTTGTAAGGGTTTAATATCATTCAGATTATTTGGAATTGTTGGCAATGCGCTTACATCCTCAAGAGGTGATAAAGGAGATGATTCAAGTGCTAGTTCTGGCCCTGACCCTTCTGGATTCGTTCCAGTTATTGCAGCAGTAACACTTTCTACAAAGGATGGCTCT
>Ga0114979_10002594_pt1 | contig 12171 bp, 12 predicted proteins | sample S_140625_EF_Meta_FD_87315 | JGI IMG/M metagenome (GOLD analysis project Ga0114979, IMG submission 87315) | Freshwater microbial communities from Lake Simoncouche, Canada to study carbon cycling - S_140625_EF_MetaG | ecosystem: Environmental > Aquatic > Freshwater > Lake | place: Lake... | reverse complement strand
TTATATACAAGCCAGTTGCATGTCATAATTACAACAAGGTTTTTATCAATGGAAAGGAAATCAATATCGCAACCATTGATACGATGTTGAGCTTTTACTTAGCATTTATATACACGAAAAAACCATATTTGAACAAAGAACGGATATTATGTATGGCACAGTTTTTGTTTGATGTCGAACAAGAAAACCGATTGAATCAAAAAGGGTTGTTGAAACGATTTACTATCAATTGTTATGGTAAACAATCCACGATTGAATCCATACGTGCCGAAAAGACTGCCAAATACAAGGAACTTTCTAGCAAACGAGGCACGTATGAATATGATATGTGGTTCTTGAAATACAGTCCATCCTATGCATACGAAAAAAAAGAAAAAAAATCCACTGCTGCCTCTAAAAGCATGAGAAAACAACAAAAACAACAAAAAAAACGAACCCAACAAAAAACGAAAAAAGTGCGATTTTTGAATATATTTTAGCGCAAATAATGTTCTCGTCTACCCATAAATAAAAAATGATTTACAAAAATGATTTATAAAATAGGCTCTATATTATAAATCAACTGCATCATCATAATGCCTGCAAAAATCTCTAGATATGATATGCTGGAAGCGATTTCTCTCTACTTTCGCAGCATTGGACAATACAGTCCATGCAGACAAAATTCAACCAAAGCAGAATTAGAAAGAATCATCCAACAATACAATATAAATGTAGATTCATTTTTGGTAGAATTAGCAGACATGCGACATGCAGAAAAAATCGAACGAGAAAAAAAAGAAGAAGAAATACGCATGAAAATAGAAAACATAAAAATGCAAGTGAGAAATATGACCGATGAAGAAAGGGAAAAATTCAACGAATCAATGAATGCACTAAGAACAAAATACAACATACTATAATGTAAATTTGAAAATATAAAAATAAACCTATAACACTATATGTCACTAATATAATCAATGGTTTTCGTCAATCCAAAATAGGCAAACCCGAACATCAAACTCTTCAAAAAGAGCCCATAAAAATTGAAATTACCGTCTGCACTATAAATGGACAAAAATGAAAAACGTTTGAAAATCATCGTGTTTACAACAGGCATTTGAAATATAAAAAACATAATAGCAATGAAAAATGGTATTTGCAACTCGGTGAACAATCGGTCCATGAGTTTTTCTTTTTGTTTTTTTTGTTTATAATTTTTCAGTTGAATTTCATCGTCGTCTTCGTAATCACGAATATAATCCCCCGTTAGTTTCGGAACAGGTGGTATGTAATTCGGTGTTATAGCTTCATCTTGTGTATACATATCGGTTTCTAATGGTATGTCGCGGGAAGGAAGACGATATTGAGGTTGTTGAGGGGGCATCTGCTGTTGATATTGACCCTGAGGAATAGGCATCATTGGAGGTTGTTGCGGATTACCGTATGGATTTGGATGCACATTCATTTGTGTATAGGTCATATTCAAATCTTCTGCAGGTGGCTGGCGCGTGTTCATCGAATTCAATTGCGGAGGCACGCTGGTTTGATACCCGCCACCACCACCACCCATGGTTGGAGGATGATTTATCGGTTGCATAGATACTGTAATATTCTCAGGTAAATCTGATATACGTGTCGTTGACATACTGAATAAACTATACAATATATTTCGGCTAAAGATTGTATAGTTTAACGAATTTATACCTTTGAAATCTTCACTGGTCTATATTATTCCCATAAAATTACGTTTTGCGACGTCGGTGCGTTGTTCTATATCGATGATTTTTTTTGTAGTATCGCATTTCGTCGATTGCATAACATATTTTTGACATTTTTCGTCGTGCTTGTAAACATCGGCTTCTGAAATGACTGGTCCGTGAAAAGTTAGACAAGTTTTGTCAGTGCATACTTTTCTAAATAATGTTGCTAAACCAAATCCCAGTATAATAGATATGACAATTTTCCCTGTATTACTGTTTAACAATCGTTGGACATTCATAGCGGGTGTATATATCTATAGCGCTAAAAAAACTAAACCTGTACTGGTATTTTTGCTAATTTCGATTCATTTTTAGGGCATGTGGTATCCACTGGTTTGTATGAAAAACAATTGCCGGCTTTGTCTCTGTATTGTAATATATCGACGTTTTCAGGAGTAGGGTATACGTATATTTTACGTAAATCGTTTTGCATGGTGAACCATATTATCAACAACCCGATTGCCAGACTTATTATAAAAACAGGAACATTGATATATTTTGAAATCATTTATATAATACTAGTATTTATTTTTTGGCTTTTGATTTTGATTTCGATTTCGATTTCGATTTTTTTGCAACGGGTTCGGCGGTGGGTGTTGCATCTTCTAATCCCATTTTTGCCATGATTTCGTCGACCTCTGTTTGCACAGATTGCTTTGTCGATTTTTCTTGGGTTGCTTCACCATTTACACGGAATACGTAATTATTCGGAGCAGTTTGTTGTAATACTACATTTTCGGCATTTTTTCTGGCTTGTTCTATAGCCTGTTGTCTCGCCATTTCAGCTGCCTGTTTCTTTTTCTCTAATTTATTACGTAATCTATCCTTTGTGGATTGTGCCTTTGTAAAACGGTCTAATGCATTTTGGTCGATTTTCATGTTTTTGCCCATACCACCCATATTCTTGGCCATGTTTTTGAACAATTCGGAAAACTGATCAGAACCTCCACCCATTTCCTTCATTTTTCCGATCCACTCTGCGGCCTCTTTCATCAAATCATCTTTTGAAATATCGCCTTTCTCCATTTTTTCATTCAGTTTTGCACCGACTGTTTTCATGAGGTCCATGATTTTTTTCGGATTCTTCATCATTTTTTTGAATATATCACTAGTATCATTTATTTCTCCTTCATTTCCTAAAATGTTCTCGAAATCCTTGGATATTTCTTCGGCCATCTCTTTTGCTAAAGAACCGATTTTACCATCAAATAATCCTTTTAAATGGTCGTGCAACCCTTCTGCATTCGGCATACTGCCGGCCATTTTTTCGAAATCAAACGTTTTAGCAAAATCGTTGAGAGGGTCAGCATTGGCTCCACCGGCAGCATTATCCTCTTCATCCGTTTCCCATTCTTCATCGCCATTTTCACCGGTAGGTCGTGTCTCCCCCAATCCAGAAGACTTGAAAAAATCACTAATACTGGAAATGGTTTCTGCGAGTTTTGTTTGTAAATCACCTTCTTCGATGCCGTCAAACAAGTTCATCGTATCGCCGAAATCAGTCTTGTCTTTCACTGAATTAATGGAAGCCAGCATAATAACTTGTAAATATTTCCATATCGCTTTGCGTGTATTCTCACTTACATTTTCGCAATTATACAATAATTTGAAATCAATTCCCGGTAAAAAATGAACGTCAATGTCTGAATCTGCTTTAAAAATATCTTCGTTTTGATACAATATATCAAAAAATCGCTGTGGATAAACGGACAAACAATAATCAAAAAGATGGCGTATTTCTACTTCAGGCATTTCTAAAGTAGACCACTGTTGCCATAGATTTGAAAATTCGGGAAATGTAACAGATAAATCTCTTGTGAAATCTACAATGAGATTCGCGAAATTATCTGGAATGGAAGGTGGTTCAGATGCTTCAGGGGAAGATTTTTGTGGTTTTTGTGATTTCTTTTTGGATGATGCGGATTTTTTAGGCATTTGTATAATATGTTATTTTTTGTTTATATTATGTTTATTGAAAATTATATTTTTATACAAACTCGATTTCGATTTTGTAATTGCTAAATACTATTCGATCTTCGCCAGATAATTTGGAGAATCGTTTTCCATTCCAGGTGATTTTATTATTGAAAAACTCATAAATGGTAAGCAGACGTGAATTACCATCGATAATTTCATGGTAATATTCTCCATATTCACCTATGGACCTTTTGAACATGAAAACCCCGATTTTCTTTTGATGGAAAACATCTGTTATTATTTTTTGTTTGTGTTTCCATGAAAAGTTGTTTTGTTTGGTAGTACGGATTGTTTTCGAAGGGGCATAGAATAAATCGGAGCTTAGTGGTATCCAGAGATTCATGGTAACTATATCTTTCCCAGAGCATAGATACCAGTAATAATTCACAAACATGGATATTTGAATAACGTCGATTATATGAACTATCCATTCATATAATCCTGACAAAACCCACCACGCAAACAGTGTCATAGATTCAAATACTTGCCAGTAAGTGAAATTTTCGATATCCATTCGAGACATTTTAGTAAAGTCCATTTTCAATGTTGTATAATAGTATATTTATCAATATTATTCTCACCGTAATGGCGTTTCAATTTTGTATTCATACTTTTTGCATAAAATTGAAAGGCTTTTTTGATAATCATTATTTAGCATTAAAATAAATCAACAATAATAATAAGCAAGTATCCGTAAAAAGCAAGCAAGCAAGCAAATTTGAACCTGAACCCTTGAAAAAGCAACAATACAATCTCAAAAAATGACAACCATCAATGTTTTCATTCCTCGAATCTTATGCAACATCTCTGAAATGGATATCAATCAAGCCTTTTATGAAATGAATATTGGAGTCGTGACATACATTGATTTACATACTCGAGTAAATGAAATGAATTATCGTTATTCATTTGCATTTATGACCATTCAATTATTTGACTCTGAAATGGCGCGAAATATTTTACACAAGTTAAACCAATATGGAAGAGCCCATATCCCATATGATGACCGAAATTACTGGGAAATCAAGTATTTCATTCCGAGAGAGAAACGTGGTTGTGTCGCTGATGCATCATCGCAACAACAACCTATTACAGAGATCGCTCTTATCAAAGAAGAAGAACAAGATGTAAAAATCGATATTATTACTGAGACCTACGAAAATGAACCTGAGTGGTTAAATGATAATTGCGATGACTGGAAAGTAGACATCATCGATACTTCTCCAGATGAATCAACCATGGCGTCATTTTTCGAAGATAATGATGTATCACAATTGTGCATTGAATTGTTAAAAACACATGAAGAAAGAGAACGTGAAAAAGAATTCGACGATTTACAAAGAGAAATTAACAAAACTGTATTTACAAATAGAGTAGTATCATTTGTATGGTAAAAACAAAAAACAAAAAACAAAAAACAAAAATTTTAAAAATGTAATTTATAATTAAAATCCCCTTTTTTTACGCGCCATAATCACGTTTTTATTATCTATGCGCCTTATATATGGCATATTTGCACAGCGTTGATTTTGAAAAACATTTGTCCGACTTCAAAGATATCATTGATTTAGAAAAAACAATCGTAGAAGCAAATGATGGTATCAATAAAAAACTAAATGAGGTCAAACAGACCTATCAACACTTGGTGAAAAACAACAACAAGAAAATATTTTTGTTCTGTTTGGACGCCTTTTTTTTCCAATACAAAAATCATAACACAGAATACGAGAACCTGTCGAAAGCTTCCATTTTGATTGTGAATCGCATGTATGGTGATTATTATAAATTATACAATATATTGTTACTGCAATTGCGTGAAAAAAATATCCCCCTAAAATCCATCACAGAATCGAAAAAGTTCTCTATCTACAAAGATTTAGAACCATATTATCCTTATTCCATGAATGAAATCACCGAGATTCATAACTCCATTATGGAAATACTCTTTGAATTACAATCCTATCATAATTCATTAGAAAAGTCCGCATTCGGGTATTCCCAAACATCGAATGTAGGGTTATCGATAACCAATTTCATTCATACTTTGCAATATGAAAATATGCTTGTAAGAGAACAAATCCATTTGTATGTAAATTATCTGTCTTTTTATCACAATTCCCACAAGAATTATTTGCAGAAATTAATTCAAAAAATCAACAATTTCCAGCAAGAAATGGAAGAAGATATTACAAATACAAATATCCAGCCATTTTCGCAAAGTAATTCGATTGAGACAGTAGATTTAGAATGCGTATTTGCAATTACAGATAATATGAATATTACTACTATTTTAGAAGATTCTGACAAAGTTGTAAAAGACAGCGAAGAAATCCTAGAAAAAATAGAGAACATTATGATTAACGACGATATTACCATTGCAATCGTAGAATCAATAACACCCACCGAAATAACACCCACCGAAACAACACCGGAAGAAATAACCGTCGCTGCGGATGCTAAATCAGAAGACCCCTCCGAAAATATTGAATCAGAAAAAATCGAAGAAACAGTATAACCCCATCAGAATATCATATGCGTTTATTTTGTAAGTTAGAAATCCGGATAAGAACCCATATTATTTATTTTCTCTATAATCATATATAATGCCTAATAAAGACGCTGTTGAAAATGAAAATGAACCCACCGAGAAAAAAAAGGACCCTGAATCGGCAACCGTTACATCCTCGCAAATGATAGAGAAAAAAGTAGAATGGACAGAAGAAAACGAAAAAATCATGGCAGAATGGTGTGATATAGCACAATGTTACAAATGGTTGAACACCCGCGCCCATCAAAAATATTCAGTCCGTCATGCATGGTTTACAATTCCAGCTATTACACTTTCTACCATCAGTGGAACTGCGTCATTTGCTCAAGCTAGTTTACCAGTAGCATATCAATCCTTTGCACCTATGGTAATCGGTGCCATTAATATTTTCATTGGTATTTTAACAACGGTACAGCAATATTTGAAAATTTCGGAATTGAATGAATCCCATCGTGTTGCAGCAATTTCATGGGATAAGTTCTCGCGTAATATTCGTATTGAACTGGCAAAGGCACCTTTAGAACGTATGGATTGCGGCAGTTTTTTGAAAATGAGTCGTCAAGAATTTGACCGCATGATGGAAACGAGTCCGTCGATTCCTATTCCAATTGTCAAAGAATTTATATCCACGTTTGAAGGAAGACCTGGTAGTCCTGAACGAGAACGTTTTGATGCATTGAAAAAACCAGATATTTGTAATATCATTGAAACTGTGAAAGGTGATATGTATGATAGAACTAAAGATATGATACTAGAATCACCTTCGAATGATTTTTATTCTGAATTGGAAGAGAAAATGATGCAACGCGAAAAAATGATGCAGAAAAAATTGCACGAAATGTCAATGGAATTGTCTCGAAAAGAAGAAACCGAGCGATTGCACAGAGAAGAGATTGAGAAACAAACAAAACATAAGGCAGAGTTGAAAGAAACATTGAAACGAGCAGCCATGGAAGTCACTGCAAAAATACGCATAGAACATAAACGTATCGAGTCGTTTATCGATGATTATGAATCGATTTATCATAGAAAACCATTAGCAGAGGATATTCGAGAACATTTTGAAAACAGTATGGATGAAGATATATTGATTAAATTTTTGGAAGGATACACTCATGATGATGCTGTGTAATAGGGTTTTTGTCATAACATAACTATGCGATCCATGGTTATGTTATCTTATTTTTGTCTTTTTATGATAAATGTCTTGCCGTATACCACTTTTGGTTTTTCTTTTGGTTTTTCTTCTGGTTTTTCTGCTGGTTTTTCTTCTGGTTTTTCTGCTGGTTTTTCTGCTGGTTTTTCTGATGGTTTTTCTTCTGGTTTTTCTGATGGTTTTTCTGCTGGTTTTTCTTCCTGTTCTTCAGATTCCTCTACTACGATTTTTTTCCCTATTTTGCGCGGTTTTGGTTTATCCGTTTTTTTATCAGGCTTTTCGTCGGTCTTTTCAAGGGTCTTTTCAACAACCTTTTCAACAGCCTTTGCTTCTAAAACGTCCGCCTGTTCTTTTTCAATATCATGAATCATTTGTTTCGAAACAAACTGTTTGTATATCTTTTCAGCATCCACGCTGTGAACTTTGCGGAACACAAAATAACGGTTCATAAACGAAACCCATTTTTCATCGGAATTCATAGACAATGCGCGGCCATAATCACTTCGACTGCGAGGATTCTGTTCAATTTCATTTTCCATCGCACTAAACAATTCCGAAAACATTCCAGAACCATGAGGTAACCCATTTTTACTGGCTTCCTTAGTAGTAATCAAGACAAATCCGTAATTTTCCATCATACGCGCGAAATAATCGAAATTGACTAAATATTCCGGAAATGTCTTGTTGATGGAATCCTGGTATACATGAATCATATAGCCTAATGACAATTCATCGTCTGGGAATCCGGTCTGTTCATACATTTTTGTTATTTCGTAGATTTTATGGTCGTCTCGTGTAATACTAATGCTTTCCTCTTTTCGTTTGTTTTTGAGACGTTGAAATACGGTTTTACCATCATAACAGGTTCCGACGAAATACCCACCAGCAGCCGTGCATTCGGAAACGTTTCTCAAGAATTCGTGAAATGCCACGTTGTTTTCAAAGAAATAGTGGAGAGCAAATTGACAAGACGCGATGGCGAATCCATCTTGACCGATACCATATTGTTTGTATACGCCGTCTTTCAAGGTGGCTCGCTCTTTCGGACCATTACCGAACAACGCGCGAGCAATCATCCGGTCCTTGTCTGTCATAAAGGCTTTACCTGAACGTATGTTGGCGCCACTGTTTCCTTGCAAAAAGATGGCCTTTGTTTCCGCGTTCTTGTCTTTTAGCGATTTCAAATATCGAGCACAAGCACCATCCATGGAATTCATAATATTATCTCTTGAAACATCGATTCCGAACACAAAGGCTAATTTAGCATAAATCCATTTCGGTAAATCACCACCTTTTCCTACCGCAAAATCAATGAGGGTTTGACGCCTTTGCGCAACGCCTGTAATCAATCTCTTTTTCACAAACAAATTGTGAAAATCGCGCATTGCTTTTGAATGGTCTTCGGAACGATTGTTTCGGTCATTTGCTCGATTATAATACACATCATCATCGTCCTCCATGAATTCGGGAATATTTTGACCCGTCATAATCATCGTGTCTGTTATAGGATTATGGATGGAATGCCAATTGCTATTTGCAACATGGTATGCGTTACCGTAGTTTTTCGAACCAGAACGTAATTCCGTCGTCTTATCATATCTTACGCGCAGTGGCACCCATCTCCATGGACCTGTGAGAGTCAAATCGTATCGGAATTCTACTATCATATCTTCTTCGAATACTTCGTGTTCTTCGGTTCTCAATTGCCCGTTTTCTAGGAGAACATTGCAATAACAAGCATTCGGGTCATATGGACTAGTTGGACGAAATGGCGCTGCGGTATATCGTTCTTCATTGTCGTAGTTTTGATTCGGTAGATTGTCATTGATAACATCTTCAAACGGATTGATGAATCGATGGTTTTCCTTGTCGAATCCACAATGTAGGACAAGAGTTTTGTATTGCACGAGTTCCTGGGCTTTTTCCAGTGATTTTCCCTCTTGAAATATCGTATGGATTTCGTCTTTGCCGTTTTTATCCTTTTTCATGGAAACCAGAAAATCAATTGTGTTGTATTCGGGCGGTTTCCATTTGAACGATTCTTCCCACGTGGATTTAGTAATAGGTCCTGCTTTTCCTGGTGCCAAACTGTTAACGCCGGTATTTGCAGGCGTAAAAATCAGACCGTCTGTGGTATATTCATAAATGTTTTGTTTAATATCGGATAATATAACAGAACATCCGTCGAAAATGGAAAATGCTGAGGTTGCGATTTGGAAATTTTTGCATCGAATATGGAAATCACATGGGTTTGGTTCTCCTGCTTTGTCTTTTGAAACGATGGATTGAGGTTGTATAATACTCATGGCTTGTTTCAATAACGGTAAACGAAATTTTTCATCGGGGGTTTCATCGCTTACGGCGGTTTTTGCAAACGCGAACTCGCGAACACTTTTCCCGCGAACAAAATAGACATCAAATGCGGCATACAAATTCACATATTTGTGGTTTTTATCGTATTTGATGTGTTCACCGTCAAACAAACTATTGTGTAAGGTTTTTTCAGTAGTGATTGCTCCCGTGATTATTACATTCATATTCGTATCTATCATGTAGATTCTACCATTGTCATGGACGAACAACAATTTTCGTTCACCATCTGCCTTGTCGGTGACGGTGTAGTTCTCTAAAATAGTAGGTGCACCACTGGTTGCTATTATATTTTTGAGTTGCAAGGTATTGGAAGAAGGTCCGACAAAATCGCGGGTAAGAACCCGGCGCTCTTGATATTTAGCGTCTTTGTCTTCTCGATCGTGTAATAGTCGCATATAATCTTGTAGTATGGCGTCTCTTTCGACATAGGAAATCGGATAATTGGTGCCTTGTAATCCACCTAGGACAATACGAATGCATTTGCGCAAAGCATCTAACAATGATTTTGTAGTGGTATATTCGGAACCTACACCCACTCTGGTATTGTCTACTTCTAATTCGATTTCATAGGTTTCGGGGTTGTCAAAAACGGTGGCGTCTTGTATTGTGTATTGTGGTATAGGTATTTTTCCGGTTTTCTTTGAACCTTTCAAAATACTTATGTCTGCGAAAATCGGTAAAACCGGATGAGACAATCGAACGCGGTTGATATACCGGAATGTTTTTTTTGAATCCGTCCATTTGTTAATGATACTTTTAGCTATATTGGAGTCTACCGTGAAATCCTGCTCCATTTGATAAGACGACTTGAAATTGTAATCGATGAAATCTACGGGTTTCATGTATTTTCCATCTGGTCCAGTGGAGGGAGATTTTTGTGTAAATTTTATTTTATGACCGTTTGCAGTAATGGTCGTAGGCATGTCAATCAATTTTTGAATCGAATTCGTTTTGCAATATTCTTGTATCATATCGATACCGACAATTTCAGCGCGAATAGTGGACATTTTCGTCATTTCAGAACGCAGGTCATAATATTCGTTATAAATGCGCAATATTTGAATACCGTCTGGGTCGTTAGTAGTAAACCCTGCGGCATATAACTGTTTAATAGTATTGTCATAATCGATTTTTGAAATAGGTCTTGCATAACGGGATGTACCAAAACGGATTTCGAGTTCGCTGGTTTTCCTATTTTTTGAAATCATCGGATTACTTGCTAAATAAAACGAAACCATATTTTCGAAATCTTTTGCGGTATTGACAGCATTTTCGGATTTTTCTTTTTTGTTGTTTTCATCCGAACTATTCAATCCCTTGTTAGTTTCCATTAGTTATATATTATTTTTATATATTATTTAACTCATTTTATAAAGTAATCAATTTTGTCCATGGGGGTCCCTAAGCCCATAATAATGTCCTCCATATATTACCATACAAATCTGGTTTTTTCCATGAAGCCCGTGCTGTGTCATTTGCTATGGAGGGTATGGATGCCGCAAGTTCGTTTAATTCGGAGACTTTGTAGGTAGAAATTCCGCGCAATGGTTTATCTGGATATTCGACGTGGATACCTGTTTTAGCAATAGGACGCATTTCACACATTCCATAACGGCCTCTTGTGATATATTTGAGATGAATCCATGGTTCGTCGGTGTCATAGATATATTCTATATAAGTACCGTTCATCGTATTTTCAATCAGGATGTTTTTTTTGTAATAGGCTGCGAATGCATTGATTGCAAGCAGCGACGTTTTTTTATTTGTCAGGAGTTCTGACATGATTTCTTGAGCCGCGCCTAGCGTTATTTTTTTGTTTATGTTTTTAAGGACATTTTTGTTCGATTTCAAATATTCCATGATTTTTGCCTTTTCTACGAATTCGGCGTTCATGTATTTGTTGCCTATCGCTAAATACTGGTCGTATCCATAATGAGAAATATACAAAGACCAAAAAAGTGAATCGATTTTGTCGGGTATCAATAATTTCGAAGATGCTTTCTGCGGTGGTCCTGGCGGTGGCGGTGCTGGCGCGGTTGGAACATCTGCTTCACCTGGTGCAGGTGGAATTGGAAAACCAACAACAATAACTGGTTCACAAATTTATTTAGCTGGTGGCGGCGGCGGCGGAGCTAGTGGTGGGCAAGCAAGTGGTGGACTTGGTGGTGGCGGTGCTGGTTCAGCATCTTGTTCTTATCCTTTTGCACTGGGAACTAATTCACTACAAGCTCAACATGGGACAGCTTCCACTGGTGGCGGCGGTGGCGGAGCGCCTTGGGGATGTCCCGGTAGTGGCGGAAATGGCGGAAGCGGAATTGTAATTCTTTCTTTTCTACAAGATGTCACAACAACAATCTCACTTGCGCTAACAAGTT
>Ga0114979_10002593_pt1 | contig 12174 bp, 6 predicted proteins | sample S_140625_EF_Meta_FD_87315 | JGI IMG/M metagenome (GOLD analysis project Ga0114979, IMG submission 87315) | Freshwater microbial communities from Lake Simoncouche, Canada to study carbon cycling - S_140625_EF_MetaG | ecosystem: Environmental > Aquatic > Freshwater > Lake | place: Lake... | reverse complement strand
GCCGGCGCTCAGGGCCATGCGGGGATGGGCGATCTGGTCGGCGGAGCGGATGTAGAGCTCCGGCATCCAGTGCACCCGCCGGGCGCCATGGCGCAGGAAGAAGCTCTCCACATCGGCCGCCGCCGGCACCATCCAGTCCAGCGGCCGGCCGTGGCGGGCGATCACCTCGCGGTTCTGATCGGCACTGTTGCGAAAGAGCAGCGCGTTGAAGCTGAGTCGGTCGGGAAGGATCGCGATGTTGGCCGCGTCCATCCGGGCCGGTGCTTGCCGCAGGCCAGGGGCGAGCCCCTGCTCGCCATGCACGGCGACGCTCAGGGCCGGACTCTGCTGGTCGGCGCTGTCGCTGGTGGCCGAATACAGCAGCAGCGGATTGCCGCGTTGGTCGACGAGGTCGGCCAGGAGGCGCTGGCGGTCGCTGCGGTAGGCGGGCCACCCCACCAGCCATTGCTGGGCTTCCCGGTCGCGGCGGTCGAGAAGGCGCCGGGTGAGTTGTTCCTCCAAGTTGCGCAGCTGGGTGATCGAGAGGCCTTCCACCTCGAAGATCCAGCCCAGGGAGATGCTTTCCCGCGAGAGGCCGCGGGGCCCCAGTCCCCGCAGGAAGGGCACCGCGGCCCGGCGGGCGAGGTCACCGCCCAGGCTGGCATCGATGAAGAGGTCGGCGCCGAGCCGGCCATGGCCAGCCGTTTCGATCACGCAGAGGCGCTCGTTTCCAGGGGCGTGGAACGAAGCCGCCGTGGCAGCCGCGGAACGCTCCAGCTCGGTGCCGGTGGGCACCACCGCAGGCAGCAGGCTGATCTGCGCCCGCCCAAGGGCCCGCGCAAAAGCCCGGGAAGCCTGGCGGGGATCCACGGCGATCTGATGCACGCCGATGAGCCTTAGGAAGCGGAGGTAGAGATCGGAGGAGGGCGCGAAGGGGGGCAGTTCCCCCCACATGTCGCGCGGCACCTGGTTGCGGTCGAGGTAGGCCAGGCCGGCGCGGGCGATGGTGCCCCCCAGCCCCGCGCGCAGGTCGGAGGGGGTGAGCAGGGCGATGCGGGGCTGGGGCCGGCCGGCCAACCGGGGGAGTTGGCGGCTGAGTTCCAGGGCCGTCATCACCCCGGCCGGCTCGTCGCCGTACACGATCACATCGAAGTGGCGCTCGCCTTGGCGCCGGCAGCTCGGCTCCGTCGGGCTCGGCGGCAAGCGGGAAGCCGGTCCGTAGGCGGCGGCTGGGACCTGTGCCACGGGAATGGCGAAGGCGAAGGCCAGGGCCGCCAGGCGTTTCGGCGCCGATCGCCGGCCCGTCCGGTGGCCAGCCGGCTGGCGGTCAGTCGTGCGGAGACCATCGGCCCGGCGGATCGCCCGAGGCTTGGGGCCGCCCCGATTCGGTGGCGGTCCCCAGGGCGAGGTCCGAGGCCAGATCCCCATCGGTGGCCAGATCCGCCGTAGACGCGATGACGTCCACGCTCTTGTGCTCCCGGGGGTGGCCAGGGGGGTGCACTGCCTCGACAGCCTCAGCGTGATCGCTGAGCCATTCCCTGCACTGATCGAAGCCAAGATCCGGAGAGTGACCACCCGCTCCCAACCGCGGGGATCGGCCTGGACCCTACGGCTGGCTGGCGTTCCAGGCCTGTTGCGGGATACCGGCGGAGGCGGGCCGGAACACCCCCCGTGGGCCATCCTGCTGCCATCCCTGCGTTGGTTTCGTTCTGGCCCCGATCGTCGCCCGTTCCAAGGCTCCCCCACCTGAGCGTCCGGGGGGCTCGAGCCCTAGACGGTGCTCGGAGGGGGCGGCTCGATGGGCGTTGCATCCAGGGCTGGCCTTCTCCCTGCTGCTGCTGCTGCTCACCTTGCTGCCTCCGCAGGCTCGGAGTGGCCCGGCGGCGGCTGCAGGCCAGCCCCGCCCCACGGCTGTCACCCCGATCGCCCCGACCGGGCCCGACCAGCAGCCCTCAGCCCCGGGCCTCAGCCCCCGCCCCATCTCCACCCCATCAGCCGTGCGCGACCCCGCCGCCCCAGCTCCGGCCAGCGGAGCGCCAGCCAGCTCACTCCCCGCTGGCCTGCCCGCCCCGGGCCCCTCCACCCCGGAGCCGGCCCTCGGCGTGTGGCTCACCACGGTGGATAGCGCCGTGATGTACGACCCGGCCGAGGCCGAGCGGGCTCTGACCTTCTTGCGCCACAACGGTTTCCGCCGGGCGGCCCTGCCGCTTTACACCGCCGGCGTGGTGACCTGGACCCCGGCGCCAGCCCGCAACCGCCTCGCCATTCCCACCGACCCGCTGCTGCCCGCCTCCCCGGCCGCCGGGTCAGGAGCAGCCAGCACCCGGCACCACAGATCCGATGCGCCAGCCTCGGCAGGCCTAGCCGGCGACAGCGGCGCAGAACCCCAGGGCCCCGCGGCGGCCAGGGCGGCTGCCATCCCCGCATCGCCGCCGGCCCCCTCGAGCCGAACCGGCGCTCGCCCCGCCCATGGGCTGGGGCCCACCGCCTCCCTGTTGGCGGCCCTCGGCCGGGCCGGCCTGGAGCGGGTGGGCTGGTTTGAATTTGGCTTGATGGCCCCGGTCGGCGCCCCCTGGCTGGTGGGCCGCGACGACCTGCTGCTGCACGACTCCAGCGGCTCCACCCTCTGGCAGGAGAGCCCGGGGCTGAACCGGGTGTGGCTCAATCCGATCCTGCCCGAGGTGCAGCAACTGCTCGAAGACCTGGTGGTGGATGCCTGCACCACCCTGCCGCTGGAGGCGATCCAGTTCGACGATCACCTGGGCTATCCGGTGCGCTTCGGCTACGACCCGGCCACCCTGGCGGCCTGGCGGGCCACCGAGGCCGGCCGCCGCAACCGCAGCCCCGATCCGCTCCAACCAGCCTGGATCGCCTGGCGGGCCGAGCAGGTCACGGCCCTGCTGGTGCGGCTGCGGGCGGCGATGGCCGCGGCTTGCCCGGCGGTGCGGGTTTCGGTGTCGCCCAACCCCCAGGAGTTCTCCTACACCAACTACCTGGCCGACTGGAGCAGCTGGGTGCGGCGGGGGCTGGTGGATGAGGTGGTGGTGCAGATCTATCGCGACAACCTCGCCGCCCTGGGCCGCGAGCTGGGACAACCGAGCCTGGCGGAAGCGGCCCGGCGGGTGCCGGTTCGGATCGGGTTGCTGGCGGGCCTGAAAAGCCAGCCCAAGGATCGGGCCCAGCTCCGCAGGGAGCTCCAACTGGTGCAGGGGCGGGGTTACCGCGGCATTGATCTGTTCTTTTATGAATCGGCCCGGCGGCACTTCGCAGCGCCAGATTGAGGGTTTGGCGAAACGGCAGTTCGCCCTTGAAAAGGGCTGCGACGTTGATAGCCATTGATGGAAGCGGCAGTCAGTTAATCGATGGCAGGACGTGGCCATCAACCCCGGTAAGTTCGCGCCCATGCTGTGCTGAATCCAGGCAAAGACTCAGCAGTGCTGATGGTGGCAGGCACACCGGTTCTGGTCCGGTGTTCATCAGCTGGTTACAGAAGCTGTTGGACTCCGCTGGGATAGTGCTACATCATCCACGACTCCTGATCGTCATGGTCATGAACTGGCTGACCTTCGCCTCCACCACGGCTCCCCAGGGACTGCCGGTGATCCTGCCCGCCTTGGCCGGAGCAGGCCTGTTGATCGTCCTCTCCCAGCTCTTCGTGCCCAAGAGCGGCTCTTGAGCGGTTGTTCTTTGCGCTAGCGCAGTTGCCGGCTGGTCGTCCGGTTCAGAACTGCACCCCACCCAGTTCCTCACTGACCGCCCACAATCTCTGCCGTTGGGCTGGATCCTGGGCCGCTGGCGCCATGCGCACCGGAGTTGGATAGCCCTTCATGCCCCCGAGCTGATCGGGGCCATAGTGGCCGGCGGGGGTGGCCTCCGGCGCGGTAGCGGCAAAGAGCTGGGGAAGGGCGCCCATGGCGGCGCTCTGGAAGAGCGGATCCATCAGCCGGTAGGCGAAGGCCTCGAGCCGGGAGCCGTTCATCGCCACCGAGGCGGGCTGGAGGTTGGTGCGGGCCAGGCCGGGGTGGGCCGCTAGCGACAAAACCCCGCTGCCTTGGGCCTCGAGTCGCTCCTGCAGTTCCACCGCCGTCATCACATTGGCGAGCTTGCTCTGGCCGTAGGCCTGCCAGCGGTCATAACGGCGTTCGCCCTGCAGATCGTCAAAGGCCATGCGGCCGAAATACTGGGCGCCGGAGGTGACATGCACCACCCGGGCTGCGGGGCTTTGGCGTAGCAGGGGCAGCAACTGCAGGGTGAGGACGAAGTGGCCCAGGTGGTTGGTGGCGAACTGCAACTCGAAGCCGTCGCGGCTGAGGGTGCGGGGTGGTGCCATCACGCCGGCATTGTTGATCAGCAGATCCAGGCGCCCGTAGCGCAGCGCCACCTCGGCGGCGGCACTGCGCACGCTGGTCAGGTCCGCCAGGTCGAGGTCGAGCAGGTCGAGGGCACCCCAGCGCGATGCGGCTGCGGGGGCGGGGCGATCCGCTGCCGATTCCTCACCCGTTGCCGTGAGCAGCGCCTGGCGGGCAGCCTCACCGCGCTGACGGGAGCGGCAGGCCATCACCACCGTGGCGCCACGGGCGGCCAGGGCGCGGCAGGTTTCCAGGCCAAGGCCGCTGCTGGCCCCGGTCACCAGGGCCAGGCGGCCACTGAGGTCGGGGATGGAGGCGGAGGTCCAGCTCACGGGCGATGGCAGGGGAATAGCAATCCTGACCCAAACCACGCTCTCTCCGCGGGGGGAAGGTGCTGGCGGCTACCCCACCGACTACCACCCGTCGCAAAGTCTGAGAGCGCGGTCGGGACTCCTGAACCGGGGGCTGGCCCAACCCAGTGGCTCTGGAGCCCTTCAGCGCCTCGATGCGGCTGGGATCCCTTCGGGCTGCTCGTCGGCCGGGCTGAAGCTGTAGAACTCCAACTCGACAGCTTCGCGGCCGCCCCGCTGCAGGCGCACCCTCCCCAGCGGCCGCAGGTCCTGGAAGTGATCGGCCGTACGCATCGCTGCGATCGGTTCATCGCCTCCCACAAAGCCGTACATCACCCCCCGACGGGCGTTGGGATCGAGCCCTCCGTTCCAGAACCGGAAGCCGCGTGGATTGCCGTCATAGGAGGTGTAGTGGGCCCGGCTATGGCCCCGCAAGGCCAGGGCGAGGAAACCCGGAAGCTCATAGCGATTGCTGGCGATCACCTCCGCTTCGGTGAGGGCCTTCCAGATCGTGGGATCGCGGCGTAGGGCCCGGCGTAGGTCGGCCGAATCGGTCAGCTGATCGGAGGTGTCCAGGCCCGCCGGGATCAGGGCGGAGGCCACCCCCCAGCGGATGTGGCCCACCACCAGCAGGCAGAGCGCCGGCACCACAGCAGCGGTGATCCAGGCCGTGCGGCGCAGGCCCCGGTCCCCCGCACGCCAGAGGGGCGCGAGCCGGGCCGCCGCCAGCGGCAGGGCCAGCCACCAGGCGGGCACCAGCCAGCTCTGCAGCACTTGCATGCGGCCGGCCAGCAGCAGGAAGAAGGCCAGCTGGGGCAGCACGATCCAGCGCAGGGTCTGGCGGAACTCGGCCCGGGCGAGCGGGGCGGCGCTGCCACGGCCATCCCCCAGGCCCCGCAGCACGGCCAGGGCGATCGGCGGGAAGAGCAGCAGCAGCTGGGTGATTAACAACAGGGGCGGTCCGGCTGGATGGAAGACCACGTGGTGGCCGGTGCGGGCGGCATGGAAGGAAAACGATGTCCAGCCATGGCGGGCATTCCAGATCCACAACGGCGATGACACCACCAGCCAGGTCAACAGCACCAGCAGGGTTTCGCCGGGCCGCCAGCGCCGGCTCCGCAGCGACTGGGCCAGCCGGATGCCCAGCAACGACACCAGCACCAGGAAGCTCTGGTACTTGCAGAGGGTGAGGCCGCCGAGGATCATCCCCAGCCCCACAGCCCCCGCCCCGCCCATGGGGCGGCTCAGTGGATGGCGGGCCAGCCACCAGGCGAGCAATGCCGCCATGAGCAGCAGGGGGGAATCGGGCAGCAGCAGCAGGCCGCCGCACACCATGAGCAGCGGCGAGAGGCTGGCCATCCCGGCCGTCAGCAGTGCCGCCCGCATCCCGAACAGCGGCCGGCAGGCTTCCGCCAGCAGCCCCGAGGCCAGGGTGTAACTCAGCAGGGCTGGAACCCGCAGGGCCACGATCGAGCCCCCCAGGAGATTGCCCAGCCACGACCACAGCCCCGTGGCCAGCGGGTGGTCGAAGTAGCTCAGGGCCGGGTGCTGGCCGTAGAAGAGGTAATAGCTCTCGTCGTAGCCGGGGGGAAGGATCAGGGCCACCAGGCTGCGGAAGGCCAGGCCCGCCAGCAGGATCGCCGCAAGGCGGCGGCGGTAGGCCACGGTGGAGGACGCCGTCATGCTCCGGGGCTCCGCTCCGGGGCCAACGCGCCCTCCGGCTCCAGATCCCGCCGCAGCCCTAGGCGCTCCGCCACCCGTTCCGCCGCCACGAAGAACACCGGCGTGGCGTAGAGGGTCACCAGCTGGGACACCAGCAGGCCGCCCAGCACCACCAGACCCAGCGACTGGCGCACATCACCCCCGGCCCCGAAACCGAGGGCCAGCGGCAGGGTGCCGAGAATGGCGGCTGCGGTGGTCATCATGATCGGGCGGAACCGCAGCGCACAGGCCTGGAGGATCGCGGTGGAGGCGCCAGCGCCGCTGCGGCGCAGCTGGTTTGCTACATCCACCATCATGATGCCGTTCTTCTTCACCAGGCCGATCAGCAGGATCAGGCCGATGAAGCCGTAGATGTTGAGTTCGGCATTCACCAGAATCAGCATCGCCAGCCCCCCCACCGCCGCCGGCGGCAGGCTGGTGAGCACCGTGAGCGGATGGATCGGGTCTTCGTAGAGGATCCCCAGCACCGCGTAAATCACCAGCACCGACACCAGCAGCAGCCAGCCCAGGCCCCCAAGCGACTGGGCGAACACCCGCGCATCGCCCTGGAAATCCAGGCTGCTGCCGAGCGGCAGCAGCGGCTCGGCCCGCCGCCGGATCTCGCGGCTCACCCGGTCGAGCGACTGACCCGGCCCCAGGTTGAAGGAGAAGTTCACCGAGGGCAGCTGGTCGGTGTGGTTCACCGCCACCAGGCCGGCCGATTCGGCCACCTGGGTGAGGCTGGAGAGGGGCACCAGGGCGCCGCTACGGCTGCGGATTGCCAGTTTGTCGAGGTCGCTGCTGCTGCCCTGGTCCGCCGCCGCTACGCCCCCCAGCACCGGGTACTGGCCATCGCCGCGCAGGATCTGGGAGATCTGTCCCTCGCCGTAGCTGGCCGCCAGGGCCGCCTGGACATCCGCCACCGACACCCCCAGAGCCGCGGCCCGGTCCCGGTCGATGCGCAGATCCAGCTGGGGATTGGAGGCCAGTAGGTCGTTGTTGAGATCCACGATGCCCGGGATCTCCCGCAGGCTGCGCTGCAGGGTGGCGGCCAGCCGGACCAGGTCGGCGAGCTCGGGGGTCTGGAGGGAGAACTGGTATTTGGCCCGGCTGCTGGTGCCGCCGATGTTGACCGCCGCTGGCAGCCGTGCGAAGCCCCGCAGCCCTGGCACCGCGTTCACGGAGCGCCGCAGGTCCCGCACCACCTCCTGGGCCGACTGACGCCGCTGCGCGCGGGGCTTGAGCTTCACGAACAACCGCCCGCCGCTGGCCGATGAGTTCGGCCCGCCCTGGCCGATCGTGCTGTTCACCCCCTCGACCGCCGGGTGGTCGAGCACCTTGCGGCTCAGCCGCTGATGCAGCTTGGCCATCGTGGTGAAACTCGTCCCCTCGGCCGCCTGGGTCGACACCGTGATCTGGCCGGTGTCGACATCGGGGATGAAGCCTTTGGGAATCAGCAGAAAGAACACCAGGCTCAGGCCCACCAGGAGCAGCGTGAGGGTCTGGGTGGGCCGGGGGTGGCGCAGGGCCTCCTCCAGGGTGCGGGCGTAGTAGCGGGAAAGCCGTTCAAACTGGTGGTTGAAGGCTGCGATCAGGCGCTCGAGCCCGCGATCGGGGCGCCGCAGCATCCCCCCAAGTCCCCGCAGGCCCCCACCGCCCTCTTTCAGCAGAAGGTGCGCCGCGGTGCTTTCCCTTCGGGCACCGCCTAACACGGGGGCCTCCTGAAAGCGGGCGCTGAGCATCGGGGTGAGCGTGAGCCCCACCAGGCCGGAGAAGGCGATCGCCACGCTCAGGGTGATGGCGAATTCCCGGAATAGCCGCCCCAGCAGGCCCCCCATCAACAGGATCGGCAGAAACACCGCCATCAGCGAGATGGTCATCGACACGATCGTCGGACCGATCTCCTGGGCACCCCTGAGGGCCGCCGTGCGCCGGTCGAGGCCCTCCTCCTGCAGCCGGGCGATGGCTTCCACCATGACCACGGCGTCATCCACCACAAAGCCCACGCTCAGGGTGAGGGCCATCAAGGAGAGGTTGTCGAGCGAATAGCCCAGCAGGGCCATCACCGCGAAGGTGCCAATCAGCGACACCGCGATCGCCAGTCCGGGGATCAGGGCGGTGGTCGAGAACCCCAGGAACAGCACCACCACCCCCACCACCAGCAGCACGCTCTGCAGCAGCGAATGCTGCACGTCGTCGATGGCGGCCCGGATGCTTTCGGAGCGGTCGTAGAGCACCCGGATCGCGATGGCGGCGGGGATCCGCTCCCGCAGTTCGGGCAACAGCTCGAGGATGCGCTGATTGATCGCCACCGCGTTGCTGCCGGGCTGGCGCTGCACCGCCAGCACGATCGACCGCACACCGTTGAAGCGGCTGGCCAGCCGTTCGTTGGCCACGCTGTCGCTCACTTCGGCCACATCGGCCAGCCGGATCGGGGCGCCGTTGCGGTAGGCCACCACCAAGTCGCCGAAGGCGGCCGCATCCAGTAGGCGGCCATTGTCGCGGATCGCGTAGGTGCGCTCCGGGGTGTAGAGGGTGCCCGCCGGAATCGTGGAGTTGGCGCTCTGCACCGCCGCCACCACGTCGTTCACCCCCAGTTGGCGCGCCGCGAGCTGCTGGGGGCGCATTTTCACCCGCACCGCATATTTCTGGGCCCCGAAAATGTTCACCTGGGCCACACCGCTCAGCATGGAAAGGCGCTGGGCGATCTGGATCTCCGCCGCCCGGTTCACCTCCGAGAGCGGCAGCACCGAGGAGGTGAGCACCAGATAAAGGATCGGCTGCTCAGCCGGATTCACCTTGCGCACCGATGGTGGGGTTGGCATGCCCGCCGGAAGCTGGCGCTGCGCCTGGGAGATGGCGGTCTGTACGTCCTGGGCGGCGGCGTCGATGTCGCGCGAAAGATCGAATTGCAGGGTGATCTGGCTGCTCGACTGGGTGCTGCTGGAGGTCACCGTGGTCAGGCCCGGCAGGCTGGAGAACTGCTGCTCCAGCGGCAGGGCCACGGCGCTGGCCATGGTTTCCGAATCCGCCCCCGGCAGGGTGGCGCTCACCTGCAGGGTGGGGAAATCGATGTTGGGCAGGTCGCTGATCGCCAGCTGGCCGTAGCCCACCAGGCCCGCCAGCACTAGGGCGAGGCTCAGCAGCAGGGTGGCGATCGGCCGGCGGATCGCCGCCGCGGAGAGATTCATGGCTGCTGCTGGCGCCGGGCTGGCTCGCCACCGCCTTGGCCTTGGCGATCGGCGCCCGTGCGCAGGGGGCCGCCGGGCATCAGGGCGAACTGGCCCGCCACCACCACCTGCTCACCGGGCTGCAGGTCCGCCTCCACGGCGGTGCGGCGGCCATCGCTGGCCAGCACCTTCACCGGCACCAGCACGGCCTTGCCCTGGCGGGCGCTATACACGAAGGGACCCTGCTGCCCCCGCTGCACCGCCCGGCTGGGCAGCAGCAGGGCCCCATCGAGGCGCCGCACCAACAGGCTGGCGGTCACGGTCTCGCCGGGTGTCAGGCCCGCCGTGTTGCCCTCCAGCCGCGCCTTGGCCAGCACGGTGCCGGTGCTGGCGTTGGTGGTGTTGTCGAGCGACACGATTCGCCCCTCCAGCCCCGCACGCCCTTCGATCCGCAGGCGCTGACCCACCGAGATCCGCTCCTCCCAGCGCTGGGGGATGCCGAACACCGCATCGAGGGGGCTGGTTTGGTTGATCACCACCAGCGGCTTGTCCTCCTGTTCGCGCACCAGGTTGCCCGGGCTGATCCGCTGCTGGCCGATGCGGCCGTCGATCGGTGAGCGCAGCAGGGTGTGGTCGAGGTTGAGGCGGGCGGCGGCCTCGGCGGCCCGGGCGGCGGCGAGCTCGGCGTCGGCGCTGGCGGCACTGCCCTCGAGGGCGGTCAGGTTGGCGCGGGCCACCAGCTCCTGGGTGCGGTAGTTCTCCTCGCCGTCGCGGCTGAGGGCGCCCTGGCGGCTGAGGCTCAAGTAGCGGCGGGCCCGGCCGCTGGCCAGGCGCAGCTGGGCCTCGGCCAGACGCCGCTGGGCCTGAGCTTCCCCGATCCGGGCCCGGGCCCGGCTGGTGTTGGCGCGGGCCTGGTCGAGGGCCACCTGATACGGGGTGGGATTGATCAGGGCCAGGGGGTCGCCGCGGCGTACCTCGGTGCCCTCTTGGAAGTAGAGGCGCTGGATCGTGCCAGTCACCTCCGGCCGTACCTCCACCGACACCAGAGGCTTCACCTCGGCGCTGACGGGATAACGCTCCTCCATCGACCCGCGCTCCACCGGCGCGGTCTGCACCAGGGGCGGTGGGCGGCGAGTGGGTGCGGGGTCACCGTTCAGCAGCCCCCGCGCCAGCAGGGCCGCGGCAATCGGGGCGAGCAGCAGCAGCGGCCGCCAAGGGGCTGGAATGCGGGACACCAGCGGCATCGTGAACCTTCCCTGGGGGGACGACGCGGAAGGGGAAGGCTGGGGGGGCGTCGACATCGATCCCTGATTCCGGTCGGCCCGGTTCGGTTCCGAGGCCATGGGGAGATCCCCGGTCAAGCGAGGGCGCACTGTATCGCCCGTGCCCGATTGGGGCGCAGCGGCTGATGTGCGCCGGGAGACCGGCAGGAGTGATCGGCGTGACCAGCTCCGGTCTGCTTCAGCCGTTGCGACCGGCCCAAGGATTTCGCCCATGCCCCCCCCGCCTGGGCCTGCCGCCCAAGGTCATCCCTGACACGCGGATGCCTCCGTAAAGTCGCGCCAGCATGGGAATCGGCATGAAACCGTTGCCGGAGCCTGAGTCCCTCCGCCGGAGTGGTTCATTCGGGCTGCCTGATCTGGCCGTGATCCTCGGGGTGCTGGCCCTGCTGGGGGTTGTCGCCCATGTGGGGGCCGGCTCGATGGTGAGCTTCCGGCCGCCGGATGTGAGCCCCACGGTGTCGCTTGATCCGCGCAACCTGCCCGATTACGCGGCCCGCTCCACCCTGCGCATGTTCATCGCGCTGGTGGCCTCGCTCCTCTTCACCCTGATCTACGGCTGGGTTGCCGCCCACAACCGCCGCGCCGAACGGGTGCTGGTGCCCCTGCTCGACATCCTTCAGTCGGTGCCGGTGCTGGGCTTCCTTTCGATCACCGTCACGGGCTTCATCGCTCTGTTCCCCGGAAGCCTGCTGGGCCTGGAGGCGGCGTCGATCTTCGCGATCTTCACCAGCCAGGTCTGGAACATGACCTTTTCCTTCTATCAATCGCTACGCACGGTGCCCAAGGAGCTGGGCGAGGCCACCACCCTCTACCGCCTTTCCCGCTGGCAGCGCTTCACCCGCCTGGAGCTGCCCTCCGCCGCGATCCCCCTGCTCTGGAACGCGATGATGAGCTTCGGCGGCGGCTGGTTCTTCGTGGCGGCCAGCGAGGCGATCAGCGTTCTCAACCACGACTACACCCTGCCGGGCATCGGCTCCTACGTGGCGGCCGCGATCGCCGCCCAGGACCTGCGGGCCCTGGGGTGGGCGATGGCCACCATGGCCGTGGTGATCCTGCTGGTGGATCAGATCTTCTGGAGACCGCTGGTGGCCTGGTCGGATCGCTTCCGGCTGGAGCTGAGCGCTTCGGGCGACGCCCCGGAATCCTGGCTCTACGACCTGCTCACCACCGCCCACATTCCCCGCCTGGTGGCGGCGGCCTCCACGCCGGTGCTGGAGGGGGTGGACCGGCTGATGTCCGCCCTGCTCGGCCCTGTGCAGGACCACGAGGAAGAACCGGCTCCGCCGGGCCAGGAGCGCCTGTTCAACCTGGCGCTGCTGGTGCTGATCGGCGCCCTGCTGGC
>Ga0114979_10002591_pt1 | contig 12180 bp, 9 predicted proteins | sample S_140625_EF_Meta_FD_87315 | JGI IMG/M metagenome (GOLD analysis project Ga0114979, IMG submission 87315) | Freshwater microbial communities from Lake Simoncouche, Canada to study carbon cycling - S_140625_EF_MetaG | ecosystem: Environmental > Aquatic > Freshwater > Lake | place: Lake... | reverse complement strand
GCCCCTCGTCTTGCCAGCGCCAGGCCATGGCCCGCAAGCGCACCCCCTGTTGTTCGAGCTCCAGTTGCAGGTGGCCGCCACGCAGCAGGCGCTGCTGCACCACCCGGCAACCACTGCTCCAAAACACGGGAGCTGGGTGGCCGATGCCAAACGGTTCGAGCCTTTGCAGGTCGGCCCAGAAGTCGTGGTCGATGCGCTCCAAGGGCAGGAGGGCTTCCGGCTCCACCGGCAGCAGGGGACCCGCCTGCTCCAACCAGCCGCTAGCCAGCTCCTCGAGCCGCTGGTGCAGGGCGCTCACTCGCTCCGCCCTCACCGTGAACCCCCCCGCCGCCGGGTGGCCACCGTGACGTTCCAGTAGGTCGGCGCAACTGGCCAGCGCCTGGTCCACGGCAAAGCCCCTGGGGGCCCGCACGGAGGCCCGCATCGTGCCGCCGCCTTCCCCGGCCAGCAAGGCCACCGGGCGGTCGAACCGTTCGACGAGCCGGGCCGCCACGATCCCGATCACCCCGTGGTGCCAATGGTTCTGGGCCAGCAGCAGGAAGGCCGAACGCCGGTTGCCGTCGGCTTCCAATAGCGCCAGGGCCTCCGCTTCGATCGCGGCGCAGAGCTCCCGCCGCTGACGGTTGAGGCCATCGCACTGGCGGGCCAGCTCGAGGGCCCGCTCAGGCTCGTCCGTGGTGAGCAGGTCCACCACCAGAAGCGGATCCCCCAGCCGGCCCACCGCATTGATGCGGGGGGCCAATTGGAAACCCACGGCCTCCGCATCCACCCGCTCACCTTCGAGTCCGGCGATCTGTTGCAGGGCCCGCAGTCCCTCCAACCGGGTGTGGCGTAGCCGGGGCAGCCCATCCAGCAGCCAGCGGCGGTTGACCCCGAGCAGGGGTGCCATGTCGGCGATGGTGCCAATGCAAAACAAATCGAGGGCAATCGCTTCGCCATCACGGCGGCCGAGCTTGCTGCAGAGGGCCTTAGCCAGCACATAGGCGAGGCCCACACCGGCCAAACCGCGGTAGGGCGAGCCGGGGGGGGTGACCGCCGGGTGGAGGAGGGCCAGATGGGGGGGGAGCTGAGCCGGAAGGGTGTGGTGATCCGTGAGGATCACTTCGACCTCCAGGGCCGCGGCCCGTTCCAGGGCCCCAATGGCGGACACGCCGTTGTCGACGGTGATCAGCAGGCCAATGCCAGCGGCGGCGAGGTCTTCCACCATGCCGGGGTTGAGGCCGTAGCCGTCCTCCTGGCGGCTCGGGATCGCGGCACGGGGTTGGGCCCCTAGCCGCTTCAGTACCCCCACCAGCAGGGCGGTGCTTGTCATGCCGTCGGCGTCGTAGTCGCCGCAGATCGCCACCGCTTCTTCGGTTTGGCACGCCTGCTCCAGCCGCTCCACGGCGCGGCAGAGGTCTGGGAAGTGGTCGGTTGCGTCCGGGGCGATCGGCGGATCCAACAGAGCCGCCACGGCCTTGGCATCGCGATGACCGCGGCGGATGAGCACCGCCTGGAGCTCAAGGGGGAGTGAGCTCGCGGGCTGCGCGGTTGGGTCTGGGGCGCCTGAGCCTGGCTGGCCCGCGCTGGCTAGGGGAGCCGGCAACACCCAGGGGCGTTGGGGGGCGGGGGGCAAGGAGGCACGACCGGAGGGGCCACCGCATTGTGCGTGGGGTTCGGCCAACCTGACACCCCTAGCCTGGTCGCACCGGGGCGAGAAGGGAGATGGGATCAGGTCTGGAAGCGATCCTCTGGGATGTGGATGGCACCCTCGCCGAAACCGAATTGGAGGGCCATCGCCTCGCTTTCAATGCCGCTTTCGCCGAGGAGGGGCTGCCCTGGCACTGGGACATCCAGGCCTATCTCCCGCTGTTGCGCATCGGTGGCGGCCGCGAGCGGATGGCGGCCTTCCTTGAACAGGCGGAGGGCAATGCCCCTAGCTCCGAGCGGCTCCAGCGCCTGGTGGAGGCCAAGCAGCGCCACTACGGGGCCCTGCTGCGGCGCGGAGCCCTGCCCCTGCGGGAGGGGGTAGCCCGCCTGATCGATGCGGCTGCCGCCGCTGGCCTCTGCCAGGCCATCGTCACCACCAGCTCCCGTGCGGCCGTCGAGGCTCTCGTCGCCGGCAGCCTGGTGGAGCGGGCCGGGGTTTTCAGCGCCTGGGTCACCGGCGACGACGTGGTTTGCAAGAAGCCCCACCCGGAGGGCTATCACTTGGCCATCGCCCGCCTCAACCTCAACCCGGCCCGGGTTCTGGTGGTGGAGGATTCGCCCCAGGGCCTGGCGGCGGCGGCGGCGGCCGGCCTCACCACCCTGGTGACCCTCAGCAGCGTGTCGCGCCATGACCAAGCTGCTGCCTTCGCCGCAGCGGCGGCTGTGGTGGATGGCCTTGGATCGCCAGAGCTCCCCCTGGAGGTGTTGCGGGGACCCGCTTGCCCCGGGGGGCTGGCCACGCTCTCCTGGCTGGAGCGGCTGCTCCCCAACCCATGACCCGCCCCCCCCTGCAGCAGACCCGCTATGCCGCGTTGGAGCGGCGCCTAGCCACCAGCGTGGTCGGCCAGGTGCGCCGCACCTGGCGCTCCGGAAGCCTGGCGATGCTCTCCCTGCTGGTGGGCTATTTCCTCAGCCAAAACCTCATCTCCCTGTTGCTGATTCGGCTGCCAGGTGGCCGGCCTGCGGTGGTGTTGGCCCTGGTTTTGGCCATGGAACTGCTGGTGCGCCTGCGCACCCGCCTGATCCGGCCTGAGGAGCGTCCCCTCGGCTGGGTGATGGTGGACAACCTCCGCATCGGTGCCACCTATGCGGCCGTGCTGGAGGCCTTCAAACTTGGCACCTGAGGGCGATGGGCCCCGCCAAGACCCCGGCCATGGCCACGGGCCTGGGTTGCCCCTTTCGGTGCTCGCGGCGATCGAGGGACTCGTTGCTAGCGGGGCAGGACGGCGGCCCGTGCTGGCGCTCAACGGGCCCGTTGGGGCTGGCAAGAGCACCCTGGCTCGAACCATCGCAGATCTGGCCAGCCGGAGGGGCCTGCGTTTGGCGGTGGCCTCGATCGATGATCTCTATCTGCCCCTGTCGGAGCGGCGCTCCCGCTTGGCGGGCAACCCCTTCGGGGTGAGCCGGGTTCCCCCTGGCAGCCATGACGTGACCCTGCTGATGGAACGTCTGCAAGCCTGGCGCTCTGGGGGGAACTTGCGCCTGCCGTGCTTCGACAAGTCCCTGGCCGCCGGCGAAGGGGAGCGCAGCGGCGAGAGGGAGCAGGAGGCCGATGTCCTGCTCCTAGAGGGGTGGCTGATGGGCTGCCGCTCCCTTGGGGGCACCCGATTGGCCGAACTGCTGGCCGAGGGCCTGCAGGGGTGGCCCCTCAGCGAAGCTGAGCTGAGCTGGATTCCCCAATGGAACCGAGCCCTGGCTGACTACCACCCGCTCTGGCGAGCCTGTGATGGCCTGTGGCTGCTGCGACCTACCGCTTGGACCTTGCCACGCCGCTGGCGTTTCCAAGCCGAGGGCCGCCAGCGGCGCCGAGGAGGAGGTTGGCTCGATGGAGCCACCCTTGGGGCGCTGGTGCGCTCCAGCCTCGCTTCCTTGCCGCCCCCGCTCTATCAGGATCCCTTGCTCGTGGAGGAGCCGCAGGGATTGCCGCTGCTGGGGGTGAGTGTGCTGGATGGTCGGCGTCGGGTGGTGGCCCAGTCAACTCACTCCTCGGTGTCTTCCGCCTCTTCAGCAATCGGGTAAACAAAGCCTTGAGCCCGGCCACTCAGCACGGCCTTGCCGATCGAGAGGGCCTTCGCTGCGGCAACGCCGGCCTTGGCCTTCCAATGGGCATGGCGCTGATTGCGCTTGCCTTTCGAGGTTTTCTTCTTGGGAACAGCCATCCCTTTAAGCCTGAGGCCAAACGACGATCATCCGCTGCAGGCCTCCCTTCCGTCAAATCGCTAAGGTTGTGCTCTGCTTCGCAGCACCGTGGCAACGTCGTCGTCCCAACCGCAGTCCTTGCCACAACAGCCGCCTTTGCCGTCCTCGGGACCGCCGATCCAGCCAGCTGCATCCGTTCTGGGAGCCGTCACCATCCCTGGCGGGCCGGTTGAGCCCCCTGGCAGAGAGAAGACCAGCTCAGACCAAACGTCGGTCCAGCCCCTTGATCTGCCGGGCAGCCAGAACGGGGGCCCCGCCAAGGTGCAAACCCTTGATCTGCCGAAGGACCAGATCCTCGCCCGTCCCCAGGGCCAGAACCCCCTCCCGATCCGCGCTGGTACCCAACGGGATCGGGGCCAATCCGGCGGATCCCCCTTCTCAATCCGCGGTCCGGGCTCCGGTCCTCCCTCCTACAGCCAGTTGCTGCAGGATCTTTCCGCCGGCCGGGTCAAGGATCTTCTCCTCTCCCCCCGCCAGGGTGTGGTGGATGTGACCTACCGCGATGGCCGCTCGAGTGAGGTGGCCATCTTCAACGACAACCAACTGCTGCTGCGCACCGCCGAAAAGGCCCAGGTTCCGCTGACGGTGCGCGATGAGCAACGGGATGAAGCCGTGGCGGGTCTGCTCGGCAACCTGCTGCTGGTGGCGCTGCTACTCGCCGGCCTCACCCTGCTGATTCGCCGATCTGCCCAGGTGGCCAATCGGGCCATGGGTTTTGGTCGCAGCCAGCCCCGGCTCCAGCCGGAGGGCTCGGTTGGAGTCCATTTTGAGGATGTGGCCGGCATCGGGGAGGCCAAGGAGGAGCTCCAGGAGGTGGTGACCTTCCTGCGATCACCGGAACGGTTCACCGCCATCGGCGCCAAGATTCCCAAGGGTGTGCTTCTAGTGGGGCCTCCGGGAACTGGCAAAACCCTCCTGGCCCGCGCGATTGCTGGCGAAGCGGGGGTGCCCTTCTTCTCGATGGCCGCCTCGGAATTTGTCGAGATGTTTGTGGGCGTCGGTGCCAGTCGGGTTCGTGATCTCTTTCGCCAAGCCAAGGCCAAGGCCCCTTGCATCATCTTCATCGATGAGATCGATGCCGTGGGTCGCCAGCGGGGGGCGGGTATCGGCGGTGGCAACGATGAGCGTGAGCAGACGCTCAACCAGTTGCTCACCGAGATGGATGGGTTTGAAGAGAATTCCGGCGTGATTTTGCTGGCCGCCACCAACAGACCCGACGTGCTGGATTCGGCCTTGATGCGTCCAGGGCGCTTTGATCGCCGCATCACCGTGGACCTGCCGGATCGCAAGGGCCGCGAAGACATCCTTTCGGTCCACGCTCGCACGCGTCCGCTGGCCGACACCGTTTCCCTTGCCGACTGGGCGGCGCGCACACCCGGCTTTTCCGGGGCCGACCTTTCCAATCTGCTCAATGAGGCGGCCATCCTCACAGCCAGGCGCCAGCAGGATCGGATCGACGACAGCGCCATGGGCGATGCCCTGGAGCGGATCACCATGGGCCTCACCGCCGCCCCCCTTCAGGACAGTGCCAAAAAACGCCTGATCGCTTACCACGAGGTCGGCCATGCCCTGCTCACCACCCTGTTGCCCAAGGCCGACAAGCTCGACAAGGTGACCCTGCTTCCCCGGGCCGGCGGGGTGGGTGGCTTTGCCCGCACCATGCCCGACGAGGACATTCTGGATTCCGGCCTGATCAGCAAGGCCTATCTCCGCTCCCGCCTGGTGGTGGTGCTGGGGGGCAGGGCCGCCGAGATCGTTGTGTTCGGCCCCAGCGAGGTGACCCAGGGTGCCGCCGGAGACCTGCAGATGGTCAGTCGCATCTGCCGAGAGATGGTCACCCGCTACGGCTTCTCCAGCCTCGGTCCCGTCGCCCTGGAATCGGATGGCGGCCAGGTGTTTCTCGGTCGAGACTGGCTCCGGTCCGATGCCCCCTATTCCGGCAGCACCGGCCGCCAGATTGATCAGCAGGTGAGGGCCCTGGCCTGCCGAGCTCTTGATCAGGCCCTGGCGGTTCTGACGCCCCGCAGGGAGCTGATGGATCTGCTGGTCGAACGGTTGATCACCGAGGAAACCATCGCTGGCGACAGTTTCCGCTCTACGGTGGATGCCTGGGAGGCCGAGCATCCCCAACTGCCGTCGGTGCCGGCCCAGCTCGATTCACTGCTCGCCGCTGATGCCTCCCGCGAAGCGGATGTCGAGGCTGCGCAGGTGGGTGTGTAGCCCTGCATCTTGAACCGGCAGAATCCTGGCCGTCCGCCCGCTTTCATTGGCATGGGCGTGCCAATGGCCGGGCGGGGTGATGAACACAGCACCGGGCTCCCAATCGATCCGCCTGGGATTGCGGATCCGCCCATCGGCTTCGAGCTCGGTGCCCACCAGGGTGTAGCAGCCCGGATCACAATCGAGCACCAGATCCAGAGCCACCGATTGGTGGCGGTGCGGTGGTTGGTGGACGCCGGCGGGCACGAGGCCCAGCATGGCCCAAAGGGTATGGGATGCGGTGCGGCTGGCGGGGAGATCCGCATGGCCCAGCAGGATGCTGAGCCGGTTGGCCCGGGCGGCGGTGGGATCGGCCAGGAGCCGCTCCAGTTCAGCCTCGAGGCTGGCGGCGGTGTAGTGACAGGGGCGAAAGCGAGGCACCGTGGCCTCGACGCCGAGGTGCCGCAGCAGGGGGCCATCGTGAACCCAGAAGAGCACGCTTTCCTCGCTGGCCTGCAGGAGGGGGGCGCCACCCGCGGGTAAGACCACCACATCGCCCTGGCCCCAGGCGAGGTCAAGGCCTTCGGCCGCACCGATCGCTGGCCTGGCCAGGCTGCCCTGGCCCCGGAGCACCACAAACAAGGAGCTGGTGGCATTGGCCGCTGCCTTGAGGCCTTCCCCGCTCAGGATGCGCAGAAAATGGGCGGCCAGGGCGGGGCTGGTGGCCGGTCCTTCGCAGCCCAGTTCGGCGCTGATGTCGAGCGGCAGAATCGCCGTGGGACCCGTTGCATGGAGCTCGGGACTCCAGCGGTGGTAGCCGATCGGTTCGGTGAGGCCCGGCCGCACCGGATTGGCGGCCTGCCGATAGTCGTAGAGCCGGGCCGTATCTTGCGAGGTCTTGGCCGGGCTTGGGTTCAGGGGCATGGCGACCATGGGTTTTGTCTCCAGACGGACCTGAGGTTCGTCACCCTATGGGCCGGATGGCGTGCTTGGGGTTGGCGTTGCTTCCGGATCCCTGATCGAAATGATCAGCCCAACCGATGGGGCTGGGTTCAGCTTCAGCCGCCAGCCACCGCGGGAACAATGCTCACCTCATCGCCATCGGCCAGGGCGGTGGCTTGGTGGTCGAGGAAGCGGATGTCTTCGCTGTTCACATAGACATTGAGGAAACGCCGCAACTTGCCACCCTCATCACAGAGGCGATCGATGATGCCGGGGTATCGGGCGTTGAGGGCCACCAGCAGTTCATCCACGCTGCCGGCCTCAAGGCTGAGGGTGGCTTCGTCGTTGGTGAACTTCTGCAGGGGGGTGGGAATCAGAACCTGGACGGCCATGGCAGGTGGGTGCTGAGGAGAAGGGGAAAGGCAGTGGGAAGGGGCAGCGCGGAATCAGCCCACCGTTTCCCAGGTGGCCCGATGTAGGGACTGGGCCCGCTCCCAGGCACTCGTGAAGCTGGCCAGCTGGGCTTCGATCAGGAACGGCTCACCGATCGAGGAGGCCACCGCTTCGGTGGTCTTGAGGCCGTTGCCGGTGATATAGGCCACGGTGGTTTCCTCGGGGTCGATCTTGCCCTGCTCCACCAACTTCTTCAGCACCGCAATCGTGGTTCCACCGGCTGTTTCGGTGAAGACCCCCTCGGTTTCGGCCAGCAACTTGATGCCTTCGATGATCTCGGCATCGCTGACCGCCGCGATGGTGCCGCCGGTGCGGTTGGCGATGTCGATGGCATAGGGGCCATCGGCCGGATTGCCGATCGCAATCGACTTGGCGATGGTATTGGGCTTCACCGGGGTGATGAAATCACGCCCTTCGGCGAAGGCCTGGGCAATCGGCGAGCACCCTTCGGCCTGGGCGCCGCTGAAGCGCACGGGCTTCTCCTCAACGAGCCCCACCTTGATGAATTCGTCAAAACCCTTGCGGATCTTCGTGAACAGGGAACCGGAGGCCAGGGGCGCCACGATGTGGTCGGGCAGTTGCCAGCCGAGTTGTTCGATCACCTCGTAGCCAAGCGTTTTGGAGCCTTCCGAGTAGTAGGGCCGCAGGTTGATGTTGACAAAGCCCCAGCCGTAGGTGTTGGCCACCTCGGAGCAGAGACGGTTCACCTGGTCGTAGTTGCCCTTCACCGCCATCAGGGTGGGGTTGTAGATCAGGGTGCCCAGCACCTTGCCGAGTTCGAGGTCGCTGGGGATGAACACGCAGCACTCCATGCCGGCATGGGCGGCGATGGCGGCGGTGGAGTTGGCCAGGTTGCCGGTGGAGGCGCAGCTCACGGTGGTGAAACCAAGCTCACGGGCCCGGGTGAGGGCCACCGACACCACCCGATCTTTAAACGAGAGCGTCGGCATGTTGACGCCGTCATTCTTGATATAGAGGGCTTTGAGCCCGAGCCGTCGGGCCAGTCGGTTGGCCTTGAGCAGGGGGGTGAAGCCCGTGCCCACATCGATCGGATCCCCTTCGATCGGCAGGAATTCGCGATAACGCCAGATCGAGGTGGGTCCTGCTTCGATCGTGGCGCGGCTGACGCGGCTGCGGATGGCTTCGTAGTCGTAGACCACCTCTAGGGGGCCAAAGCAGACGTCTTCGCAAACGTGGCGAGCGCTTGCTTCATAGGGGTGACCGCACTCTTTGCAGCGCAGCCCGATGAAGGTGGAGCGGGAGAGGGTGGCCGTCACGGAGGTCGCGCCGCAATGGAAGGACGCTAGCAGCGGTCTCTGACTTGGCCGGTTTTACCCGATGTCCGAGGTCGGGTATTTGGGCTGTTGCCCTGGCGGGGCTTGACCCGTCGGCCCCCCTTCCTAGCCTCAAGCGGTGAGATCTCCAGCCCCCGCCCCGATTGGCCGCCTGCAGCTGCGTCAGCTCCTGCCCCTGGCGGCGTTGCTGATTGGATTGCTCGTGCTCATCCCCCGCCTGGGGATTGAGTGGCAGTGGTTTGCCCAGTTCGATGCCCAGGGTGTGCTGCTGCGGCGCTGGCTGCTCCAGGTGCTGGCCTTTGCCTTGGTCATGGGTCTTGGGGTACCGCTCCAGCTGCAGCAGTTGCAGCGCAGCTGGCGACTCCGCCAGGCCGTGCCCTCCAAGGTGCTGCCCGCCAATCCCCTGATCGCCTTGCCGCCAACGCCCCTGGTGCTGGTTCTGGCGGCGCTGTTGCTCCTGCTGGCCGGTGGACTCACCTATTTGTTGGTGCAGGCCCGCGACCTGATCGCTGCTCCCTTCAGTGGCCGCGTGATCACTGGCATTCCCGTGCTGGCTGACCTGCCCCCCTGGCTCTTCCTCAGCCTGGCGGCCGGCCTGTTGCTGCCCCTGCTGCTCTGGCCCCACAGCACCCTGCGGATCACCCTCGGGGCTGCCCTGACAGCCTCCGCCACCGCCCTGGCCCGGGGATGGAGCCTCTGGTTGCCTGCCCTGCTGGCCACCCCCTTTCAGCAAAGGGATCCGGTGACCGGTTTTGACCTTGGCTTCACGGTGCTGCAACTGCCGGCCCTGCACCTGTTGGTGAGTGTGGTGATCGCCCAGGCGGCCGTGGGGCTAGCGGGCTGCTTCTGGCTCACCCTCACCGAGGGCTCCTCCCTTTCTGATTTGCGTTTTCCGGGTCTGAGTCGCCCCCAGCAGCGGGTGCTCCAGCCCCAGCTGGCGGTATTGGCCGCCATGGCGGCCCTGAGCAATGCCCTGGCCCCCTTTGACCTGATGGTTCAGGGAAGTGGCGTCGCTTCCGGCGCTGGTTTTGTGGATCTGCATGTGCGGCTGCCGCTGCGGCTGCTGCTCGCTGCCCTGCTGATGCTCACGGCAACGGGACTGTTGGTGCCTGTTCCACGGGGCTGGCTACGGCGCGTTGCCCTGATACCCCTGGCTACCACCGCCCTGCTGGTGCCGATTGCGGAATGGATCGTGGCCCCGTTGGTGCAGCGGATGGTGGTGCAGCCGCGGGAGCTGGCCATGGAGACCCCTTACTTGGAGCGCTCGATCCGGGCCACCCGCCGGGCCTTCGGACTGGAGGCCGTGCGCCAGCTCACCCTCACCCCCCGCCAGGAACTGACGGCGGCGGACCTGGACAAGGCCCCCGGCACCTTGGCGAATATCCGCCTCTGGGATAGCAAACCCCTGCTGGCCGCCAACCGCCAGTTGCAGCAGCTGCGCCTGTATTACCGCTTTTTCTCTGCTGCCGTCGACCGCTATCCCCTGGCCAGTGATCCCCAGCGTCAGGGGTCCCAACAGGTGCTGATTTCGGCCCGCGAACTCGACACCGGCAGCCTCACCCAGGATTCGCGCACCTGGCTGAACCGCCACATGGTCTTCACCCATGGCTATGGCTTCACCGTGTCTCCGGTGAATGCCTTTGGGCCCGATGGGTTGCCGCTGTTCTTTGTCAAGGACCTGGGCCGCAGCGGCAGGGTTCAGGGGATTCCTTCCCTTGGCCTCACCGACGCGGCGGTGCGCCAGGCCCTGCCGGTGGGTCGGCCCCGCCTTTACTTCGGCTCCGCCCCAGCCCCCTACGCCATCGCCCCCACCCAGGTGCGGGAGTTCGACTACCCCGATGGCGAGCTCAACGTCTATTCCCATTACGCCGGCAGCGGCGGAGTGCCGATCCACGGGGTCCTCGATCGGCTCATGGCAGCGGCCTACCTCCCCGAGCCCCGCCTGCTGTTCACCGGGTCGCTGACGCCGTCGTCACGCCTGCATCTGCGCCGCAGGGTGAATGAACGGCTGAAGGCCCTGGCACCGTTTCTGCGATTTGAGAGCCAGCCCTATCTGGTGACGGCCCGCGTCGAGCCGACCCCGGGCTATGCCACCGATCAGCACCAGTACTGGATGCTGGATGGCTTCACCACCAGTGACAGCTACCCCTATTCCGAGGCCAATGCCAGTGGCATTCGCTATTTCCGTAACCCGGTCAAGGCGGTGGTGGATGCCTACAACGGCAAGGTCTGGCTTTACGTGAGCGATCCCACCGATCCGGTGCTGGCCACCTGGCGGCGCGCCTTCCCGGAGTTGTTCCTGCCGCTTTCGGCGATGCCGAAGGCGCTGCAGGCCCACATCCAGGTGCCCCGCAGCCAGTTTGCGATTCAGGCCGAACGCCTGCTGCGCTACCACGTCACCGACGTGCGCACCTTCTACAACGGCGACGACGTTTGGTCGATCCCGCTGGAGATTTACGGCTCCACCAACACCCCCGTGGAGCCTTATCACCTCACCCTGCAGCTCCCCGGCCAGGACAAGCCCGAATTTGTGCTGCTGCTGCCCTTCTCGCCCCTGAAACGCCCCAACCTGGTGGCCTGGCTGGCGGCCCGCAACGATCCCCCCCACTACGGCGAACAGTTGCTGGCCCGTTTTCCCCAGCAGAGTCTGCTGCTCGGGCCCCAGCAGGTGTCGTCGTTGATTGAGCAGGATCCGGCGATTAGCTATCAATTTGGCCTCTGGAACCGCGCCGGGTCGCGCCTGATCCACGGCAATCTGCTGGTGTTGCCGGTGGGCAAGGGGCTTCTCTACGTGGAGCCCATTTACCTGCAGTCCCGCAACAACGACCTGCCCACCCTGGTGCGGGTGGTGGTGACCGATGGACGCACCTTTGTGATGGAGCGCAACCTGCAGCAGGCCCTGGCCGAGTTGGTTGGTCGTAAGGGGGATGGGGCCCCCACCACAGCACTCCCGGGTTTAGTGGCTCCTGCCACCGCAGTGCCAAAGGCTCCCTGAGCGGGCAAAGGCATAAAAAAAGGACCCCCGTAGGGGTCCAGCTGGCTGAGGCGGGGATCAGACCGCGACGGCGCTCTTGGGATCGAGCGTGCCCTTGGCATAGAGGGCGGCGTAGTAGTTGATGTCGCGTTGCTTGATCTTGCTGGCGTTACCGGCAGCCCAGAACTGCTGGTAGCGGTCGAGGCACACCTGCTTCATGTAAGCCCGGGCGGGCTTGTTGAAGTGGCGGGGGTCGAAGTTGGCGGGATCCTTGAAGGCCGCTTCCCGAACCGCGGCGGTGAAGGCCAGGCGGTTGTCGGTGTCGATGTTCACCTTGCGAACGCCGTTGCGGATGCCTTCCTGGATCTCCTCCACGGGCACGCCGTAGGTCTCGGGGATGGCGCCGCCGTACTTGTTGATCATGTCGAG
>Ga0114979_10002588_pt1 | contig 12187 bp, 12 predicted proteins | sample S_140625_EF_Meta_FD_87315 | JGI IMG/M metagenome (GOLD analysis project Ga0114979, IMG submission 87315) | Freshwater microbial communities from Lake Simoncouche, Canada to study carbon cycling - S_140625_EF_MetaG | ecosystem: Environmental > Aquatic > Freshwater > Lake | place: Lake... | reverse complement strand
ATTGTCGAAAACCCTAGTGCTAAATGATACTTAACAAATTCTTCAATGTAATTACTTTCTATTTTTGCAATGCAGACAATAACTGGATTCATGTATTAATATTATTATAGCTTAATTACCATACTTCATTCGTTAGCTGTAAAATATTACGTATATTTGGCTTGTCGAAATTTCCGCTTTCCTATTTCTAAATCCTGCTTTTGAGGCTTGGTCTTTTTCAGCTGGCCGCCGTCAGCCTCTGCTGTTCTGCCATCTTGGCAAAATGGCCCTTGGCTTTGAGAAGTTCCTCAAAAGTTCCGCGTTCCACGATCCGACCGTGGTCCAAGACGATGATTTCATCCATGTTAGCGAGGGTCGAGAGGCGATGGGCGATGCAGATAACGGTTCTGCCTTCCTCCAGAGAATCGATGGCGGTCTGGATCTCTTTCTCTGCACGGGAATCCAACGCAGCGGTGGGTTCGTCTAGAACGAGGATCGGAGCGTTACGGACAAATGCCCTAGCAATTGCGACCCGGGCTTTTTGACCTCCGGAAAGAAGCTGCCCCCGCTCGCCGCATGGGGAATCGTAACCGTTCGGCATCTGCATGATGAAGTCGTGAGCATAGGCATGTTTGGCCGCCTGCTCAATCTCCTGCTGGGTTGGATTCTCTTTGCCAAAACCAATGTTGATGCCAACAGGCAGGTTAAAGAGAACGACGTCTTGGCTGACTAGAGCCATCTGGTGAAGTAAGTCTTTTGTCGCGTAGTCGCGCAAGTCATGGCCGTCGAAAAGCAACTTGCCCTTCGTCGGATCGTAAAAGCGCATTAGGAGGTTGATCAGTGTGCTTTTGCCTGAACCACTTTCTCCCGCTAGGCCTATCTTTTTCCCTTTCGGAATCTCCAAGCTAATATCGTGGAGAACATCGGTATGTCCGTAAGAAAAAGTTACATTTTGCATGAGGATCCCCTCTCGGAAGGATTGTAAGGGGCGGGGGTTGGTGGGCTCGATCACCGTAGGTTTTTCCGAAAACAGCTCCCCTAATCTTTGAGTGCTGACCGTGGTCATTTGAAGGGTGAGATGTAGATTGGCAATACGCTTAATCGATAGAGGAGCGAGAAGGAGAGCGCTGAGGAAGGCAACGAGATTTCCAGGCTTGGCGTTGGTAGAGAAGACAAAGATGAGGAGAAACCCGATCCCCAGCATCGCCAAAATCTCGATCAGGGGATTTAGCAAATTTCGGGTTTGGGCTGTCTTCACGCTCATCTCTACCCCGAGATTCGCCTGATCCCGGAAGGATCGCAGTTGGAGGGCCTCCATCGCATAGGCCTTAACGATTCGGACTGCAGCGAGCGCTTCAAGCAGGTAACCGCTTTGGGTAACGGTCAATCCCGTGAACCTCTTTGTCAATGCCTTCAGTCGCCGACCACTTGAAACCACAGGCACAGCGACCAGAGGCAGCATGCAGACGGAAATAAGGGTTAGCTTCCAGTCGATGATCAGCATGCTGATCAGGATACTCAAGACAGTAAACGGCTCTCGGATCGTATCGATAAATCCATTGGTCATGGCGGTATAGATGGCACTGGTGTCGGCAGTAATTCTTGCATAAAGATCCGCGACCGACATTTTTTGAAAAAAGGCCATAGAAAGTTCCTGAGCCTTACGCAAGGCAGCGACTTGCATGTCTCGGATGACTCGAGCGCTGACCCATGTCAGGCAGTAGGTACTGAAGTAGCTGGCCATAGCCCGAAGGCCCATGACCAGTGGAAGAAGAGAAAAGCCGCCGAGCATCTGTTTCCAAGTGATTTTCTGCCCCATCCGCGGGAGCCACTCATCCGAAGCGCCTTGGGAGTACTTGCCTAAAGCCGCTGTTTTTTCTTTCAAAGCGGCCTTAATTTTTTTGTCGAACGAAACGGGTTCGGTGGCTGGGATCGATTCGATCTGGGCCACCGGCGGAGTTTGTGCTGGGGCAGGGGCCAAACGGTTGAACAAGGTATTGATCGACAAAACAAACAAACCATTGGAAACACCAAAGAAGATGCTTAAGGCAATCCCGAGGACGAACCGAAAGCGGTACGGCTTAAGGTAAGGGATGCCAAACGCCCAGATCTTTTTCAGCTCTTGCATGCCAGAAGATTAATCACTGATGAGCAGGGTTGCCATTCCAGATTCGGGTGATCACAAAATAAAAATGGAAATTAGACAAGCTGACAGATCGAAAAAATAAGACCACCAGGAGCCAAAAGCACTATAACGCATCTCCTGATCGCTATTTAAGAAAGTTAATTAGCCGCAATGGAGCACTGCGGAGAACTTGGTGGGGAAGCCTTTTGCCGATTGATCGGGTCCATCGTTGTTTTGTTCTTTGAATCTCATAATAAATCCAGTGGAGCGACAACATAATCGGCCCAATCGCCTTTTCTAAGGCAGCCACACCTGCAGCAGCCCTGTTCGAGGGAGCATAGCGAAGCATTTCTTGGGCTTTTCTCAAAACCCGGAATCTTATGGTTAACGGTACTCTCGGTTCGAGGGATTCCTTCAACATTAGAAATCGGTGCTCCTCAAGGGATAGGCCACTTTTGTTATGGATGTTAGTGTTTTGGCCAGGATGGCGGCGAAATGCCACCAAGGGCTCAGCGTCGTATGCCAAGCCTCCAAAACGCAGGATATGAAACCACATTTCAATGTCTGTGTTCTGAAGGTAATCAGGATGAAAGCCGCGGGTCGCATGCGTGCGGCGGAAGAGGCAGCAAACCGGTTCCCCTATTAGATTGTCCTGATGCTCGAGCATTTTCGGGATAATCTCATCTTGCGAAAAAACGCCGAAAGGCAAATTAATTAAGGCTTCGATATTACTGGACGATTCGTCGATGATACTTCGGGCACTGGCTGCCAAAGCCACACGGGGTGCCTGTAAGCTATGCCACTGTCGGGAAAGACAATCTGATCGATCCAGCCGATCGTCTCCGCCCATTAGTTTTACGGCCTCCCCCCGTGCTTGCCACAGGCAAAAATTCCAATTTTCAACCATGCCCAGATTGGTGGATTGACGAAAAATGCGGATCCTAATGTCGCGGGCAGCATAATCTTGTAAAATAGAGAAAGTGTTGTCCGACGAGGCATCGTCTGAGGCAATCACTTCCAAATCTTGAAAATCTTGGTGAAGAATAGAATCAAGTGCTTCCGGCAGGAAGCGCGCTTGCTGATAGCATGGGATCAAGATACTGATTCTTGGGGGCTTTGGGAGGGTAGATGCTTGCTCCATAAATTCGCTCAAGCCTCATAATGCCCCAACCAAGGAGTGAAGAGAAATAGTTTAACTCGAGAAGATTAGCCGAGATTGAGCGATCGACTTTCTCGTCATTTCGAGAGATTATATCAGTATGGTATTTCTTTTGGGAGCAACGGGCTACATCGGGCAGGCTTTTGCGAAAGAGCTTTCGGATCGAAAGATGCCGTTTACGCCCCTTTCCCATCGTCAACTGGACTACACAAATTTCAGGACACTTCGCGGAGCGCTTCTTAAGACAAAGCCGGACTTTGTGATCAACGCGGCTGGCTTCACCGGCAAGCCCAACGTGGACGCCTGTGAAAATCAAAAAGGGGAGACGGTTGCCGGCAACGTCACTCTTGCCCAAACGGTGGCCCAAGCCTGTGACGCGGCTGGGATCAAACTAGGCTTTGTCTCTTCAGGCTGTATCTACACTGGGGCAAAGGTCCGACAGGAGTCTGGCGCCTGGGCTGTAGAGGATAGACTGACCGAGCCGCTGATTTCCGAGCTGCTTTCCAAGAGGTCGGATCGAGTTGCGGGATTCACCGAGACGGACGAGCCCAACTTCTGTTTCGCGCACAACAACTGCAGTTTTTATAGTGGAACAAAGGCCTTGGCGGAGGAGGTGATGGCCGGATTTCCAGATTTTTATGTCTGGCGGCTACGGATTCCTTTCGATGAGTTTGACGGGTCGCGCAACTATCTTTCTAAGGTCCAACGCTACGCCAAAGTTTATCAGAACTGGAATTCAATCAGCCATCGAGGGGATTTTGTCGCAGCTTGCTTGGATACTTGGCTACAAAAGATCCCAGGCGGGGTCTATAACGTGGTCAACCCAGGCTACATTTCGACACGGGAAGTTGTTGAAAAAATCCAGCAACGGCTGAAGGCCTCTTGGAAGCCAGAGTTTTGGCAGAGTGACGATGAGTTTTATCGGTTCGGGGCCGTCACCCCGCGCTCCAACTGTATTTTGGACACCAGCAAGATTTTAAAGGCTGGAATTCGGATCCGCTCGGCAGGTGAAGCGATAGAGGATGCCCTGAAGCGATGGGCTCCTGAAAAGAAACCATGAGACGATGCTTGGTTGCAGGTGGAGATCGTGGGCGTTGGCCGACTGCTCTAACCTGCTTGTGGTTGAGCTTCGGTAAGGCGCATATTAATCGTGGTGTCCTCGCTGGAGCGGAGAGGATCTGAAGTGTCGTTAACGGGACTATGTCTTGCGGGATCCTTTTATTTCCCTCGGCTGTTAGGTAGTGAAAAAAGGAATTTATGAACTTTGGCAGGAGAGTTGCTGATTTCACCGGCTCTATCCCTGGATTCAAAGGGATAACCACGATCCTGCAGCTTGCGTGCCGACAGTACCGAGCCCTAAAACGTATGGGCTTCGAACGACCAATTATCCTGGCCTCCTGGCTGCCCAAGGGCACACGCCCCCATGTGATCCTCGTCAGCCACGAGGCTACGCGCAGCGGTGGGCCGCTCGTCCTTTTACGGCTGGCTCGGCACCTGCAATTGACCGCGGACATCGACTGCCGCGTCGTCCTCTTGGCGGATGGGCCGTTGCAAAAAGATTTTGCTCGAGTTGCACCCACAATCGTTGTTCCTAACCTAGTGAACGGGTTTGCCGGCCTTGCCGCCGTGCTCGGGCGCTCGTCGGCACCATGTGTTGTCGTCTGCAATACGATAGCCACTGCTGGAGTTGCCGAGCAGTGTCGTCGACAGGGCGTGCCTGTCGTGGCTTGGATTCACGAGGCGGCCACCGTGATCAAGGGTTTTGGCGGCCGCGAGACCGTCCAACACATGGCACGTGCGTCGCGGCAAATTGTCTGCTCCTCGCAGGGCATCGCTACTTCGCTCACAGAAACGTACGGAATCCCGGCGGGCAGGATCTCGCTCGTGCATTACGGCATCGACGCGCCGTCGGCCAACTTAGATCGTGCTGAGGAGCGGCAGGCCGTTCGCAAGGAACTCGGCCTGCGGCCCGAAGCGAGGATCGTGCTGGCCTGTGGCACCGTCGAACATCGAAAGGGCGCCGATCTGTTTGTGCAACTCGCCGCCAAGGTGATTGATCTCCAGCCGCCAGAGACGGACGACGTGCACTTCGTCTGGGTGGGCCGAGGGGGAGATCAGTCGAAAGTTTGGTTGGATCACGACGCCCATCATCTGGGACTCTCTAAGCGGATCCACTTTGTTGGAGAAAAAGAAGATACGGAGAGATACTTTGCTGCGGCAGATGTATTTGCCTTTCCTTCCCGTGAGGAGTCGTGTGGCATGGTGGCGCTTGAAGCGTCTGCTGCAGGGTGTCCGGTAGTTTTGTTTGACGGGCCCATCGGGGCTGCCGAGATGCTCTCAGAAAACGAGGCCACTTTTGTTCCATACCTAGATGTCGATGCGATGGCGACTGCCGTTCGTACGCGGCTCAACCGCGACCAAAATAGAGCTAGTGGAACACCGATTTGGGAGAGGCACCCTTGGTCTCGGTGCCTAGACGACGTGACCAGAGCCATTCAGGCTGCAGCGGAGCCACCCACGGCGGACAAAACAAGGGTGCGATCCACCGTGTCCAGCAGCAGTAAAGACTGGAAGCCAGCCCACGGCCAAGACGTCTTGGTGATCTCCTATGGGCCACCACCCATCCCAGGCGTCAGCATTGTGGAGGGCACCGGGCTGCGAAGTTGGGGGCTGGCATCTGCCCTCGCGAAGGCAGTACCCGAAAGTGTGGTGACGCTCGCCATTCCCGTCTGGCACGACTTGCCAGTGATGCCCGCCGAATTCGAAGGCGTGCGCATCGCGAGATGGGGTCAGGAGACGTTAGCGGAGATGATTGCGGAACACGACGTGGTCGTGGCCAGCTACTGCCTCGGGGATCATTCGACCCTCATCTGCAACGCGCTGCTCGAACATCAGGTGCTGGTCTGGGATGCGTATGTTCCGATCCACGTCGAGGTCTGTGCCCGTCGTTCGGTAGATCGCGCTAGCGAGCTTGTTAAATACGAGAAGGATCGCCCGATCTGGGAGGAGTGTCTCAAGCGGGGTGACTACTTCCTCTGCGCGACCGAGGTACAAAAGATTTACTACACCGGCGTTCTGGCCTCGATCGGCAGGATCAATCCGATCACCTATGACGAAGACTCATTTCTGATAGTGCCCTACGGCATCCATGAAGCCGAGGCTGTTCTAGTTCGGCGGCCATGTTCCGAACTCAGTCCCGCTCCTGGAGCGTGGAAGTTGCTCTGGTTCGGCGGTGTCTATCCGTGGTTCGACATCGGCTGCCTGCTGGAGGCGGTCAAGTTGTTATCGGAGAAGCATGCCGTCGGTCTCGTGATCGTCGGGGCGAAAAACCCGTACGTAGATCACCCAGATTTCAAAAAGTCTTACGAGCGGATGAAAAAGATGATCGAGGACCTAGCGCTCGCGCCGTTTGTACGCCTGGTTGACTGGGTACCCTTTCATGAGCGGGGCAACTGGTATCTCGATGCCGACCTCATCTGCTTCGCCAATCAGCCGGGCATGGAGAACCTCTTTGCCTGGCGGACGCGGGTGGTTGACTACCTTTGGACCCGAACACCGCTGGCGACCAACGGCGGGGATCCGCTGAGCGAAGAAATGATTGCCGCTGGGGCGGCCGTTCGTATCGATGCGACGAATCCGGCGGTACTCGCTGCCACACTCGCTGCGACCCTCGATAATGCCAAGAAACTGGCGGCCATGCGGCAGGCGACCGATGCGATACGAGAAAAGTATCTGTGGAAAAACGCCATTCGTCCACTAGCCGAGGTGGTTCGCGGCACGCGGGTGGGTTGAGGCGGGTTGCGCATTACTGTGGCCATCGACGGCGATGCGGCTGCACCGTGTCGCCGATGGCGAGCTTCGTCTTTCGCAGCCCTTGGGAGGTGGTCGACTCCATCTTTCGGCGCGGTGATCCCGCGTTCGGCTACAACCCGGCGCTCGCGGCTCTGGTCTTGCTACACTATAGCCGCATGATCCTGCGGTTCGTCACCCGACGTCCCGAGCGGTGCGTCATCCGGGAGAGAACTTAGGTCTCCGCCGATACGCAGGAGGTGTTTCCGGCGGTACGTGACGGGTTCGGAATCCCCCTCGGGGTACCCACAAGCCGCTCTTACCTCGAGTTGCTCGGGGGTGATCGGGACAGGTTTCGCTAGGCGCTGCTAGCCGCCAGCTCCCCCGAAGCCGTAGATGACTGCCACCAGCTCCGCGATATTGCGGGGTCGATCTAACGCCGCCTGTCGAATTGCCACCCGTGAGACTATCTCAACGGTCGAGAGTGGCTGTGGTGGGCGCGCGCGAAGGCGGAGAGGGAGGCCACTCAATCACAAAGTCACAAAGATCCCAAAAGAAGCAGCTTTGTAGTGGTTATCCAATTTTCCGCAACACGGCAATCGCTTCACCACCGCCACTTTTCCGCACATCCAACAATTCGCAGCGTTCACGCCGACAGAAATGCGCGGTAAACTCAAACAAGGAGGTAGGCGAAAATGTGTGATAGTGAATATCATAATATTTATTGAGGTTGACCACATGTGCCGTCAGCAAATCGGCGGGTGTGCGCACCGCCTGGAACGCCGAACGCAACCGGGCCAATAAGACCGCGCAGGCCTGCTCGATTTCCGCTTGGGTCATCGCCTCGCGCTGCTGAATTTCACGGCGGATGTTGGCGTCGCTAATGGACATAAAGTCCCGAAGATGACCCTCGGTTACCGCAAGAACGCCGGCCACATCGGCGGACGCAAATAAGCGCCGGTCCTCAAGAAAATGGTCTAACGTCGTCAAGGGGCGTCCGTGGTCATAGCACTTTTCTGCAATCGGCACCGCAAAATACAAAACACCTCGTCGACGCAGTTTTTTTTCCAAACCAACAAAGTGCCGTAAGGGTCCGGAGAATGTTCCAACGCATGATTCGCGATAACGAAATCCTGACTGTCATCGGACACCTTGCGCAAAATAAAGCCATCATCAAGGATATCCGTTGCCGCAATCTTCCGGTCAGACAATTCTGGGTACCGTGCCTGATTTTCAGTCTGCGTTCTATAGTCTACATACCGCACTGTGACCCCTGGCGCTACCGCAGTTGGCTGGTGCAAAGCGCCGATTTCGATGCCGGCGCCGGTAATCCAACGTTGCGCCAGCTCGGCGCGATTCGACGTCAGGTCTTCAGCCTGCCATTCATCATTGATCACGGGCGTGGTGGGCTGCGAACGGTTCACCCATTGCAATAAACGTTGTATCACGGACGTTTCTTGAGCCACGTTTCAAGGATAGTGCCGCCAATCATACGTTCGCAAGCTCACCTCGATCAGGCAAATACCATAGATTTACAGAAAGTATGTTGCACGAGCATGGCGGTCATTTTGCCATCTGGAATACTGGGAGAACTGAACTGATCACCAGCGCCTTGGCACGCCACAAGCCCGCGCATGTGTAGCAACCCTCAACACGAAAAATCGCGCAAATGTGCTGAAAATTAAGCTTCCGAAGTGGCGGCACGGTGCCATAGAAAACTTCAGAAATACTTCGGAAAGGACCCCATGAAAGAGATCAAACGTTGTTTGGGTCGGCTATTCGATGGATTTGTGAACCAGTTTCGAATAGTTGGAAAAGAGCCGCTGCTGAGCTATTATGGACTCATGGAGCGGTTCCCTCTCTACAAGACCCGCTGGGAGGAAGAAATCCGAGGCCTCTTCGACACCTCGGGTTTGCGCCTTGAGATCGGTCCAATTTACAACCCGATCTTGCCAAAGCGGGAGCGCTTTCGCGTCGAGACGATTGACCACAGCCATCCCACAGAACTGAAGGAGAAGGCGTTTTGGAAAACGCCGATCTTCGAGTTCTTAAGGACTTTATCGTGGGCGTCGTCCACCTGGCCATTCGAACGGGCGAACCTGCTAGTGGCCACCCATCGGAAAGCCGACGAGCCCGAGCTGGAATAGAGTTGATGAGCAAGAACCCAGAGCCATTTACAGAGTTGCGACAAAACGATTGCTCGCCAATGAGCGGGGCGCTGCATGCGGGCGAGCATGTACTGATCGTCGGCGGGATGCATCGCTCGGGCACGTCGCTACTGGCGTCGCTGTGCGAAGGGGCGGGAGTACGCATGGGCGAGCATTTGCTGGGCATCGGTGGTGGTGGGAATCCAAAGGGACACTATGAAGACCGCGACTTCCTAGAGTTTCACGAACAGGCCTTGCTCGCCAACGGTTTGGGCTATGCAGGCTACTCGGCACAATCCAAGATTCACGTGCCCGAAAAGATGTTGGATCGCGCCAAGTCGCTGATTGCCAGCCGCTCTGGGCCCGATCGGCTGTGGGGCTGGAAGGATCCTCGCACCGTCTTATTTTTGGATTTTTGGCATGCACTTCTGCCAAACGCGAAATACCTGTTTGTGTTTCGCAGTCCGTGGGAGGTGATCGACTCGTTGTTTTGTAGGGGCGAAGAAGAGTTTAATAGCAATCCATCGCTGGCTTTGAGTGCGTGGCTGCATTGCAATCGGCTCATCGTTGACTTTATTAAACGCCACCCGTCGCAGTGCATCTTTAAAGAGGTCTCGCAGGTCGTCGACGATCCTGTGGGCGTGTTTAACGAAATTCGCGATCGGCTCCACGTTCCCCTTGGCCCGCCCCCAGACCGCTACGAGGAAGGCCTCCTCCACCGAGCGGGCTTCGCCTGGCGGGCAATGATTGTGCGAGAGTATGCGCCCGATGCATACGGCCTTTATCTTGAGATGCAAAATATGACAGGCTCACGTGCCAGGCTTTCAGAGTTGGCTACTGCCACCAGTCAGTCATTTTCGCAGAGCAACACTCATAGCATCATCTTTGAGGAATGGGCGAAGACAAGTCGCGCGGGGATGCGCCTCCAGAAACTGGAGAGCCGCGAAAAGGAATTAACGGCGCAGGGGATTGATCCCGAGCAGTCTTTGGCAACGCTTGGCCGGTTGAGTAATTTGCTCGATTCTCTGGCAAATCAGGTCACCAGCAGTTCCCGCGAAATGGCGCAGATGGCAGGGCTCAACGATCCTGTGGCCACGCTGCCACCAGCATCTGTCTGTCTGCACAATTCACAAACCACGGAAACCATGCACCCACTTCTGGGCATTGTCGAAGCCAAGGCCTTGGCCCTGTCGGTGCAGCTTCAAGTCAGCGAAGACTTGATTGATCAGCTGAAGAAGCAGGCTGCTAAAAGGAGCAAGATGATTCTCAACCGCATGGCGCAGGCGAGCCGACGACTGTTTGGGCAAACTCGCACCGTGCTCAAAAAAGTAGAACAGAAAATCCGACGTGCCAAAAACAAGGCATCCGCATGAATGAAAGGGGTCAGAACTCTTTGTTTTCGCTGCCCAACCTCCCGATGTGACCCAGCACAGGTGCCTTGAGAGGCTAAGCATTTGTTTGAGGTCGACGTTCGCCCCGCCGAGGATGCCTCACACGAACTCTGAGAGCCAATGATCTTGGCCGAGGAGGGCGGGGGCGCTCGATTTTAGCTCGCGACGCCAACGGAACCGAATAGAAATGCCTCAAGTCGGTGTTTCCATGGCGGATTCATTGTGTAAAAATTCTGCGCATGACGTTTTCAGATACACCTCCCGATCCGTTTGCCAGCGTGCAAACATTTTTGCTCATCATCGGCAATGCTAGGAGCGGTTCGACGCTTGTGGGCTCTGTGATCGATGCCCATCCGCAGGCGGTGATCGCCAACGAGACCACCACTTCGGCCACGTTTTGGCGGGACACTTCGCGCGCCTCAATTTTGGGTGAAATCCAAGCCAACTCCCGCCGCAATCGGGAGTCGGGCCGACATTCCGAGGGCTACATGTATCAGGTGAAAAAAAAGAGCGATTCAGGCCGCACGCTCGCAGTGATGGGAGATAAGATCTGGAATCCGGCCACGCTAATGCTCCACGGAGATCACCGGCTCCTCGATCGGCTCAATGAGATGCTGGGAATCCCGATCAAGATCGTCCACGCGGTTCGCAATCCCTTCGATGTCATTGCCACGATGCATGCCCGCAGCAGCGCCCCGATTCGCAATCGAATTGCCTGGTATTTCATGCACTGCGAAGCGGTTGCGGCAATTCGCGATCGGTTGCCAGCAGAGCTGTACCTCGACAACCACCACGAAGATCTCGTTCTCTCAGTAGAACAAACGCTCGAGCGACTCTGCGGGTTTCTCGGACTACCCGCGATTCCAGAGCACGCTCAAGCCGTCAAGGAGATGGTCTTTGCCACACCCAAGCAGACGCGAGCGAGCGCTTTGTGGCAGCCTGAGGAGGTGGAACTGGTTTTGGATGGGATTGCCAGATTTGATTTCTTGTCGCGTTATGCAATGGAGGATATTTCACTTTTGAAGATAGCCTCCTCAGCACCGACAGCGTGAATCGAGGAGAAGGAGAAGGCATGAAGAAAGTCATCTTCACATTCATCATCAATAACTACGAAACGCGCAAGGACCCAACCATTGGCACGCCCGGCTGGGATTGCCTTTGCTAACGCGACGAGAGGTTCAGTAGCGAAGTGTGGCATTCGGTTGGATCTACGAGATGGCCGCCACTAAATGAGTATCGCGGGCGATTTGAAGGGTACCAAATATATCGTCTAGCATATACAAAAAATGGTAATCAAAATTCAAAACCTTAGAGAAAACATATGAGTGCATCGGCTTCTGATAAAAAAATAAACTTCTTTATTGTGGGAACACAAAAAGGAGGAACAACATTTCTGTGGGAATATCTAAAAGAGAACTCGGCGGCTCAAATGTCAGCCGAGAAAGAAATTCATTTCTTCGACAACGAAGAAATGGATTGGCAAAATCCAAAATACTCAATCCTGCATAGTTATTTTAGTTGGGAAGACCGAAAAACAATTAGGGGCGAAGCCACCCCAATCTACTGCTACTGGCCAGAATCATTAGATCGTATTCGT
>Ga0114979_10002586_pt1 | contig 12189 bp, 9 predicted proteins | sample S_140625_EF_Meta_FD_87315 | JGI IMG/M metagenome (GOLD analysis project Ga0114979, IMG submission 87315) | Freshwater microbial communities from Lake Simoncouche, Canada to study carbon cycling - S_140625_EF_MetaG | ecosystem: Environmental > Aquatic > Freshwater > Lake | place: Lake... | reverse complement strand
TTGGGCGTGGCGCTACATTGGGTGCGGGCACAACCCTTACCAAAGATGCACCCGCAAACCAGTTGACCGTATCAAGAGCGAAGCAAGTGTCTTTGCAGTGGAAGCGGCCTATGAGGCAAGAAAAAAAAGCTATTGCGAAAAAAGTACCCAGCAAGAAAGTTGCTTCAAAGAAGCCATTATCTAAGAAGACTGCCATCAAAAAAACCGCAAAGGGTAAAAAATAATGTGCGGTATTGTTGGTGCAGCATCTCATCAAAATATTGTTGATGTTTTGGTTGAGGGCTTACGTCGTCTTGAGTACCGTGGTTACGACTCCTGTGGGTTTGCGGTAATGAATAGTGGCGATGCTAATCATCCAATTAAAAGAGCGCGTACAACAGCCCGTGTGTCTGAATTAGCCGGTCAAGGAAAAGAATTTATTGGCACGATTGGTATTGCCCATACCCGCTGGGCTACGCATGGCAAGCCAGATACTCAAAACGCGCATCCCCACATTTCTAATGAATTGATTGCGGTGGTACATAACGGCATTATTGAGAATTATGAAAATCTGCGTACAGAGTTAAAAGCTGCTGGTTATGTTTTCACCTCTGAAACGGATACTGAAGTCATTGCGCATTTAATTCATCAGGAATACCTTGCTAGCGGCCAAAAAGATATTGCCCAATCAGTAAGAACAGTCCTGCCTAAATTACATGGTGCATATGCAATTGGTGTGATTGCTCAAGATGAGCCTGCCACTTTGGTTGGTGCGCGTGCTGGTTCACCCTTGCTAGTTGCACTTGGTGAGCATGAAAACTTCTTAGCTTCAGATGCCCTTGCTTTAGCGGGGCGTGCTAGTTCAATGATGTATTTGGAAGAGGGCGATATTGCAATTCTCACGGCCGATAGTGCGCAAGTAATCGATCAATCTGGAAAGTCTGTGCAAAGAGATCGTAAGCCGATGCCCGCGCAAGCCGACTCTGTAGATCTTGGCCCCTATCAGCATTACATGCAAAAAGAGATCTTTGAGCAACCCAGAGCCATTGGCGATACTCTCGCTAATATTGCCTCATTTGGTCCAGAACTCTTTAATGCCAATCCAGATGACTGGAAAAAATTTGATCAAATCTTGATTCTGGCTTGCGGCACCAGTTATTACTCGGCTTGCGTTGCTAAATATTGGTTAGAAGATATCGCTGGCTTTCCCACTCAAGTAGAGATCGCTAGTGAGTATCGTTATCGCACGACTGTGCCAAATCCAAAAATACTCATTGTGGTGGTTTCTCAATCTGGTGAGACTGCAGATACTTTGGCAGCGCTTCGTCACGCCAAAGCTCTTGGACACCCTTACACGCTAGCTATTTGCAACGTTGCTAGTAGCGCAATGGTTCGTGAAACGAATTGGCATTTCTTGACTAAAGCGGGCATTGAGGTTGGCGTTGCATCCACCAAGGCATTTACAACTCAATTGCTAGCTTTATACCTTTTAGCTGTTTCGCTTGCGAAGCGCGCGGGTAAGATCTCTGCTGAAAAAGAAAAAGAGCTTCTTCGAGAATTACGTCATTTACCAAAAGCTTTACATGCAGTATTGGCGCTTGAGCCACAAATCATTGCCTGGAGTGATGCATTTTCTAAATGTGAAAATGCACTTTTCTTAGGTCGTGGCTTACACTATCCAATCGCTCTTGAAGGCGCACTTAAGCTCAAAGAGATTTCTTATATTCATGCTGAGGCTTATCCAGCTGGTGAGTTAAAGCACGGTCCATTGGCATTAGTGACAGACAAGATGCCAGTTGTAACAGTCGCTCCAAATGATGTGCTCCTAGAGAAATTGAAATCCAACATGCAGGAAGTAAAAGCGCGCGGCGGAAAGTTGTATATCTTTGCTGATCTTGATACTAATATCATTAGCACTGAAGGAATTAATGTTATCCGCTTACCTGAGCACTACGGTAATCTCTCGCCAATCTTGCATGTAGTACCACTGCAGTTGCTTGCGTATCACACCGCGTGTGCTCGCGGTACCGATGTTGATAAGCCAAGAAACCTTGCAAAGAGTGTTACCGTTGAATAATTGTCATGTTTGACATTTCTCCAAAGCTGTGAACAAATTTCAGTATTTAAATCAGGACTTTACAAAGCCCTGATGACATTTCTGTGTTCAAATAAGTCCTGTTAAAGAGGATATTTGTTGCAATCCATGTTTCTGTCGAAAGTGCCACCACTCTCACGTTTAAATTTGCTTCTGTTGATTTGCACAGGGTTGTTCTCTGCGTGTGCGGTTGGCCCAGACTTTAAGCAGCCAGATGCCCCGAAGGCTAAGTCTTATACTGAAAGCCCCCTGTCTCAAAAGTTAACTGCTGCACCTGGAGTGCCTGGCGGTACTCCTCAAGAATTTACCGAGGGTGCAGATATAGAAGCTCAATGGTGGACACTTTATAAGTCTCCGGAGCTTGATGCTCTAATTAAAAAAGCGCTTGAGCAGAATCCAAGCTTAGGCGCGGCAGATGCAGCATTGCGTGCAGCGCAAGAAAATGTGAGCGCTCAAATTGGCGGCCAATATTTTCCAGCGGTAAGTGTTGGCGGCGCGGCTACTCGACAACTTCAGCCATCGGCAATCTATGGCCTACCATACGGATCTGACACCTACAACCTTTACAACACTTCAGTAAACGTGACTTATAAGCTGGATGTGTTTGGTGGTGCACGGCGTGCTGTTGAGGGAGCTAGAGCGCAAGCTGAAGTTGCTCAGTTTCAACTAGAAGGGGCTTACCTTTCATTGACTGCCAATGTTGTTACTGGCGCAGTCAAAGAAGCAGCCCTACGTGCGCAAATGCAGGCTACAGAAGAGATCTTAAAAGCCCAAATTAATTTAGCCGACGTAACAGAAAAACAATTAAAGATCGGCACTGTTAATAAGGTTGATTTGACCTCCCAGCAAACTTTAGTAGCCAGTTCGCAAGTGGATTTATTTAATTATGAGCGTAATTTAGCGTTTGCTCGCAATCAGTTAGCCTTGCTAGTTGGTGAGCTACCTAGTAACGCCAATATTGCAAAGTTTGATCTCTCTAATTTGCACTTGCCTGAAAAGTTGCCACTCTCTGTGCCATCAAGTCTGGTACGTCAGCGCCCCGATGTCCGTGCTGCTGAGGCACAACTCAAGGCGCAGAATGCATTTGTTGGTGTAGCAACAGCCAACCTATTACCTCAGTTCAATATCACTGGATCAATTGGTTCGGCTGCGCTCACCTCTGCTGCATTATTTGGCCCTAACTCTGCATTGTGGTCTATTGGCGGTGGAATTTTGCAGCCCCTATTTCAGGGTGGTCAGTTGTTAGCGCAACGCCGTGGCGCCATCGCAAATTATGAGCAAGCAGCTTTTCAGTACCAAGCAACAGTCTTGAATGCTTTTCAAGAAGTGGCTAATGCATTGCGTGCACTAGAGACCGGAGCCCAAGCGCTTAAAGCAGCATCTGATGCAGAACGTTATGCCTATGAAACATTAGACCTGGTTCAACAGCAATATAAATTGGGTACTGCAAGTTACTTGGCAGTCCTTTATTACCAAAATCAGTATCAACAAGCAAAAGTGAAATCAGTCGCGGCTCAAGCAACCCGTTTTTCGGATACTGCAGCATTATTTGCGGCATTAGGTGGTGGCTGGTGGAATCGTGAGGGTCCTGCCTTTAAACCAAAAGACATAGCGAATAAAGATCAAAATGAAACTTCTGGAACAAATTAAGAACAAACTCATTGCGATGATTCTTGCCTTATGGGCATGGATTAGGCTCAAGGCAGTCGAGTGGAAATTACGTGAAAAAGTAATCTCACTCTGGGAAAAAGCCAAAGCTTTTTATGCTCGTATAGGTCAAAAATGGCGTGGTACTAAAGCATATGCCAAGCTCATGGCTATGGAGCCCTTGCAGCGCCGAATGACCATCATGTTGTGCGGAGTATTTTTGCTGCTTGGCTTAATTTTTGCGTTTAATCAAACCAAGATGTTCATGATTAAGTATTTCGTCTCAGGAATGGGCTTGCCTCCAGCGACGGTTTCAACAATGGCCATTTCTACTTCTGAATGGCAGCCTAAACTAAGCAGTGTTGGTAATGTTCGCGCATTTAGAGGTGTAGATTTAAGTACCGAGATTGGTGGACTGGTTCTTACGGTACCAATTAAATCTGGCCAGGATGTCAAAGAAGGTGATTTATTAATTAAGTTAAATGATGCGTCTGATGTTGCACAGTTGAAGTCTTTAAAGGCAATGGCGGAGCTTGCAAAAGTGATTAATGAGCGTGATAGACAGCAGCTGGCAATCCAAGCAATTAGTAAAAATGTGTTTGATACTAGTGCGGCTGATGCAAATTCTAAGCAGGCACAAGTTGAATCTCAAACAGCTTTAGTTGCTAAAAAGAATTTGAAGGCGCCGTTTAGTGGGCGTGTCGGCATCGTATCGATTAACCCTGGTCAGTACGTGAATCCGGGCGATAAGCTTTTAACCTTACAAACCTTAGACCCTATTTTTGTAGACTTTAACTTGCCGCAAAGTAATGCAGAGCAAATTCAGGTAGGTCAAGAAGTGGTCATGACAACGGATGCCTTTAAAGATGCAAGCTTTACCGGCAAGATTACAGCTGTTAGTCCAAAAGTAGACACCAATACTCGCAACATTCAAGTTGAGGCGCAAATTGCCAATCCAGATAAGAAAATTCTTCCTGGAATGTTTGCCAATGTAAATATCAAAGTTGGTGAACAGGCAAAACTATTAACCTTGCCGCAAACAGCTGTGACTTATAACCCATATGGATCAACAGTATTTATTGCCAAACCTACTGGCAAGAAAGATAAGCAAGGCAAACCAGTATTAGAGGCGCAACAAGTATTTGTTACTACTGGAGCAACAAGAGGTGATCAAGTGGCAATTCTCAAAGGGGTTGAAGAGGGCGCTACAGTAGTGACAAGCGGTCAATTAAAGCTGAAGAATGGCACACCGCTCATCATCAATAACAAGGTGCAGCCTGCAAATTCACCTGATCCTAAGCCACAGGAATAATTAGCTGATGAGTTGGACCGACATCTTCATTCGCAGACCAGTGCTTTCACTAGTAGTGAGTGCGCTCGTGTTGGTGTTTGGTTTAAAGGCCATTGGCTCCTTACCGGTCAACCAGTATCCACAAACCCAGAATGCAGTTGTGACAATCAGCACTGCTTACTATGGCGCTGATCCAGAAACAATCGCAGGTTTTATTACGCAGCCGCTTGAAGCTTCAATTGCACAGGCGCAAGGTATTGATTATTTATCTTCTGCGAGCATTAGTGGTGTATCCACAATTACTGCGACCTTGAAGTTGAATTACGACTCTAATGCAGCCTTAACGCAAATTCAGACTCAAATTAGTGCGGTCAAGAATCAATTGCCACCCCAAGCTCAGCAGCCAGTATTGACAGTTCAGGTTGGTCAATCAACTGCCGCGATGTATATGGGTTTTTATAGCGATGACATACCCAATAATGCGATTACTGATTATTTATTGCGTGTTGTAAAGCCTAAGTTAGATGCTGTTGACGGTGTGCAGAACGCTGAAATTATTGGCGGCAGAAAATTTGCCCTGCGTGCATGGTTAGATCGCGAGAAGATGGCCGGACTTGGAATTGGTGCTGACGACGTATTTTCTGCGATGTCTGCCAATAACTATTTATCAGCAGTCGGAAGTACTAAGGGCGATATGGTTGCTGTCGATCTAGTGGCTGGCACTGACTTACATACCCTAGACGAATTTCGTAAGCTGGTTGTTAAAAAAGATGGTGTCAATATTGTTTATTTGGATCAAGTAGCCACTGTTACTTTAGGCTCTGAAGACTACAACACAAACGTTGCTTTTAGCGGCAGAAAATCTGTATTTATTGGCATCAAGGTTGCTCCCCAGGCTAACTTATTAGACGTTGCACAGCGTGTAAGAGATGCTGTTCCTGATATTCAGAAGCAACTACCAATTGGTATGACTGGCAAGATCGTTTATGACTCGACTGAATTTATTACTAGCTCTATTGATGAAGTAGTGATGACGTTGATCGAGGCTTTGATCATTGTGACGGTAGTGATTTATCTTTTCTTAGGCAGTATCCGAGCAGTTGCTGTCCCAGTCATTGCTATGCCACTCTCGCTCATTGGCACCTTCTTTTTGATGCAAGTACTGGGTTACTCCATTAATTTGTTAACCCTTTTAGCTTTGGTATTGGCAATTGGTTTGGTGGTTGATGACGCCATCATCGTGGTTGAAAACGTCGATCGTCATATGAAAGAGGGAAAGTCTCCGCTGGAGGCTTCATTGATTGCTGCCCGCGAATTAGGTAGTCCTATTTTGGCAATGACAGTTGTTTTGATTGCGGTGTATATCCCGATTGGCTTCCAGGGTGGATTGACTGGTGCGCTCTTCACAGAATTTGCATTTACTTTAGCTAGTGCCGTTGCCGTCTCAGGTCTGATTGCATTAACGCTTTCGCCAATGATGTGTTCGCGTATCTTTACTGAAGAGCAGGAAGCCTCTTCTTTTGTAAAAAAGATTGATCGCATTTTTGATAAGGTTCATCACGGCTACCAAAACACCCTACGAGATTTACTAAGCACATGGCAGGTCATTATTGTGATGGGTGCGATTCTTTTAGGTGGGGTTGCTTATCTCTACGCCACAGCCCGTGCCGAACTGGCGCCGACTGAAGACCAGGGCATTGTGTTGATGCAAGCATCTGGCCCACCGAATAGTACCGTCAATCAAATGCAGACTTACGCAGATCAAATCTATGCGATTGCAAGTGCTGAGCCAGAGTATGAGCAGGCCTTCCAAATCACTAGTCCGACCTCAAGCTTTGGAGGCATCTTGTTGAAGGATTGGAGTGAGCGCAGTCGTAATGCGACGAAGTTTCAACAAGATATGCAGCAGAAGTGGAATACGATTGCCGGCGCTCGTGTCGCAGCGTTTCAGTTCCCAGCATTACCAGGAGCGCAGGGCTTCCCAGTACAAGTTGTTATTAATACTACCGAATCCTATGAGCAGCTTAACGAAGTTTCCCAGGCGGTTTTGGACAAAGCACGTCGTTCTGGAAATTTTTTCTATGTAGATTCAGATTTGAAGATCGATAAGCCTCAAGATGTTTTGGTAATCGACCGAGAAAAAGTTGCTGCTTTAGGTATGACGCAGCAACAAGTTGGCTCTGCTCTATCTGCTGCATTAGGCGGTGGTTATGTGAACTACTTCTCAGTAGCGGGGAGATCGTATCGCGTGATCCCGCAAGTGAAGCAGACGGATCGCTTAAATCCAGATCAGATCTTGGATTACTACATTCGTACTCCAAGTGGCGCAATGATTCAGGCGCGTACGATTGCCAGCATTAAGCAGCGTGTTGTTCCTCAGTCAATCAACCACTTTCAACAATTAAACTCCGCCACGATTGCAGGTGTGAGCACACCATTTATTTCACAGGCTGATTTATTGGAGTTCATGCGCCAATCCTTAAAAGAGGTTGCACCCAGTGGCTACAGTATGGACTACGCAGGCCCATCACGCCAGTTTATGGCTGAGTCTGGCGGCTTCTTAGTCACGATGTTCTTTGCAATTCTGATTGTGTTCCTGGTACTTGCTGCCCAGTTCGAAAGCTTCCGTGACCCGATTGTGATTTTGGTATCAGTACCACTCGCTTTATTCGGCGCACTGATCTTTATCAATTTAGGCTTTACTACTTTGAACGTCTATACCCAAGTGGGCTTAGTCACACTGATGGGACTTATTAGTAAACATGGTATTTTGATTGTGGAGTTTGCTAATGAACTGCAAGAAGCAGGGCGCAGTAAGTTAGACGCCATTATTGAGGCAAGCAGTGTTCGCTTAAGGCCCATTTTGATGACAACAGCAGCAATGGTATTGGGAGTCTTACCCCTAGTGATTGCCTCCGGAGCGGGCGCGGCAGGCCGTCAGTCAATGGGTATTGTGATTTTCACCGGTTTATCAATCGGCACATTATTTACTTTATTCGTGGTGCCTGCAATGTACCTCTTTATTGGCGCAGATCACCACGCGAAGAAGTTTAAGCAAGAGTAACTGTAAGAATCGATTGCCGCTCAATATCACTTATTAATGATATTGAGTTCTTTCTCTGCAAATTCTTGAAAGTAAGTTTCGGCCTCAAGCTGTTTTAGCCAGCGATTAATATTTTTGAGACTAGCACGTTCACCAGTTTGCTTCGGGAAAGTCTCGTTTAGCAAAATCCAACGATGAACACACAGAGCCAGAACAATATCGCCAATATGAAATCGTTCTCCTGAGCAATATGCCTGAGACTCTAGTGTTTGATCAAGCGAGCCAAACAATTGGTTTGTATCTTGATACGCTTTTTGAATACCAACATGATCTTGCTCAGCTACCGGAACTCGAGTAAGGCCAATAAAGGTGGGACGAAGAGCTGGCCAAAGAGTGCCAACTTGCCAATCCATCCACTTTTCAGAACTGAACTGAGGGGCAATGCCCGTTGGGAAGCGTTTGTTTTTATCGTACTGTGAAGCCAAGTAGCGCATGATGGTATTGGATTCCCAAAGCACGAGATCACCATCCTCTAGGGTAGGCACCAAGCCATTCGGGTTTAGTTGTAAGAATTCTGCCGAGCGAACTATGCCAAATTGCATCCCTGCGTCAATCCGCTCAAAGTCTTTGCCTTCTTTTAGCCCTAATTCAGCAAGACACCACAATACTTTTTGAACATTGATAGAACTTTTACGACCCCATAAACGCATCATGGCATTTCCTTAAAAGGCTATTTAAGCAGTTTTTATTTCTGCAAAATCAAGGCCAACAAATTTGCTTCGAGCAAAAATGAGAGGCTCTTTTTCTGGATAATTTTTTAAGCTAATGAGTTTAGCAAGAATAATGTTGTGGTCTCCGCCGTCATATACAGAGACAGTCTCGCACTCATAGTAAGCAACGCAGTGCTCAAGTTGGGCCAAACCACTTTGAGCAAGTTTGTGCTCAATCCCAATAAATTGATCATGTTTGACGGTGGCAAAGTGCATCGCCAAATTTTCTTGAGAACGTTCTAGCACATGGATGAGATGCTTCTTGCCTGCCTCTACCCAAGGCATTAATCGAGAATGCTTTTTAAGATTCCACAGAATCAGTGGCGGCTCGAGAGAAACTGTATTAAATGAGCTAATGGTGACGCCGTGATGAGCTTGGTTTTCATCAAGACAGGTAATCACCGTGACCCCGGTTGCAAATGATGCGAATCCTTGACGTAATTCTTGTGAGGTAAATGGGGCCATCAAACTCTGCTTACTTTGCTTGTGCTTTAGCTATAGGAGTGATCGTTGTCCCTGGGATGGGAATCAATATTTCGTTTTCTTCAGCCTTCACACATTTAAAGCGATATTCGTTACTCGCCTTTGAAAGAAAGCTAGCACCTTCATAAAAATCACCTCTACAAGCCTTTGTTGCAAAATCCATGACATCCTGTGGATTGGCGCTAGAGGTGATGAGACGCATATTTCCCATAGACATACTGATTTGAGTGGAATAGCACCCAGTAAGTACCAAGCCAGAAATCGCGGTTAATAGTAGAATTTTTTTCATGGAAGCCTCCATAATTAGCAATGCTCGTTAGGATAAACCTATTAGGGATTTATTGCGGAAAAATGCCCGCTTATAAAAGGAAGAAACATGTTTAGAGCTGTATTGGTAAATAAAGATGAACAAGGCTATCGCGCTGAGCTGGCACAGGTAGATGAGGCTAGCCTGCCAGATGGGGAGGTTCGGGTTAAGGTTCTGTACTCCACCCTTAATTACAAAGATGGTCTAGCCATTACTGGCAAAGGGCCTGTAGTCAGAAGCTTTCCAATGGTCCCTGGGATCGATTTTGCTGGCGAAGTGATTGATAGTACTAGCTCAGACTTTAAAGCGGGCGATATGGTGCTCTTGAATGGTTGGGGAGTAGGCGAAGGCCATTGGGGTGGTTTAGCACAGCAGGCCAGAGTAAAGGCGGATTGGTTAATTCCATTGCCTAAGGGTTTTACAGCTAAGCAAGCCTTGGCAATTGGTACGGCCGGCTATACAGCGATGCTCTGCGTCATGGCTTTACATAAGCATGGCCTCAAGCCGAGTGATGGCGAGGTCTTAGTGACTGGTGCCGCAGGTGGAGTGGGCAGTTTTGCTATCACCCTGCTGAGCAAGTTAGGTTTTGCTGTTGTTGCAAGCACTGGCCGAATGACTGAAGCAGATTATTTAAAGAAACTGGGTGCTGCTGAAGTAATTGATCGTGCCACCTTATCTGCTCCAGGCAAACCCTTAGCAAAAGAACGCTGGGCTGCAGTGGTGGATAGCGTTGGCAGTCATACCTTAGCTAATGCGTGCGCGCAAACTAAGAGTGATGGTGCAGTAGCTGCTTGTGGACTTGCACAAGGCATGGACTTTCCATCTAGCGTTGCACCATTTATTTTGCGTGGCGTAACTTTATATGGCATTAATAGCGTTACTGTGCCACGTGCCAAGCGGATTACTGCCTATGAGCAATTAAGTAAATTGCTTGATCTCAAAACTTTAGATGAAATTTCTCACGAGATTACTTTAGAAGAGTCTTTGAAGTATGCGCAAGAGTTGATGGCGGGTAATGTACGCGGTCGTTTAATTGTTGATGTAAATAGGTAAGCGAGAGATCAGAATTTATTCCGCAGCTTGGGGTTTGCGTGCTTTTAGTTTTGACCAAACCTCTAGTTTTTCAGGATTAGAAAGATCAGACCAATCTGCAATTTCAGCAAGTGTTCGATAGCATCCGCGACAGAAACCATTCTCGGGATTGATATCGCACCAATTGATGCAAGGTGATGGGATAGTTGTCAAAATAAACCTAAAGCTATAGCAATTTAAAAGAAAAAATTCACACTATGAGCACTCAACATCAGGCAAAAGCGGAAAGCGCTCTTCATTATCCATTAGGAGAGGCGCTTCCTGAGCTTGGCAGCACTATTGAAATTGCACCAGGTGCGCGCTGGCTCAGAATGAAGCTCCCATTTGCTTTAGACCATATTAATCTCTGGCTTTTACGTGATGAGATTGATGGTATCTCAGGATGGACGATTGTGGATTGTGGTATTGCGAATGATGAGACTAGGGCTTCGTGGGAGAAGATTTTTGCTACCCAGCTAGATGGCTTGCCTGTTCTTAGGGTTTTGGTAACGCATATGCATCCAGATCATGTCGGTTTATCTCAATGGTTATGCGATAAGTGGCATGTACCTTTGTGGATTTCGATGACTGATTATTTAACTGCTCAATGGTTAAGCTGTAAAGAAGGGGGTGCTGCAATTGGAGTTCGCGCTGGCGGCGGGGGATCTGCCGATCATTTTCAAAAACATGGTTTGACTGCACCAGAAGATTTAGAAAAAATTCGGGGCCGCTCTAATTACTATAGCAATATGGTTCCGGGTGTGCCTCGCCAGTATCGCCGCATTGTGAATGGCGAAAATATTTTGATTGGTGGGCATCAATGGCAAGTCATCATGGGTTATGGACACGCGCCTGAGCATGCATCGCTATTTTGCAAAGACTTGGGCATCTTGATTTCTGGGGACATGCTTTTGCCGCGTATCTCAACAAATGTCAGTGTGTTCGACGCCGACCCAGATGCCGACCCATTGGGCCTTTATTTAGCTTCGCTGGATGATTACTTACCTTTACCTGACGATACCTTGGTATTGCCATCACACGGTAAGCCGTTTACGGGTATGAAGCCACGCATTGCTCAATTAAAAGCCCATCATGATGATCGTTTGGCTGACACGCTGGGCGCATGTAAAAAACCGGCACATGCTAGAGAGATTGTGCCGGTTTTATTTAAGCGTGAATTAGATATTCATCAGCTAACTTTTGCTATGGGTGAGGCTATTGCCCATTTGAATTACCTACTTCGTCGAGGTAAGTTGCATCGCCAGCTTTGCGACGACGGCGTGTTGCGGTTTTCCGTGGTTTCGCTTTAACGCTACTTGCTTTGGTGCTCTGCTTTTCTTTTGGTTCAGCTCCTGTGGTGCTCGCTGCAGATACCGCATCTCCAAATGACTTGAGGGCCATCATCGTAGCGTGCTGTACTTCCAAGCCTTGAATGGTGGATTTAAGGATATTAAGGTTCAGATTTAGCCAGTTTTCAACGCTTTTGAGGTCTTTGATGCGCTT
>Ga0114979_10002583_pt1 | contig 12194 bp, 16 predicted proteins | sample S_140625_EF_Meta_FD_87315 | JGI IMG/M metagenome (GOLD analysis project Ga0114979, IMG submission 87315) | Freshwater microbial communities from Lake Simoncouche, Canada to study carbon cycling - S_140625_EF_MetaG | ecosystem: Environmental > Aquatic > Freshwater > Lake | place: Lake... | reverse complement strand
GCTGCGTTTGCCACGCTGGGCGCTGTGGTCATGGCCAACCCCATTGGCTTGTCGCTTGCTGCCATTGGCGCAGCGGCCTACCTGATTTACCGCAACTGGGACACGCTCAAGGGCTGGTTCGCCTCGTTCTTCGACTGGATCACCGAGCGCTTTATGACCATTGTCAACTGGGCGCGCGAGCTGGCCGGTATTGCGAATGGCTTGCTGGGTGCCACCACCGTGCCCGGTGCGTCCGCGCCCGTGGTGCGCGCGCCGCCGGGCGCTGCGCTGTCGGCCCTGCAAAGCCGCGCCGGTGGCCGGGTCGATGGTGAAATCAAAATCAGCATCGACGGTGCGCCTGCCGGTACCCGCGTGCAGCAGGCCGGGCCCAAGGGCATTGTGCCGATCAGCGTGGCCGTGGGTTACCGCAGCTTTGCCACCGGAGCACCATAGGCATGGCGCTTAAAGACGATTTGCGCCCGGCCAGTTTCCGGGGCGTGCCCTTTGCCGTAGTCGACGCCGGGCTGGCCGCTGGTCGCCGGGTCGAGGTGCACACCTACCCCAAGCGCGACAAGCCCTGGGTCGAGGACCTGGGCCGCGCCACGCGCGAGATTGACATCACCGCCGTGGTGGTGGGCAGCGACTACGTGGCCAGGGCCAATGCCCTGCTCGCCGCCTTTGAGCAGCCCGGCCCGGGCACGCTGGTGCACCCTTGGCTGGGCACCATGCAGGTCTCGCTCAAAGACCTGGCCCGCGTCTACTTTGACGCCGGGCTGGGGCAGGCGCGCATCAATCTTTCGGTTGTCGAGTCCGGCGAGCTGACATTCCCCGCCGCCGTGGCATCCACCGCCGCGCAATCGCGCCTGGCCGCCGCAAGCCTGGAAGACGCAGCTGTGACCGAATTTGCGTCTACCTACACCATGGACGGCGGTGGCCAAGACTTTGTACTGGGCGATGCGCAAGACGCGATCAACAGCGGTTTTGACGAGGTGAAGGGTGACTTTTCGCCCGCCATGGCGCTGGGCTATGCGGACAACGTCGCCAGTGCGCGCAGCGGCTCGCTGGCCCTCATCAGCCAGCCAACCGCTTTGGGCAAAAACATCATGGACTTTTTGCGCATTGCCAGTCGGGCAGAAAAAACGCAGGACTGGATGGCCACCACCACCGCGCTGGTGCGCCTGGCCAAGTCTTCGGGCTTTGCCGTGCCGCCTTTTTTAGACACCACGCCCAGCCGCCGCCAGAGCAGCCGCAACGCCGCCGCAGTCAACGGCCTGTGGCGTCAAGGCCTGCTGGCCCAGGCCGTGGGTGCATCCAGCCTGACGGATGCCACCGTGTATGACGACTCCATTGCCCTGCGCAAAACGCTGACCACCGCGCTCGATGGCGAGTCCCGCCGCGCAGGCGACACCGTGTACCAGGCGCTGCAAGTGTCGCGCCGCGCGGTCTACACCGACCTGACCGCGCGGTCTAAAGACAGCGCGCGGCTCACCACCATCAACACCAGCAGCGGCGTGCCCAATTTGGTTACGGCCTACAAGCTGTACCAGGACGCCATGCGCGTGACCGAAATCTCCTCGCGCAACAAAAACAAAAACCCCTTGTTTGCGGGCATGGCCATTCTCAAAATTCTCACCCGATGAACACCGCGACCGATATCGACACCGTGCGCCTTTTGGTCAACGGCCAAGAGTACGCAGGCTGGCGCAGCGTGCGCATTACCGCCGGCATCGAGCGCCAGGCGCGCGACTTTGCCCTGGAGGTCACCGACCAATGGCCAGGGCAAACCGACATACCCCGGCGCGTGCAGCCGGGCGACGCCTGCCAGATCTACCTCGGCGCAGACCTGGTATTGACTGGCTATGTGGACGCCACGCCCATCCGCTATGACGGCAACTCGGTCAGCGTGGCCGTGCGCGGGCGCAGCAAAACCGCCGACCTAGTGGACTGCTGCCCCTTGCCCAGCGGCCCGGTCACCAACCGCACCGCCAGCCGCTGGGGCGATGTGGCCACCACCAAAACAGCTCCCCCTAAGCCTGTGGCCGGGGCAGGGCGCGGCACCCAAGGCGTGCGCAAAAGCACTGCCACCACCACGGTGGTTAAACCCCCGGCCAGCGCGGGCGCGCAGTGGCGCAACCAGAAGCTGGAGACCATTGCATCGGCCCTGGCCGCGCCCTATGGCGTGCGGGTTTTGACCGAGGTGGACACTGGCCGCGTGATCACCGACCACACCGTGCAAACCGGCGAGACTGTGTTTGAGAGCATCGACCGCATGATGCGCCTGCGCCATGTGCTTTCCACCGACAACGCGGCGGGCGACCTGGTGTTTATGGCAGCAGGCAGCGCCGGGCGCGCAGGCACCGCGATTGAGCTGGGCGTCAACGTGCTGGCCGCCAGCACCGAGCTGGATTACAGCGGCGTATTCAGCCGCTACATCGTGCGCGGCCAGCGCAGCGGCAGCGCCGATGCGTATGGCGCGGCAGTGTCTGAAGAGCAAGCCGAGTCGGTGGACGAGGGCAACACCACCGCGCTGGGCCAAGCCGCGCCAGTGACCACCGCCACAGCCACCACCAGCGACGCGCGGGCCAAGCGCACCCGCGTGCTGGTGCTCAAGCAAAGCGGCCAGGCCGATGGCGGCACCTGCCAAGACCGCGCCAACTACGAGCGTGCTCACCGCGCCGCGCAGGCCCTGCAAACCGCGTACACCCTGGGCGGCTGGCGGCAGGCCGACGGCGCGCTGTGGCAGCACAACCTGCTGGTGCGGGTGCGCGACGGCATCATCGGCTTTGACACCGAGATGCTGAGCGCCGAGGTCACCTACCTGCTGGACGCGCAAGGCATGCGCACCGAGCTGCGCGTGGGCCCGGCAGACGGCTACGTGACCCAAGCGGCCAAGTTGCAAAAGACGGCCAGCGGCTCCAAGGCCGCCACCTGGGGAGATGTCAAATGAGCATGCGCGACATTGCCGCCGCCCTGGGCCCACTGGCGCGGCGCATCAACAACATGATCGCCCGTGGCGTGGTGCGCGCAAGCAACGCCGCAGGCAGCATGCAAAACCTGCAGCTGGGGCTGCTGGCCGGTGAAGACAAAGACGATGTCGAGCACTTTGAGGCCTACGGCTTCACCAGCCGCCCCAAGCCCGGCGCCGAGCATGTCAGTGTGTTTCTCGACGGCGACCGCAGCCACGGCATCACCATCGTAGTGGCCGACCGCCGCTACCGGCTCAAAGGTTTGGCCGAGGGCGAGGCCGCGCTGTATGACGACCAAGGCCAAAAGGTACACCTCACGCGCGACGGCATTGTGATCAAGACCGCGAAGAAATGCCGCATCGACGCGGCCAACATCGAGCTGCATGCCAGCCAGTCTTACAGCTGGGACGTGAACGGCTTTGGCGAGCGCTGGACGCATGTGAGCGGCAGCACCTGGCAGCACCGCACCTGGCAAACCGGCGCAACCGTGACCACTGTGTCCGGCAACATCAAACCACCCGAGGGGCCTTGACCATGCTGGGCGACCAACCAACCACCATCACCATCAACGGCAACGCCACCAGCCTGGGCATGGACAGCAGCAACCCGCTGGTGCGCGCCGTGATCATCAGCCTGTTCACCCACCGCCGCGCCCGCGCTGACGACCCGCTGCCCAGCGACGACATGCAGGGCTGGTGGGGCGACACCTTTGCGCCCGTGGCCAACGACCAAATTGGCTCGCGCCTGTGGCTGCTGAGCCGATCCAAGCTGACCGCCGAGACCGCCGAGCGCGCCCGCGAATACGCCCTGGAAGCGCTGCAGTGGCTGCTGGACGATGGCGTGGCCGCCCGCGTGGAGGTGCAAGCCACACGCCAGGGCCTGGACGCCCTGGCCCTGAATGTGCAGATTTATAAGACCGCGAACGACCTGACCTTGGACGTTCGTTTTGCTGACGCCTGGAGCAACATCAATGGCCTATGACCGCCCAACCCTGCTTGAGCTAACCCAGCGCGTGCGCGCCGACGTGCTCTCGCGCCTGAGCACCGAAGACACCTTGCGCCGCGCCGATGCCGAGGTGTACGCCAGCGTGGTGGCCGGCACCGCGCACGGCCTGTATTCCTACGTGGATTACATGGCTACCCAGGTGATTTACGACACCGCCGACACCGAATACCTGGAGCGCTGGGCCAGCCTGTGGGGCATCAGCCGCAAGCCCGCTGCGGCCGCCACCGGCATCGTCACCTTTGTCACGCAAGCTGGTGCAGTCATTCCCGCAGGCACGCAATTGCAAGCATTGGACGGCACGCTCTACACCACCACCGCAGACGCCACTGTGCTGGACCTGAGCGCCACCGCGCCCGTGGCCGCCAGCACAGCCGCCGAGGCGGGCAACCGCGACGCGGGCGAAAGCCTGTCGCTGGTCTCGCCCGTGGCCGGGGTGCAAGCCACTGCCACCGCCGGGCTGCTCAGCGGTGGTGCAGACGTAGAGACAGACGATGCGCTGCGTGCCCGCCTGCTCACCCGCATCCAAAGCCCACCGCAGGGTGGTGCGGCCAGCGACTACAGCACCTGGGCGCTGCAGGTCAGCGGCGTCACCCGCGCCTGGGTCTATGCGCAAGAGCTGGGCTTGGGCACGGTGACCGTGCGCTTTGTGCGCGACAACGACGGCACGGGCAGCGCCATCATTCCCGACGCCGCAGAGGTGGCCACGGTGCAGGCCTATATCGACGCGCTGCGCCCGGTCACCGCGCAATTGACAGTGGTTGCGCCGGTGGCCGTGCCGCTGAATTTTTCGATCAGCGGGCTGGTACCGGCGACTGCAGACGTGCAAACCGCCGTGCAGGCCGAGCTGCAAGACCTGTTGCTGCGCGAGGCCGTGCCCGGCGGCACGCTGCTGCTGAGCCACATCCGCGCTGCGATCAGCGCGGCCACCGGCGAGACGGATTACACGCTGACAAGCCCCACGGCCAATGTCAGCAACACCACCGGCCGCATGAGCACCATGGGGACCATCACATGGCTGTGACCGCAGACGACTACCTGCTGGCCATGCAGGGCCTGCTGCCACCCGGCGCGGCCTGGAGTAAAGACCCCGACGCCTACACCACCCGGCTGCTGGGCGGATTAGCGCAGGAGATGGCCCGCGTGGACGGGCGCACCGCTGGCCTGCTGGAAGAGGCCGACCCCCGCACCACTGCCGAACTGTTTGCCGACTGGGAGCGCGTGGCCGGTTTGCCGGACGATTGCGTGACCGCCTTTGCCGGCACGCAAACCGTGGACCAGCGCCGCGCCGCGCTGGTGGGCCGCCTGGCCACGCTGGGCGGGCAGTCGCGGGCGTACTACATCGCCCTGGCCGCATCGCTGGGCTACACGGTCAGCATCACCGAGTTTGTGCCGCACACCGTGGACTCCACGGTCGATGACCCGCTCTACGACACGCCGTGGACCTATGCCTGGCAAGTCAACGCGCCGCTCAACACCATCACCTATGCCGACGTGGACTCCACGGTCGATGAGCCGCTTGCTTCGTGGGGCAGCAGCCTGCTGGAGTGCGTGCTCGCGCGCGTCAGACCGGCGCACACCACTCTAATTTTTGCGTACACCTGAATTTATTTTTGAAAGGATAATTAGATATGGATCGTGCATATTCATCCGGCGCGTCAGCAAGCCCGCCGCCCGTCCCCACCAGCCCCAGCGTTGGTTACCCCACCAGCGGTAACCCGAGCACCGGCACCCCAGCCACACGGACGGGGCCGTGGTGGACGTACATGATTACCGAGGAAATTCGCAATGCCATTGTGGCTGCTGGGATTACCCCGGATCTAAACAGCACCACGCAATTGCGCGATGCGATTTTGGCGCTGGTGGCGGCCGGCGTCACCAACGACTTCAAAGCCAGCGTGCGCGTAGCCACCACCGCCAACATCGCCAGTCTGGATGGCGGTGCGCCCAATACGCTGGACGGCATCACCCTGGCAGCCAACGACCGCATCCTAGTCAAAAACCAAACGACGGCCAGCCAAAACGGCATTTACTACGTGTCAACCCTGGGCACCGGGTCCAACGGCACCTGGACGCGCGCCACCGACGCAGACGGTGCGGGCGAGCTGACCAGCGGCGCGATGGTGGCGGTGGAGGTGGGAACTGCGAATGCCGATAGTTTGTGGATGTTGACGACGGATGGGACGATCACGATTGGGACTACGTCGCTGACGTTTGCGCGGCAGAACAGTGCTTCTCAAAGCTCAACTTCAGGGCTTTCGGCCACGATATTTACATCAAGCGGCACATTTACTATTCCCGCAGGGGTTACCAAACTCAAGGTTACCGTTGTTGGTGGCGGTGGTAATGGCGGGGTGGCTACTGACGAAGGTGGAAGTGGTGGCGGCGGCGGCGGTGCGGCAATTTCCTATTTATCAGGACTTACTCCGGGCAACAATTTGAGCGTAACTGTAGGCGCTGCCAGTAGCTCATCTTCGGTCGCGTCCGGGAGTCAATCCATATCCACTGTATCAGCCACAGGTGGCGTGAACGGCGCTAATTCCGGAGGTGTTGCTGTGGCTGGCGGCATAGGTAGTGGCGGCAATATAAATCTTGCCGGAGGCCATGGCTTGGGTTCTTCTACCTTTAGTGGTGTTGGTCAATTTGGGGGTCAAGGTGGTAGCAGTGTTTTTGCTGGTTCTGTGGCCCCCACTACAGCTAATCAGATGGCTGGACCCGCAGCCCGCAGCTTTGGTGGGGGCGGCGCGGGCGGCATTACTTTGTCGAGCGGAGGTACTGGCACGGGTGGGGCGGGTTTTGGCGGCGTTGTAATTTTTGAATATATTTTGTAGGAAACATATTATGCGTTTTGCTTTAATTTGCCCCAGTGAGCCTGTGGCCGACGGTCATCGAATCGCGCAAGTTGAACCCGTCATGTTTCCTGTAGCTGGCCCCGCCTACTGGTTGGAGTGTGCTGATGGAATCACAGCCGATGAGTGGTACTTTAATACTTCCGCTCAACAAATCGTCGCATTGCCTGCCCCAGAACCACGCACCTACGCCCAACTTCGCGCAGCCGAATACCCCCCAGTTGCCGACTACATGGACGGCCTGGTCAAAGGCGATCAGGCGCAGATGGACGCCTACATCGCCGCCTGCCTGGCCGTCAAGGCCAAGTACCCCAAGCCGGGCGCCTAAGCCACCGCCATGCAAAGCGCCACCCCCACCACCTACGACGCCGTCCGCAGCCGCATCAAAGACGGCGACTTGCTGGCCTGGAAGTGGCGCTGGGTGCAGCGGCGGTTTGGGGTGATGCCATGGGACTGCTTCACCCACGTGGGGCAGGCGCTGTGGGTGGACGGGCGGCTGTGTGTGCTGGAGGCTGTCATGCCGCGCGTGCAGCTGGTGCCGCTCAGCATGTACAGCGGCCTGGCCACTTACTGGGTGCCGCTGCATGCCAACTACACCCCTGCTTGCCGGGCGTATGCCATGGAGCAACTGGGTGACAGCTACAGCTTGCGTGATTGCGCGGTGGGCTTATGGGGCATGCCGGTCGATGACAACATGGAGCAGTGTGCCGAGCTGTCAATACGCCTGGCGCATAAGGCCGGCGTCGATTTGGGCGACCGCGCCACACCGCCCAGCGTGGTGCGTGCCGCTATTGCGCACCAGAGCGAAACCTTGTACCGGTTCACGGTGCCCTGACACTTTCTTTTTACTACGCAGTCCGCTATGAAAAACCTCTTCACCATCATCGCCGGGCTGTGTGCCAATGCCCAGGCGCAAACCCTGACCACCTTTGCGGCCATCTCGGCGCTGTCGCTGGAGGTGCTGCACATCCCGCTGACCCCCATCATTTGGAGCGCCATCGGCGGGGCCATGTATTTGGGGATGAGTGCGCCGCCCACACCCCACGCCACGCGCGGCCAGACCATTGTGCAGGTGCTGCTGACCGTGGTGGGCGTGCCGGTGGGTGCGCTGTTTTCAATCGCCCTGGCCGGGTCTGCGGGCATGGCCGAGGACTCGCCCTGGGTGAGCGTACTGGCCGTGCTGTTTGGCTTTGGCATACACCGCATGCTGCCCCTGGCCAGCGAGCGCCTGGGTACCAAGCTGGAAGAAAAACTGGATCAACTGTTTGGCAAAGCGGGAGCGTAAACGCATGAACGAGATCATCCGCACCGGCGCGCATGCGCTCACCCTGTGCGCGATCGGCAGCGCGCTGGTCTGCGTGGCCGCAGCGGGCTGCCGCCTGCGCAAGATGCAGCCGGGTCGCTCAACCAAGTGGGTCTGGATGGCCGTTTATGCGGTGGTGTTTGTGCTGGCATGGGTGGCGCTGGCCAGCAACATCATGGGCACGGCCACACCGTTTGAACAAGCCTGCGTGGTGACCGCTGCGGCCTATCTGTGGCTGACCATTCCTTCCTGGCGCACGGTGCCTGCCGTGTGCCGCATCAACTATGGCCGGCGCAGTACCGATTGGCCTGCAGAAAGCTAAGCCATGCAACTCACACTCAAACGCCGCCCCAGCACCGATGAGGCCACCGTCGGCGACCTCTACATTGACGACCGCCACGTCTGCTACACCCTGGAAGACGTGGTGCGCGAGATCCCGGGCGCACCGGTGAAAGACTGGAAGGTCAAAGGCAAGACCGCGATACCGGCAGGCACGTACCCCGTGGTGCTGGAGCTCAGCCCCAAATACGGCCCGGACTGCCTGACCATTCAAAACGTGCCGGGCTTTAGCTACATCCGCATGCACAGCGGCAACACCGCCGAACACACCGAAGGCTGCCTGCTGCTGGGTATGCAAGCCACCGAGACCACATTGGTAGGCGGCACCAGCCGCCCGGCCGTGGCCCTTGTCAAGCGCCAAGTCAAGGCCGCCATAGACGCGGGCGAGGCCGTGAGCATTGAGGTGCTGAACGCATGATTGCCCTGATCTCGCAACTGGCCAACCCCCGCCTCTGGATTGCCCTGGCCATCGCCGCCGCGCTGAGCTGGTCGCATTGGCAGGCCTACAGCCTGGGCGGCTCTGAGGCGCGCGCAGATCTGGCGCAGTACCAGGCCGACACCTGGCAGGCCATCGCCCAACTAAACACCGACGCCGCCACCACCCTGGCCAACGAGCGCGCCAAAACCCGCAAGGTCGAACAAGCCCTGCAAGCCCAGACCGACAAACAAAACACCCAGGACGCTCACCATGCCAAAACCATCGCTGATCTATCTGCCCGTTGGCGCGCTGCTGCTGGCCCTGCTGGGCGGCTGCGCGACCCGTACGCCACCAGCCAAGCCGCCGGATGTGGGGCGGGTAGTGGTAGCCCCACAAGTGCAACTGCCAGCGCTGCCGGTGATCGTGCAGCAGACGCAGCCGATGCCGGTGGGCTACTTTCAGCAGAGCTTAGTGGACTACTTCAGCGGCTCCAGCGCGAGGCCGACGCCATCAACCTCGCCTACGCCAGTTGCCGAGAGCGGGCCATAGCAGACCGGGATGGCATGAGCCGATCACCCTGACCGATAACACCAAGTAGTCTCCAGCGCATCCCCCGCGCCTTTACCCCCGACCCGCAAGGGTCGGGGGTTTTTTTGCGTTTGGGCCCCTCAGATCCGCGCCGCGATCTGGTCCGCCCGCTCGCGGTAGTACACGTTGCTGAGCAGGCTCAGGTCTTTATGGCGGCTGATCTTGGCCAGGGTCAGCACGTCGACGCGCTTGGCCAGGTGAGTGAGCGCTGTGGCGCGGGCGTCGTGAAAGGTCAGGCCCTCGATCAGCAGCTCGCGGCACAGGCGGGAAAACAGCACGCTGCCCTCATTGGCCGCCACGTTGAACGCCGGCCGCTGCAGCAGGCGCGCAGCGATGCGGCCGATGGGGATATTGGCGCTGGCCTCGGTCTTGGTCTTGATAGTCACCACGCGGCGCTTGGCGTCAAAGTGCGCCGGGGCGGCCAACACCTCTTGCAGGCGCATGCCGGTGCGCAACGCAATGTGAAAGGCCGCTTGCATCTCGGCGGTCTTGCCGGTGCGCGGCGCGCGCAGCACGCGTTTAATCAACTGCCAGGGCCATACGGCGGTGCGGGGCGCAGCGGAGCGGGGGAGCTTGACGCCATCGAACGGGCTGTGGTCCATCCAGCGCCACTCCAGCCGGGCCACCGTAAAAACGTTGCGCAGCAGGTTGGCCTCGCGCACCACCGTGCTGCCGCTGACGGTTTTAAGGCGCGCATCGCGCCACTTGGCGATCAGCGGCGCGTCGATGTGGGACAGCGGGCGGTCGGCAAACAGCGCCAGCATGGCGTTGATGCGTCGCACTTCCCACACCGCGCCCGCTTTTTTGTCGCTGACATGGTCGCGGTAGCGCTCCAAGGCAGCATGAAAACTGCGATTTCCCCCAGGTTTTTTGGCTAAATTGTCCTGTTCCAGGGCCCAGGCCTGGGCTTCGCGCTTGGTGGGCAGGACTTTGCTAGACCGCTGGCCGTTGCGCTGCACCTCAGCGCGCCACCCTGTTTTGACTTTGCGAACATAGGCCATGCGGGATTGATTGCGGGATTTTTGCGGGGAGATGCGGGAAACAAAAAAGCCTCCACAGGGGAGGCTTGTAATGTACCAGTAGCATCTTTCCAATGAAAGACCTATTCATGGTGCCCGAGGCCGGAATCGAATTCAGAGGCGATTTTCTATTTGTGCGGGATTTGTGCGGGATTTTTGCTGCTTTCGCATCAGAAACGCGCGCACTTCGATGTTCAGCCACAGCGGGTTGCGGGGCGAGCTGGCCGGTGCGATGTCTGGCCAACCGGTGGTTTTGGTGACGACGTCGCGGGCGTGGCGACGGCTGCACTTGTACAGCTTGGCTATGTCGTCCAGGTCAAGAAGCTCAGGGTTGGTCATGGGTGCGCCTCCATTGGCTGCTTTTCGACCCTCACCCGGTCACCAGCCCTTTTGATTGTGGCAGTCGCGCTATCAATAGCGGCCAGGAATTCGGCCCTGCCGAGTTGCTCCAGCTGGAAGGCGTGCAGGTCCTCCACAAAAAGGCGCAGCTGCTCGATCTCCGGGCCATAAAGCGTCACCGGCGCCCATCGGCCGGACTGCAGAGCACGCGATTGAATGGCGTTGAGCACGCGCTCGGTGGTCGCCAGGTGCTCTGACAGGCCACGCACCACACCGATTTTCTCGATGCACTGCGATAGGGTCAGAGAACCGGCCAGAACCGACCAGTCGTACTCGCCGGCTTTACCCATGCGAAAAGCATTCAGCGATTCGATGAGCTTGGCCAGGATCTGACGGCGGTCGGCGGCGGCTGGTTTGGCTGCGCCTTCCATGGCCACGGCCAGGGTGTGGCGCGTGATGCGGCGGGGGCGGTAGCGCTTGGTTGGGCGTTTGTTGGCGGTCATTGTTTGGGTCCTATGCCGTGGGCAGCTTCGACTACTCGCACGACCTGCTCAATCGTCATAAGCGGATGCACTGCAAGCTGCAAGCACTGTTGTCGCGTCAGCGGCTGGCGCTGCACTGCCTGCCCCTCAAATAGCGCCACCAGCTGATCTGACTCTTCGCCGGTCAAGCGATGCCAGCAATGCAGCTTGCTGGCCAGATACCCGCGCACATCCTGCACCTTGTCCGCAGCCGCCGCCCGCTTGGCGGGGAAACCACCTGCGCCGCTCACGACGCACCCCCTTCCACCCGCTTGAATTCCACCACCCAAACCCAGGGATTGGCGTCCCAGCTGCCGGGGCCGTTGATGGATTCCCACAGCCGGGCGTAGCCTGCCTTTTGCGAGCCTTCCTGTGGTGATCCGCAAGCCGCCCAGGGGGCACCCTCGGCCATGGCATCCGCCTCGCTGATGTCCTGCAACCGCTCCACGCGCACTCCGGTTACTTCAAGGGTGATGCGGCTGGCCCAGCGGGGCATGTGGATGCTAGGGACGCTGCGCTCTGGCAGCTCGCACAACTCAGCAGAAAATGGAATTACTCCGCTTGCGATCAGTTCGTTTTGAGGGCTCAAATAGGTTCGACCGGACGGATTGCCAAGCGACCCCGGCTGCGTGGCGGCGTAGTAGTGCCCGTATTCGCTGCAATAGGCCAAGCTCTCCCGCACCCAAAGCCGGTCGCCTGGCTTCCCATAGGGGCAAGGAATCAGGTCAGCCTCTGGAAAGTCTGTTCCGACCCCTCGGCGTATGAATACACCAAATCGTCCTTTCTTCGTGTGGGTTGACGTGATACGCCCCAAAACTGGCGGTGACTCAAAAGCCCAACCGTTGCTAGGCTGTGGCTTGATCGCCCGCCG
>Ga0114979_10002581_pt1 | contig 12198 bp, 7 predicted proteins | sample S_140625_EF_Meta_FD_87315 | JGI IMG/M metagenome (GOLD analysis project Ga0114979, IMG submission 87315) | Freshwater microbial communities from Lake Simoncouche, Canada to study carbon cycling - S_140625_EF_MetaG | ecosystem: Environmental > Aquatic > Freshwater > Lake | place: Lake... | reverse complement strand
CTGGATCTTAGAGGAGAAATTGCTCTATTTTTTCTATGACCCAGTCTGGATCGTCCAGACTGATGTCGTGTCCAGCAGAGGAATGTATTTGAGGATGCAAATTCCACGCTTTTGCAATTTTTATAGAACAAGAGTGGTGGACCAATCGATCCCCTAAGGATGTCAAAATGACTGTTGGAACCGGTGCTTTTTTTGAAAAATGGATCCGCGTAGCCAGGCTTAATTGCCTCAACAAATTTTGTCGATTCACAGGTGTCTTTTCAAAGGCCTCGACGAACCGAACTAAATACTTTTCCTTCATTTCAGGACGATTCGAAATCACATCTAATATTCCACTTTCAACAAATTCTGCTGAGGGAAGAGCGATTCTTGAGAAAAGAAGTGGCCACTGAGCGGGCCTTAATCTTTTGTAAAAAGGGCTTTTTTGATCACTGGTATTCAGTAAAAACTGCTGCTTAACTTTTTGAGGATGTCGATCGGACCACTGGGCTGCAACCATAGCACCCAAAGAATAGGCCAGAACATGAAAGGGGCCCTGACCTTTGACGGATGCATCCACATGATCAAGCATCTCATTGAGGGTGATTGGACTTTTCAAGTGATGATAATCTCCGAAACCAGGAAAATCGATCATTTGAATTTCATCCTCGGGAAAATGATTTTTGAATTCTGTTTCAAAATCTCCCCAATGGATTTTCCAACGGATCAATCCACGAAACCAAATCCATTGCCTTTTCGATTTTTTACTTTTCATACCATAACTCCAGTGCGTTTGATCTGGCCTGTTCAAATTGTTCAGCATCCAGCACAGCCCACTTTTCATAGGAGGCCGTCATGCGAATCATGAAATCAAACAAGGTCCAATGCCGCCTTAAAATTCTTTTTTGCCTGTGGGGCTGAAAAGGATAAAAAAGACCCTCTCGCGAAAGAATTTGCAGTGGATTTTTTTTCAGCCAATTCCAAGATCCTAATTCTAACGTCAAGGGCATAAATCTTTGATTTTTATTTTTCATCATCAAGTAAAAGTAATCCCAGACATCACCGTGAGTTTGATAACTTTGTGGCTCGAATTTATAAAAATGATACGGATGAGAGGATTCATAAAAGGTTTTAAAGCGATAAAGGTAAGACAAATCATCAAAGGGAATTTTTGATTTAGCAAAGGGAAACCAGATTTGATCCTGCCATCCGAATCCAGAGTGGACATCAACGGACCAAGAAAACTTTGAACCTAACACTTGATTTTCAATTGCTGATTGTAAAAGTTGATTCTCTTCCTGGAAAGCATCACCTCGGTACCAAGGCAGTTTTGAAGAGTGTCGATGTCCCCCCAGTAAGTAAGGAATTTTACCTTCTCCCTCGATGGGGGCATTTCTCATTAGATCAACGCCTGCTGAATTGGATCTTCGACGATTATACATGCCCCATGGATTCACCGTTGGAACAAAAAAAATTCTGATTTTTTTTAAAGTTTCATGCAAGGACTCGTCCCACAGTTGCATTTGCAAAACTGATTTCAAAAGGGCAATGACCACTTGAGAGCCAATTCTTTCTAAGCCGTGCACGCCCCCCACCCAACCTAATGCTGGGGCTTCGGGATCTTGATTGCCAATGGAGAGTAAATAAGAAGGAAATTTTTTATTCTGATCCCCGACGTGGCCTAAAAGACGAACGTGAAGGACTGATTGGAATTCAGTGATGAGTTTTTCAATTTCTTTAATCTCAGGAAGTGTCGAAAGTGCCATTGGCTCACAAGCCTCTCTGACAGGATGGCGCTTGTCAGGACATGACGCCTCTTGTTGCAAGGTCTTCATCAGACTTTGGCTGAATCTTAAAAATTGTGGCAAACTAAGACCTTCAAGGGGCATCCATATGAATCAAAATAAAACACAATCTTTAGCTCAACTTTTAGACCTGATGTGGAAGGATTACTCGACCTTGAATCCAGCTGCTCTGAAAATTCATCAGCTGTTTGTGAATTCTGGTGAAAAAGTGATCAATGATCACGTGGCCTACCGCACATTCAATCATCCTAAGTTGGGGATTAAATCTCTCTCTCGGCAGATCGAAAAGCACGGATACATCGCAAAGGGTGAGTATTTTTTCAAAGAAAAAAGACTCTACGCACAACATTTTGAACATCACGACCTCAGCCTTCCAAAAATATTTATTTCAGAACTTGAGTTAGAAAAGATGGACTCTTTTGTTCAGCAAGAAGTTGAAAAAATGGTGGAACAAATTCCAAATTCACTGATTGAATCTGAAAGAATTCTTGTTTGCGGAAGACCTTGGACAATGACCCATCAGGTGTATTCAAAGTTAGCAGCTACCAGCGAATATGCCTCTTGGGTCAGTGCTTTTGGATTTAGACCCAATCATTTTACAGTGAACGTCAATGCACTCACCCAATTTAAAGATTTAGAAAGCATCAATCAATTTGTTAAAAAGAATGGATTTGCTTTGAACCAAGCCGGCGGAGAGATCAAAGGAACGCCTGCAGATTTGCTAGAGCAAAGCTCAACAATGGCGGAGGAAGTGACGGTTCAATTTGAAGATGGAAGCTTCAAAATTCCCGCCTGCTATTATGAATTTGCAAGACGTTACGAAATATCAAAAGGAATTTTGTATCAAGGATTTATTGCAAAATCTGCGGACAAAATTTTTGAAAGCACCAACCGAAAAAATCAGTAACTCAACCTGAAATTATCCGACTTTTTTTAAGCGGTTCACATCAATAATTTTTTCTTGAATCTCAGAGTCCACTTCAGAAGGGACGAAGAATCGATGAGCATCTAAAAAGATTCGAACTAATTGGGGATCAAATTGTGTTCCTGCACAACGCTTGAGTTCTGCATAAACAATTTCATTGGGAAGCCCTTTGCGATAGGCACGGTTTTGCGACATGGCATCGTAGGTATCAACCACAAGAATTACACGGGCAGCTAAGGAAATATCATCCCCATTTTTTTTATCAGGATAACCAGTCCCGTCGACTCTTTCATGATGACCACGAATGGGAGCCAACATATCCTTGAAGAATTGATGTTGTGACAAAGGGCGAATGATTTGTTCACTAATCACAGGATGATTTTGCATGATATCTAGCTCTTTTGCATCCAACTTGCCGGGCTTTGCAATGATGTCCTGAGAGATTCCTATTTTTCCAATGTCATGAAAGAATCCAGAGAACTCGGAAACTTTTTGTTCGTATTCATTAAGACCTGCCGATTTGGCGAGAAACTTAGAAAGTTGGCCCACACGAAGACAGTGCTGATAAGTCATAGGATCAACAGCTTGAAGAGTTTGCAAAAGGGACTGAGTTGTTTCGTAAGCCCATCGAGGAATATCTCCCCAGCTAGATTGTGACACTTGAAAACTCCCCCCGCTTGCCTAGAATATTTTCGGTTATTCGAGGTAGCAATTGTAGGCCGAGTCTCAAAATGTGACACGAAATCTCAAAATAGGACAAAAAACCCCGCCTGGTTCACAAGCGGGGTCCTTTGATATCTGATGAAGGCGAAATTACCAGTTAATCATGTTCGCATCGATACCATAAGAGGCAAGAGCCTTCTTATACATACCCTTGATGAACTTTTGAGCCTGGTGAGGTTTCAAGCCCAAAGCTGTCGCAGAACGATCTGTGATATCTTTCATTCCGGAAGTATCACCTTCGCCAAGGGCTTGAACAGCAACGAGAGCTTTCGAGTAAGGAACTCCGAAGACTTTCTTGAAAGTTGAGTCCACATCACGAGTTGTTGTGTATCCGCGACCTGCAGAAGAAACAGCCCAAGTGTTCAAAGCAGAAGCAACTGCCATCGCTTTAGGTTTAGACAAAGAATAATCTTTAACTAATTTTTCAGCAGCTTTAGAAACAAGGCGCTTATTTGAATCAGAAGCAAGCGCTGCTGCCGAAGCGTCAGACGCTTGACCCGCATTTTGATTGTTGATGGCTTCACCAAAGTTAAAATCACCTTGGTTTGCATTATAAAGAACACCGTTCTTACCGAGCCAATAAGTTCCGCCTGTCACGTTTTCCCAGAACAGACCAGTGGTGCCGACTCCTATTGTGTTACCGCCAATCCAACCTGCAAATGAACTTGTTCTAGATGTGTACAAAAATGTACCTAGATCACTGTAAACATCAGCTGTTCCGTCAGAGAAAAACTCAACGTATTTAACGTCGTCAGAGCCGAATCCGTATCGATCATAATGAGGATCTGCGGCTACAGTAATACGTTGACCTGTAGTTGCAGAGAATGTGCAACCTGGAATTGCTTCGAATGTCGCGCATGTGTCTCCGAAAACTGTTTCGTACGGATAAGTGATCACGACTCCACTCCCGCCTGGTGGAACAACAATTGTACCGCCACTGCCGCTACCGCAACCAACAAGTGATGTGAGTCCTGCACAGATCAGACATGCTAAAGTTAATTGATTTATTTTCATTAAAAACCCCCTTCAGTTGAGTTAATACTTTAAAAACACACGAACTAATTCTTGTTCAACCAAGAGAGGCCGCGGTCTGGGCCTTTCTCCCGGTCTAACAACTGCTGGTTTTTTAGGTGAACTTGTTTGTCTTTCACAGAAAAAATCAAGAGCTGTTTCCCCTGTTGTGAGCTGGATCGGAGTTTTAAAAGGTTTGCATCCCGGGCCTGCCTTGATATTCAAGGCGCCTGGTGACACCAGTTCAACAACATTGCCATCACTTGCAAAAATCGGGACAACCAATTTGACACCACGTTCGAAGTCGATATTTTCGCTAGCAAAAAGTGCTGGTCGATATTTTGTTTTTAAGTTTTGGCCTTGAATTACAAGAGGATAGGCTAAAAGAATTTGCAAACTGTCCGAGAAAAAAGAGTATCTATCGAGGCTTTTTCTGACCGCCTTGCCTGTTTTGAGATCGTGGTATTGCACCTCAGAATTCGTAACCGTAAAGGCTCCCGCATTTTGACTCCCCGAATAAACAGCTTGGGTCCACAGAGCAGAGTCATAATGCGACCGCAATGCTGTGGCAGAATAGTTGTGAAATTTTTCTAGCAAACTATCCCACGTCGTAATTTTTTGAGTTCTCAAAGCCCCTTCAGCAAACCAAAACAGACCTCTTGAGAATGGAGTTGATGAGTCTAAGTTGAACAAAGCACCCCGACGAGCCTCGAGGAGAGAGCGGTAAAGGGGCTCTTGATTCTTTAAAGTTTTTAAAACCTTTCCTTCACTAAAAGTCACAAACAAAACGTCTTGTAGATAGTCAGGTTGTGAGCGAGGTCCTTGGCTTTTCACAGCCATAGCAGTCAAGAGGCCTTCGCTGTCCAGAGTTCCAGGTATGAAATCTACAAATCGTTTTCCATCCACATCTTGAATGGCTTGAGGCTTAAACTGCTGATCAAGCCAGTAAAGTCTTTGCTCAACTTGCTCGGGTTGCCCCCGATTTTGCCACAAATCTCGAAGACTTGGTTTTTTATTGGGATTCAGACCGGCGCCAATCCATGCAGGTCTAAACACTTGGTTGGCAACTTTCATCCATCGAACTTGGAAGGGAAGTCTGACCACTTTTGAATCATAAACACTATTAGATTTAACATTGAGCTCTGGATCTAGATCAAACAAATGAATGGGCGCAGCGGATTCAGGATCATCGCCACTTGTATCTTCGATCACACCAAAAATAGACCCTCCAGATGTTGTGGCTCCCCACATCACTGCAATCAGGTTCAATCCACGCGTCCCTGACAATGTCACAGGGCCCTTGATTTTCATTTGTCCATTCACAATTGTTGCAGTCGCCACACGAAAACCAGAAGAGACTTGTTCACTTAGCAAATAGGCTTCTCCACGCTGAGCCCCATCTAAATTTTCGAGCGGAGTCCAATCCCATGAACCAGCCGGTAGATTTTCAATCTTGAAGGTTTGCTTTTGCTCCACTGGAACTTGAGCCAAAGAAACTGCCACTTCGGGCTCGACGATGCTGACCTGTTGATAGCCGTTTGAAAACTGTGCAGTCACGACCACATCTAGATCCGCGGGAAGTTCTTCAACACTTTTTGAAGCCATCACAAAATTAATTTTATAAATTCTCTTTTGGTTCTGTTTCCATACACTTTCCACTTTTGAGATGAGCTGCACCGATTCGACTTGAGGTCGAAGGGCACCTGATTTCACTTGGTCAATGCGAGCCTTGATTTGCACATCTCGATGACCGACAGCTGCACCTCTATTGATAAGCTCTAAGTTCAACGAAAATCGAGAGGATTTTCTATCCCACAAAATTTCTGGTCTTTCACGCTGACTGGCCTGAATAACAGCACGAAAAGGCGTATTGACTGCAGTTGCCACATCCAATTGTCCTGAAAAAACATATTTTTTCAGTGGATCAGCATCGGCTTCAAAATCTGCTTTTTCACCACTGGCAAAAACTTGAAATAAAGCTGTCGGTGTTTGCACCGGTCTGGCTGATAAAATCAGTTTTGCGTAAATTTCATTTTTTGGAATTCCTCTCGAGAGGAGCTCTGCTACGGCTCCTGCAACCAATGGAGTCGCCTGGGAAGTGCCAGACAAATACTCATAGCCTAAGTAAGAACGAAACCGAGCCGGTCTGAGATCCTCAGGGTAAGTACTGATCATCGATAATCCAGGAGCTGCGATATCGACACCACTTCCATAATTGGAAAAATGCGAAAGTGATCCATCCGAATTCAAAGATCCAACACAAATCACAGATTCATAAACACAAGGACGCAAAAGAGCTCGCGTGGAATCATTGCCGGCAGCTGCAATAACAATGACTCCCCGTCTAGCTGCCTCTTCGATCAGACCTCGCAAAAGTTTCGAGTCCGCGACTTGGGGCCAACCCAGACTCATTGTGATGACCTCCGCGCCCTCATTCAAAGCATACAAAAAGCCGCGGGCCACTCTGTCGCTGACATCTTGAACAATTTTAAAACCCTGCGCTTGGCGGATTTTTTCATTTGGATCTAAATTTGGAATGCTCATGGGCTTCAATGGCTCGTTGACTCGATCATCAATTACTTGCACTGGCAAAATTCGAATATGAGGCGACACACCCTGGATACCTAAACCATTATCTGATTCAGCTCCAACAAGTCCAGCCACGTGAGTGCCATGCCCGATATTATCAACAAAAAATGGGGAACCAAGAATTCCACTCACTGTGGATTCCTGACCGATGGCACTCCAACCGTAACAGTCCATAGGGTAGCCATTTTTATCAGTATCCGCTTCAGGATTTTTTGGATCCATCCATTTTTCATCACATGTTTTTTGCACACCATCACTTAAACACTGAAGGTACTGAGCCAGGGCTGCACACTCTTCAGGTTTAGTTCGAATGACATTTTTCAAATCAGGATGATTGCGATCGATGCCAGTGTCCAGAACAGCGACAAGGACTTGTCGAGGACTTTGAATAGAATTCTTTAAACTTTTAATATTGATGTCTTGTTGAGAACGTCCCTGAACTCGGTAATTTCTGACGGGATCAAGATCCACAACTTGAGCAACACCTTGATTGTTCAAAGACCACTGCAAATCAAACAATGGGTCGTTTGCAAAAGCTTGAAATGAAATCATGAAAAGCATAGAGATCATCGGAAGCTCCCCTGTGAACGGTCAATTTCAGTTGGTAAAATCCCTGTTCTTCTTGAATAAAGTTGAAAAACCCCACCTGCCTCTTCGAAATCATCCTCTGGATTCCCCCAAGTGTTCGAAATGTAAGACAGATCTCCGTCCTCATCGCCAGATCTGAAACCATTCACCTGAACGAAATAGACAACATTTTCTTTTCCTAAAAATTGTAACAACTGAGGCATTGGAATTTGTTCTTCCAAAGTGTAAATCACTTCCGTCATCCATCGAACCTGTTGAGCTTTGGCTTTTTCAGAATTTCCCTTTGGATACTTCAATGAATAGTTCATCAGCTTTTCTACCCAAGGAGTCAGACAGCTGAAGTTCGAGCCATTCAACCAAACACTTGTCACAGGCATTGCGTCTTGGTTTTTCGCTCTCTGGTACTCTTCACAAACCGCTTGATACTGGATTCTGCCTTGTGAGAGTTGGCCATTGCCCATAATTTTCATAATGTCCTCAAGGATCAACTGGTCTGCCATCCGACCTCGAGTGCCACCGATTTTTTCGCTGAATTTCTGGAACAGACTTCCTAAAAATCGAGCTCGTGGAACCGGTTGATTGCCATTCTCAGATTGCAAAACAAGTTCTTTCACTTTGTCCAGTCCACCTTCACGGATGGACAGATTGGCCGTAATTTTATAAAAATCCACACCTTTCACATTTTGAAAGGTTTCTTTCTCTACCAAACGATACTTAGCGGCGGCAGGAAGTCCAAGCTTTGTAACCACTTGATCAATCAGTTCCAAAAACTTTTTGCGCCCTATTTTCCAACCACCCCAAGAGTGCTGAATAATGGCCACGTCTTTCACGTCACCGGTCAGATCTCGTTCGGTAGTGACCTGTCTCCAATAGGCTTTTCCGAAGGGAATATTAGCAGGATTCGGATCGTTGGGCTGAGCCAAATCCCAATTTATTTTCGTTGATTTATTATTGAGCCAGGCCTCTATTCCAGCAAAAGCAAATCCTAGAATATCAAAACCTTGCAACTGTCCTAAGCGTGTTCTGAAAAGTCTGACCTCTTCGTCTTTCGGGTCTAAATCAGGATTTTCTTCTGACCTTGGATAGCGAAGCTTAAGACTATGATCTTCATCCAAGTTGATCAGACTGCTCAAGAACAATTTCATCTTTGTTTCGCGAGTTTTAAAGATGTGCTCAACTTCTAATTTTTGATATTTGAAGTTGGTATAAAGATTCTCTGTGCTGTGAGTTCTCAAGAGGGATCCAACAGCTGCTTTCAGATTTTGTTCGAATTCGGTTTTTTTAGCTGTTTCTTCGACATTCAGGTTTTCGTCTTCAAAATCAGGTTGATAATCAAGCACGAAGGCATCGGTTTTAATTTCGGTCTGTGCATTGTCAGCACGCAGGGACATCATCTTGATGAAATAATCCACATCAAAATTAACTCCGCGTGCTTTTGCCGTTTGATTACGAACAAAGATTTGCAACCCAGTTTGAGTCCGAACAAGACTTGTTTGCCTTAATACAATTCGAGAAGCATCAGCCCCCACACTGACACTGTTCAAAAAACTCAAGGGTTCAATACCAAGAAGTAAATCCAAAGGACTCGAGATCCTTGCGCCCACTCCAGCCTCAACTGAATCCGTAATTGTGAAGACTTCGCCTTGTCTCAGATCTCGAATAAAGTTTCTGAAATTTTTGATGTCTTGAGATTCAATTGTTTTGGCCAATCGATTCATAAGGCTGGGGACAATCAAATCTTTCCACTCGACTTTTGTGGCCTCTTTCATTGATAACACAGGTTTCACGTGAATGTAGGAGCGTCTTAAAGAAGTGTTTGCAGAAAGTTGAACAATGGGAAATTGTCTTTGCAATCCAGGTCCGTTTTGATTGAAAACAATTTTCGGAAATTTTTCAAAATTATTTAAATAACCCAGACTCACAGAGGCCGAAACCATATCGACCAATTGCACGGCAGCCGTCGACCCATAATAGGTTCCTGTGGCCACATGCCTCGCTGCGGACAGATTGAATCCACCCATGGGCCCACCCCACGATTGAATGCCTTTATCCAATGGAAGTCCTGGATTTTTTTGAAAGTGTTCTTGAATCTGCTTGATCACATTTTTTCCGAATTGTTCCTGAGCACTTTCTAAAGTCAAAAACTGAAGTTTTTCATTGAGCTTAGAAAAAGCTGTGGAAATCATTGCTGTGCGGGCACGGATGCCTGCGTATCTCCACCAGTCATCATCTTTGAATGGCGATTCTCGGTCTCCGTGAGAAAATCTTTGTGGGTAACCCTCTACTTTTTCCTTCATGACTCGGCCATTAACAATAAGTCCATCAGGTGAAGTGTAATTTAAATCCACAATCGGAAAATTGGCGGGGATGGATAATTGCATCACCTCGAACAAATTTCGAGTTCGTAAAACGAATTTTCTGTAGGCGAGCTCTTTAATTGAATTGGGATAATTCACAAATGTCAGCAAATCTCGAAAATCTTTCTCGGTCCAAGAGCTCATCCGATTCATTAACCATGTGACATCTTCACGAGTCGTTGATGCAAAACCAGCAGCCAGGGGATGATAAAGTAGGACGTACTCGTTGATAACTGAAGCCATTTTCGGAGAGTATCGATTCAGGCTTTCGGGAATAAAGGCAAGAGAGAAAGGAACGATAAGAGCTCGATAAGCACGAAACTTAGAGTAGTATTCGATCCAGCCTAAATTTCTGGCTCTTTCTTCAAAAGAGACGGAATTTGGATTAGGAATAAAACCCCAATGCCAGTCAACGCTTTCATTTCTTTGCGTTTCAAGAAGAGCATCATTGACAACAATAGACAAAGAATCCCTTTGATTCTCAAGCAACCAACCACGGGTTTCCAGGTTCATATCCTTAAGTTCTAGATTCTCAAAAAAATCAGTTTTTTCTTGAGCACTTTTAAAATGAATTCTTAATCTTCTATAAGGCTTAGGAGTGACCACATCGTACCCAAGTTTTCGAAGCAAGGCAGATCTTAAACTTGTCGACTGAGACATTAAACTTAAAGAAAGTCGGTAATACTTTTTCGGCTGTTCTAAAGATTCAACCCGATAAAAAGCCGTGTAGGGATTTCCATCGGCTTCAACCGATAGAATTTTAACCCCTGTCTCGCCATTTGGGTAGGACTCGAAAGGAAGCTCTTGAATGGAATATCTTTTATTTTGCCAAATTTTATTCTCAACTGGATTAAGTCTGCTTAAATCAAACCCAGATTTTGCAAGCTTCACAGCTTCGGCGGGATCTGAAGCTTGACCTTGAGAGTTCATTAAATCAGACGATGGTTTTTTGATCGAGTTGAGAGGAATTGAAACACTACCGGTACTCACATCTAAAAAACTTCCATCGGATGAAGCGAATTGATTGCTTTGTGCGGTCGCCACAGAGAGTACGATCAGCATCAATGCACAAAGAACAACAATTCTGAGAGACATAAAAGTTCCCTTCGGTGAGACCAATAGCACGAAGGGCTTTTATAACCTAATTAAGAGGCTTTTTGTTATATGCCTCATAAATCATCTTTGATTTAGGGAACTCTTGCATTGCTATCAATAAGTTCGACACCTACATGTCCCTTTTAGGTAGTAATAGTTTCACAAAAGATCCCCCTTTTGTCAGTTATTTTTTGATCAGCACTCAACATTTGAAGAGTGCCCAAATCTTTTTCCTTCTGATGATATCGATAGGGATGGCTTCGTGAAATCTGAATTTAACGAACGAGTAAATTTTGTGGAACTACGAAGCGGCCATTTTCTTGATCGATGACCACCATGTCACCGTTATTAAAGATATATTGCGCTCGACCGTTAAGAACCATTCCATTAAAATTCAAATTACAGACTTTAAAACTTTGGCAGTAAGGTAGCACATCACACTCGATGGCCACGTCATTTTCACTTTCAATGGTTCCAAAGTTACGTTCTGGATTTACATCTGAAGTATCAATCGACACTTTAACTCCGGGCACGCCTGAAGCTGTTCGACCTGTGCCTGCGAAAAAGCCAGTTTCACCAAATCGAGTTCGAACATACACTGGTCTTTTATAACCAAGCGCCACATCCACGACCCTAAAGCCAACAGAAATTTGTTCGAAATCAAGTCTGGCCCAGCTTGCTGCAACGCGAGAGTTGATGCCACCGCCACAAACAGCTCCTGATCCTGTACCACCAGCAACAGAAGTCGATACTGAAACAGGGCTGTCGATATAAACCCCAGAGCTTCCGCTGAGCATTTCATAATCTCCGCTGCCATTTTGACATGCCCAGTAGCGGCCCGTGTTGCCCATAAATCGATCGTTGGCAGAATTTGTATTCACTTTTTTCCAGATACTTGCATCAAATTGCACGCACTGATTTAAACCGACAGATTCACCAAAAGAATTTCTAGATCCATAATTGTAAATCGTAAATGCGGCTAAAAACTGAGCATTTTCTTTTCTTACGGTTTTGGGACCATGTTTGGGTCCAAGACCGCCACTCATCAGATCTTCGATGGCGTGATATTCAGCATTGTTAACATAGTTTTTACAGAAATCGTGTCCGATGGCTCCACCAATTAGGG
>Ga0114979_10002579_pt1 | contig 12201 bp, 15 predicted proteins | sample S_140625_EF_Meta_FD_87315 | JGI IMG/M metagenome (GOLD analysis project Ga0114979, IMG submission 87315) | Freshwater microbial communities from Lake Simoncouche, Canada to study carbon cycling - S_140625_EF_MetaG | ecosystem: Environmental > Aquatic > Freshwater > Lake | place: Lake... | reverse complement strand
CTTTTTTGTCATAGATCAGAACATACGGATCGTCCAATGCTGACACTTGCTTGTCAGGATTGTTGATGAAGTAAGGCGACAAGTAGCCGCGGTCAAACTGCATCCCTTCAACGACGTCGAGCTCGTTGTCGAGTGACTTACCGTCTTCGACAGTGATCACGCCTTCTTTACCGACTTTGTCCATTGCGTCTGCAATGATTTTGCCGATCGAGAAGTCGCTATTGGCTGAAATTGAGCCAACTTGAGCGATTTCTTTGGTTGTCGTGCAAGGCTTTGACAACTTCTTGAGCTCTTCAACAGCAACGGCGACAGCTTTGTCGATACCGCGCTTCAGATCCATTGGGTTGATGCCGGCAGCCACGTACTTGAGGCCTTCAACAACAATCGACTGCGCCAACACTGTTGCAGTGGTGGTGCCGTCGCCAGCGTTGTCAGAAGTCTTTGAAGCGACTTCTTTCACCAACTGGGCGCCGATGTTTTCAAATTTGTCTTTGAGTTCGATTTCTTTAGCAACCGACACGCCGTCTTTAGTGACGGTTGGGGCGCCGAACGAACGCTCGAGCACAACGTTACGACCTTTAGGGCCGAGGGTGGTTTTTACAGCATTGGCGAGGATATTTACGCCACGGACGATGCGCACGCGTGCGTCATCACCGAATAGAACTTGCTTGGCAGCCATTTAGGTTTCCTTCGTATTCTGTGGATTACTGGACAACAGCGAGAATTTCTTCTTCGCGGATGACCAGAACTTCTTCGCCATCAACTTTGACGGTTTGGCCAGCATATTTGCCGAACAAAACTTTATCGCCAACTTTGACGTCCATTTTCAGGACTTTGCCGTCTTCAGTTTGTTTGCCGGGACCAACGGCTAGCACTTCACCTTGATCGGGCTTTTCAGCCGCGCTTTCAGGGATAACGATGCCCGAGGCAGTTGTGCGCTCGTTGTCCAGGCGTTTGACGATCACGCGATCGTGCAGGGGACGCAGGGCCATGTAGAACTCCTGTTACAAATAATAAGGTTGTTGGAAAACGCCTTCGCGAGTTGTTAGCACTCACTTGGGTCGAGTGCTAATTATAAGGGTTGTTTTGGAGATTTCAAGGGGACTAAGGAATTTATAGCACCCTATCAAGCTGTCGAACGTCAGCGAATATTGTCGTTGGCAATCCAAGTCCAGAGTTTTGCAAACCAAGTTTAGTGGATTGCTTCCATCAGGCCTATTGATAAACTCGCTGCGCTGCTAAAGTATTTACCGTTGTAATCAAACGCAATCTGGTCACGCCACAACCTATCGCGAAATCCTGTACAACCTTGAGTATGGCGCTGCCCGCGCTCAGGCCGCAACTCGCGGCCACGACATACATGTCGCGCAGGATAGAGACCTGTGCCAGCCCTAAGGAAGTAAACATGGAAATGATGCATATCGACGAGAAGCCAGGATGGGTTCGCATCGCGTGCGCTAGGGGTTGTGGCCGGCACGCCGAGTTGCGTTTCAAAAAAGTGGTCCCTCACGATTTTTATCTTTGCAAAAGCAAAGCGTCTGGTGCGCAATGTGAAACTCGATTGCCGCCTCGTTTGCCAGGACAGATTAAGGTTCTTGAACTCAGCGCCGCAGCTTCGTTTATGGGAATTACATATCGCTGGCCCAGTCCAGACGAGGCTGCTTCTGCTGGTCGAGCGCAAAACAATCTCGCGTCAGGGCTCGCTCGGATGGCTATTGAAAAGGCGATGCGGTCATGAAAGGCGTTAGCACACCGTCTAGTTGAGCGACCTCACGCTACCCGCCTTGCTACCATCCTAACCGCGGAGGTTTCGTATTGTTCAGGGGTTGTGACTTTGTAATTCATTTGCGCTACACTAATTTCCATGAAAACAGCCACCATCCCAGCCATCCGAGTTCTTCCTGCCTTACGCGAGCAAGTCGAGTCTTCGCTGCGTGAGGGCGAGACTTTGTCTGAATTCGTTGAACAATCGGTGCGCATCGCACTACAGCGCAGACGCGACCAGAGCGAGTTCGTGGCTCGCGGGATGGCCTCGCTCAATGCTGCCCGGCAAACCGAGGACTACGTCGATTCAGTCGTCGTCATCGATGATTTGCAACGCAAGCTTAACGCGGCCAAGGCAACCCTCGCCAAGCGCCGCAAGTGACGTATCGGGTTCGACTGACGCGCCAGGCGCAGGCCAATCTGCAGCGGCTCTTTGATTTCATCATCGAACGTGAATTAGCGAGCCCCACGGGGGATCTCGAGATCGCCGAGCGAGCTTTGACTGCAATCCGTGCTGGATTTGACACGCTGCGGGCTATGCCCTTCACTTGTCGAAAGGCGGGTGACAGCCCGTTTCTGCGCGAACTGGTCATCTCTTTTGGTGCAACCGGCTACGTAGCCCTGTTTGAGATACTCGATGAGCAAGAGGTCGTGATCGCTGCAGTTCGTCACCAACGGGAAGACGATTACTACTGATGCGCTTGCCCGGCGCTGGGTTCAGCGCAAATTAACACCTACCTGATCCAAGGGAGATTTGGATTAGTTTTAAGCAACAATTACATAAACAGTATATTTGTGCCTATAATAATCAATATAGGATATTAATCAGCATAAAGTTGCTGATTGAATTAACTAGATTTCTAAGATATAATTATTTCATAAATAGCATATAGTTACATTTTAAAAGACTATTGTGCTATTAATCAGCATAAATATACATTTTATGATTTATTGTTAAGGCTTTCAAAATGACCCTGAATCAGACACTTGGCGAGCAAGAAATTGAGCTTGGTGAAAACCTCAAGCGCCTGCGTCTAAACAAGAATTGCGACCAAAAAACGCTCGCTGGGCGCGCGGGCATCAGCGTGCGTGCCTTACACAATCTCGAGGCTGGGCAAGGCTCAAGTGTAAAAACGCTATTAAGCGTCGTACGTGCGTTAGGTCGAGAGTCATGGCTGCTAACAATCGCGCCGGTCGCGACAATCAACCCGTTGACCTTAACGAGCAGAGCGTCGCAACGCGTGCGCGCGACAAGTCCTAGCGTTCAGGTCAAGGCAGCCAAGCGGCTTGCTGATATTACGAATTTCGCAGAAAAAGAGGGCAAGCAAAGTGATGGTTAAGACCGCGACAAAAAAAGCCCACAATACCGCGGCGTCAGCAAAGAGGCCTTTCAAGCACACCGAGGTCGTCGAAGTGCATTTGTGGAACACACACATTGGCTCGGTTGCCCTAGACCCCGCTTATGGTTTTTACGTGTTCAATTACACGCCTGAGTTTATCAGCGCTCGCATCGAACCCTCTCCCTTACAAATGCCGCTGTCCGAGGAGGGTTACATTTTTACAGATCTTCCTGAGCAGACATATAAACGACTGCCAGCCATGCTCAGTGATGCACTGCCCGATGACTTTGGCAATGCGCTCATTAACCGCTACATGAGCGACCGAGGTATCGCGGCGACCGATGTCACCCCCCTTGATAGGCTGGCATACATGAGTAACCGTGCGATGGGCGCGCTGATGTTCAAGCCTGCGCGCGGGCCACTCACGCACGCCCCTACCGCTATCGAACTTAGTGCTCTCGTTGAGCAGGCGCGTCGAGCAGTGACCGGAATCATAGGCGGTGACGATCATACAAACGCAGCGCTGCGCAGCATCATCGAAGTAGGGACGTCTGCGGGCGGTGCGCGAGCAAAAGCCGTGATTGCTTTAAATCCGAACACCGACGAAATCCGTTCCGGTCAGCTCATGGCACCTCCTGGCTTTGAGCACTGGCTGCTCAAGTTTGATGGCATGGGAGCTGACCAAGAGCTTGGAGCGCCCCAGAACTATGGCCGCATCGAATATGCCTATCACCTGATGGCGCGCGACGCAGGTATCGACATGAACGATTGCAGGCTGTTGCTCGAGAACGGCCGCGCACACTTTATGACTCGGCGTTTTGATAGATTTGGCACCAATGGACGCAATCACATGCAGACACTGTGCGCAATGGCTCATCTTGACTTCAAGAAGAAGGGCGCCAATTCTTATTCGCAGCTTTTTTCAACGATGGTTCAGCTAAACCTAACCTATGACGAGATCGAAGAAGCGTTTCGCAGAATGGTGTTTAACGTCATGAGCAGAAACTGCGACGACCACACAAAAAATTTTTCGTTCTTACTGGCTGAAAACAAAACGACCTGGGAGCTCTCACCCGCTTATGACGTGACGTTCGCGCATAATCCCAATTCAGAGTGGACCCATCAGCATTTAATGTCAGTGAACAAAAAGTTTAAAGATTTTGAGATTCAAGACCTGCTGGCGGAAGCAGATCGCTTTAAAATCGGGACGGCAAAAGCGGTGATCGAGAAGGTGCGACAGGCAATTCTAAGGTGGCCAGAATTTGCAGAGTCCGCTGGTCTGCCCGAGCGTGAAATGCTGTTTATTCAGGATCAAATGCTAGTGCTCCCGATTTAACCGAATGCGCGGTAATCCTCCACGTTTTGTATTTGAGCTCAGAAACCGAGTGACTCCCAAATACCTAATCGGTTATGTGTGCCGCTTATTCGCTATTCGTGACAGGCAAAGCGGGTCGGTTAGCCATCATCCAATCTAGCCAAGCCCGTGCGGCCGCATCAAGCGTTCGACCCTCTGGCTGCACGACAAACAAGCGCCGCTCTAGACCGCGAAAATCTAGGTGGCGGCGGACAAGATCCGTGTAATGGAAGTGATACAAATTGAATTGAGGAATGGCAGCCAACCCAACGCCGGCTCGCACTAGCCCGATTACCGTGGCTAGCTGCTCGACTTCCATCAGGGTTGGAGCGTCCTCTGGCTTGAGCACGCTCAGCAGGTATTGGCCAACAATGCTGTGTCGCGACTGGGTGATGAAGCGTTCGCCAGCCAAGTCCCTCACCAAGACCCGCGGTAAATCCGCTAAGCGATGGTCCTTTCGACAGACAAGTTCGAAACTGTCGGAGGCGAACCACTGGCTCTCGAGCCCTTGCTCATCGGCCGCCTGTGTGGTGATGCCAAAGTCGGCCTGCCCGCTACGTACCAGTTCGATTCCTTTTTCAGACAGCACATCGCACACCGTGACCTCGATACCCGGGAAACGTTTGCTGAAGTCCGCAAGCACCGCCGGCAGCCAACCAGCGGCTAATGATGGCAGCAGGGCGATGGTCACGCGCCCGTAGCGGTGGTCTGCCAAACTGCGAACGTTTTCCAGTCCACTCTGCAGTTCCAGCAGTATTCGACGCGCAGGACCTTCAAAGGCCGAACCCGCGGCGGTGAGGGTGACGTTGCGCGTGTTCCGAACGAATAATTTGGCGCCGACCACCTGTTCCAGCGACTGAATAACGGCGCTAAAGGCCGACTGTGACAGCGCTATCGATTGCGCGGCTTGGGTGAAATGGCAGGTCCGTGTCAACGCCAAGAAGGCTCGCAGGTGTCTCACAGACAGGCTAGAAGAGCTGTGTGAATTAAAGATACGTGTATTCAACTGTGTATCCATCTGTACATTCAGCTAATTTTTCGATTAGTTTATCTAAATAATGAGTTGGACAGGTTAATTTCGCTTGACTAGAGTAGTCATTCATTATTTTCACCATGTTTGGTCTTCTTCATGCCTTCATTGACATCTGCTTACTCGCCAGCAATAGCCGTTGAAAACGATGCCCCACACGGACCACTTTCGGGACTGCGCGTCGTCGAGATCTGCAAAACGATTGCAGGTCCGACCTGCGCGAGGCTGCTCAGGGTCATGCTGACCCTAGGTTGCCTAGCCCCGGCGACCGTCTCGACGCTGGCCGTTGCTGCCGAACCCAAGGCGATCGAAATTGTTGTGCCCTTTCCGCCGGGTGGCAGCGTCAATCCGGTGGCTCGGCTGCTGCAGTTAGGAATGAAGGACCAATTGGACGCCACAATTGTGGTGGTCAACCAGCCTGGCGCGGGCGGCACGATTGGCACTGCGCGGGTGGCGCGAGCAACCCCTGACGGCGCTCTGCTGGGCCTCACCACTGTGGGCCCACTGACCACTCAACCACATTTAACGACGCAGAGTTACGGCGTCGACTCTTTTGAATATATTTGTCGGACGCACTTAACCCCACAAGTGCTGGCGGTGGCTGATAACTCTCCCTTCAAGTCTCTCAAAGACCTCGTGGAGTTCGCAAAAAAGAATCCGGGCAAGGTCGTACTGTCTTCGACGGGCGTGGGTTCGCTGCCACACCTGGCCGCTGTAGAGTTCGCTCAGCTCGCTGGCTTTGAGTGGTTGCATTTGCCGTCTAAGGGTGACTCCGAAGCGGCTCAACTCGCATTAAGCGGCGAGATCACCGGCTGGGTCGCTGGCGTGCAAACCTATGCACCATTGACTCCTCGGTTGCGCGCGCTTGGTCTTCTCGATACTGAACGCAATCCGGCTCTGCCGGACGTACCCACGTTTAGGGAGCAAGGCTTTCCACTGGTGTCCAATGGCTGGGGCGGACTGGTGGCTCCTAAGGGTCTACCGCCGGCAGTATTGGCTAGGCTGTCTAATGCCTGCTCACATGCCACACAGACGCCAGAGTTTAGGACGCTTTTACAGACGTTGAAGGTGCCGCAGGGCTACCTTGACTCAGCTAATTTTGCCGCCTTCGTGCACGCTGAGAGCGATCGCTACAGCCGCCTGATTCGCACTCTAGGGGCAGCGCAGGTGAAGTCCAATTGACGATTCACCTAACGAGAACGAACTAACAGCCGCCTTCTTTGGATACAACCTATGGCCGAACGACAGCACTACAAGAATTCAAAGACTTCACGGCGTCAGAAATAAGAAAATGGGGCACTATCATTGCCCGATCAAATATCAAACTTGACTAAGGGGTACAGGGATGCAAACCAAAGGTAATAACGGACCACGCTATCGGCATCAAGTGCAAGAGACCAACGAATATACGACGATAAGTGTCGATAAGCTGACCCCAATCATTGGTGCAGAGATTTCTGGCATTGATTTGTCTAAACCTTTGGCACCCGAGCAGCAAAATGAAGTGCATCGCGCCTTGGCTGAAAATCAGGTTATTTTCTTTAGAGATCAAGACCTCACCAAAGAACAACATCTTGCGTTTGGTCGGTTATTTGGCGATTTGCATATTCATCCGGCAGCGCCGCACGTTGAGGGCTTGCCTGCGTTGATGAAAATTCACGCGGATGAAAGTTCGCCTCGCGCCAACGGTGAACGTTGGCACACGGACGTCAGTTGCGATCAAACGCCTCCGATGGGAAGCATCTTACATATTCACACGCTACCACCTCATGGTGGCGACACACTGTTTGCAAGCATGTACGCTGCCTATGATGCGTTATCAGATCGGATGAAACATTACCTAAATGGGATGACCGCGCTTCATGACGGTGAGGCGAATTACCGTGGCACATACAAAAATTTTGGTGTGGTCGATAAACCAAGTTACCCCTATGCCGAGCATCCCGTTGTCAGAACACATCCTGTGACAGGTCGTCAGGCACTTTATGTGAATCGCGGCTTTACGATCCACTTGAATGGGGTCCCTAAAGACGAAAGTGCCGGTGTGTTGCGCTATCTTTACGAGCATATTGAAAACCCATTGTTTCAATGTCGGTTTCAATGGAAGAAAAACTCGATTGCCTTTTGGGATAACCGCTGTGTCCAGCACAGGGCGATGTGGGATTATTGGCCTCACACGCGAAGTGGGCACCGGGTGACGGTAGCTGGCGATCGTCCGTTCTATCGTCCAAGTGTGTAGACGCTGAAGCTCCCAAGGGTCAGTTTTAAATCGGCGCCAACATGTTATAAACATTTCAAACATAACAGGAGCGCAGACATGACTCGCATCAACCACATTGCAATTAAAGTCGACGATCTACAGGCGGCGACTGATCTTTATGAAAACGTCTTTGGCTTAAAGTACGTTTCTACCGTTCAGTCGGTTGGCCACATCTCTCGCCATCTTAGTGACGGCGTGATGTATCTGACGCTGTTGAAATACGAAAGTGAAGAGTCACCTGAAGCCACCATTGCGGGTGCAGGTCCTTGCATTCACCACTTTGGTTTAGAGGTCGAAGATCCTGCCAAATACGAAGCCATGCTCAAGAGCTTTCCGGGCATCGAAATTATCAGCGGCACGGCAGCCAAGTTACCGGTAAAGTTTCGCACAAAGGACGGTATTGTTGGTGAGCTTCTTGAAGCCGACACAATCGCTAAAGCCGGGAACAAATAAAAATAATGACTGCCGCTCAATTGCAAAAAAGATGGGTAGGACTCACTCTCGCCTTGATGTGTATTGGCGTTTCGGTTCCCACTGCAGCGCAAACTTTTCCGTCAAAGCCTGTGCGCATTGTTGTCGCGTTTCCGGCAGGTGGTGGCGTTGATATGGTTGCTCGGTTGCTTGCCTCAAAACTGAGTGAAAAGTGGGCGCAACCCGTCTTCGTCGAGAATAAAAGCGGGGCTAGTGGCTACATCGGAACAAATCTCGTCGCAACGTCCCCCGCAGATGGTTACAACGTTACGATCAGTGTCCCGAATACGTTTACGATTGGGCCGCACCTCATTACCCCACCCTATGATGCACTAAAGGACTTTACCCCCATCACAATGATCATTACGTTTCCAAACGTGCTGGTGATTGGTCCGAAGGTCCAGGCGAAATCGATGAACGATTTGGTGGCACTTGAAAAAGCCAAACCCGGTACGCTGAATTTTGCCTCGTCTGGAATCGGATCCACGCAACATCTTGCGGGCGAGATGTTTAACTTGGCAGCCGGAATACGCGTCACCCATGTGCCCTACAAAGGCAGCGCTGGCGCCATGCTCGATCTGATTGGCGGCTCGGTGGCGTACAGTTTTGACACCACGACTGGCACACTACCGCACATTAAGGCTGAAAAACTTCGGCCAATTGCGGTGGCGGCAACGTCAAGAATCGCAGCTCTACCCGATGTTCCAACCACAGCAGAACAGGGGTTTCCTTCGGTCGTCATGAGCACTTGGTATGGGCTATCCGGCCCTGCAGGAATGCCGCCTGCGGTCACTCAAAAGTGGCGTGATGATGTCGCTGCAGTCTTAAAACTTTCGGATGTTCAGGAGAAGTTTGCTCAGGTTGCAGGCGTAGCCGTTGCTGATCAACCCGCACAATTTGGTCAATACTTAGCTGACGAACACAAAAAAATGGGCGCACTCATTAAGAGTGCAGACGTGAAAGCCGATTGAACGAAAATTATCTAAGAAAAGTCAGTGACGAGCAGCCCTCGTTTTTAGCCGCACCTCCCCGGAGTACGCAATGACAGTCATTCAACAAATAGGCAGCGTACTGGTCTCACTCAGTCTCGCCATAGTGAGTGGAACAGTCTTTGCACAAAAATTCCCTGAGAAGCCCGTTAAGATCATTGTTCCCTTTGCGCCGGGCGGCGGCGCCGATATGCTGGCACGTACGTTGACTTCTGGACTGACTGAAACGTGGGGACAGCCGGTCGTTGTAGAAAATCGTGCCGGCGCAAGTGGAAACATTGGTGCAGAGGCGGTGGCCCGGTCAGAACCTGACGGCTATACCCTGCTGTTAACGAGCAGCGCATTTGTCATCAATCCGGGCATGTCAAGTACTCTTCCTTTTAATGTTGAAAAGGACTTTTCGCCCATCACGCTGGCGGCAGAGCTGCCAAACGTTTTAGTCGTTCACCCTAGCGTTAAAGCCAATACGGTTAAAGAGCTCGAGGCCTTGATACGTGCCAATGCGACAAAGATCAGCTATGCATCCCCAGGCAACGGGACTGGCGGTCACTTGGCGGCAGAGCTATTCAAGCAGTCGGCTGGTGTTGAGATTACCCATGTTCCCTACAAGGGGGGTGGCGCTGTCATAGCAGACTTATTGGCGGGTCATGTCCAAATGACTTTTGCGACCTTGCCGTCTGTGATTGCGTATATCAATTCCGACAAAGTTCGAGCGCTTGCATTGACGACAAGTAAACGTGGCTTTATTGCGGCGCCCACTATGATTGAATCGGGATACGCAGGGTTTGATATTTCTACCTGGCTTGGTTTTTTAGGGCCTGCAAACATGTCGCCTGCCTTAGTTCAAAAGATCTACGGCGATATCCAAAAGCTGATGCGCTCAGACGCTATGGCAGAAAAGCTTAAACAACAAGGCATGCTAGAGGTTGGATTATCACCGGTAGAGTTTGGAAAGAAAATCACTAAAGATGTGGATATGTATAAAAATATTATTCAGAAGTCTGGTTTAAAAGCGGGCTAAACATGTCATTCACCAACATTGTCACGCCAGAATGGTTGTCTGAGCACCTCAGCGATCCTGCGATCAAAATTCTGGATTGCACGACCTACATGCTTGCCCAACCTGTCGGGCCTTCAAAAATTGAGAGTGGTCGTGCTCAGTATCTGAAGGGGCATATTCCTGGTGCACAGCATGTGTGTATGGAGCAAGATTTTTCTGAACCTGGCGCACGCTTTGCCTTTACTGTGCCCAGCCCCGACACCTTTAATCACTTGATGCAACGCCTTGGTATCCATCGTGATGATCACGTGGTGCTATACGGACATCAACAATTGTCTGTGGTGACGCGGATTTGGTTTGTGCTGCACGCAATGGGTCATCAAAAAATTTCGATTCTCAATGGTGGTCTAGCGCTGTGGGTAAAGTCTGGCTTGGCGTTGAGCACTGAGCTGCCCACATTCAAGGCAAGTGAGTACAAAGCCGAGCCAAAAGTGGAGCGTGTAGCACGCATCACCGAGGTCACTGAGGCGATCACTAACCCTCAAAAAGTGCTCTTGAACGCACTAAAAAAAGAACAGTTTTTAGGGACGGGCGGTGCCCACTATGGCCGCCCCGGGCGCATACCCAACAGCCGCAGTTGGCCAGCTACCGATCTTTACGCCCCACAGACGGGCGAGTTCAAAAGCCTGAATGAGTTGACTGCCCGGCTGAAGCAACTTGACTTGCAACCCGGGCAGCAGGTGATCAATTACTGTGGTGGAGGCATCGCCGCCACAACAACTGCTTTTGTTCTAGAGACGCTGGGCTTTACAAATTGGTCTGTGTACGACAACTCGATGTACGAGTGGGCCAATACACCAGATAAAGCACTAGTGACTGGCGAATAGGCTCGGCTGTTTTTTGCAAACCTTACGGCTTATGCACTTGCGGCCACCGCCGCGTCTGCTCGCCCCGCTTACGCTTAGAGCGAGCTATGCGACGATCGCTTGCAGTCGCTCTAGTGCGTCATCGACCACGACTTGAGGCACCCTTTCAATCTTGCGTGCTTTACGCGCAGCGAGATCAAGCATGCGTATCTTGTTCAAGAGCGCAACGCCTTGAGTCTTGCACCCAGTGCCCATTAACGGAACAGCAAACCCAGCATATCTCGCGTAATCGCCGCCTTGAGTAATTGGGGCAACCAATACATCCCCTAGCTTGTTGAATTCTTTAGTCGTCAACACAAGGGCAGGTCTAGTACCACGCTGCTCATGACCCACAGTCGGATCCAGAGGAACATTGACGATATCTCCCCGCTCAAAAATCTTCACCACTGCACCTCTTGCCCAACAGGCTTAGCAACATCCCACAGTGCAAGGTCTGCAGGCATTGGCGCCTTCAAGTCGCACTGAGTAATCATTTCTGCCAAGACATACTTGCGCTTAGGGGTCAAAATAATCTTGCCATCGGGTGTGGTGTTCAGTGTCAGGTGATGACCGACACCAATCCCTAGGTCTTTTAGTACGGGTGGGGGCATAACAAGTGCCGTACTGTTACCCATCTTTTTTAGTACGATTTCCACAGAAAACTCCGGCTAAGTATTGATTGATCGATTTTATCATCACAATTTTCCAAATGTAAAACAATGTATTACTTTTGTAAAGTAACAAAGGTTGAATGAATTGCGCGTTCATCGTGAGCCACTAAGAAACCGGGGCTCATGCCTCGACTTGTCGTTCAAACAGAAGGGAAATGAAACTTTTGTCGCTTAGACACTAAAGATGTCAGATACGGCAGGGGCAAATACCTATTTTGAAGCCCTACCACCCACCAACCAAAGTGCCGTCGGCCCGATGAGTTTAGAAATGCGATGGCGATGTTTTGCAAAAAAACGATAGCCTAGCGCAAGCAATGGGGCAAGGGTCTTGCGAGACATCACCCAAGCTAAACGAGGCAACCCTGCACGTCGATACGCCTCACCAAATACTGCAGGCCCTTTTATAACGAGGCCGTT
>Ga0114979_10002578_pt1 | contig 12203 bp, 13 predicted proteins | sample S_140625_EF_Meta_FD_87315 | JGI IMG/M metagenome (GOLD analysis project Ga0114979, IMG submission 87315) | Freshwater microbial communities from Lake Simoncouche, Canada to study carbon cycling - S_140625_EF_MetaG | ecosystem: Environmental > Aquatic > Freshwater > Lake | place: Lake... | reverse complement strand
GAAAACTTGTCAGCTGCAAATTCACGAATTCGCGACACTGACGTAGCTCAAGCTTCCTCTGAAATGGTACGAAACAACATTTTATTGCAAGCTGGTACTTCGACTTTGGCACAAGCCAATCAGTCCAACCAATTAGCTCTTAAGCTGATCGGTTAATATTCAGACAAATCAAAAGTGGGTTAAGGCTAGCCTTGACCCACTTTCTATTTTCAAAAGGAAGTAAAAATATGGAGCTGAAATTTAAATCTTTTTTTATTTGTCTTTTGTTAGTGGGATGCTCAAACATTGTGACTTCAGGATCGAAAGAACCGGATAACATGGGCAACCAGGTTCCCATCAATTTTGATATTCAAGCGTCAGTGGTTTCAGGACCTTTCGAAGGTCGAACTGTTTTGAATCACGTGCGCAATTCGTTTTTAGAAATTCAAATTCCAATAGGAATGAACTCATTTGTTCCGGTTGGATCCTTCCAATCTTCAAGCCTCAATATTCAAGGCCAAGTGGCTGCCGACGGAGACACATTTAAAACTCTTAAGTTAAGCGTGCCCTACGCCTACATTTTGCGTGGCGTTAATTTTCCCGCTAGAACCGAACTCCCCAATGGAGAATCCCTGGTTTCGTACTTTCAGAATGCTTCCAGCGTTCCTGCTACTTCATTCAACCTCGACCCACAAGGTCAAGTCTCTGTCCACTTTTACTCAAGTCCCCCTAATTTTGGTGTTTTTATTCAGACCCCCTTTGAGCTTTCAAGCTCTCGCCCCTATCAAGTGAACTTAGGAACTTCGTTCACACAAATTGGAAGCGTGTCGACCCATGCTCATTTGAATAATCTAAATGGCGGCTTGTTTCTTTTCATTTCCTTGCCTCAATAGAAATTTATCATTACGATTTTAATCCATAGGACAAACCATTTTCCCTTATCAAGGAGCTCTCGTGGCAAAAAAGAAAAAACCAGTGAAAAAAGCAGCTAAGAAAGCAACTCAGAAAGTTGTGAAAAAAGGAGCTAAAAAAGCAGTTAAAAAAACCACTGCAAAAAAGTCAGCTAAAAAAGTGACGAAAAAAGTAGCTCCTAAAAAGAAAGCATCTGCTAAAAAAACAGTGAAAGCTGTGACGAAGCCAAAAGCAGCAAAACCTAAAAAAGAGAAAAAAGTAAAAGCGGTTTCTCCTATTTTAGCGGGTCTCGCCAATGAATTTGATGACGAGTCTGAAATGGATTCAATGACAGGTCTTGATGACGACATGACTCCTGAAGAAGACGAAGAGTGGAGTGATTCAGAAAAGTCTGAGGATGATGCTTTTGAGGATCTCGAGGATGAAGACACTGTCGAAATCGGAGATCCAAAAGCGAAAACTGATGAAGATGATGATGAAGACGACGATGGAGAAGAAGGTTACTTCTAATCCAACGGTAAGTTTTCAGAATTTGATGATGATTCCGCTTGAGCCTTCTGATCACTAATAACTTCTGGTTTAGCACTTTCTTGAACTTGAATTTCAACAGGGGTGGGAACAACAGTTCTCACCTTTTTTTCTTCCACGACAACTGTTTGTTCGACTGGCTGAGAAACTGTGGGTGACTGTTGGGAAACAACATTCGGACTTTTTTCTTCCACGACAACCCTTTGCTCGACTGGCTGTGCAACTGTGGGTGGCTTTCGGGTAACAACAGTCGGACTTTTTTCTGGAGGACGAACTTCAGGCAATGGCTGGGGGGTTGATTTTTGACGGCGGTTAGGAATCAAACGGGCCAAAATTTCATCATGACAGACCTGCGCGGTTTTTTCGACACCCAAACCGCGGGGAGATTCTCGAACAGCACATTTAACAAAGTTTGGAATCTCTCGAGGATAGCTTTGATTTGCAAAATCGCAATACTGAATTGCATGTTCAGAGTGCCAGTTGGCCTTTCGAACTAAATTAACTAAACATGAAATCATCACAGGCTTTGAATTCCAGCGACAGATTTGATGAGCACGATCGGGACGCATTCGCGCACCCGCTTGAAGTTCACCTTCACAAGATTGAAACGAAAGATAACGAGTGTCGCGAATCGGGTGCTCTGAATGAGTCGATCTTCGATCGCAATCATGACTAGACGTCACCACATCCTGTGATGACGTATTTGATTTGTTTTCCATACATTTCATAAATGCATGTGATGAATTTTCTTTACAGATACTTTGAGATTCGTAGGTATTTGCACTAAACCACATTTTTAAGTTGTTTGAGCAAACATCAACAGAAGACTGAGCCATTAAGATTTTCACAAATCCAAATGTTATAAAAAATAAAATTGATTTTTTCACGGTCTTCTCCTGATTTGATCGCTTATTTTACTGGACGAGTATGCACTGCATACTTATCAAACTCACCGTACTCATGGAGCTTGTTATACAAAGTCTTAATCGTGATCCCAAGATTCGTAGCTGCTTGAGTTTTGTTACCACCGTAAAAGTCGAGAGCTTTTAAGATGTACTTTTTCTCGAGCTCATACAAAGGCAATGAGGGATCGTAATCGATGAACTTGTCATTTTTTTCAGGCACTCGGATATGATCAGGAAGGTCTAACAACATGATTTCGTGACCTTCAGATAAAATCTGCAATCGCTCGCAAACATTTTGAAGTTCCCGAATATTTCCAGGCCATTCGTATTTCATAATCACTTGCAAAGCCTCATCAGAAATGCGCTTTCCACGATTCAAGTAAGAATGCTGAGGTTGATTTAAGAAATGAGTGATCAGTGATGGAATATCTTCTTTACGTCGACGAAGTGGTGGAGTCGTCACAACAATCGTATTGATTCGGTAGTAGAGATCTTCTCTGAAGTTTCCCTTTGAAACTTCTTGCTCAAGATCTCTGTTGGTTGCAGAAATCAAACGGATGTCGACTTTGATAGGATCTTTTCCACCCACACGATAAATTTCACCTTCTTGAATGAACCTTAAGAGCTTGGCTTGGATCCCTTGAGAAAGCTCACCGATTTCATCTAAAAATAAAGTTCCACCGTTGGCCATCTCAGCCAAACCCGTTTTGCGAGTGTAAGCACCCGTGAAAGAACCTTTTTCATGACCAAACAATTCGCTCTCTAAAAGAGTCTCTCGTAAGGCACCGCAGTTAATTGCGATGAAAGGTTTGTTTTTACGATTTGATTTTTCATGCACAGAGCGAGCGATGAGCTCCTTACCAGTTCCAGACTCACCCATGACAAGGACGTTGGCCTGCGAAGGAGCGACTCTTTCGATCATCTTCATCAGCTGTGTCATCACATCTGATTGATAGATAATCGCGCGGGTCTCGGTCTTCACGACCTGGTTCGCGGCTCCCCACTGAAGAGGTTGTCCACTGTTTTGAGGAGTGGGTAAAATTGTGGTCGAGGAATTGGAATTCTCGTTCATACGTTCCGCCTTTCGAATTAATATTCGAGTGAGTAGTATTGCAAACCCGGCAATGGATCTAAGTGAGGTGCTGATACGTTCCTATTTCTCACTTTGATACACCGCGTTTACGCATTGCAATATAATCGACGGCTTGAAACTTTTGCAAGTTTATATTTCATGACCGTGAAAAAAGGTAAGGAGTGCCAAAATGTGGAACTGGTCACAAAAGATATCTAAATACCTAGAATTTTTGGATAATGTTGAATCTGTATCACCTCACACCCTACGGGCCTACACATCAGATTTGAAAATCATATCCCAGCTTTTAAGCGAGGATTGCTCAGAAAATCAGATTCTGGCTCAACTTAGAAAAGCTCAGACCAGTTGGCAAAAACTCAGCCCTGCAACAAAAAACCGAAAGGCAGCTAGCCTTAAAAGCTTTCTGAATTGGATGTTTCAGAAGTCTTATTTATCGTCTGATTTGTCCCTCAGAATTCAAACTCCGAAAGTACCTCAAAGAATTCCGCATTTTTTATCTCCCGATGAAGTCTTGAGTGTTTTGAAATCCTACACAAAAAAACTCGACCCTCAAGAAGCTCAAGATCAGGTTCTTTTTTTTCTGCTTTATGGTGCAGGATTACGAGTCAGCGAAGCCTGTCAAATGAAATGGTCCCGCGTTGATTTCAAAAAAGCTCAGCTCTTAGTCTTAAGAAAAGGAGGCAAAGAACAATGGGTCCCAGCACCTCAAATCGTGATGAATTTGCTCAAAAAATTTTCTCAAAACCGAACTGATGATTTTGTTTTTGGCTCGAAGGCTATGAACACACGGACCGCCTACGAGATCATTAAACTTCGAGGGCAAAAAGCAGGGCTGTTGAATCCCTTGCATCCCCACGCTCTTCGTCACAGTTATGCGACACACTTACTGACCAGTGGAGCTGATCTCAGATCCTTGCAGGAACTTTTGGGACATCAATCTTTAGGCACGACTCAAAAGTACACTCATTTATCGACCCATGAGCTGGCTCGAATGATCCAAAAATTCCATCCACTAGAAAAAAAATCCGGTTAGTTTGCTGTCGCTGTTTCGATGTAAACTTGGATCACTTTTTCTAAGTAACCCAATCGATCCTGGGCCACTGCCACAAGCTCTGCTGATTCTGTTTTTTCGCCGATATTCATCATTAGAAATGGTCTCATCCACTCTTCAATTTCCAAAACACCCTGTTGCCGCATCAACTTCAAATAAAATTGAACTTTTAAGACCGAAAATATTTTTGCATTTTCAAGAGTTCGCAAAAGGTGACCAAGCAAATTATAAAGCGAAGCCGAGTCCTGATCCCCTTCCAGAGAAATCTTTGAAACACAATCTAAAGCTGTTAATGCAAAATTGAGCTTATCATAATCAAGTCTTAATCCTTCGAAACCTTGGATCAATTGGGCTTCTTTCAGCGTTTGCATGTCTGATTTTAAATTTGTAGAGTATGTGAATTTCACGTGATGAGTGGGCTCTAAAATTCCTCCGCCAAATCTTTTCTTAGATTTCAGCGCACCTCTGGCAAGAAAAGATTTTTTTTCACCTTCATTTGATAAAGCATGAATGATGAGATCCGCTTCACCGAATTTAATTTTGCGCAAGATGATGAATGTACCCTCTAGCTCCGTGGCCATTGGGAATCATCTTTGATCGAGCTTAATGTGGACTTAAAAATTGAGATGAACTGCGAATTTTCTAGCAAATTTGCCTGGACAATAATAAGACCCCTGAGCTTTTCAGGGCTTGGGTTTGGAGTCCACCAAGCCTTCATCAACTTAATTGAATCCGTGAAACAAGAATGGGTCGTCATAATTTGTGAGGGGCTTGCCTCACTTTTTAGTTTTTCAAGTAATCTGGTGCGAAGCAAATCCCCAGTCACATCTGAAAAACTAAGAACTGCCCGGTCCCACCGCCTGGCCTCGTTAGGACCAAACCAAGTAGACTCGGGAAACAGATTTTCGAATTCTTGAACAAGTTCTGAGTTTTCATTCAAGAGTTTTCTATTTTCAAAACTTTGAGGTTTCCAAGGGTAAAATGGGATGGCCTTTTCTGGAGCTCGAAACCTGGTACCACAAATGACAACAGCCATGGAATCAAAGCCCGAAGGACCAATCCAAATTGTATAAGGACTTAAACTTTGGGCTTCCGGTGGTAACTGAAAATGGCTGAGGCGAATGAAAAAAATCTTCTTTAAATTCAGGGCCTCTTCGAAAGCCTGAAGGTTCAACTTTTTGCCAGTGACTGCATGGTCTTCAAAACCCAAGACAAAAAGTGTGTCCTTCGGTAAAGCCTCAACCCAGTCATTGGCTTGATGTGAGTGTTGCTCAAATACCAGATGATCCACGGTTTGGATTTGAAGGCCTTCCCGAAGGAAGCCAGCCAAAGTCGAATCAAAGACTGGGGTGACACCTTTGATCCATGTAAATGCCCGCTTGTGGACTAAAAACGTGGCAATTTGAGTCGTGACTTCGTCCACTGCACTGTAGAGGTTAGGATAACAGCGCACCGGATTTTCCGCTGGAAGATGCAAAATCTTGTGCATTTTTAAGTTGATCTGATCCCAAATTTCTGGAGATTGCAGTGGCATTAGCATATTCGAAAGTTTAGCGGGTCCTGTGTCCCTGCACATGGCACGGATCGCCAATTGCAACTGGTTGAATTGTTTTCAGCGAAAAATCCGTTAACTTGAACATTTATTGAGAAGTGAGTAAATCAGGCAGAACAAACAACTTAATACCGACTCGAGAGTACTTATGAAATCAATCCTCTTTATCTCTCTTTTAACTTTATCACAGTTATCCAATGCTTTGGTCGCTGAGCCTTTAGATGATTTGATGTCCCCTGACGAAATCTGGAGCGAGCTTCAGAAGCAAGAAGTTGAGTTCGAATTAAACTCTGCTGTTCCCGTTGAAACTATGGGTTTCTTCGATTTTTTAATCCCACGACCAGCCGAGCCTCCACAAAAGGAATGGAATGCCACTCTACCCGAGGAATCCTTTCAACTATTTGGTATTGATTGGTTGAATGCTTACGAATTTCTTTTAGTGATCAATAAATCTAACATTGGCCCCACTGCCCAAACAGCAACTGCTTATTGGCAAGGTCAAAAGTTTGGAGTTTTCAAAGTCTCAACGGGTCGAGAAAAAAGCGAGGTCAGCAAAAGTGGACGCAAGTATTTTTCAAACACACCAACAGGTTGGTTTCATCCTGCTTGGCTTTCAAAAAACCACGTTTCGAAAACCTGGGAAGTTCCTATGCCTTTTTCTGTTTTTTTTAATGAAGGAATTGCCACGCACGCGGCACTCCCAAATTATTTTGACAAATTAGGAAACCGAGCCTCAGGTGGTTGTGTCAGACTTCATCCTTCTCATGCTGAGTGGATTTTTGACAACGTTCAAAAAGCCGGCAAAGGGCTTGTTCCAGAATTTACTAAAACAGGTCAGCCCGTTTTAGATAGAAATGGAAATCAAAAATTTTCTCAGAATTATCGAAGTTTGTTTATTGTAGTGAATCGATTGGATTAAAAGATTGTCGATGGATTTGCTAGCTTGTGACAAGGTACGTCCATCGATGTCCCATAGTTTCTCAGATGAGCCTAATGAAACCTGAGCCCACTCAATTCTCATTTTGAGACGATTTAAAAAGTTCAATTATTGCAGTGTCATCAGTCATGAGATTCATTCTAATCGTTTTGACACTTATTACATCAGTCGATTCCTTCGCACAAGATCAAGCCATCAAGACCACCGACTCTCGCAAACGGATTGGAAACGTATGCGAACAAAGTGAAAACTATTTGTCTGATGAAATTACCAATCTCAGAAAAAAGAAAACTCTATCAGCTCACATCCTAAATTTTCTTCCCTTTTCTCAAACAGTGGTGAAAAGAGATTGCGTTCAATCTGCACTGAAGCAAGTGACAGCCGGTCGGGATCTTGAGCAAAGTCAGATCAACAGCGGCTTAAGAGAAAAATTCTCGGAGAATAATTTTATTCGCTGCGATGCTGACAAAAGAGTTTTGCGATACCAAGAAACTCCCTGCCAAAGTCGAGACTCTATTTTGTTGATGCATAATTCCTTTGAGCTGGTTACGGGATGCCTGAAAGATTACGTCAGTGATTCTTCTGACTTGAAGGTTCAGAATCAGTGGGCACAAACTTACTTCAGAATGTTAACGAAAGAATCAGGCCTACAAAACTACGTGACTTCTCGAAGCCAGGCCATGGGATCGGCACAACTCACGAAAATCTACATACGAGACTTTATAGATAATTCTTTAGACGAAGTAAAATCTCATTTAGCAGCTTCTGCACACCCGATCTGTCAAAGACTGGGTTTGGAAATTTTATCCCCGGAAGCTTTTTCCTACTTTGTTAAGAAGAAATCAGCAGGTTCGTACTCTTATAATACGTGCGCACTCGTCGGTGTCGAGCATAACCAGATTCTTAGAAATCTATTGATTGGATTTTCAAATCTAAAACTTTTTCGAACTCGGGCTAGACAGTCAGCTTTTAAGGGTCATTTACAGGTGCAACTTTCCGCCAAGGAAGAACTGAAATTGGAGCTTCAGATGGTGCCACTAGCCTACAACTTAGGCTCTGGTGGTTTGAATAGATCGATTGATAAAAGCCTTAAGACATTCTCGGTGAAAAGACCCATTCGAACTGCTGAAGAATTTATGCAAACTATTATTAGAAACACAAGCTCTGCTGAGGCAAGAAATTATCTCAGCAATATTGATAAAAGATTTTCAACCGTTGTAAAAGAGTCTGGTCAAACGAACTGCTTTAACAAATAAACTAAAAACTTCTACATATAAACCGAGCTAAATCCCGCTCTTGTGTCTTTCTACTTCGTCAACTACAGATACGACTCCACCTTTTAGCTGTGGTCGGTATGCTAAATGATTAATGTCATAGGTAAAAGCACTGCCACTGAGTCCGGGAGTTTGCCATTCAGGACCCATCCGAATCGCATCAACGGGACAGGCCTCTTCACAGAATCCACAAAAAACACATCGAAGAATATCGATCTCGTAGGCGATCGGAAATTTTTCAACTGTGGGATCATTGTGCTCGGCTGCTATAATTTTAATGCACTCTGCAGGGCAGTTGGTCGCACACAACATGCAAGCTGTGCAGCGAATGGCTCCATCTTTTTTTACAGTCAGAACGTGATTGCCTTTGAATCGAGGTGAATACTCGAATTTTTGTTCAGGATAGTTTAAGGTCATCATCTTGTCTTTATTCAATAGATTTTTAATCAGATGTTTGGCTGTGATAAAAAGTCCACCCAAGATGCTGATAAAGTACCAATGAGACTTGTCTGGTTTATTTGAAACTACACTCATAGGTTCCCTCTTTTAAACACAAATTCGTTCTTCTTACGATTTTCTATCATCACTTGATCCGTACGTCTGCTGTCGTCGATAAACTTAGAAACTGCAGCAGTCGCTGGCATCGGCAATGTTTGTCCTGTCATCAAAAAGCTGGCTTCAGCAAGAGTCAATGCATGACTGACAATTGTTGTCGCCTTTTTGAAAGACTGATCGAGACCTGCATAGTTTGTGAATGTTCCTGCTTTTTCTAAATAACTTTTCATTGGAATAATCAGGGCATTATTATGAAAGGCTTTAAAACTTTCACTTGAGCAAGCTGTCATCCAAATGACATTTTCAGCTTTAGCTATCATTTTTACGCGATCATCAAAGCATGGATAAGCTTTGATATTTTCGGGTCCAGCAACAATCACCGTTGTAAATTTGCCGCTTGTGATTCCACTTTCTAAATCTTTCCAGTCAGACTTAAGACCTGCCTTTGATAAAGCAGTTTCTAAACCTTTTGAATTTGGATTCTTGTCACCACGAATCAGAAGGCCATCAAAGTCTTTCCAGTTTTCATCTTTATTTTTCCAATGAAAAATATTCTTAGTTTTGAAGTTCTTCAAAGCTGTTTCATATTCTTCGTTCGTATACTGGCCAGTCAAAACCACGGCTAAATTATTATCATCAGTGTTTTTAATCACCTGATAAGCTTCAGTTGCAGCAAGTCCCGGAACCATTTCTGATTTTTGTCCCGCTGTGATCTTGTGAGCGACCGTTTGACGATGTTCGACGTTCACAAATTTATAAATATCTCGACCATCATCACACATCCAATGACCATTTACCTTTTCATTAAAGACAGGCTTCACACGGAAGGTGCCTTCTTTATTGTAATAAACTTTTACATTACAGCCTGTTGAGCAGCCTGTGCAGACAGTTTCAGAGTTTTTGAGATACCAAACTCGCTGACGAAATCTGAAATCCTTCGAAGTCAATGCGCCAACAGGACAGATATCCACTGTGTTCAATGAGTATTTGTTATTGAGTTCTTGACCTTCGAAAGTTCCGATTTCAGTTTTATCACCACGATTAAACAGTCCGAGTTCATTTGTTTTAGAAACTTCATCCGTAAAACGAACGCATCGAGAACATAAAACGCATCTTTCAGAATCCAAAACAACTGTAGGGCCAAGATCCACAACTTTGTGCTTTTTAACTTTGGGTTCTGCCATTTCAGAATTGTATTTGCCGTATTCCATGTACTGCTCTTGAAGACCGCACTCGCCTGCCTGATCGCAAACAGGACAATCCAAAGGATGATTGATCAAGTGAAAATCGAGAACCCATTTCACGCCGTCCTTAATTTTTTCTGACTGATTGGTGACTTTCATGCCCTCAGTGACAACTGTGTTACATGCAATCTGAGGTCGAGGATTTCCTTCGATATCTACAATGCAAAGTCTGCAAACGCCGGCGACAGAAAGTCCGGGATGGTAGCAATAATGTGCTATGCCCTGATCGAGTTTGTAGAAAGCCTCCATGATGGTGGCTCCGTCTTTAACTTCAACATGGACTCCATTAATGGTGCATTTGGGCATATTGCGTTCCTTTTACTTGAGAGCGTCCTTCGCGAACGAAAAATTCAAATTCTTCACGGAATTTAGAAACGAAGCTAAGAACGGGAAGTGCGGCTGCATCTGAAAGTGCACAAATGGTGCGACCTTTCATATTGTCAGCCACTTTAATTAACAGATCGATATCTTGAAGTCTTCCGCGGCCTTCTAATATTGAGTGAACAATTTTATCCAACCAGCCAGTGCCTTCTCGACAAGGTGTGCACTGTCCGCAAGATTCATGGTGATAAAAATGAGTCAAAGTTCCAAGCATATCCACCATGCACTGAGAATCATCAATTACGATCACAGCACCTGAACCAAGCATTGTTCCAAGGCTTGCGAGATTTTCATAATCCATTGTTGCGCGCATGGCCTCATCAGCAGTTAAAACAGGGGCAGAGGACCCACCAGGAATCACAGCTTTTAACTTTCGACCGGGTTTCATTCCGCCGCCTAAATCAAAAATGAGATCTTTCAATGGATATCCTAAAGGGACTTCAAAGTTTCCTGGCTTCATCACGTTTCCACTGAGGGAAAACAGTTTAGTCCCAGTGGATTTTTCAGTGCCGTATTTTTTAAATCCGTCAGCACCGTCACGGATAATGTATTTAACAGCTGCCAATGTTTCAACGTTGTTCACAATTGTGGGTTTACGCAAATAACCTTGGACCGCAGGAAATGGCGGTTTTAATTTGGGTTGGCCTTTGAGACCCTCGAGAGAAGAGATCATACCTGTCTCTTCGCCGCAGATGTAAGCACCGGCACCGACATACACGTCCATGTCATGATCAAAACCTGATCCTAGAATATTTTTCCCTAACAAACCTGCGGAGTAAGCCTCTTCGAGGGCTTTTCTTACGCAAGCAATCGGATAATCATATTCACCGCGGATGTAAATATAGGATTTCTTAGAGTTAATGGCGTACGCAGAAATAATCATGCCTTCGATCAGTTGATGAGGGGCTTTTTCCATCATCATGCGATCTTTAAATGTTCCGGGCTCGCCCTCGTCGGCATTACAAAGCAAATACCTGGGTTCATTATTTTTAGGTAGGAATCCCCACTTCATTCCTGTGGAAAATCCTGCACCACCTCGACCACGAAGTCCTGATTTTTTGACCACATCGATAATTTCTTCAGGCTTCATTTTGAAAGCTTTTTCAAGCTCCTTGTAGCCACCATTTTTTTTGTAGCCATCAAGCCCCTGGAATTCGTTTAAGTGATAAAATTCTGTAAGATATTTAACTTCGCTCATTTAAGACCTCTTAAAATATTCATAGCAGATTCATTGGTCAGATTTTCATAATAACGATCGTTCACTTGCATCATGGGAGCAGTTCCGCAGGAACCTAAGCATTCCACACGACTGACTGTAAAACGCCCATCTTCAGTCACCTCACCGTGATGGGTTTTCAGTTCGTTACAGATGTGAGTCGATAATTCCCGTGCACCGACAAGGGCACAAGAAATCGTCGCACACACTTGCACGTGATACTTACCCACAGGCTTTTGATTGAACATCGTATAGAATTTAAAAACTTCGTTAATTTTACTTTCAGGAATGTCCATGACATTGGAAAGATAATTAACAACTTCTTTTGAAACCCAACCTTTGTTTTCTTTTTGAGCAATAAAAAGACTGGGGATAATCGCAGATTCTTTTGTTTCATAGCGAGCCAGTTCTTTTTTAACTTCTACTAATCCCTCTGATGACAATTGAAACATCCTGAAAGCTCCTTCAATTAAATTATCGGTCCAATTCACCCGCGATGACGTTCATGCTAGCCACAGTTGCGATAGCATCTGCAAGCATGGCGCCCTTCACGACATGAGGAAATGATTGATAGAT
>Ga0114979_10002577_pt1 | contig 12203 bp, 9 predicted proteins | sample S_140625_EF_Meta_FD_87315 | JGI IMG/M metagenome (GOLD analysis project Ga0114979, IMG submission 87315) | Freshwater microbial communities from Lake Simoncouche, Canada to study carbon cycling - S_140625_EF_MetaG | ecosystem: Environmental > Aquatic > Freshwater > Lake | place: Lake... | reverse complement strand
CGTGGGGAGTCGGGGCGCTGGCGTCGCTGCTCTCGTTTCTCGCCTTGCTGATCGCGATTTTCGTCTTCAAGGAAACCCGGCGGCCAGGAACTCGCTCGGCGAAGGAGTTCCCCAGTTTGTCACGGACGGCGGCCGTGCTGCGGATGCCGCACGTCGGGGCCCTGGTGCTGATCTATTTTCTCTCGATCTTCTCGTTTGCGAATTTCGAAGCCACGCTGGCGCGGCTGACTGAGTCGGCGTTCCAGATGACTGACGACGACAACTTCCTGGTCTTTGCCTTCATCGGTCTGATGCTGATGATCGCCGGCGGACTCTACCGTCCGCTGGCCAAGCGGCTGCCGGAAACGCGGCTGCTCGCGATGGGGATCGGACTGATGATTCTCGGGCTCGCCGGTGTAGGGCTCGTGGCCTGGGGGGTGCACGGCCGGCCAGCGGGCGATGGGTGGCCGCTGGACAAACTCTTTTATCTCGCTGCCGCAGTGGCGGTCGCCGGGTTTGCCTTCGTGAATCCGTCTGTCTCGGCGCTGATCTCGAAGAGCGCCGATCCTGATCGGCAGGGCGAGGTGCTGGGGGTGAACCAGTCGTTTGCCTCACTGGGACGAATTCTCGGGCCGTTCGTGGGCTCGATGCTCTTTACGCTCAATGCCACGCACACGCTCCCCTTCGTGGCAGCCGTCGCGGTGCTGTCGTTCGTGGCCACGCTCCTGCGGCGGCTGGATCGCCAGCCCTCAATCGCCGCCGGGAGAGTGTCGCAAGGCTGAGAGCGCGTCGAGTCCGACCGTCGGCAGCGAGGCGAGGTCGCCGGCCGGTGCTTCGGCATGGCCGGAGCAGGCAGCCGAGGCGAGGCTGGCCAGCGCCACAAGGAAATCAAAATCGGCACTACGCATCGACCCAGGAGTCGCGGAGGTGACTAAGGCGGCATGGACCCGTTCCAGCTCGACGATCGGCAGGCAGGCGATTTCCGGAGTGGCGTCATGCCCAGCCGCCGGCTCGCGGGAGGACGTCACCCAGACGGCGTTGCCGTCGCAGACGACCAGCCTCGCCGTTGCTTCACCGACGAGGGTGGCCAGGGCACTGCCCGGTGGAACCACACAGACTGGTTCCAACCGCATCTCGCTGGTCACGCGAAACCAGCCGACACTCGAGCCGCCTCCATGCTGGGCGGCCAGTTCGAGCGTGGCCTCGATGACCTCGCGGATACTTCGGGAGGCGAGGAGCCGTATGCTCGCCTGATAGAGAAGCAGCGGCCGTCGAGCGTCGTCGGTGGAACCGATCGACGACCGTCGCAGCACGCTGCCTTCGAGTTCCGCCACCGGACGGCAGCGGACGAAGTGGGCATCTCCTGCGCGGGGCGGCGTCGCGGTGTCTGGCGGCAGCAGTTTGAACACCAGTTCCGATGTTCCCACCCGGACCACGGCCCCGTCCGAGATCACCGCTGAACGAACAGGCAGGCCGTCGAGGCAGGTGCCATTGCGGCTGTCCAGATCGTGCAGGACCCACGCGTTGTGGAGAGCATCGAAACGGATCGCAGCATGGGCGCGACTGGCGAGTCGGTCGGCGACCACGATGGTGGCTTCGGGGGATCGACCAAGCGTGTTGTCGTGCGCGGCGTCGAGGACGAACGTCGGCCCAGCGCGACCGGCGATCCGCAGCGTGAGGGCTGCAGACGCGGTGCGATCGGGCACAATGGAAACCGATGCGCTCGACACGGGTGGAGCTTTCGGGCGGGATCGGAGGCGGTGCAGGGGGGCGGAGGCGGTGCAGGGACGTGGCTTTTCCCGCCACCCCACTATAAATTTGTTTCGTCGGCGATGGAATGGGATCACTGACCGCGGCGGCGTCATTCGTGGGCCGCGGATCGCCGGGCCGATCACCACGAACCAACAATCCTTGTCGGCTGTCTCGCGAAGGGCCATCGTCGTGCCAATGCTCTCCGTCCGTGCAGTTCGGCTCCTCCAGACCTCGTTTCGTGGCCTGTTTCGCTCGGCGCACGGGTTTTTTGGGCCGATCACCGGGGGGCGTTCATCCGGTCAGACTTCAGGCCAGGCTCTGGAGGTCGATGGTTGGCGGGGCGGACGAACCCGGGGCGTTGTCGTCGTCGGGCATGGCACGGCCGATCCGGTGGGGGCCGAGGAGACGCGGCAGATCGCGGACCTGGTGGCCGGGATGCTGCCCGGAGTGGCCGTCGAACTTGGCTTTCTCGAAGTCATTGGCCCCTCGATCGGCGAGGCGCTCCAGCGGCTGGCGGCGCGGGGATGCACGGAGGCCGTGGCGGCTCCCCTGTTGTTGTTCACGGCAGGGCATGCCCGCCGGGATGTTCCCGAGGCCGTTCGCGATGGGGCCGCCAAGGCGGGGCTTGCCGTTCGGCAGTCCGACGCCCTGGGCTGTCATCCCGATCTCCTGGCGCTCACGCAGCAGCGTCGTCGCGAAGCCTTGGCACCGCTCTCGTCAGTGCCCCTTGAAAGCACGGTGCTGCTGATGATCGGACGCGGATCGAGTGATCCGACCGCCCATCGGCAGCTGCACGACTTCGCGGTGGCAACCTGCGGCGGCCAGTCTGCCAGTGCCCCGCCGCTGCGGATCGACTTGGGGTTTGTGGCGGCCGCCCGTCCGACGCTGGCGGAGGCGATCGTGAATGCGTCTCGGCAGAGGAGTCCTGAAAACGGCGGTGATGGCAGTGCAAGGCAGGCTGGAGACGCGGCAACCATTCGCCGAGTCGTCGTGCAACCGCACCTTCTCTTCCGGGGGCACGTAGAAGAGCAGGTGACTGCCGCGGTCGACCGTGGCCGTCGGGAGCATCCGGAGATTGAATGGGTGCAGGTGCAGCGGCTCGGGGCGGATCCACTCGTGGCGAGAGCCCTGGTCGATCGGGTTGCTGCCATAGGAGCATTCACGTCATGAGGCTGGCGGCCAACAGGATGCGGCCGTCCCGCCGGGATTGCCGTGCCGGTTGACGCACGTGCGCTTTGAGCCTGAATCAGGCAGCAAAGAACATCTCGTCAGAAACCGGTCGATTCGTCAGAATGCAGGAAGCGACCGTTTTGGTATGCGTCTGGTTTCGAGCGACTGGTGAACGTCCCGAGTGAAGGAGTCCATTCACGTGAGCGGCAATCGTCCCCCCCTCGCCAGCCGGCAGATGCCGACTGTGCTCATCACCGTGCTCGGCCTGGCGTTCCTTCTGGCTCTCGTGATGCCGAGCCGTGGTGAGCAGCCTCCCACTGCCGTCGCGCAGCAGCCAGCCGCAGGCTCCACCGCGGCCCCCGCGGCAGGCGGCAAGCCCGGGCCCAATGATCGGCAGATCACGCTGGCCGTCCGCAGCTATCTGGAACGCGAGCACTTCCTCCGCCACCCGATCGACGACGACATCGCCAAACGGTGGTTCACGATCTTTCTGGAAGGACTCGACCCCTGGAAGCTGCACTTTCTGCAGAGCGACATCGACGGTTTTCTCCAAAAGCGCGACTCGCTCGACGACCTTGTGAAGCGGGGCGACGTGAGCTTCGCCTACGAAGTCTTCAATCGCTTTCTCGAACGGGTCGACGCCCGGCTTCCGTTGATTGAAAAGATGGTCAACGGACCGCAGGATTTCACCACGGACGAATCGATTGTCATCGACCGTGAGGCGGCGACGTGGGCCGCGAGCGAGGCCGAAGCAGAGGACAACTGGCGCAAGCGAATCAAGTACGACCTGCTCGTCCAGAAGATGGAAAAGACAGCTCCCGAGGAGGCGAAGGACAAACTGCTCCGCCGGTACAGGAGCTTCGCCAAGCGGATGCACCAGATGACCGCCGATGAACTGCTCGAAACGTATCTCACGGCGCTCACCAGCAGCCTCGATCCGCACACGAGCTTCATGTCGCCCGGCACGCAGGAGAATTTCGCCATCGCCATGCGGCTGCAACTCGACGGCATCGGCGCCCAACTCAAGGGCGAAGACGGCTACACGACCATCATGGAGCTCACACCGGGTGGCGCGGCCGATCGTGACGGGCGGCTCAAGAAGAAGGACCGGGTGGTGGGCGTGGGGCAGGGACAGGAAGGCGAGATGGTCGACGTCGTCGACATGAATCTCAACGAGGTCGTGAAGTTGATCCGTGGAAAACGGGGCACGGTCGTCCGCCTCAAGGTGATTCCCGTCGGGGAGACCGTACCCAAGGTCTACGACATCACTCGCGACAAGATCGAGCTCAAGGATGCCGAGGCACGGGGTGAGGTGATCGAAGAAGGCAAGAAACCGGACGGCTCGCCCTGGCGGGTCGGCGTGATCAATCTGCCCAGCTTCTACATGGACATGGACGGCGCCCGCCAGGGACAGGCCGACTACAAGAGCAGCACCCGCGACTGCAAACGCCTGATCGAGGAGTTCAAGCAGAAGGGGGTCGACTGCGTGGTGCTCGATCTGCGGAACAACGGCGGCGGCTCGCTGCCGGAATCGATCTCCCTGACGGGGCTGTTCATTGACACCGGACCTGTGGTGCAGATCAAGGATGCCGACAAGCGGGTTCAGCAATACGACGACGTCGATCCGGGCGTGTCGTGGGACGGTCCGCTGGTGGTGCTGACGAACAAGTTCAGTGCCAGTGCCAGCGAGATCGTGGCCGGTGCCATTCAGGACTACCGTCGCGGTCTCGTGATCGGCGACAAGGCGACGCACGGCAAGGGAACGGTTCAGAGCCTGCTCGATCTGGGTCGGCAACTGTTCCAGCGGCTGCCCAACGCCCCATCGCTCGGCGCCATCAAGATCACGATGCAGCAGTTCTATCGTCCACTCGGGGCCAGCACGCAGCTCGAGGGTGTGAAGAGCGATGTCGAACTGCCGAGCATCACGACCCACCTCCCGGTGGGCGAGTCGGATCTCGACCATGCGATCGCCTTCGACAAGGTTCCCGCCGCCACGTTTCAGGGGAGTGGCCGCGTGACCGACGACATGCTCCGTGCGCTCAAGGATCGGTCGGCGGGTCGGATCGCGGGGAGCGAGGAATTCGGCAAAGTGCAGAAGGACATCGCCCAGTACGAAAAGCGGAAGAGCGAGAAGACCATCTCGCTGGTCGAAGCGGACTTCGAACGGCAGTGGAACGAGGGCAAGGCCGCCGAGGACGAGGAGAAGAAACTCGAAGAGGAGATGGACGCCCAACGGCGGCCGATCGTGAAGCGCGACTTCTACTTCAACGAGGCGATGAACGTCACGGCTGACTACCTCAACTCGCTGGCGGGCGGAGCGGCCGGCCTGGCCCGCACGAGCCGTCCGGCGGAGTCGCCGCGGCCCGCGCCGGTGCCAGTGCTTCAGTAAGAAGTCGCGATGACGTGCAATCCTGCTCGGCAGCTTCCTCGTGGCGACACGTTTCTAGCTTGCCGTTTCGTTCGTCCTGATTCCACACGTTGAAAACGTGTGGCCATGGGGAACGCACTGCCCTTTCTCGTGGCGGCAAGTTTCCAACTTGCCGTTTCGTTCGCACTGATTCCACACGTTGAGGACGTATGGCCACAGGGACGGCACTGGCCCGTGCCGAACAGGAATGAGCGAGTCGGTCCTTTCGCTCCTTTTTAACCACCGAGCACGGCTTCGATGCCGCGGAGTGGATCGGGGTGGGCGAGCGTGACCGCCAGATCATGAAAGAGCAGAGATGGGTCTACCCGTTTGTCGGCACCGCGAGTTCGTGGCAGCGTCAGATCCCACGTGGGCGAAGGACTGCCGGTGACGCTCGCCAGATGGCCATACCAATCGCGTCGCTGGACTGGGTGCCCGTCCGAGACGACATAGAGCGGCTGCGGTGCAGACGCTGCTGCGACGGCGCAGACGATCATCGCCGCGTCATCGACGTGGATCAGATTGAGCCAGCTGTCGGGATCGGCCGCGATCGGCCGTCCGGCCCGGAGATCGTCGAGCCGTGGGAGGCGATCCGGTCCGTAAAGGCCCGCAAACCGCAGGGCCACACCCGGCCCCTTGGAGTGTGACCGGAGCAACGTCTCTGCCTCGACGAGCACGCGGCCCGCCTCGCGGCTGGGATTCGTCGGCGTTGCTTCTGAGACGCTGCCGCCACCCTCATCGCCCCAGACGCCCGTGGAGCTCGACAGGATCACCCGCGGCGATCCCGGTAGGACGGCGAGGAGTCGGTCCAGGCCGGCGACATGCACGTCGCGGTGCGTGACGCCGCTGGTGCGATCAAATCCCACCGCCCAGAAGACGGTATCGAGTACAGGGAGAGTGCGCAGTGCCTCGATCTCCCGTGAGCCCGAGTCGGCGCTGACGTCCCATACGATCGGCGTGATGCCGTGGGCCGCGAGCGTGCTGGCACGCGCCGGGCTGCGTGTGATGCCGAATACCTGGTCGCCAGCCGCAAGCCAGCGGCGGGCCACCCGGGTGCCGAGATAGCCGCAGCCCACGACGAGCCGCGTGGGCTGCGGCGGAGCAGATGGGAGGTGCTGGACGGTGTCGTCGTCTGTGATCATGCGAGTCACCGTTCACTCAGGCGTCGAGCGGTCCGGGCCGCAGGTCACCGCCACCGTGCTTCTGGACGTCCAGCCATGAGGAGAGCACGACCTGCGCCGCGATGGCGTCGGTTCGTTCCTTCTTACGGCCTCGCGACAGCCCTGAGCCGGCCAGCAGACCAGTCGCCTCGCGAGAGCTGTACCGTTCGTCGTGGAATACGACTGGCAGGCCCGTCTCCGACGCCAGCCAGGCGCCGAACCGTTCGACCTCGGCCGACATCCGGCTGTCGGTACCATCGGCATGAATCGGCAGGCCGACGACGAACCCCACAATGCCCTCCTCGGCGACGAGCTTCCGAAAGAAGACGGCATCCGCCTTCGCGTCACCTGTGGTCTGTCGAACGCAGAGTGGACTCGACAGGATCCGATGAGCGTCGCAGATTGCCACGCCGATCCGCTTGCGGCCGTAGTCAACCCCCGCCACCCGGCCCGCTGGGAGAGTCGGGGCTGCCGCGGCATCTGCGGTTTTCGTGAAGGAGTCGTCGGTCATGGGAATGTGTGTGGGGTCACTTGGCGGCGGCAGCGGCGGCTGGCGCAGGTGCTGGAAACCGGCCTGTTTTCAGGAATGCGGCGGTGGCCTGCTGCACGGCCACGTTTCTCATCATCGCCGCGTGGTGAACCGGCAGGAGCAGGAAATCGTCCGCGCCAGGGAGACGGGTTTCTTCAACGCGAACCACCGCATCGTCATCGCCAGCGAGAAAACTGCTGTAGCCCCGGTCGTCTCCCTTGCCGCCAGCGACGATGCCAAAGGGGCAGGGTGGCACCGCCAGATCCTGCGAGATGCGGTGCCAGTCGAGGACCAGTTCGCGGGCTGCGCCATTCGACAGTGCCGCCAGCACGCCGATCTTCGCGACCATCTGAGCTAATTCCGATCCCTGGTTCGGCGGGCCGAGCATGACCATCCGGTGAACGCGGGCGAGGTCATCTTTCGTGGCGAGTCCCATCCACCGTCGAACCACGAGGTTGCCCATGCTGTGCCCGACGAAGCTGATGGTGTCGGCAGCCGGCAGTCCCTTGATGACGGCGGCCAGCGACCTACCATGGTCGTCGATACCGGTGCTCGTGCTGGCATAGCCAAACGAGAGCACCGTCGCATCGAGGTTGTTTCGCAGGACGTCAACCAGCGGCCGCATCGAACGGCGGCCTTCGCCCAGGCCGTGGAGCACGATCACCGTGGGGCCGGTCACGGCTGGAATCGTCCCGGCCTGCTGGCGTGTGGCCATGGCATCCAGGCAGGCCTGCCGAGAGCCTTCCTCGACGACTTCGTCCTGCGGGTCGAGGATGCGGCAGGCATCTGTACCGGCTCGGTGTTGGAGCCGCCAATCGTGCCGAATGATGCTGTCGGACCATTGGAGGGCGTCGGCCGACCGCCTGAGCGTCGCCAGCCAGTCGGCGTCCGCCGCCGCGGCCGGCACGGGGGAGTTGGCCGCCATTTCCTCCGCCTCTGCGTCAGCCCACAAGAAGAGACTGCATGCGAGCCAGCCTGCGGTCAGCGTGTTACGGAATGGCGACATGGTCACAGGAATTCTGTCCAGCCTCGCTTTTCGAGTTCGGCAACGACTTTCCGGACCGCCTCCTCGTGGGCCCGGTGGGCGACGAGCGTGGCGTCCGGTGTGTGTACTACCAGCATATCCTGCAGGCCCATCGTGACGACCAGATGGTGGTCGTCGGTATGCACGATTGTCCGCGACGATTCGATTCCCAAGTGCTTCCCGACAACCGTGTTGCCGTCGGTGTCGCCGCCCCGTTGGCGGGCCACCGCCGACCAGCCCCCCAGGTCGTCCCACGAGAACGGTGCCTCGATCACGACCACGTCGCGGGCATGCTCGAGCACCGCATAATCGATGGAGATCCCCTTGATGGCAGCGAATTCCTCGGCGAACACCATCTCCCGTTCGGGCGTCTCCCAGGCAGCGGCGATGGCACGCAGGTGGGCCAGGCATTCGGGCTGCCGCTCGGCGAGTGCCGAGAGAATCGTGGCTGCCTTCCAGACGAAGATGCCGCCATTCCAGAGGTAGTTGCCCGCCGCAAGATACTCCTGGGCCACGGTAGCCGGGGGCTTTTCACGGAATTGGGCCACCGCGTGCACGGCTGCAGCGTCTCCGGCCGGTGTCCCCTTGAGCGGCTCTCCCTGCTGGATGTACCCAAAGCATTCGGCTGGGTAGGTTGGCTTGATGCCGAAGGTGACGAGTCTGCCCGGCGACTCCTCCACGAGCGCGGCGGCCTGCCGGATCGCCGCTCGAAATCCCTCGGCAGGGCGGATCACATGGTCGGAGGGCATCACGGCCATGATCGCCTCTGGGTCGTGCCGTGCGACAAGCAGCGCTGCCAGGCCGATGCAGGGGGCGGTGTCGCGTTTGCAGGGTTCACCGACGAGGCCCGCCTCCGGCACCTGCGGCAGTTGCCGCCGCACGGCGTCGAGCAGACGGGCTGCCGTGACGACCATCACACGTTCCGGCGGCACGAGGCCAGCGAGCCGGTCGACCGTGTCCTCGAGAAGGGTCTTCGCGCCCGCCAGCGGCAGCAGCTGCTTTGGCTGGGCGGCGCGGCTGGCGGGCCAGAAGCGGGTGCCGGATCCTCCGGCCATCACGATCGCATGCAGCATCGGTTGTTTCTCCTTGGATGAGATTCGAGTATGCGGGTTGATCGGTGGGGGGCGAGGCTCTTCAGCCGCCGATCACGACGGGACGGTCGATCACCGTATCGGCAGTCACCAATCCTGCGATGTCAGTGTCGTCGATGATCCTGTCGGCGGCCAGTTCAACATCGACACCGTCTGCAAGCGTCACGCCCGCCTTGGCGAGCAGCCGTCGGGCATGGGCCACGAGTGCGGCCTGCACGTGCTCCACCGAGTCACTGGCCGATCCGGGTGGATTTTTCAGCGGTGCGAAGCCCTCCGCCGCCTCGATTTCAACGACGCAGACTCGCTCGGCCAGGGGCATCAGGTCGAAGATGAATCGCTCAAACTTGATGGCGTTGGGCGAGGCCGGCACGATGCGGGTGCCGCTGGCATCGAGATAGGGCACGGACTTGAAGGCCAGGTGGAGCGGCAGTGAGTCGTGTCGTGCGGCCGCCGAATCCAGAAACGACTTCGCAAAGGCATGGACCGCGATGCTGCCAGCGTGGAACCGCAGGAGGCCATCGGGGCGTCTTTCAGCAGCGAGGGCTGCCGGCAGGTCGCTGTATTCGACCACCCAGTGCCGGCCCTCGCATCCCACAACGACACCGACCCGTTCCCCAGGTGCCTGCTTGCGGACAACCTGCGTGCTGAAGTCGGCGTCGGTGAGCAGATGGTAGCCGAGGAATTCCGCTGCCACAGGCATGGCCAGCGGGTTGTCGACCTGAAAGCTGACGACGTGCTCGACCCCCTGGCTCCCAAACCAATCGAGTCCGCCTGCTTCGGCAAGAGCCACGAGCATGCCGCCATGGCCGTCGGGTGCGACCGCAAGGTGCCCGAGGCCGTCGAGCAGCATGCGGCCCGTGGTGGCGTCGAGTGCGGGCAGGTCGCGTTGGCGAAAGACGAAGATCCGCTCAGGATCGAGGCCGCAGCAGGAGTGTGCTGCGAGAAACGCCCGGGTTTCCGCGTCGGTGGCAGAACTGGTCATGATGGCCAGAGGGACGTCACGGCCATACCGGCGTCGGACGGCAACGAGTTTGCCGAGCAGGATCTCGAAGAGCGTGGCCTGCGACACCGGCCCAACGCGCGAGAGTCCCTTTGGCCCAGAGCAGCCCAGACGGGTGCCCTGGCCGCCGGCCACGAGGATGGCGCCGACGGTTCCAGCCGCCAGAGCCTCAGCGCCGCGGATGCTGGCATCTGCTGGCGAGATGGCATTGTGTGGGTCGCCCAGCCGCAGGCAGCCGGGCGTGACGGCGGTGGAGAGATCGACCGAAAGGTCTCGGGAGTGCGTTCCGCCGGCCGCAAGCCGCTGCATCTCATGGAGCAGGCGCCAGTCGATGCGCTCCAGTTGGGCCGCGAACGACCGCTGGGCAGGTTCGTCGAGCCGATCCCAGAAGGCAAGCAGATGCTGCTGGCCAGCACGATCAAGTGTGGTGACGATGGCCGGTGGGGGAGTCATCCGCGAACCCACCTCCAGAGCATCATGCAGAGGAGAGGAAAGCCGACGAAGATCACCGTGTAGGTGAAGAGTGTCGTCCAGAGGTGTTGGGGCCAGCGTGCCATACAAAACCTGTCGCGAGGGAAGAGGCGGTCTGCTTCGGGGTCAGGAATTCACGCGGGAGCCGTTGCCAGAATATCCACCGGGATCTCGATCGTCTCTTCGGCCGGTTCGTCGAGCCGGCACTCGATGCGGACTCCCCAGGGGAGCACCTCGGCTGCCGAAACCACCGCCTCGACACCGTCGTAGTTGGTGGTGACGTCGATCGTCGGCACCGCCGCCAGCGGCGGACAAAAGCCAACATGCGCCGAGCCCGACCGCGATCCTTTTGCCACCACCACGCACACGCTTCCCCGCACGCATTCACCTCCGTCCGGCAGTGCCAGCCGCTCGAACCGCTGGAGCAGGTTCCCGACCGCCTCGGCAGCCAGATCGCTGGTGGGCATCGCTGGCAGCGGGGAAACGGGTGCCGATAGACCAGCCGCGCGCTGATCTCCCGCAGACGGCAGCGGGAGGCAATGATCCGCAGCCATCGTCGGTTTACGGGGGGGGCGGAAACCGATCAGCCCCGCAAACGGTCCTTGGATGGTGGCCAAGAGTGAGACGCTCAAAACCGCGATCGCGGTGATGGAATCGATGACCGATCCAAACCGTAGAGGCAGGCTGACGGCAGCCACGGCCAGCAGCAGACCGAGCCTCGTCAGCCCTGCCGTCAGCCACGCTCGCGAGGGGCCCGTACCTGTGCCTGTGCCTGAGGCTGGGGTTGCTGCAGCCCGCGAGGCAAGGTCGCCTGTTGCGACCAGAAGAAGGCCTGCTCCGCAGACCCCCAGCATGGTCTCGGGGCCAGGCGACGAATCGATGCTGCCCGTCAGTCTCCGCACCATGAGCACGAGGCCGCAGATCGCCGCCATCACACCGGCGAGCATCGCGACATGTGCGAGCAAGGCCGTAGCATCGAAGGCCAGCCTGTCAACGGAATCGCCACTGTTCAAACAGGGCGACCCGTCGATGGCTGGTGATCGTTGCAACACCGAGATTCCTGCGTTTCAGCCGACCGCGACGCTTGCCTTGGCCGCCTTCGCCAGGTCCTTGGCTTTGTCGGTCTGCTCCCACGAGAAGCCGTCCCGACCGAAATGGCCGCCAGCGGCGGTCTTGCGGTAGATCGGCCGGCGCAGGTCGAGATAGTCGATGATGCCCCGCGGGGTCAGGGGAAAGAACTCACGAGCCAGTTCACAGAGCCGCTCGTCTCCGATCTTTCCGGTCCCCTCGGAGTCGACGTGCACGCTCACCGGCTCGCTCACGCCGATGGCGTAGGCGAGTTGAACTTCGCAGCGGTCGGCGAGGCCGGCCGCGACGATGTTTTTGGCGACATGGCGGGCCATGTAGGCGGCACTGCGGTCCACCTTCGTCGGATCCTTGCCCGAGAATGCGCCGCCACCGTGGCGGCCCCAGCCGCCGTAGGTGTCGACGATGATCTTGCGGCCGGTGAGGCCACAGTCGCCGTGCGGGCCGCCCACCACGAACCGCCCCGTGGGGTTGATGTGGTAGGTGATGTTGCTGGTATCGAGATCCTTCGGCAGCAGCGGCTTGATGATCTTG
>Ga0114979_10002573_pt1 | contig 12209 bp, 14 predicted proteins | sample S_140625_EF_Meta_FD_87315 | JGI IMG/M metagenome (GOLD analysis project Ga0114979, IMG submission 87315) | Freshwater microbial communities from Lake Simoncouche, Canada to study carbon cycling - S_140625_EF_MetaG | ecosystem: Environmental > Aquatic > Freshwater > Lake | place: Lake... | reverse complement strand
GGTTTTTCATTCATATGATGGGATTCGTAGAATCCGTGTATCCATCTATACTTAAGGCGCTACAGTGGGATACGCGTCATTTAGCCGGAACACTTGAGCGTGTGTTGGGACTGTGTATTGCGTTTGGAATTCACGAGGGTAAATTTGCGCAAATACATCAATTGGAGGGTATTCAACATATTGACTCACAACATACAGGAGACGCGTTGCGGGGAATACTGCCGGGAAAATTATAGATCTCCGCATTCTTTCCACGAGGGTTGGGCGTGTAATTTCTTTAAAAATTCCATCTGGTCGTTTGCGACGACTACATCTCCGCTGCTGCGTCGTCCAATATGATAATCATAAAGTTGATCGCCGATTGTTTTCCACAAATGCTTTTTCGACGAAACATTTAATTTAAGTTCCAGTGCAAGCGCTTCTGCGCGCGACAAGCGCAGACTATCAATATTGTTTGTAATGTTTAGCATCTAATATAGGAATATGTTCGCATTTTAAACTTCTTTCAATTTTTACTCAGTCATAAAATATGGTTTTACTATAGATGGTAAAAAAAACTAGGAAAAACAAATTTAGGAAAAGGTTTATAGGTGGCGACTATACTATTGCTGATAGAATCGTTGCTACGCATATTTTAGAACAATATCATTATGGCAATTTGCTTCAAGATGTGTCTAAATTAGCTCCTCTTTTGAAACGATCTGAAAAACCTCTTGTTGCTTGGCGCGGGGTTAAAAATCGCACAGATGGTGGGGCTGTAAAGTTTATTAACGAATTAGAGACGAACGGCTCTGTACAATTAACACGTCTAACATCTACAGGTACTACTCCAGATACAGCAGTTAATTTTTGTGGTTCTGTTGATCGTGATATTATGTGTACAATTTTCAAAATCAATTTACACACTGGGTTTCCTTTTATAGATGTGAATGATTCAATACGTTTTACTAGACTCTATTTTCCTGGCGAAAAGGAATACTTATTATTACCCGAAGTGGAAGGAAAGAAACTTATATTTGAAATGGTGAAGAAAACTGTAAGTCCTGATGAAACCAATCCAGATACAGTACTTGTTCACACTGCTATTTTAGAAGGTGAAAAAGAAGCAAAAAACATGTATTGGTATAAGCATCCAACCCGTCAATTAAAGCAATTAGAGAAACGATTTGTTATTTATGAAGTGAATGCTAAATACATTTAATGAATGAATTTACAACAAGTATCAGAAGCCAGTTAAATATTCAGATGACGTGTTCCTGTATTTCGCAATAGATTCTTCTTAGTCAAGTGAGACTTGGCCTTCATAGCGAATGGAGCAGCGAGCGCTGTAAGACGTGTAGGCGCAAACGTATTTGCATGGGAAACGACAGGGTGTACAGTACTGAACGTAGCATGTTGCGCATTCGGAAGACGCTTGTTTGTGCGCCGGACTGTCATCGGTTTTGAATGGAAAAAATGTTTAGGGCTATCGGATAAAGCATTCATACGACGCGGCATATTGAATTCAGCATTATTTGAATTACTATTGTATACAGGCACAGCGTTGTTATTACCACGACGATGTTTACGAGTTCGGGGTACCATTCTCTACTAAGGCACAATGAATATAATCTAAACGCGTAGCACAAAACAATATATAAACCACAATGTCCCTTCCTATGCTTGTAGACAATACTCGCACGGATAAGAATACAACGCACTCTTATCTAGACCTATACGAGCGACTATTGCGTGGTAAAAAGGAGACTGCACGTACAGTGTTGGAAGTTGGAATCGGCGATGGCAATCAGGGCGCCACCAATGGCGGCTCTATCAAGTTATGGCACGACTATTTTCGGTGCGCCACAGTTTATGCGTTAGATATTCAGCCAATAGAAAAAGTATGGGATGGTCTCAAACGCAATCCACGTATTGTATTATGTACATCCTCGGATGCATATAATCCCACGTTCGTACAAAAAACGTTTGTAGAGACAAACAAACGGTTTGATTTTATGTTGGACGATGGTCCACATACATTAGAAAGTATGTTTGCCTTTATTGAATTATATACTCAACTTATGACGGATGACGGTATACTTATTATTGAGGATGTCCAGTCATGGGATTGGATTATACCCATGATTAACCATGTACCGCCTCATCTCAAACAATATGTAGAAGTCTATGATTTACGCCCTATAAAAGGGCGATACGATGATATTGTGTTCGTTATTAACAAAAGCCGGTCGGAGTAAAAAATTGAATTCTTCACTCGGTGCATACAACCCAACCATAAATGGAAAGCGATAATCTGAACGACGCGCTAGTAAATATCCTCGAGGCCTCTTCAACGATTGACCGTGTTGTCCGTCGTATTGCCGATAATAAAGAACATCTAACGAAGACAGAGCGAGAGGCTATACAAATTCTCAAAGTAGTGTTGGAATCGTTGGATAATAATGCGCATTCGGTGAAACACGTTATGAGTTTGTTGGCGCGTCGTTAGGAATAGGGATGGATAGCTTTATAAATTGTTTAAGCTACAAATGTATCATTAACTGAAAATTATTTTACGTTTATGATATGTTTATCACTACATCCGATTTATCAATAGCTTAAAAATGGGGGTTTGAAAGGGGGAGCTATCCCCCTTTAGTTAGGAATAGATTTAATCGTCCCTAATTCGAAGAAAGTGTTTGCGATTTTTCCTTTTTTGCTCACTACTATAAAACGGATTTCTAAAAATCATTGATTCTATAAGCAAGGATAAATATCTTTCTCCACTGCCCAGTGCTAATGTAAATGCTGTACTGTCGTAATGCGCATATTCCCGCAATTGTAGAAAATCATAGAATTCTTTAGCCGATAACCTCGATTCTAAGTAATAAAGGAGATGTTTCGCGGCGTCGCTCATTTTAGATATAATCAAGGCGTGTAATAAACTCTGACCGCTTACTAGTTTTGAAGTTAAAAGAGTTGGATCTACTTTTGGTATGTTTTCTACAAGTTTTAATTCAATAAAATTTGTTAGATGTTTAAAATCGCTATCCTTTCCACGGGTTGTTACATATAACTTTTTAATAAGAGTAAAAATGTCCTGACCATGTTGTGTTGGTTTACATAAAAACGCAAGAAATTCTGTAGGTGTAATTGCAGGAGGTGCTAATCGTTCCACTAGCTGTTTTGCTGCCTCGTAGATACCTTCTTCGATTAAATAATATAATCTAGTTTTACCGTTACTCTTCAAGGCTGTTAATGTATCTGTGTTTGGTAATTTTCTAATTATTTCTTTCTGAGCCACGATAGAATTTGCTCTAGCTAACGCTGGTCTGTCCAGTTCATTATCCGCACCGCACGGAGTTCTACAGCCAAAGTTTATAAGAACAAGCGGATTTTTTCCGGTTTCGTAGGGTTGTTCCTTAATTCGTAAAAACAAATCCTCAAATTCCATAGCATAAGTGGACGATGTCGGTCTAGTATTCATAACTTGTTCAACGGTCGGATAAATACTGCCGTCGTATACTTGCGAAAAGAAGGCATTTTGATTAGCTTGAGTTTTAAAGGTATCGTCCTCTACTAAGTATGGTGTATCATATAGTTCCGGATTGAGCTCGTCTGTAGTATAGAGTCTTTGTATTCCTGATTTATAAAATCGTCCAGATGGCTTTGATGTTCTTGGATCTATCATTTCACCGTGGAAGGTATGCTTTCCAGAAGCGATTGTATCTCCTGGAAATTTTACATCCGTATAATATGGGAGCATCCTATATAAAAATTCACGATATGCAGAGCGCGATTCTTCATCAATGGGCATCGGTGTCTCTTCAAAAAATCGCTTCATATCGGCTTTAATAAACCCTTTAATTCTGCTTAAATACGAATAGCGACCACAAAAGGCATTTTCTATCCATATAACTCCTGGCGGAACCACAATACGCTTATCATCAACATATATACAGGCGTGCCCAAACAGAGCATATACATGAGGTTTGTCGTCTGCTAATATAGCCGGCATATCAAATATAGGTTTTTTAATAACTCCCAGCGCAATCATGACGTACTTGCGCATTCGGTCTGTATTCTGTCTAGTGTTATCGGCAAACGCTTCAAAGGAGGCTTTTAGAATAGACTTTTGGTGTTGCATTTTACAAATTTTTCCTAGTATATGCGTGACAGGTTCATCGGACGGATATAGGGCGTCGCGAATAATCTTTTGTAAACCAGCAAACAATCCGCTGTAGTGTAGGAATTCATAGGGCTTTGTAGAAACTAAATCCTTTAAACGTTTTACAATGACTGTATATCGCTCGGATGATGTTGGCGTTTCTGTCAACATCTCAAATAATTGCGCTACATCGTTCTCTGCTACCTTTGTTGCTGCATATACACGTTTCAAAAATCGTAAATTGCCTTCTTCAGCATAGGAAAATACAGTCTGACCGCTATTATTCTTGGTATTCATATAGTTGATGAGCTTCTGAGGATCGGAAATCGTCCGTTGTATCTTGCTAATGTAGGGTCCTACTCTACCTCTTGTACGATTCCGGGCTAGGCGCATTAACTGCGTTGTGCGCCGAGTCTTTGTATTCGACAAGTTTATAGGAACTTCGTCCATACCTATTCTAAAACGGTGTTTTAAATTTCATCTATTTAATTAGAAGCATGTCTACACTCAATTTTAAGCAGAGGATGAATAAGCACGTTAAAAAATTATTCACGGGTGGTAATAACAATAATGGTAGTCGGAAACGGAACAATGCTTTAAGGGGAAATAAAGCACCTAACCACAACGCAAGTGGAATAAACATTGGTGATAAGGTGGTGTTGAGTGAGAAATGGAGGGAGACTCATGAGTTAATAAGAAGCCTTGGCGAGATTCCAGGACAAATAGTAGGGACTGTTATATCGAAAGAGGGAAATAACAACAACATACTTATGGTTGAAGCAAACGGAAAGAAGGGCGTTTACTTTCCCGAACTTATCACCAAATCAAACACACCCATCAATAATACAAAGCTTAAATTTGTAAATAAAGTGTTCGGTATTAAAAACCCAGACGGCGCCTATAGCGGCAAGAAGGGTATACTAAAATCATGGAATGACATAAATGTTTGGTTAGTAGAATTGGAAGACGGGGATCGGAAACTCATTCCAGGTGATCAACTCTTTGATTTCGACACAATGCCCGCGTCTGGTTCTACAGCTATGAATCTTTATGAAAACGCAAATACACCGGAGCCCGGTGCTACTGCTATGGATCTGTATGAAGGAGGTGCGAGATCGTTAGGCCGGAGACGGCGCTCACGGCGTCATACACGGCGGCGCAATTAGAACGCCGCTCCTGCTGTCTCTATTGAGTTATACCGCCGGTCATTTTATTCCGGCAGTCTTTCGCCAACGAGTCTAAAAACTTGATAAGTCAAGTCATGCTGTATATATTTTCCAACATGACGTGGCTACGGCACTTATCTGTGTTTGCTGACATTCTTCTTCCAAATGATATAACGTCCAAATCCAAACCCACCGTGGTTGTAGCCGGATACGGCTGGGGCGCACATGCCTTTGTCTCGAATATCTCACAAAAGGATTTCAACGTACAGGTCATTTCCGAACGTGATAAACGACTCAATCAGAACCGTATGATAGGCAATCTAACACCGTCATATACATACGCCGTCGTCGACATCATTCAAGATACGTGTCTAACCGTCGACAAACAATCCAAGTCCGTAATGGGAAAGGTAGCAACGTATCCCTACGATTATCTAGTCATCGCCACCGGTTCCGAAGTCCACGATTTCGGAATACAAGGAGTTAAGAAATATTGTAAGATGTGTAAGACCGATAAGGATATTGACGTGATTCGCGAAAGTACCAAAGAGTCGGCGGTTATTTTGGGAGCGGGTCCCACTGGTCTTGAACTCGCCTGCTCGCTTCAACGTCGTGGTATGACCAATATTCGTGTTATTGAAGCTGCCAAGTCTATACTTCCTGGATTCTCTGACGCATTCCGCTCCTATGTCGAAAATGCTTTGAAAAATAAAGGTATTCAAGTCCATATGAATCACGTAATCAAACAAGTTAACGAAAACGGTATTCAAACTCAGCACGGCATTCTTCCGTACACAGCGCGTGATTTAGTCGTATGGACGTGTGGAGTACGACCGGTAGAGTTTGCTCGCACGCTAGAGCCACGTGGTCTGTTGGTGGACGACCAACTTCATTATGCGTCGGATATATTTGTTCTTGGCGATGCGTGTAAAAACAAGGGGCCACCTACGGCGCAAAATGCGAATCAACAGGGATACTATTTAGCGGAACTCTTTAATAGTCGGTTTACAAAAAAGGAGCCGTACACGTTCAAAGAAATCGGACGTTGTTTGGATTTGGGAGATGGTCTGCTGTTTGAAGTTTATGGACTGTTGTTCTTTGTTCCGCATTTGAACTGGCGGGAATTGGCATGGATAGCTTCTATATAATCGTTATTATCCACCCCGAAGAGACAATACAATATGGACTGTATCTCCAGCATTTATGTTGGACTTCTCAATTGTATTCATAGGAGACACCATGGATCCTTTATGAATGATCCGCAGCTGAACTGGGTCAATACCCGTTCGTTCGACAATATGATGTAGCAATTCTTTTACTAAATCCGTTGGCGCTACATCGAACTGCATTATTCTCCCGGTTAGTGTCTTTACGTTAACTAACATTGTGATAGAAGCTGTATTTGTAAACACTACAACAAGCATGGGGTCAATTTTTGTAAGATTATAACAGAGCATGAAGTCTATGCACACTCTAAAAAAGGCCAAGAATCGCAAAAATCGCACAAATCGTAAACAAAAAGGCGGCGCCAAGTTGAAGAGTATTGATGCATGTCTAGTGGATATTCCTCTATGTTTTCGGAATCATGACGCTATACACAACGATTGTTCGCTAATCGTGGTTGATATAATATCGATGGGTTCATTTTTATCGGGCACAAATCATTTATTTTTATTATTTGAAGATATTATGTTTAACTACAATATTTCTCTAGAAAAAATATACGCATTTTGTGATTTTTATGCGCTTTTAAATTGCTACAAAGAAGTGGGAGGCAATCGCTCAAAAACATTTATTGAAAAAATATTGTTTGATAAATATACTGAAAGCGATAGAAGTCTTGCAAAAAAATCACCCAGTTTTTTCTTAGAGCTTTATTGTAAGAGTAAACATGTGTTGGATTTGTTTTTGCCTTTTTTACACAAGATAAAAGATAATTCCAATTTTTTCGATACATTATCACTCAGAAATATAAATGAAGAAATTGTTGAGTTATTTAATCATTTTATGAAATCTTCATTGTTAAAAGTAGACACAGGAAACCTTATTTTAAATTTGTATTCGCATGGTTCGATTGATTATACAACCGGTAATGCAGTATTAGGATTAAACAATGGAGTTGCTGATAGCGGATTAATCGATGCAGAAACACTATATTCTATTGTGGAAAAACCAATTTTAACTGCAGAAAAAGTTGCTAATTTTATTTTCGTAAACGGTGCATGTTTTGCAAATACGTTTATTAAAGAGTTTGTGAATATTCCGAAGGAAGATAAATCAAGAGAATTTGGAAATATTATAGCATTAGGAAATACAACGGATGTTATGCAATTACCCGTCTGGAAGTTTTTATTTATGAAGAGTAGCACAAAAATTAACGCCCAAACACCATATAGTGAATTCAAAGAACTGATGTACAAAGATGTGAAAGTAGAACAATTAGTTGACGAAGCGGCGTACACTTCAGGAGAATTCTTTAAATACCACTATTCTGGCCAAACAAATCCGAACGGCAATCATAGCATATATCTTATATCATTATTGTTTGAAGCTGCGTCTAAAAAGATGGAAACGACAGATGAAATAATAAAATACTTAAGAGATAACATGTATTTAAAATATAAAGAATTAGTTTTGAGCGACGACGAGTTCACACAAGTTCCATTTTTTACAAAAAAATTTTACGAAAAGCATGAACTATTTAGTGAGGAACTGAAAGAGCAACTTCTTGTGACGCATTTTATAGATGCTGATGCTTTTGCTGAATATTTTAATAAATTAAACTAAACGTAGATCGCATTCGCAAATTCCATCCACCCTCGAATATCACTGCGTTTAATTTTCCCCGGTGGGATTTCTTTATCACCCTTGCGACGCCTATACAAACACTCGTTATATTCTCTATACATGATATTCAAAAATTCGGTTTTTGTATGAAGTCCGGTTTGTTTTGCGCCTATACCCGTCCAGTATATTTTCCGCCACCGGCCTGGTGTTCTTCGAATATTGTTCATCATGATAACAATTAAAACAATTAGCTTTTAGACTATTGGGCTAGATTGAAACTATACATCTAGCTCTTTAATAGATACTGCGAAGCATCTTGATTGAGAAGAGCTATTAAGGTGAATTGAATAAATCCTTCATAATATTAGGGAATGATTCGGCGGAGTAGAAAGATAAAACGAGGAGGAAGTTATCGCACTCCTATGAATCCTATTGAAAAGTTTGACATCCGTATTGTAAATGGCCATGGCTCCATTTCTCCGGAATATTATTACATTGTTCCAGAAAATGTATATCTTTTAATGCCAAATACATGCGGAGTACCAACCGCTGCTGTAGATGTTGTAGCACAATCGTTATTTCAAACACCCGAAGAAGGAGTCAAGACCTTTATCGATCGCTTTGTAAAGGGTGGTGTGAAAGCCGCGACTGCTACACCCTTTACGGTGTACGAACCAGGCGATATTTTGCCAATGCACGTATTTTCATTTGATCCTCGATTGGCTACAAAAGACTATTTTCTTAGAAAAGAAATTAACAATTACAAGTTTGGCTACGTAGGTGTTTTTGAGCCAGGTGGGTTAGAAAAATTACCTTTGGTGAACGACGCGATTGTCGATTACGGAAAAGAAAAAAACAACTTGTTTCGTGTGGTATGGGTAGATTTAAAAGTGCGGATTGATGAAGGTGTGTATAAGTATTCCCCGAGTAATCCTGCGATTATACAAATATTCTGTATAAAACTTCTAAAATATTTGAGAAGCCTTGGTGGTGCATATCCCGACTATTTGCGATCTTTAGAAAATTACACTGTCGTAAACATCACGCGTGAGCACTGCAATTCAATGTTTTATTATTTGCTTCCACTAATCCCACAAAATCATATGGCTTCGCGCATTTTGGCTACAAACAGATATGACTATTCAATGAATGAAATCATAACAGAGCTTGTATCTAAGCGTGCTGATGATAAACCACTGTTTGTATTATTTAATACATGTAGGAGTTTGTTAGAAAAAGATTCAACCAAGTCTGCATGGAATGAGAATAATGTTATAAAGCGAAACAAGCCAAGCATGGCACTTGTACGTGCTATAAGTGCCGCAGGTCATACGAATTCTGACCCCGTCGCCGTGAATATGAATACTATAAATAACTTTCGTAAATCAAAGGGTTTATCTGTTCATCGACCCGCTGTGATTAAATACGACGAGTTACTTGCTTTGTTAGCCGAAACCAAAGGATCTTATAACTCTTCTACAGATGCTGAATTCGCTCCCCTTATGGCTAAGATAGAATCGCTTATTACAACATTGAGTGCGCACAGTCCGTCAGCGGTTGTAGTGGGTGCGACAAAATATATGAATTATCAAATTGCTGAACTCCGTGATGAATCACTGCGTCGGTCAGCCGCAGTTGCAGAGGCCACGGCAGCTGAAGAGGCTGCGACAGCCGAAGCCGACAAAGCGCGAAAAGAGCGTGAACTCGTTATGCTTAAACGCCGTCGTGATAAAATAAAAGACGATATTGCGGCACTCAAACGCGGCAAAATGAATGACAGTAAAAAAGAGAGTATTGCTACGCTCAAAACTGAATTAGCGAGTGTTTTGGAAAAAATACATGCCTTAAGTTAAGGGGATAGCTCCCCTTTTAAACCCCTTTTCTTAAGCTATCAATAAATCGGTTTATAAACGTATAATAAAATTAAAATAATTTTCGGTTTATAATACATTTGTTGCTTAAATAATTTATCCCGCAAGCTATAGATATCCATCCCTAATCCATAGTAAAGGCGTCAGCGTTGCCAACCCTTATAAAATTTGAAGTAAATACCAGTCCTATTAGACTCTGTAAAAATGGATGTTGCAGAAGCACGCGTTTCTACGTTTACTTATGGCCGCCTCGATCTTTCCTGGCTCTCTCTTGATTCGTTGCCGAACATTCCAGAGAGCGTTAAAAAATTAATATGCTGTTCCAATAACATTCGAACATTGGCAGAACTTCCTGCAGAACTGACTGACCTAGCAGTCCATTGGAATGAATTAGCAAGTCTACCTTTGTTGCCGGCTAATCTTACATCATTATCGTGCTTTGGAAACAAACTCAGTTATTTACCATTGTTGCCCGCAAGCATTACACGCTTGTATTGCCAGAGCAATAAACTTTTGCGCTTGCCAAGACTTCCCGCTGGTCTAGTCTATTTGAATTGTTGCCATAATAGACTTAGACAACTACCTAATCTTCCTACTGGTCTTCGTGAATTAGTAGCGCATAAAAACAAATTAACGACACTACCGCCTTTGCCAGCGGCTCTTAAAGAATTATGGTGCCAAAAGAATCAGATTACTGAACTTCCTGTGCTACCCCCAGATCTTCTATACTTATTCTGTGGTGATAACCAACTTACCGCGCTACCGTCTCTTCCCGCTAGTCTGAAGAAACTAGACTGCTCCAATAACCGACTCACCGCTCTGCCGCAGCTTCCTGAAGGCCTTGTAGAGTTGAAATGCGATGGAAATCTCTTCCCACCACGGGAAAGGGGGGAATGTATTGCGGATTTCGCGGCACGGTTAGAGCGCATTCGAACGGCCGAACGGTGCCGCGCGATTAAAGAAGAACTTATGGCCATTGCGTGGCATACGCAGCGTCTATTACGGATTATTGAGACGAACCCAGCCAATCAGTGGAATCACGATGTACAGCGTTATACAGACCTGGACTTTACGACGGTTGATGAAATATTCTGAAAAATCCGCTCTCTTTATAGTCTAAAACACGCTAGCACTTTAATTACCAGAATGGCCGCCCCCGCATGTAAAGACTGTGTGTGGAAGGCCAATGACGGTGTCGGTGCCGTAGAAGTACTCGGTGTATTTGGCGACGACAAGACAGTTGTTAATGCGGCGCGCGTATCGTTTAATAAAACGGTTGACGTGCTAGAGCAACGCGACGAAAAGCTCATCCATTATCTTGCCAAACATCATCATATTAGTCCGTTTTTTCATCCACAGATTCAGTTGCGTATTAAGATGCCCATTTTCGTCGCCCGCGAATGGTTCCGCCACACGGTCGGATTCGCCCGCAACGAGGTATCGCGACGCTACGTAGACACAACACCAGAACTATGGTTTCCACAACCTGACGGCCTGCGTGCCCGCGATCCGAAACTCAAACAGGGTAGTAAGGAAACGCCCGTCGAAGATGCTGGTGCTATTGTCGATACTATGAAGACACATGGAATCAATTGTTTGAAGTTGTATGATACATTGCTCAAACAGGATGTTGCTCCTGAAATCGCGCGCTCTGTGCTACCACAAGGAATGTACACGGAATTTATTGAGACTGCGTCGCTCGCAGCCTACGCGCGCCTATGGGAACTACGTACGGATTCAGGCGCCCAGCGTGAAATTCAGGAGTATGCGCGAGCGATTGAGGGTCTGCTTATGCCCTATTTTCCTATTTCTTGGGCGGCTCTTACCAAGGCAGATGCCCCTGAAAAAATTGAGCATGTAAAGACGTAATGGACGTGTATGTAGAGTTTCCTCTACAATGCCCACAGTTCCTTCCTTTTACACAATCCCTCTTCCGCTTATACCCGATGTGTCAAAATTATCACAGGTTGGTTATATTACCCTTAAGTATTCGCCTAATCCAATACGCGTCTATGTATCACGGGAATTTCCGAGACAAGTTATCATTCGTTATGCAGGAAACAACCGCCATAACGAATGGTATATTCAACCGAACGCACGCATCATGACATCTATCGCCGATTTAGTGGATTATGCGGAAGGCCATCTCAGAGTTACGGGAGAAATTACGGTTGTGCCGTGGATATTACCAACGGACAGTGATTTACCGCCAAGCGCGCACCGTGAAGAGCCTATTCG
>Ga0114979_10002572_pt1 | contig 12218 bp, 8 predicted proteins | sample S_140625_EF_Meta_FD_87315 | JGI IMG/M metagenome (GOLD analysis project Ga0114979, IMG submission 87315) | Freshwater microbial communities from Lake Simoncouche, Canada to study carbon cycling - S_140625_EF_MetaG | ecosystem: Environmental > Aquatic > Freshwater > Lake | place: Lake... | reverse complement strand
TAAACTTTGGTTCCCCTGAGAACCCAGAAGTAATGTGGCAATTCAAACAAGCAACAGCAGGTCTTGCTGATGGTTGTTTAGAACTAGGCATACCTGTTACTGGAGGTAACGTTTCCTTCTATAACCAAACCGGTGATGTTGCTATTCACCCAACACCTGTTGTTGGTGTTCTTGGTGTTATCGATGATGTTGCAAGAAGAGTTCCATCAGGTTGGCAAGATCAAGGAAACAACATTTATCTTCTAGGAGCAACAAGAGATGAGCTTGATGGTTCTGTTTGGGCTGAAGTATTACACAGTCACCTAGGTGGTAAACCACCGGTAGTAAACCTAAGTGAAGAAAAAGCATTAGCTGAACTACTTCATGGAGCATCACTTCAAGGTTTAGTTGCATCTGCTCATGACCTATCCGAAGGTGGACTAGCTCAAGCAGTGGTTGAGAGCTCACTTCGATTCGGCATGGGAGCTAGATTCTGGCTGAACGAAATCACTGAACGTGACAACGTCGATCTAACAGCAGCACTATTCTCTGAATCAACTGGAAGAATAATCGTTTCAGTTGGCAGAGAAGACGATGTCAAGTTTGTTGGCCTTTGTGAAGCCAGAGGCATCCCAGTTCTAAGAATTGGTGTTACAGATCAATCAGGTGAACTAGAGATTCAAGATGTTGCTACCTGGAAGCTAACTGATCTAAAGAATGCTCACTCATCAACTATTCCTGAGTTGTTCGGTTAGTTTGTAACTTCCATCAGCGAAAGCAAGAGATGGGCAAGTGATCCGCAACCGACTACTAGAAATGAATTGGGTTGCAATTCTTCATGAAAAGTGCCGCCTCTGGGCTTACCTGAATGTGAGTGGCATTCAGTGGGCTCTTCAAACTGATGCCTGACAATCGCTTAGCTCTACTAAGTGCTACGTAAGCTTGTCCAGCGTTAGTAACTCCGTTGGGTTCAAACGCCATGTTTTCGTACGTTTGGCCCTGAGACTTGTGAATGGTTAGAGCCCACGCAAGCCGGATTGGGAATTGGACATATCTTGCTTGCACCACCGGGACCAAGGTTTCAACATTTGCGCCATGCGAAAGTTTCTTAGTGGAAGCTTCGTGTTGTGGGATGTCCCACGCAGATGTCTTAACCTCATAAGTTTCACCGGATGGTTTGTGAAGCACGGAAATAGTCTTAGCCGCTACATTTACATCAGTAACTACACCCTCATGGCCGTTAGCCCAACGAGGAACCTTCTTGCCATCAATCAACTTTCCACCCTGATCATCATTCTTAATGAACATGACTTGAGCACCAACTTTGACGATTAGAACTTCGTCTGGAATAACCTTGTCCCAGGCTGCTTGCATGGTGGATTTCGGATTTGTCTTCTCGAAAACTCCAGGGAAAGAATGCTCATCTCCCGGTAGCTTTGCCATAGCTCCATCGTTAATAGGATTAGCGTCACGGTTTCGAGGAACAAGCGTTACATATGTATCTGCGTCGGGCTCTTTGCCCAAACGTCTATTGAAGTACCCCAATGTCTCAGCACTAGTGTCCCCTAAACGTATTTTTCTCAGATACTCGATCAGTTCCGCACCTGAGGCATCGGCGTTAGCTACTCGATGATTAACTTGAAGTTCAATTACGTCAAAGTTGCCATCGTCGTAAACCTCTGCTTCGAAAAACCAGTTACCCGCTGGGTATTTTTCCGCTAACTTAGCTTCCATCAATGGGTCATCAGTGCTTGGGACAGGTGGTAGCTGGAATGGATCTCCGAACAAGAAGACTTGAACTCCACCAAATGGTTTGTCGTCTCCACGAGCGGCTTGCAGTTTCAGGTTTATGGCATCTAGAAAATCAGCATTTACCATTGAAACTTCATCAATGATGAGCAAATTTAGGACCTTGAATTTTGCTTTCTCAACTGAAGACATCTTAGAGTGATCTTGAAACGAGAGCCCTGCGTGAGTGCCGAGTTTGAAGAAAGAGTTAGCAGTTGAAGCCGGAACATCGAGCCTCATCGCGGCAGTACCGGTAGGCGCTACGACTGCTACCGCTCTATCTTTGATGGTGTTGTAGAGGGTCTCCAGCAAGTGAGACTTTCCATTACCCCCAGGGCCAGTAATGAATACGTTGTTGTTAGTTGTAGATAAATACTTAAGTGCTAGCTTTGGCTCCCGTACATGATCTGGCTCCGCCGAATCAGGAAGAACTGAGCCATCCCGAAGCAAAATTGTTCTAGCCCTAGATAGCAGGGCAATCTTCTGCGTCTGCTTGGCTACTTTTGCTTCAGCGCTCAATTTCACAAACGCAGTATCTAGTTCCGCTTTGGTGAATTGCTCGCCCAAACCCAACAGACTGCGAGCTTCAAGAATGTCCAAACTGCCCTCCATGTTCCCCTTAACTATTGCAGAAATTGATAACTCAAGGGGTATCTTAGGAGGAAGGCAGGAAGAGAAGCAATCATGAATAATGCACCTGATAGATCCCAGTTCATGCTCTTGGCGAATGTACCAGCTGGAACAGCTGACCAGGTTGGTCCGTGGGAGGTTATTGACCCTTTGGCTTATGGGGCTTTCGGTGAGACTTATGTCGTCAAGAAAAACATCCCCGTGGGTTCAGCGGAGTTTGAGGTGACCGCCGTTCTAAAAATGGTTAGAACGAACATTCCCAACGTCAATGAGGCCATCAACTCACTAATCAAAGAGATGCGTAACCTATCTCAAATTAATTCAAGATACGTTGCAAAGTTCATTGATGGTGGTGTCCACCTTCTAGGAAACCGTTACGTGCCATACATTGTTGTTGACTACATCGAAGGACATTCCTTACAGGCACAACTCCAAAATAGGAGATCCCTGAAGTTAGGTCCATTAACTCCAGCAATGTTCCGGTCACTAGCTGAAAACACTTTGCGAGCACTACGGACTGCACACGCCAAGGACGTTCTCCACCTAGACATAAAACCAGGCAATATCATCTATAACGAATCAGATGCAGCCTATGTGCTGATTGATTTCGGCCTTGCGGAAATCCACCATCGTGAAACCCTAAATAAGTTTGTCGGCGGGACTAATGGCTACATAGCACCAGAGGCTTTTATCGAACAAACAACAAAGGCAACAGATGTTTTCGCTCTCGGTGTCACCTTCTATGAGAGTTTGACTGGGATAAACCCAATAAGAATCGAGTTTATTGAGCTTGCCAAAAAGCATGGTGACCCAATGAACGGTGACTTCAGGCTTGCCCAATTGGCTGTCAACAAAGCCAAATTTGATTTCTCCAAGATCAATGACGATCAAAGATTACTTGTAGAACCGATGCTCTATCCTGATCCAAAACAGAGACCGAGCCTAGAAAAACTTATTGACCTTGCTGGACAACTCCACTTTGAAGGTGTTTCAAAGCAATTTGCCTCGGCTAACGGAGCTGCAAACCTCGCTGATCTTTGGAGTGATGTCAGGACCGAAATTGTCAACAGATTAAAGACTCAAAAGATTGAGGACGTCAACTTAGTTATCGACCATGAGAAGTATTACCAAATTTGGTTCAAAACAAAGTTCGAGGAGGGCCTTATCCAGTTGGTATGTAACAAGCCTAGAGATCACTTGAGGCTTGGTGCACTCGGATGGGTTCCAAACAAACAGGGATCACTCAAATTTGTCTTCGAGAATGCTCCGACCTATGGTCAATTAGCGGACACGATTACAGACGCCATCCGCGTCGGGTTCTCACTAACCTTCCCATTCGATATCAGCTAGTCAATATAAAGCTCGATATCCGTAGTCCCTGTTTCTTCGGCATGAAGAAGCAAGATTTTGGTTGGGAGTGACCCAGTCAACTTCTCCAGAATAAGAGCGTAAGCTCCAAGCTGCTGCTGATAGTGCATGATCTGGGACGCCCCGATATCCTTATCGGTTTTGTAGTCCACGAGAATGTAACCTTCAGCGGTTTTATAAACCAGGTCTGCAAAACCCTCTGCCAGGCGAATATCGTCGTTTGGATCGGCAATGGCTAGGTGTAGCTCTGGCCAACGCTGTTCAGCCTCAAGTGCCTCTAGAACTATTGGGTGTTTCAAGAGGTGACCTACTCGCTTAGTGAGTGAAATTAGTTCTAACATGGCACCGTGCTTCTCGGCTTGTTGCCAAAGGAAAGACTGCAGGGTCTCTTGGTCAGGAATCCCACCAAAGGATATGACAAGGTCCATTACCCCGTGAAGTGCCTTGCCCAATGGTCTTCTGTCTCTCAGCGCTGATGACATTTCAGAGGCGGTTTCGAAGTCCTGGTTTTGAACCGAAACTTCAAAATCCTCTAAGCCCCCTGACACATCTTCGACACGAGCCCGAGCCAGAACATGCATTTCTGTAGCGGCTTCGGAAGAAGGCGATACGACGTGGCGTTTGTTTGATTCTGCAATTTCAATCTCAAAATCAGATTTAAAGTTTTTATCTAAGACGTAAGCTGACTTACGAATGCCTGGCTCCTCGTTGACAGTTTCACTGTGATCCACTGAGGTATAAAGTTTTTCTTTTTGGACGGGAAGTTTTTTCAGAGCATCCTCGATAACAGCAGACCTTGAGTTTGCTTGTCTGACCAAACTTGATACCACTAAGTGATCCTGTGCTCTAGTCATCGCTACATAGAGAAGGCGATTGGCCTCTTCTCTCTCAGCAATTCCATCTTCGCCGGTTCTAAGCTCCTCGTAGCCGGCACTGAGAATATACTCTTCTTCAGCATCTTTACCAAGATTAAATTCGATCTTGCCTGCTTTTGAAATAAGAATCTTAGATCTCTCGTAAGAGGGGTTTCCAGACATACAGGACAGCACCGTGATTGGGAATTCCAATCCCTTAGAGGCATGAATTGTCATAATCTGCACGGCATCCTGATTAAGTTCTTTAGGAATCGGCAATAAACTCTTGCTCTTGCCGTCAACCAAAATCTCTAGGGTGTCGGCATACTCTAGCAATCCCGTGTTTCCCTCGTTCTCCCACTGTGTCGCGTGATTTATGAAAGTTCTTAAGGCAGTTGCTTCAAAAGTCCCGCCAGTTTCGGCAAAGAGCTTCTCAAAAATTCGTTCGCTTGATAGCAGCTCACGCAGCACTAATGAAGGTCTCTGAGTGCCCACTTTTTGTCGTACGTCATAAAAGACTTGCATTGCTCGTAAAACGTTAGGCTCATCACCTTTGGCAAAACCATCAATGTTCCAGTTAGCATCCGCACCAGACTTATATTGAACCAGCTGCTCATCGGCCAGTCCGAACAACGGGCTCTTCAAAGCTGCCCACAGTGCCATGTCATCATCAAGCTGAGCAACAACTTTTAATGCATATCTCAAACCGAGGACCAGTGGCCGAGTAAATACAATTCCAGGGTCAGCCGAAACGAAAGGTACACCATTAGCCCCAAGCGCTCGAATCAACTCTCCGATTTGGGTTCTTACCGGCACCAAAATACAAACATCACCGAAGGTGGCTGGTTCATCGCGATAGACGCGAGTATGGTTCTCTCCTTTGACAGTTACCTTGTATTTCTGGTTAATGGCCCAACTAATCTCCTTGGCAGTCCAATCACATTCCGTGGCTGCATCAATCTTGATTGACGCTTTCCCATCGTCGCCTCGAGGAGTTTCTAATACACGAACTGCCGCCCCAGCCTCGGCGTCTTTAGGATCGTGAACAGGCGCTAGAGAGTTATAAGGGACTCCCATGCCGAGCGGATTGCCTTCTGCCAGATCTTGGAATAGCCAGTTCACAAAATCGATAATTGGCTTTACTGAACGAAAGTTACTGGTTAGGTTTCGGATAACTCCAAAGCTCTCAGGGGAACTCTTTCCTTTGCTAGCAAATGAGTCCTTTACTTTGATAAAGGTATTGATGTCGGCGTTTCTAAAGCGGTAAATAGACTGCTTAGGATCTCCGACCAAAACAAGCGAACTAGGCTTTGGCTGGGTGTCGGTTTCTGACTTCTGCGTAATCAATCTAACAATATGCCACTGAACCGGATCTGTGTCTTGGAACTCGTCCACGAGAAGCACTCTGTACTTTTCCGATAGCAAATCTCTCAGAACTGGATCGGAGTCAAGCAAATCTCTAGTCATGATTAACAGGTCGTCAAACTCAATTTCGCCAGAGTCACGACGGTCCTGCATGTTGGCTTTTAGGTGCTTGATCGCTGAATAGATGTACCTATAAACGGCAGGTTCATAGTCAAATTCGCATTCAATTTTTTCAGGCTCAGTCAGTTCGTAGATGATGGCGAACTTTTCATCAAGCTCGATAACAAGTTCTTGCATCGCCTTAGCTTCAAAGTCTAAATCTCGAAGTACAGCTTGGTCTTCGCCAGTTAATCCATCAAAAGCCAAATCCGCGACATGCCTAGCTCGAATGAGCCTAGATCTAGGTCCAGCGGATTCACTTCCAATTTGAAAGCCGACCGGCAGCTTGGCGGCAATTGAGTGATCCGTGAGAATGCGCTTACAGAAGGCGTGGATGGTGCCAATCGCAGCGGAGTCAATAGAACTAATTACATGTTCGATTCGAATCTGGGCTTCAGGAGACAGACTTTGCTTAGCTTTCAGTAAAACTCTTCTGAAACGGTTGCGTAGTTCTGCACCAGCTTTTTCGGTAAATGTAATAGCCGCAATGTTATCCATCTCGAAGTCGGGATTGGCAATAATTTGACTCACGATACGGTTAACGATTGTTTCGGTTTTTCCAGTACCAGCTCCTGCATCAATAAAAATGCTCTCGTTGTGTTTTTCTATAGCGGCTGTTCTGTCTGCTTGATCGGTTAGAGGTGTGTTATTCATTACTTCGCCTCCTTAGCCTTCTCTTTTCGAATAACAATATCCGGAAGATCATCTAGGTATTTGCAGGCCTTGCAGTATGAGTCTTTTACAGACAAATAATGGCCAGATTTTCCCGATTCCTTGATTTCTGAAAGGGTCCTAGGCAACAGCCCCTTTGGATCATCTGCGTATTTAGCCTCGAGAAACATTTTGTCTGCTGGTTGAGTGGGGAAAACAAAGTGCACTTTGACTTGGATGTCCTGACCGAATCTTGATTGAGCAGCTTTCTTATAGACAACATCTTGCAAAGATTTAATCACACTTGATTGGGCTTTAGTATGCATACCCAGCTTCTCAATGAGGTTCTTCCGCTTGCCAGTCTTAAAGTCCATGATGCCAACGGACTTTCTGTCGGCAGATACATCCAGTCGGTCAATTTGACCAACAAGTCGATGCTTTTCACCTTCGTTGTCTTCGACTTCAAGATCCCAAGTATTTTTATCGTTAGTTATCTCGGACTCCGGTAGCAGCACCCCCTTGCCAAACGACTCCTCAGCTCCCATGATTGCTAGATCTGGGTTACTTCTGAGGGCTTGGGCCTCTAGGCCGAAGAAAATTGGAAGGGTTTTCACTAGCTTAGAGACATGGATTTGTAGGCTTCGATTCCAGCCATTCTTACCTGTAGCAACAAACCTATTTAAGTTTGGCTGTAAGTAACGGTTGATGAATGTTTGAACTGCATCTGTTGGGAAAGGCTGACTAGGCCCAGGCAATCTTCCTTCTTTAGCCAAGTCCTTAATGTACTTGTCCATAGCTTGGTGGAAATAGGTACCAAAAGCGGAAGCTGAGAATTCATCTAAGACATCTGAACGGTCGCTGTCTTTGAAGCCTAGGACTGTGTCAGCAAAGAATTTATACGGGCATTGCAAGTAAGCATCGATTCTGGTGCTAGATAGTGGTGTTTTGTGATTGATTTTCCAGATCGCATCAACACTTGCAAGCTTGGACAAGTTTCCGAAGTACTCATCGAACTCGGGGTCTCTCCAGGCCTGCATGGACTTCTTAAATACTTCGTCTTCCTTTGGCTCTAGCTCCGCAGCCTGGAGAAGTTGATCGGACTGAGAAACAGGACCTATTTTATGTCCATCTAGAGTCACTGCAAAAGACGACCGCAATGATGCAACCATGGTTATGGCAGGAGATTGAGATTCTTCTTTTTCATTTAAACTACTAGGCAAATAACGGCTAGGTTCGTCTTCAAGCTTTCCGACAGTACCTCCTCTAGGTCGCAGGATCACAACCTTATTTGAGCCAGACAGGAATGCATTCAAAGTTCGACCCAGATTGCCCGGTAAATTCTCTCTCGACCATTCCTCTAAGGAGTTCTCCTCAACTAGGGTTAGTAGCTGGCTAGGGAGGAACGGATCAGAATTTACTGTTGGAGGTAACAACCCCTCAGTTGCGCCTAGCAAAAACACGGTTTCGAATGTTAAAAGTTGGGCATCAGAAACGGTGCCAACGAAAATGCCAGTGCTTAGATTTCCTACTCTGACTCTAGATTCGCCCACACGCTTTCTCACCAAACGCAGAAGGTTACCTGCTTCAACCTTTAGTTTAAGTTCAGGCTGGGCAACACCCAATTCATCAATTGCCAGAAGTTCAGACTCGAGTAACTTGGTGAGGTCACCCCAAACTCTTTCTTCAACTGAGCCTTCTTCAATCTCGAGATTTAGGTGGAGTTCGCTAGTGGCAGTCTTGAGCCGCTGGCCCAACTGCTCCCAAGTAGTTGCCTTCGAAATATGGTTGAGGCCTGTCTCAATAGTTTTCAGTAGCAGTCCTAGATGCTCTCTAGCAAGAGAATCTCTATCATTTTCTGCCTCTTGTTCCAAGAAATTTAAGATATCCAACCAGTTGACCGCATCCGCGTAAAGTTCCTGCCTTCTGACAAACTTTCTTACCGTATCTTCGGCAATATCAATCTCATCTACCTTGAGGAATCCATTTTGCAACAACCTCATCAATTTTGGACGATCAAATCCACTGAAGTCCTCTCTTCTTTCTACAAGAGATTCAAGAAGAATTTCCAAAGTACGGTATAGAACAGAGCTTTGAGACATTGTTCTACCTTTACCGTGCCAAGTAACGCCAGAGCTATTTAGTTCGTCTTGGATCTGGTTTAGGTACTGGCTTTCATCTGCGTAGATAATTGCAACCCGGTCAGCATGAGACTCTGAGAGTTTGTGAATCGCCGCTCTAACCGCAATACTTGCCTCGGTTACCGGATCAGGAGATGAGATCAAATGTAATCCTGGTCCTGCTTCCAACTTCCCACTAGGGAGTTCAGACGGGGCATAAATAAATACTTGCTCCGTTGCATTCTGAAGTTCAGCGAGAACCTTGAGAACTGCCTTAGGCAGACCAAGGGCCAAAGAATGGACTTGACCAAGGCCTTGAGTAATTTCTTGGTTTCCTGAAGAAAGCAAATCAAAGAGTTTAACTACGGCATTGCTAGGTAAAGTTCCCGACTGAATTTTTCTGGCGGTTAATACCATTTCAAGAACTTTTCTTTGAGTTGAAGTAGCAGACTCTGCGGACATCATGGTTTGTACATCTTCAGTACTAACTAGTTCTAGTTTTTTGTGGACTTTAGCAATTGCATTTGAAGTCGCCATAGACTGAACTGATTTGTTGTCTTTGTCACTTGATTCCATCAAAGCGAAAATTGCCGCCTCAATCACTGTTGTAGGGGTTCGCGAGATATCGTAGATACCGGCCCTGACACAAAGTGAAGAAATTAGTTCTGCAGGCGTTGACACCTGGATGTTAGCTAGAGCCTTGGCACCAGACTCCGCCCTTTTTTCTGCAAGCTGCCTTCTGAGCAGGAATCCTTCCAATGGAGAGTTGGTCAAAATAACCACTGGTGCAAACGGATCATTTGCCTGGTAGCTCGATATTCTTAGGAGGATTTGAGATTGAAGCTCACTTACCGAAGTGTATTCAGTTGTCTTTTCAGTCATAGCTCTCGTCCTGCCTTGATAAGTTATACCCTCTTGAGTAATTCAAACTCGGTACAAATCTATGGTTAACCCCCGACATTACAATGAAGGCCACTTAGATAGGTTCTTTCCCGCAGTCAAACATGTCAACCCGATGCTTACAGGACTTGTCAAAGACAATCCAGCTACCCTTAGGGGCTTCTTTAGCATCTTGAGCGTGTTGATTACACATGAACTCAAACTGACCACAAGGGCAGATAAGCCGGTGAGTAGCTTTGCCTTCACAGTCTCTGTAGTCACAAGTGACGTCAAACTTTAGATGATCGAGCAAGGTATGGTCCGTCATCACATCCGTGTTGCCAACAGGGTTAGACACTAACTAATCTCCAATTATTAGACCGAAAATACAACCGTCCGGATTGCCCTCAGACACTGGAAGTCGCTTAAGGCCGCCAAGTGCCTCAACTCTATCGGGAGTTTCAAAAGCAAAATAGTCAGTCTCCTCTAATCCATAAACAGCTGTGAGGGTAGTCAGAAAGAACTCCGCCACTTCATCCAGGTTTGCATCTGGACCGTAATACCTAACGAAGTTTGGGTTATCACTTGGATCTCCCGAACCGTAACCGGCAGGATCGAAATCGGGGCGAGTCCACCCTATAAATTCCATTTCTTTGAACTGTTCTTCAGTTAGTGGTGGGTCGCAAATCAGATTGCCAGATGCTTCAAGCTGAAGATGCCCATCGAAATCCCACCGAGCCTGGATATACGGAGACCGGTCAGGATCCATTCCATATCTTTTAGCGTAAGTATCAAAATGAAATGCATCCATGTCATCATCAGATAGCAGCATTTTGATTGCTGCAACTACTGGAACCCAAGCTGGCCCTAGAAATGGATTAGTGCTTATACCCGTCAACGAAATCCTCCTATACAGCTGACATCAACATATCTTGAACCTGCGACGGCCTCTTAGCCCATTGGCTTAATTGAAGTGCCTATGGATTCGCTGGGTAGCTTCTCCAAAGAGTGCTTTTGATCTTTCTGTAGGCTCAATTGAACTGCTGAAGAACACGAGCAAAAGCTCTGCGAGCATGTCGTCGTTCAAGCCACCAAGGAATTCTCGTACATTCCAATCCCATTCGTCGTGGCTAACAATTCGATTTTCAAAGCAAGGAAAAACTGGGAACTTATTGTTGAACTTCGCCAGAGTCTCCACCCCACGAATGTGTCTGGCTTCTAGTTCATCAACGCTTACCTGGTTCAGTGGAAATAAAGAATCGGAGTTCTCAAGGTCATGTTTAGTAAACCTATTTGAAGCTTCCTTCTTACACATGGCCAGCATGTCCTTACCCCAGTCATCTCTTTCCCGCCCTGCGATGATCACATAAGCCAAGATGTCGTCTGGGCTTCCAAATGGATCTACGTTGCGGATTCTGTGCAGTATGTCCTCAAGATTTGCCTCACCTAGATGCGAGAGGTTGAACCGCTTAGGCAGCTTTCCGGCCGATAGTCCGGCATTCTTGAACACCCTTTTAGTAAGCGCACGATCATCCTGAATTCGATCACGAATGCGCTTCAGAATATCGCTCAGCGTTCCCTCAACAAAGAAGTTTAGGTACTCACATTGCTCTCCAAAAATGGGGCCTTCTGCTGTATCCGTTACGAATAGGTAGTTTCCATCAATCGATATGTGCCATCCCAATCGATCTTCTTGTCCTAGCGGAGTGGACTCTAAATTAGCTCGTGAACGAGGATCGAAGACTTTTGTCTCTGCGAGCTTCCTCAATTCTTGTAACTCCCATGCTTCTAGCTGCTCGAGGCGCAGAAAACTACCAATGTGTTTTTTACCTCTAACTTCGTGCTCAAGTTTGGTCATTATGTGACGTACAAACATTCTTAGCCCTTTCTCCAGTAGGCAACATCTGCCACATTTAGAAGATACTCCTCGAAGTGGCGATTAGTAATAGCCCCTTCGCAACGAGTACTTCTAATTAGGTCGATAGCCTCCCGAGGGGTGTGACCATCTCTAATCAGAACAAGTGCAGTGATCAGACCTGACCTGTTGATACCAGCCTGGCAGCGGATAAGAACCTTCTTACCGGCCTTCCAATCCGAATGAGCTTCTCTAACGAGAAAGGTTAGGTCATGCTCAGGATCGAAGTCCTTCATGTCACCATCGTGGAATGTGAAGCGCAGTTCTTTCACGTTGCTTCCTGCTGGGTTAGCTTGGCTATAAGCAGTGACTACGGTATCGAAGTCACGCTTAGTAACCTGTGTGCGGATTGCAGCGAAGCCACGTAGGCCCTCGCCCCTACTCTGAGCGCCAAGCTCGTCATACTCATCGGTTCCACCTTGGTATAGGCCATCGATGATTTCACTCCATAGAGTGTCTGGGTAATAGGGTACTGACATAGTTCTTTATGTTCCTTGTCTTCTGTTCTTACGT
>Ga0114979_10002571_pt1 | contig 12220 bp, 16 predicted proteins | sample S_140625_EF_Meta_FD_87315 | JGI IMG/M metagenome (GOLD analysis project Ga0114979, IMG submission 87315) | Freshwater microbial communities from Lake Simoncouche, Canada to study carbon cycling - S_140625_EF_MetaG | ecosystem: Environmental > Aquatic > Freshwater > Lake | place: Lake... | reverse complement strand
GGGGACGATCCCACGACCTGCGGATTAAGAGTCCGACGCTCTACCAGCTGAGCTACCGGTCCAAGATGGTGGCACTAACTTGATTCGAACAAGTGACCGAGCGTGTATGAAACGCTTGCTCTACCGACTGAGCTATAGTGCCGAAATGGTAGGCTCGGTCGGAGTCGAACCGACGACCTCCTCCGTATCAGAGAGGCGCTCTAACCAACTGAGCTACGAGCCTGTGCATTTATATATGGTGGCTTCGGGCGGGATTGAACCGCCGACACACGGATTTTCAATCCGTTGCTCTACCAGCTGAGCTACAAAGCCGAAGTTCTTCTCAAGTAACTATCAACCGGCTGAAGTGTCACCACTTCCGGTGTCGCCAGAAGTACCAGTGTCGGTTGCGCCCGTGTCGGTACCGGTATCCACGGGAGTCGAGGTATCAGCACCGGTGTCAGACCCCGTATCCGTGCCAGTGTCCACAGGGAGAGAAGTGTCCGCGGTATCGCCGCCACTCGTATCGGCAGTGTCCGCAGGGTCGGTGCCGCCGGTATCAGCAGCCGTGTCCTGGGTCGAGGTGTCACCAGGGCACTCGGTGACCTTGTCATCCTTATCGTCGTCACCGCATGCTGCAAGAAAGAGGAGCGGAAGGGCGAGAAGTACGTTACGCATTGATTTTCCTTTGTTGAAATGCCCCGTGTGGGCGTTGTTGGGAATGGCGGGGCGTGAGGGAATCGAACCCCCACAAGGCAGGGTAGAAACCTGCTGCACTATCCGTTATGCTAACGCCCCAAGATTCTCTGTCTTTCCAGAGTGTCAGATTGATTGTCTCACAATCATTGAAATGGTTGGGGTGGTGGGGATTGAACCCACGACCTCGGCTTTATAAGAACCGCACTCTGACCACTGAGTTACACCCCAGTAAGATTCCAGGTGTCATTTTTCGAGTGACTTATGTTCGTCAAGCCGCGGCCTAACTAAATTTTAAAGTGGCGACCGATGAGAGACTCGAACTCCCAACCGAGAGGGTAGAAACCTCTTGCTCTATCCGATTGAGCTAACCGGCCTTACATTTATACTATACACTGGTTGTCAGGAGTTTGCACGATTCCTGATTTTTTCCACCAGCTCTTTTACCGCGCTCTCACTGTTTCCAACGACTCGATCGATTTCGATGCTGTCGTGGTATCCAATCACGGTAGGAAGCGACATCACGTCGGCTTCGGTTGCGTAGTCTCGCGCTTCATCAATATCAACGTAAGCGAAGATCATGTCAGAATTGTCAAGAGATATCTTTTCAATCTTGGGCTTCAGATGCTTACATGGCATGCACCAAGAAGCTCCGATCTGGACAACAACGAGCTTGTTGCTATCGATGAGATCTCGAATGTCGTCTTCGTTGCGAGTGATCATGTGCGTTGTTCCTTAGAATGCTCTATTCTAGAACGTGAAATCACTCTTTGAAATCATCTCTCAAACATTCTAGATACAAACTTTTGTCGTTGTTCCATCTCGTACCATCCCACCATTCAAACCCGCTGAAATTGGATTTGTAAGCTGCAGCTGACCCGTATCCTTCATAGACGTACAGGTGGCTTACACCTCTATCTTTTGAAGTCTGGCAAGCTCGAGTCCAGCAAGCTTTGCCCGGCGAAGTTTTAGTTCCTGATTTCTCAAATGCGCAGATTGGATAGAGCGCCGATGATCCGAAATGTACGGTCGTGTACCAACAGTTTCCGAGCTCTGAGAGACCTTTCTCTAGTTTGAGAGTTCCACAGCTGTTGAAGGTATCATGCGGGTAATTGATTATTCCACGCTCCCGCCGATAAGAACTCAGCATCTCAAGATCACTGTCTTCCAGCTTAGAAATTTCCTTCCACACATAGTGAGCGGTCGAATCAACCTCCGAGTTGCTGGCTGACCATTTCGAGAGATCGATCCTGACAGACCTCGACATGTACCAGTCTAGGGTGATAGGATCAAAAAGCCACCCACCGGCTAGCAGCTCATCAGGAGTCTCACCATCAGGAGCGCAAGAGACCGTCAGCAAGCACTCCCAATTCTTTGTATCAACACCTGATGTGGTGTCAAACCTTATCTTCATCTGGCACCAGCGGAGAGTCCGAAGCGTTGTACATCTCACTTCTATCCTCGTTACTCTCACCCTTCTCGAGGTCGGTGTGATCGTATTCCATGATGTTGGTATCAGGAGTGACCCATCGCCAGTTGCGCTCAGCAGACCACTGCGTGGAGCTGTACTTGCGGTGGATCACCAGCTGATCGGGCTTCGTGCAGAAGGACGGATCATGAACGGTGAGGCGATTGTTGGGCTGGATGGCGAAGTTGCCGTTGTCCATCCTGATGAAGTGACCGCACTTGTGGTGGGACGGGTACTCCGATAGACCGAGATTCGGCATCGTCTCATCCTCATGAGCCCAGTCCAGCGTGAACATGTAGGTGCCGCGATACTTCTCCCGGCGACGACTGATAAACTGGATCTTCTTGTTCTTCAGCATCGCGAACTGCGTCACTGACACATGGTAGGAGAACGAATCCCAGAGCACGAGCTCATCGAGCTCCTGGTCAGGTGCGTCATCCTTCCAGCAGAAAGCGTGGATAGGCATGCGCCACCACATGCCACCGTCCTCCATCATGAAGTGGAAGCACGGTGCGTTGCCGGGTATCGATGACATGCCGAAGACCATGCACGGGAGCTTGACCCCGTGGCTGTCCTCACCGTTGCGCAGGAACTCTGCGCGGATGTAAGCTTCAAACGGTGGAACGCTGATGTTTAGGAAAGACATACATGTCCTGTTTTGAAATGGCGCCCGAGGCTGGGAATGATCCAGCGACCTAGCGGTTAACAGCCGCTTGCTCTACCACTGAGCTACTCGGGCAGAGTTGTATTATCCTGAATCGGGTAGAGTTGTTTAGCTTCTTTGCGCTGCCTGTGCCACTCTTTCATTCTTTGCGAATGGGCTTCTTTCTCTTCAAGAGTCATCGGCTTGCGATGCGCTCTTGCCTCTTTCATTCTTTGACGCTTGATTTCCAAGCGCTCAGCAGCATCTGCATTTTCAAGTTGACGTTGATGAGCTAAACGAACGCTCTCAGCAATTTTAGCCCTCTGCTCAGGAGTCTTCTTTTTACCCCTCAAAGCTGCGGCCATTCTATCACCAAAAGCCTGCTTCTCAGCATCAGGTTTGGAAGCCCATGCTTTCTTGCATGCCTCACTGATGTCTGGTCTTTCCTTTCCTTTGAGGTGCTCAGAAAGAACCTTCTTAGTTTCGTCAGAGTGAGATTTTCCCTTGAACTTTGAGATACCAGATGCGTTGATCCAATCGAAGCCACCCGTGCCTCCTCTTCGAAGATTGTAGGTGTCGTCTCTTGCAAGAAACTCTTCGTTGATTACTTCTGACTCTCTTTGGAACATCGTTTCGACATCAGGAAAGAACTCAAGAATTGTCTTTTCAAAGTTCTCTACGCCTTGCTTCTCGATAGCCTGTAGGATGATCTTACCTGATCCCATGTAGCCATCTTCAAGATTGTCTGTCTTGTGAACTCCGACGTAGATTTTCCCGTTCAACTTGTTCTTCACTTCGTAGAGATAGTAGTGCATCTTTGCTCCCACTAATAACTATGCACAATGTGTAGACTAGTTCTCAACTTATTGGAGCAGATGTCGGGATTTGAACCCGATTCTCCAGCTTGGAAGGCTGGGGCAACAACCCATATACCACATCTGCATTGAAAGAATGAACATGGAGACCCGGAGCCCGTACAGCGTCATCAGTCCCGGTTCAGCTGTGCTCCCCATTTGCATGGGATACTGTACACCCGCTGTCCACGTTCTATTTAATCTTATTCTAGTATTTCTTCGTGTTTAATGGCCGGACCACCCCGACTCGAACGGGGAACCGGGCTTTAGGAGAGCCCTGCGATATCCTGTTTCACCATGGTCCGATTTGGTGCCGCCGTTTCCGCCAGCCACACTCATATACTACCACAATCTTCTGGCATTTGCATGCTTACTGCAAATTTTCTAGCTGGGGCTCGGCGGGGGCTCATGACGTGAATACTTAGAGTGAAAGAGGTGCTCTATGCCAGTCAACGTCAAGAGAATAATCCGTGAAGAGCTCGCCCGCATTCTCGAGGGTGACGTCGTCCACGTCAAGTTCGGTGGTGCACAGAAGACGAAGGAGCGCGAGAAGTCAAATTACCAGAGAGCTCTCGGAAAGGTAGTCTCAATGCTGGAAGAGATCATCAACGGCGAGGGCGCTGACATGGAGGACGATCAGATCGTCGAGCTCACGAAGCTCCTTGACCATGTGACCGGTATGCAGGACGACGCGGCGGGCGAACCAGACGAGGAGGACGAAATGCCCTTTGGCGGACGTGCCTCGGGCCGCGAGCGCGATGAGCTATCTAATTTCAAGAAGTACATGAGTGACCGTGATCGCGATCGCGATTACTAATCAGGGACTCGATCATGCCATCCGCGAAAGAATTCATACGAGCGTTCGAGCGAGCCACGGAAACTTCATCGAAGTACGATGAATTTCGCAGCATGCTGCAATCTCTCGACGGATCGTTGGGTCAAGATTCACGGTCAGCCTCGATCAAGCTCAACACCAACAAAAAGGGATCCGACAGCAGGGTCGTTGAAGACGCTGTTCGTGAGAAATTTAAAGATAACCTAGGGAGAAGCAGGTACCCGGACGCTTTATTCGGCGCGATACCAGTTGAAGTAAAGCATACTACCTCTGGGTTCGGAAAGCTGCCGACTGATTCATACGGTCTGACGAGAACTGACAAAAAATGGTACTTATTCGTCAAGGGTTCTGTCGACAGGGTGGAGAATGAAAACTTCACAGCGTGGTTGATGAGATCCGACTCGCTGTATCAGGAAATGACGCTGCTGCTTCGTGGCACGAGCCAGGGATCTTTATTTCCACACCAGGATCTCAATTCGATCGATCCAATGTCTGACGACGCGCTGGTGAATATCGAGAAGGAAATAAAAGATATCGCGAGCTCTCTGTCTACCTCCATCCTCAGGAAAGCGAGAGGAGAGGCCGAAAAGAGCGAGTCTGAGACCATGAGTCTCAGTAAGAGAGTGGGCATCAACAGGATCAGATTCGACGTTAAGTTCGAGTCTAAGCTGCGTAAGATAATCTCTGATATAATCAACGATTAGTCTTGAGAGCGTCGTTTTCTTCTTCGTCCGGCTCCGCGAGCGCGAATTCTGGATTTCCCATAGCTGCAAGACGGTCTATGATCTTCCTGTACAGTTCACTGCTCTCCGGAATGTTCGAGAGCGGCGCTGCGACGGGCAACCTTGATTTTCTGCGACCTGTGTAGTTCTTTTCGTGAGTGTGCTCGCGACCTTCCTGTGCCCTGATCATAAGCAGGGGCGCACCGTAGATCGCAAGAGGCGGATTGCTCTGGCTCCTGATACGGTCAAACACCCTTCGCATTTCGCGAAGCGTGATACCTGATTCCATGTTATCATCCGCTATGATAGCTATGTGCAAGAAGGACGGGAGCGTCTCCACGTCAGCCTCGATAAAATCAGCGACGTGGCGCCGGTTTTGAGAAGGAACTACGCTGATCGAAAAATCAGACTTGTTCGCAGCAAGCATCCGCTTCCGCCAGTCTGGAATATCTCCTCGACGTTCATCCTCAAAATCTTTTATCAGATCGCCAACGGTCAAGCGACTCGGAACCGCCTGCTTCCCCCAGGCGTCCCACCTCTTTTTTATGAACGGGCTCAAGTTTGCGAGTTGCTGCTTCTGGACCTTCGAGAGATCGATTTCACCTGCGATGCCCTCCGCACCAGGGTTTGTTTCCTTAGCGAGGTCTCCGATCTGCTTAGCGAATTGCCTCGAGATGGTTTGATCAGCTTGAATTCCAGGATCCTGTGATACAGGGATTTTTCTGAACGATCTGTTGACGTCCACATCGGTCGACGTGAGGTAACCGTCAGGAAGCTGAAAATCTTTTATCGATTTCTCGAATCTTCTGATCTTCATGACGATGTTCCTAACGAATTTCTGCGTAACCTCCGGGAATGAGTCTGGGTTTGCCTGAACTCTCTCGTACATCTTTCCGAATTTCTCTTTAGCGAGTCCAACGGCTTCCTCGTACTTTTTCTTTGCGAACTTTTCAAAGAAATAATCGTATGTCCCAAGTCTGTCGACGCCTTTGTTAAAAATGTCGATCGACTTTTTGATTTCTTCGGCGCATTCCTTGTAGGCGTTTTTGGAAAAATCTGACTTAGCTGTTTTTTTCTTGACCGAGACCCGTGACCCGATGTAGCGTGCCAAGCTGCTCCGAAGACCTTCAACGTAATCGTTGACATGATTGGACGATGATGGGGTCACATAGATCGAGATTCTGGCTTCCTTCACTTCCTCTGGGAGATCTCCTCTCTGAACGCGTTCGTCAAGGTCGTCGACAATCGAACGGGCGATTATGCGGGTTCCGTCAGAGATATACTGCTGCATATCTTTTTCGGGTATCGTGTAGACAGTGTCACGCTTACCCTTCAGGGCTTCAAGCACATCTTCGAGGTGGGAAGGGTAGGCCTTACTGTTACGTGCAGGCGCATTTTGCTGGAACGCGAACGCGGAACGGATGGCGAAAACGTCTCCCGGAGACTTCTCCTGGAACTCCTTGAACTTATCGTCGGACGTGTAAGCTTCTCCGCTCTCACTCTTTCTCACAAAATGAATGTCGTTGAGATCCCAGGAGAGCGGAATCTGGTCACCAGGTTTAACGCCTGAGAGGTCGCCAACTTTGAAACCTTCGTTGACGAGGTAAGATCTGACGATATTTCTAAGAGTTCTTTCGTTCATCACACGATTAATTATTCGAATCAATCGTCTTTAGCGTCTTTGCCAAGCTCGTTAAGGGCCCAATCGACCTCGTAGGTGAAAGATCCACCGTAGCGACGCTCCTGAATGATCTCCTTCCATTTTCCGATGAAGAAGATCAGCTCCTCCTTTCGCACCAGACCACGCTCTCGCAGCTTCTTAACGCTGCTTTGAACGCCCAGAAGATGTTGCGTTGTCCACTTTCCTTCTCCGAAGTTGTTTCCTGCGTAAGCCAACCACCCAGTCAGGGATTCGTAAGAGTCGTCGGTGAGCCCCTCAAGGCCACGATGCTTCAAATACTTCAGAATGCGGCTTCCGAGAAAGGGAGTGTTGTTACGACCGACACGAAGCAGCCTCCTGCTCTCGATCTCGAACCAGTCTTGCGGGATGACAACATGCTGATGGTTGATCGCGACCCGACAGTTGACGATATCGAAGCTTGAGAGCGTCTCCTCGATCGTGGGCTGGATAAGCTCAGGATCATCGACAAATTGTACCTTCACTGTCTGATTCAGCTCCTTCGCGAAGCCGGCTTGGCTGCGACGGGCGTGCTTTGGAATCAGAGAAGCCGCATCTTCAGAGCTGTTGAAGAAGATGTCGATATCTCCTTGAGGCACGTAATCAGTCTCTTTGTATCCAGGGTGGAAGTACTGCTCCACAGGTCGATTGAGCATGAGATGTCGCGCGAAACCGCCACAGATCCAGCCACGATTGGCGAGCGCCTCGTCGACAACCGCAACTTTCTCGAGCGTGCGCCTGAGCTCGACATGCGCCCGGGAAGTAAGGGCGGACTCGAGTGGGATGAAATTGTAGCTCATGATCACTCCCGACCACGAAGGATGGTTACGATGAGACCCACAACGGCGGCGATGAGGGCGAAGATCCAGAAGTTCCGCATGATTGCCTCCTTATGATACTAGTATACCACGGACGGCGCGCCGTTGCACGCTTACTTGGGGGCGCGAACCAGAAGCGTTTTTACCCGAACGTTTGCGACCCCTGTTTTTGCCAGAACTTTGATCACGACGTCGCCCTGGTCGTTGAACAAAGGCTCTTCCATGATCGTGGCTGGGGCTCCGTTTCGATTCCAGCGAAGCGAGCCGATCGGATGCTTACCGCCCTCAAACTCGGCGATAGGACCCTTGAAGTTCTCCCGCGTGAATTCCCAATCGTCAGGAGAGATCTTGCTTTCCGCGCGCCAGCGCCTGAAAATACCATCGAGCCGCGCGGAGATCACAGGTCTGGCTGACCAGTAGCTGTATGATGAGAATCGCTTGCGCGCTGCAAGTCCCGCCAGCAGATGTCGAGACCTTTCACCCAGCTCAAGATCGGGCAGCGCATCGTTCACCTGCTTCCGGAGACGCTCGAGCTCAGACTGCGTGTGCTCGGTGAGCTTCCATCCTGCTTTTACTTTGTTGAGGACGCTCATGAGAGCGTTGACGGTATCTGGTCGACCAGAACGAGCTACGAGATTCTCAATCTCTGAGACAAGCGGAGCTACGGACTGGGGGCTACCTTTCGAGACAAGGTCATTGAGCCACCCCACGCCACCGCCCCGAGGCATCTGATTCGTTTGAACAACACTGCGGAGAAAACGACCAGAGCTTGTCTCACCCAACCCGCACTGATCGTAGCGATCAGCCAGCTCTCGGACTTGATCCATCGTGATTTCCATGCTGTCTCCTTATACAGCCATATTACCATAGCTGCACGTGGGTTGCACGATTTCTAGCTTAGGTGCATCCTTATGTCTGAGATCCTGGAGCGCGAGGCGTCCGTCGGCGTCCCGGCTGCGTCGGTCTCTAGGACAGCAAGTGCCCACAGCTTGCCATGATTCGGTCGAATCTTCATGATGTCGGACCTAATTCGCATCAGAAGCTCCTCATCCTCATGCGGTATGGAGGCCGAAATTGTCGAGTAGTATGACGTGCTGGTGATGGTGAAAAGGCAGTAGACTGGATTCATCCGGTGATATTAATCACGCGCTGCCGCGATTTTAGTGATTCTGAAATTTCAATGAAATTTTCTTCCTCTTCCTCTTCCTGCATGCTTGGAACATGCGAGATGTAGGTTCCCTGCGCTGACATCTCGTATTTCGATCCGGGCGATCCCTGAAAATGATCCTTGACGTCGCTTTCACGGACGATTGTGACTCTTCTCTCTGCTAATCCCGAGCTTTTTGCGATCTTTCCGATCTGCTTCCAGACTTGTACCGGGTTCTTCTCAACGTCTAAGTTCGGATTATCGATCTTCGCCTTCTCCTCGGCGGCGCGGTCGATCCCGCTCATGTCAGGGACGCTCTGAACCGTTCGAAGGTTCGGGTTGTCCTTCATCATCTTGTTGAGGTCATTACCAGATGCGGGGTCAGATGCTGCGATGTTGAGGATGGCGGCGGCAGCTTTTGCACGCTCCTTCGGATCTTTGGCTCCCTTCGTGCTGGGGTCGGTCCCGAATCCCTTGAGGTAAGTTTTTTTATCCTCAGGAGAGAGCTTGGAGATCTCTTTCCTCGCGTTGAAGACGCTGCTGCTTGTCTTCGAAGCAGCATCCTTCGCGTGCCTGTTTGCCAGCTCAACGCTCTTCGCGCGGGTCGCACTTTTCACGTCGGCTGGCATGCTGGTAGGATTTCCGGCGCCTGCTTCACCACCGAGGACGCCCTCGTTCATCATCGAAAGCTCCTCACGTATGATTTTTCTAAGAGCTGATTCATCAAGCGACATCGGGTTCTCCACTCGGCTAACCTAAGTATGCCTGATGAGTCAGTTTAAACGGAGAAGTAAGCGCCTCGGGTGTGTGCAACTCTATCGAGGTATTCTTCGCTGATTTCGGTCAGCGAGAATCTCATGTCTAGGGCGTCGAGAAGCGAGACGCGCCTCATCATGACCGGGCTACGAAATTTTCCAATCTCAACTTTTGAACCGCCACGGGCTTCTTCAGCGAAGATCCTGACGTGTGCTTGGACTTTCTCGGCTAGCCTAGGATCGAAATCGTTGATCGGACCCTCTTCGGAAATCTTGGCGATGCTCACCTGCATCTGTCCGTTTCGGTACCCGAAGTCGTGGAGGCTCATCCCCTCGTAGCCGACGTCCTTCACTGGAAATGGAACATGCCATGTGTTGCTCGCGCGGTTGCCCTCACGAAGCACATTCTTCCAGATCCACTCGGCCGTGCCTGGGCGATCTGGGTTCATGATGACGCTTGCCACGTCGGATTGACCACCGATGCGGAGGAGCTCGACGACCATTCGACCGTTGAGATCCTTGAGCTCAATCTTAGATTTAAGAGGAGGTTCCGATACCTCACGGAGACGTCGAAGCTCCTCACGGATGATCTGCCTCAGCTGTCTCTCATTGATCTTCATGAAACTACTCTCCAACGGATGATAAATATACGTCCTGTCTTTAAAATCAGCCAAAACGCTGGAACATGAGAAGCCTCAACGACGCCTTGGAAGTCCCAGTGAGTCCCGGACCTCGTCGTCGGACATCCTCTGCGGCTTCCTGGGAGGTGGCGGGGCAGCCACACCACCAACGCGTCGTATGGCGCCAGGTGATGGTGCACGTGGGGGTTCGGGAGCGGCGGGTGGTGGGGGTGGATTGCGCTCAGCCCGAGCCGCTCGACGCTCCTCACGCTCAGCCGCCCGCTCATCCTTCTCGCGTTGGGCCCCGATACCATCACGATGACGCTTCAGAGCGTAGTTTGCGGCTGACCAAGGATCCCTCATATTGGGACCGCCCAGGTGCACCATGAACGCGAACCCAACGTTATGAAGCCACCGTGGGGGACTGTCCTTTGTGGCAGGGAACATGATATCGACAAGAGGTATCGTGTCTCCGGGTCGCACGCCGGGCACCCCCAGGGCAGACGGATCCTTGTGGTGGACGGACGCGATAGTTCCCGGGTTCGTGTACGCCTCATCGTAGCCGTGCAGCGTCGGAATGATAACGTGATCGCCCTTGTTGAAGTAGATGTCGTTCTTGCCGAATATGGACTTGACATCGCCCGTCTTGCTCTCGAAATCCCGCTTCCACGGCCGCGTCATGTCGCCGTCGTTGTACCAGCTGTTGAAAGCGGGTGAGCTACCGATGAAAGGGTTACTCTCGAAAGGGATGTGACGCTTGTTGGGTGTCCACTCGACGTCCTCCTTCGTCCTCACGCTGTAGCCGTGCCTGTTCCTGATAGCCTCATCGAGCTGCTCGAGCTCCTCACGGATGATCTGCCTCAGCTGCCCCTCGTTGATCCTCATGAAAACCGCTCCAACGGATCCTAAATATAGTGCCCCGGGGGGAACTTGGGAAGTCTCCGGCCCGGGGCACTTTTTCACGCAGCGTGTGCCAGCGTGGAATCAGCGGTTCATGATGTAGTCGCCCATCATCATGTTGACAGCGTAGAGCTCGCCCTTGCCGTCCTCCTGCGGGAACTCCTCCATACCGGAGTCCATCGTCGCGCCGAGGAGACGGTCGGTGCAGGACACCCACTCCTCCCACAGGCCGTCGACCTCGCTATCGCCGCTGTCGAGCATGGGCTCATCGCCCTGACTGCCACCGCCGTACCAGCCGCGGGCCTCACGCAGGGGCTTACGTGCGCCCCTCACCATCCTTGCCGCTTCCTGACGCACGATCCGGCGCAGGTCACCCTCTGTCAGTCTTGCCATGATAAAATCTCCCTCGACGTAACGTCGAAATTAAGTATATCGGTCAGGTCAAAAACCTCCTGGTGCGACTAATCCCCACCCGGACCCGGGAAGTTCGACCAGTCCTTGCGACCCGTTGAGATGCCCTGCAGGATCTTCTGCCTGTACTTCTCACGGACATCATCGTCATCATCGTCATCATCGTTGTCGGGCGCGGACTTGGTGGGCGCTGCCTTGGCCACGGTGGCCTGTGGTGCCGCGGGCTTCGCGGCGATCCCGAGCTCCCTGTGGAACATCTCCTTGTTCCTCATGATCGACGAGGAGACGAGAGACATCAGCGCGTTATCGTTTCCGGCGTTCGCCAGAATCAGCCGGAGCGTGACGAGCTCGGGACCGTTGAGTCCCAACGATTCCAGCTTGCCCATGAGGCGTCTGATGACCACAACAACCGAATCGGGATCGTCCGGCAGGCCGCTCTGTGTGTCGAAACCCTCGCGGAGCGTCCGTCGTGCCTCCTCCCGGACGATCTTTCTCAACTGTGATTCTGTGATTCTCATGTTAAATCCTCTCCAGCGATCCTTAAATATACGTAACGCGCGAAATTATGAAGCGGGGGATGGGCTTCCGGCCCGGAGCACTTTTGGCTGCTCTGTGCGCCAGCAGGGATCCGACCCCTCAGTTAACGCCAACGATGATGAGCTTGCCCCGCATGTTCCGGCGGAAAGCATTCGCC